>ENA-UPSB01001074-UPSB01001074.1-bioreactor-metagenome-genome-assembly--contig:-NODE-1074-length-35732-cov-5.436388_pt1 | contig 35732 bp, 36 predicted proteins | sample MGYA00238182_ERZ773286 | MGnify/ENA primary metagenome ERZ773286 (study PRJEB29026, sample SAMN07631240) | bioreactor metagenome | isolation source: Switchgrass digestor | place: USA: Dartmouth...
GGCTCAAATATTATCCAAAAATATACCATTGATATGTTCCCACATACGCATTTTACCCTTTCTCTCGAGTAGACAAGTTGAATGCAAACGCGAAAACCCAGTAAAATCAAGGCTTACAGCCGCGTCATCAATACTACGCACTCGACGTGCCGGCTCCACGGAAACATATCCACAGGCTGGATTTTTTCAGCTTGATATGTCCCGTTCCCGGTCAAGATCCGCACATCCCGGGCCAAAGTAGCCGGATTGCAGGATACATAGATAATCTTAGCCGGCTTGACGGCCAGCAGACTTTCCAATACCTCTTTTTCCATGCCTGCTCTGGGCGGGTCCGTGACCACGAGATCGGGGCTGCCCGGCAAGGCGCTGATTCTATCTTCAACTTTGCCCTGGACAAAGCTTACATTTTCCACTTTATTTTCTTTGGCATTTTCTATGGCATCTTGTACGGCATGGGGGTTTTCTTCAATGCCTATAACTTTGCCGGCCTTTTGAGCCAGCATAAGAGTTATGGTGCCAATGCCGCAGTAAAGATCCCAAACTTCTTCCCTGCCTTTTAAATCCGCCCAGTCCAGGACCAAGCCATAGAGCTTGAGAGTCTGTGCGGGATTAACCTGCAGAAAAGCATAAGGGGAGACATTGAACTTTAAGTCTCCCATACATTCATAAAACCTGCCATTATTAAACTCTCTATCATTTAATTTGCAACCGTCATCCAACTTGCAACCGTTTTGTTCAATTAAACCGGTGTTGACAACTCCGTCCCCCGATATGTCATCCAACTCCAAATCCCCGGGCATAACACCCTCGGGGGACATAACATCTCCAGAGGACATAACGTCACCAGAGGGCCTAGCATTTTTGGATACCATCAATATACATTCGGGAGTTGAGAATTCTCTTTCTTTCTTTAGTTGCTGCAACTTTTTTCCCAACTGTCCAATTTCTATCTTCCCATCCTCCGGGTCGGCTTTTTCACGGGTTTCCCCGCTACCGTATTTTCCAGGTTCACAGTTTAGCACAACCAATCCTTCTCCGGCCCGGTTTTCACGAAATATAACGCTTCTGACTTCAGGGCAACTGTCTCCCAAAACCCGTTGCAGGGTCTTTATTCTTTTATTGGTAATTTCACTTAACAACAGGCAATCGTCAAAGACCACCACATCATAAGATTTTTCCTTATAATAGCCGAATTTGCCCTTTGAGTCCCTGTGCAGCACGGCTTTATTCCGGTAACGCCAGGGATTCTGCATGCCTATAACATCTTGGACTATCTCGGCCGCATATTTCAGCCCGCCGATTCTTTGCAGGCTGTCGATCACCCATTGTTTTTTCCAAGCCAAAGTAGTCTCATAAGTCATGTGCTGCAAATTGCAGCCGCCGCACTGGGGATAAACGCTACAAGGGGCCGGCTGCCTGGCCGGAGAGAATTTGTTGATATAAACAATCTCCGCCCGTTGAAAGTTCTTCTTAACTTGGGTAAGCCTGACAACTCCCTGTTCCCCGGGCAGCATGCCCGGAACGAAGGTGGCTTTTCCTTCAATATAGCCAACCCCGCTGCCGTCGGAAGCCAAACGGAGGATCTCTATTGGCAATTCATCATACCGTTTAACCTTATCATGAACTACATTATTTACTTTATAATTCCCAAGGGATCTGTTTCTGCCTCGTTTTTTAAATCCAGCCACGGGTATAATTCCTTTCCGCTTTTTGGATAATATCCCCTTTTTTATTATCCACTTTTAAATTATGGCCTTTTACTTTTATGGCCATAAACTTTCACATTAGTGCCTTTTAGCCTTTTTGCAGCCACATTAAGACCGTCATCAGGATATTCCAAACACCATGGGTAATAATCGCCGACCACAGACTTCTGGTTTTTTCGTACAACAAGGTCAAGAGCAGACCGCCCACCACCAAGACCAAGAAACGAATAAAATCGAAGTGCATAAGTCCGAAAAAAAGGGCGGTAAGCAAAATGCCGACGCCTCGACCGTAGGTTTGCCGCAATGGAGGATAAACCAAGCCCCGAAACAGGATTTCTTCCTGCAGGGGCACGACAATACTGCCGAGCAAAAGCAAAGGTATAAGCTTGGCAATGGAATCCGCTCCCTGAACCACCAGGGCAAAGCTTTGCGGCTGGGGCACACCCAAATAGTCGGTCAGGAAATTGCCGAAAAAACCTATCAGGAAAAAGAGAACAATCCCCCCGGCAATACCGGCCAGCAGGCTTTTTAAACCAAAATTGATCAGGCCTACATCAGCAAAGGTTATTTTTTTTATTTTTATAAATAAAAACAGAGCTATGAAAAATATTAAACCATGGCCAAAACCGACAACCAAATAGTTTATGTACCCTTGCTGATAGCTGAGATTTTCGGGAGGTTTAAGCCATCCCAAGAAAAACTCGACCAAATAGATAATAAGGATCAGATAAAGGACTTGCCAAAAATTCCATTTTGGTTCTTCCAAAGGATTCATTCTCTATTCTCCAGTTTTTAATTAACAATTACGGTTTTGATCTTAAAGTTCCCTTTTCAAAATAACGATTTTTTTGCAATTACATTCTTCTATCTTCTATTTTACATTCTTATATTTTACATTTTTATATTTTACATTTTTCTATTTAAGTTTTTCTTTCAATATTTTATTTACCAGTTCAGGGTTGGCCTTGCCTTGGGTGGCTTTCATAACTTGTCCTACCAAGAAGCCCAAAGCCTTTTCTTTACCCCCTCGATAGTCGGCCACGGATTTGGGGTTATTGGCCAGCACTTCGCTAATAATTTTTTCTAAAGCGCCTTCATCCTTTATTTGGACCAGACCTTTTTCTTTAACAATTGCAGCCGGATCCTTACCGCTGCTATAGATTTCTTCCAAAACGGTCTTGGCAATTTTGCCGCTGATCTCTCCTTTATCGATCATTAAAAGCATATCCGCCAATTGATAAGGTTTAACCGGGCAATCCTCAAAGGATTGGTTGCCGGCATTAAGAAGGGCGCTTAGATCACCCATTATCCAGTTGGCAACGACTTTGGCCTCCGGGTATTTTTGCATAACCTGATCAAAATAGCCGGCCATGGCCTTGTTGGAAGTTATAATTCCCGCCTCATAGGCGGAAAGGCCAAGTCCTTTTAATCTTTCTCTTTTGGCAGCCGGCAGTTCCGGAAGCGTGGCCCTGATTCTTTCCACCCAATCGCGGTCAATCTTTAAAGGCACCAAGTCCGGTTCCGGGAAATAGCGGTAATCATGGGCTTCTTCCTTGGTGCGCAGGGATAAAGTCACTCCCTGGTTTTCATCCCATGTCCTGGTCTCCTGGATGACTTTTTCCCCTTTATCGAGCACAGCGGCTTGCCGCTCCGTTTCGTACTCCAAGCAACGGCGGACGGCGGTAAAAGAGTTTAGGTTTTTGATTTCCGTTCTGGTACCGAAATCCTTGCTGCCAAGGGGGCGCAGAGAAACGTTAACGTCAAAGCGGACGGATCCCTGTTCCATTCTACAGTCGGAAACCCCGGCATAATCAAGGATTTGCACCAGCTCTTGCAGATAAGCTATCACTTCGTCCACCGATCTCATATCCGGTTCGGAGACTATTTCCAGCAAGGGCACTCCAGTGCGGTTGTAATCGACCCCCGAACTGTCGGAGGCCGTAATACTGTCGCCGCTATGGACCAGCTTGCCGGCATCCTCTTCCATATGGGCCCTGGTAATGCCGACCTTTTTACTTTTTCCGTTGACTTCTATCTCCACCCAGCCCTTTTTGCAAATCGGCAGGTCATATTGGGAAGTCTGGTAGTTTTTGGGCAGATCGGGATAATAGTAATTCTTGCGATCGAATTTGGTAAACTCGGCTATCTCACAGTTTAAAGCCAGTCCGGCCTTGATGGCCAGATTTACCACTTCCCGGTTCAATACGGGCAGAACTCCCGGCAGCCCCAGACATACCGGGCATACATGGGTATTTTGCTCCCCGCCGAATTCAGTAGTGCAACCGCAAAAAATTTTGGTTTTGGTGGCCAACTCCACATGGGTTTCTACGCCACAAACCATTTCGTATTTATCCTGATAAGACATTTAGTCCGCCTCCCTCAGCAAACCCGGAATTTCCTTGTAATAGCCCGTATTCTGTTCAAAAACGTAGGCCGCACGGTATAACAGCCCTTCGGCAAAATAATTGCCGATCAACTGCATGCCAACAGGCAAACCGTCAGTAAATCCGGCCGGCAGGGATATGGCCGGCAAACCGGCCAAGTTCACCGGAATGGTATAGACGTCACCCATATAGCAAGTAACAGGATCGGAAATTTCTCCCAGTTTATAAGCCACTGTCGGGGTTGTGGGTGAAAGAAGGATGTCATATTGGGCCAACACCCGTTCGAAATCCTGCTTGACCAAGGTTCTTACCTTCTGGGCTTTCAAATAATAAGCATCGTAATAACCCGAACTCAAGGCATATGTACCCAACATGATCCTGCGCTTGACCTCCTGGCCGAAAGCCTTGGCCCGGGTAGTTTTGCACATTTCGATCATACCGTCGGCCTCGGCCCTATAACCGTAGCTGACCCCGTCATAACGGGCCAGATTGGAGCTGCATTCGGCCGGAGCGATAATATAGTAAGCAGGCAGGGCATATTCCATATGGGGCAAAGAACACTCTTCGATCTTGGCCCCCAGCTGTTCAAAGGTTTTGATGGCCTGCTCGATAACCGCGGCTACTTCCTGCTTAAGACCCAGCCCGAAAAATTCTTTGGGCACACCAATTTTTAATCCCCGTACATTATTTTCTAAAAATTGGGTATAATCTGGTTTATTGAAAGGAACCGAGGTGGAGTCCAAAGGATCGTGTCCGGCAATAGCATTGAGAACAAGGGCGTTGTCTTCCACAGTCCTGGTTAGGGGACCGATTTGGTCCAGGGAAGAGGCAAAGGCCACCAGCCCGTAACGGGAAACCGCTCCGTAGGTCGGTTTAAGTCCTACCACCCCGCAAAAAGCCGCAGGCTGGCGGATGGAACCGCCGGTATCGGAACCCAAAGAATAAGGCACTTCTCCCGCAGCTACGGAAGCGGCCGAACCGCCGGAGGATCCCCCGGGCACCCTGCTTAAATCCCAGGGATTGGCCGTAGGGAAATAGCCGGAGTTTTCAGTGGAGGAGCCCATGGCGAATTCATCCATGTTGAGTTTGCCCACCAGCACCGCCCCGGCGGCTTTTAAACGGGAAACAACGGTGGCATCATAAGGAGGATTGAAGTCCCTCAGCATTTGCGAGGCACAGGTGGTGACAATCCCCTCGGTGCACAGGTTATCTTTGAGGGCCATCGGGATCCCGGCCAAAGGCCCGATCTCTTCTCCCTGGGCAATGGCTTTATCCACTTCCTCGGCTTGCTTTAATGCTTCATCTTCGGTAATCGTAATAAAGGCTTTAATTTTCGGTTCATACTCTCTAATATGGTCAAGATATTCTCTTGTTAACTCCACACTGCTGATCTCCTTGTTTACCAGCAGCTTATGAAGTTCGGCAAGGGATTTCCCAACAGTTTTCATAATTCCTATTCCTTTCCCCATCTAACTTCAAAGTTCATATCTTCAGAGTTAAACTAGACAATTAAAGAGCTAAATCAAACTATTCTTGGCACTTTAAAAAAACCGTCCTCGGCTTGAGGAGCGTTTTGCAGCGCTTTTTCCCTCGGTAAGGATGGCTGGACTTCATCTTCCCTTAGGACATTATAAAGCTCCACAGCATGAGCGGTTGGTTCCACATTAGTGGTGTCGATACGATTCAGCATATCAAAGCATTCCAAAATGGAATTCAACTGTTCAGTATACAGATTGATTTCTTCCGGGGTTAATTTCAGTCTGGCCAAAAGTGCAATATGTTCAATTTCTTGTTGCGAAATCTTCATAAAATGCCCACTTCCTTATTTAATCAAGTTCCATATCTTGATAAATATAACAAAAATTAAAGCCTGGAGCAAGAAAATACTATTCGTTTTCATGCAGTTTTTAATACAGTTTTAATGTAGCGGCAATATAATAAAAATAATTACATAAAGACAAAGGGTATTTGGAGCCAATGTAGAATTATTCGTATAGAATTGTTTTCTACTTATGCCGAATAAAAATTAAATAAGAAGATTCCGATAAATAAAATTCAAACAGAAAGGATGTAATACCATTGGAGCAGATAGCCAAACCTTTTGAAAAATTCTTCCCTGGCAATCACCTGATTCTAGGGGAAGCAGGTTCAGGGAAGACAAGATTAATCTGGTGGCTGTTACAGGAAAAAGAATATGCCGAGGACAACTCCATCAATATCGTGCTTACCGACTCGGAAAAAAGAATATGGTCCAGACCCAAAAATTATCCAATATTTGTTTTAGATCCTTATGATACGGATATCAGCTGGGCAACAAATCCTCATAAACCCGGAATTTATTACTGTGCATGTGATTATGCTCCCCGGCTTGTAACTTTTCTCGAGTGTCTGGCTACTTGGGCCATGAACCAGGAAAATGTAGCCGGCAAGACTGTTAGGTTATTTGTTGATTTATCTTCCAAATATTGGGCTCTGCCCGAATTTGTTGAACAATTAATCCGCTTGCATTATATCATGGACGGACGAAATGAAATGGACGGTTCCATAGAAATTTGGTCCGTTTTTGGTTCTCTAAAGAAAATTCCGCTTAAAGCCAAACCACTTTTCCAAAAATCCAGCCTGGTACTTCTAAATCCCATTCCCCAGGATTGGACGGAAAATATCGGCGGCTTTCTGGATTTAAAAGAAGAAAAAGCGGCGTTGATCACTCAAATAGATGAGCAACAAACAAAAGGATATTATTATCTTCCCGTCCAAGATGACACCTTATTCCTTAATCCCGACCCCATTAAACAAATAGATTATTAACTTTCTTAACTCACATTAGCGATTGGTTGTTAACCCTTTATCCTTTTAATCTATTTAGCAAATTATTATTAGCCTCTTACCCTATTAAAATAATTAGCGCCTTTCGGAAGGCGCTTTTTTTATGCAATAATTATTCGATTAATTTTTTGAACATGTTATTTGATTCAATATGTTATTTATTCAATATGTTATTTATTCAATATGTTATTTTATTCGATCATCTTTTTAAATTCTTGTTCATCGATTACCGGGATCCCGAGGCTTTTGGCTTTGGCAAGCTTGGAACCCGGGTTTTCGCCATAAAGTACGAAAGAAGTTTTCTTGCTGACGCTGGAAGAAGCCTTGCCGCCCAGGTCCTCAATCAATTGCTCAATTTCCCTGCGGTCCCAGTTTTGCAAAGTGCCGGTTACAACGATACTCTTGCCGGCAAGGACCTGAGAAGAAGCTTTTTTGTCCGCCGTCATCTTCACCCCGGCCTTTTTAAGCCGTTCAATAAAATCCACGTTGGCCTGATCCTGAAAGAAGCTTACGATGCTCTTGGCCATAACGGCGCCGATATCCCCGATGTTTTGAAGTTCTTCTTCCTTGGCCCTTTTTAGTTTTTCAATATCTCCGTAACGGTTGGCCAGCAGTTTGGCCGCTTTAACTCCCACATGCCGGATACCCAAAGCAAATAACAGGGCCGCCAATCCCCTTTGCTTGCTCTGTTCCAGGGCATTGAGCAAATTTTGGGCCGACTTTTCCCCCATACGCTCCAGCTTAACCAATTGCTCAAATTTTAGATAATACAAATCGGCGGCATCCTTAATCAGCCCGTTATCCAGCAATTGGCCGATTACAGCCGGACCCAAACCTTCGATGTTCATGGCATCCCTGGAAACAAAATGAATCAGGGCTTCCCTCTGCCTGGAAGGGCAGGAAATGTTTTGGCAGCGATGGGCGGCCTCACCCTCCAGTTTTAAAACGGGACTGCCGCAGGATGGACATTCTGCCGGCATTTCAAACACGACTTCCCGGCCTGTTCTTTTTTCAGGTAAAGATTTTATAATCTCCGGGATAACATCTCCCGCTTTGTGCAGCAATACATGGTCCCCGATGCGGATGTCCTTGTCCCGGATGTAGTCCAGATTATGGAGGGTGGCTCTCCCCACCGTGGACCCGGCGACAAATACTTCCTGCAAAACGGCCGTCGGGGTCAGAACTCCCGTCCTGCCCACATTGATTACGATGTCTTTGACCACCGTTTCCACCTGTTCGGCCGGAAATTTATAGGCAATAGCCCAACGCGGGCTTTTGGCCGTATATCCCAGTTCTCTTTGCTGGGCGAAGCTGTTGACTTTTATCACCAGCCCGTCAATTTCATAGGGAAAACTATGCCGGCGTTCAGTCATTTGTTGGCAATAGTCGATTACGTCCTTAATGTTGGAAAAAACTCGGTAATTGGGGTTAACGACAAAACCCAAATCTTTTAAAACTTCCAATACTTCTTTTTGGGTTTTAAGCCCCAACTGTTCGGCCTGCAGCAATTGGTAAGAAAAATAGCCTAATTTTCTCTGGGCCGTAATCCTGGAGTCCTGCTGGCGTAAAGAACCGGCCGCGGCATTGCGCGGGTTGGCGAAAAGGGAAAGCCCTTCTTCCTCCCGCTCAGTATTTAATTGCAGGAAGGAATCCTTGGGCATATAGCCCTCCCCCCGTATATCCAGCACGGAATCCAAGTCCAGACCCTCTTTTTCCCTAAGGCGAAGGGGCACGGACCTGATGGTTTTAACGTTGGCCGTTATCTCTTCCCCGATCTCGCCGTCTCCTCTGGTCGCCGCTCTGACCAGAATTCTATTTTCATAAGTGAGGGCAACCGTCAGGCCGTCTATTTTAAGTTCCACCAGGTATTCAGCGTCCGGAGCCACACTGCGCACCCGACGGTCAAAATCTATTAAATCTCCGGCGTTATAAGCATTGTCCAAACTTAAAAGCGGTTCCCGATGGCGCACCTTAGGGAACTGGGAAGCAACATAGCCCCCTACCCGCTGGGAAGGGGAATCGCTTGTCACCCATTCCGGATGCTGTTTTTCGATTGCCAGCAGTTCCCTCATCAATTGATCGTATTCCGCATCGGTCATGATCGGATCATCAAGCCCATAATAATGGTAATTGGCCTCTTCAATCTGAGCTTTCAATTCCGAAAGGCGTTGTTTTAGTTCCTCGGTCATGATCGTACCCCACCAATAAAAAAAGTATCCGCTTTCCAACTTCTGTCAACTTTCTCCCCTCTATAGTTTAACCAACCTGGCGTATTCCGCAATCAATTTTTTTACTTCCCCGTTGAAGACCACGGTAATCTCTGCAGCCAAACCTTCGCCTTTAACTGCCATCACTATTCCCCGGCCGAATTTGGGATGTTCAACCTTGTCTCCCACCCGGAAAGTATCGGGGTTAGACTTAACTACCGGCGAAGATTTTTCCCGCCAGCCCTTATCCCGGCTGAAGCTGGAGCCGCCGCCCCAGACCGTTCCTGAGTTTTGCTTTCCGCTTCCGGAATCGGTGATCCCGGATTCCGGTTGCCAACTCCGGTCTTCAGCCCTCTGCCTTCCGAACACCCGTCCCAAGATTTCCTTTTCGCCGCTCTCAATATCTATAACTTCCGGCGGGATCTCCTGCAAAAAACGGGAAGGCAGGCTATCTTGAATACGGCCGTAAAGCATCCTCTGCTCGGCGTAACTCAGAAAAAGCCTTTCTTTGGCCCTGGTAATGGTTACATAACAAAGACGGCGTTCCTCTTCCAGTAAATACTGCTCCAGTATGCTCCTGCCGCTTGGGAAAATGCCCTCTTCCCAGCCGACGGAAAAGACCACGGGGAACTCCAGTCCCTTTGCGCTGTGCATGGTCATAAGTTTGACCGCGTCCTCGCCCTCGTCATAATTGTCGATTTCCGCCACCAGGGAAACTTGTTCCAGAAAGCCTCCCAAGATCAGCATATTTTGTTCCGCCTGCAGTTCGGCGTCTTCCAGGTACTCTTCCATATTATTGTCATATTCGGCCGTAACGGATAAAAATTCGTTGAGATTTTCTATCCGGGCTTCGGCTTCCACCGTGTTTTCCGCCCGCAGGACGTCCAGATAACCAGTTTCCTTAAGAATAAGTTCGGTAAGAACGGTTACCGGAATTCCTTTGGCAGCTTCTTCCCGAAACCTGGATATCATCTGGTAAAAAGAAGTTACGGTGTTTACCGCCCTGCTGCCCAGACCCGGGATATAGGCGGCTTCTCCCAGAGCGTCGAGTACCGGCATGCCCTGTTCTTCGGCATATTCCAAAATTTTGTCCACACTGCTTTTGCCGATGCCTCTTTTGGGAACATTGACAATGCGGGCAAAACTGACCCTGTCGGCGGGGTTGTGCACCAGGCGCAGGTAGGCCAAAATATCTTTAATCTCCATGCGTTCATAAAACTTGATGCCGGAAAAAATGCGGTAAGGGATGCCCTCTTTCATCAAATGCTCTTCCAATACCCTGGATTGGGCATTGGTGCGGTAAAGCACGGCAAAATCTGCATAGGGCCGCCCTTCCAGGTCGCTTAGCTCCCGGATTTTCCGGACTACAAAACGAGCCTCATCGTGCTCATTCCATCCTTTATAGAGAACGAGGTTTTCACCTTCGTTGTTTTCCGTCCACAGAGATTTTTCCTTGCGGTTAAAATTATGTTTAACGACTTCGTTGGCCGCCCGCAGGATTTTTTGGGTGGAACGATAGTTTTGTTCCAGTTTCAAAACCTTGGCTTCGGGGTAATCCCTTTCAAAATCCAATATGTTTTGGACATCCGCCCCCCGCCAGCCGTAAACCGACTGGTCATCGTCGCCGACCACGCACAGATTGCGATAGCGCTGGGCCAAAGTGTTGACCAAAACATACTGGGCATGATTTGTGTCCTGGTATTCATCGACGAAAATATAGCGGAATCTCTCCTGGTAAAACTCCAGCACATCGGGATTCTCCCAAAAGATTTTTACGGTGAGCATAATCAGGTCGTCAAAATCGAGGGCGTTATTGGAAGCCAATTTGCTCTGATACAGGCGATAGACTTTGGCCACTTTTTCCTGAAAATAATCTTGAGCCCTGGCCTCAAAGGAATCCACATCCAGCAGTTTGTTTTTGGCTTCGCTGATAACCGCCAACACTGCCTTGGGAGCAATTTTTTTCTCATCATAGTTTAGAACTTTCAGGCATTCCTTGACCAAAGCCAACTGGTCCGCAGCGTCATAAATGACAAAGCTCCGGGAATAGTTCGGAAGCCTGCTGATTTCACGCCTTAGGATACGAACACAGGCGGAATGAAAAGTGGATACCCAGAGATTTCTGGCTTCACTGCCCACCAAACTGATAATTCTGTCCCTCATCTCCTGGGCCGCTTTATTGGTAAAGGTGATGGCAAGAATATGCCAGGGATCGACACCTCTGGCAATCAAGTGGGCTATGCGGTAAGTAAGTACCCGTGTTTTTCCGGAGCCGGCTCCGGCCAAGATAAGAAGAGGACCCTCTCCGCTTTCAACCGCTTGCCGTTGGACCGGATTCAGGTCCTGAAGATAATACATGCAAAATCCCCTTTCCGATAACAACTAATCACATAACAACTAATTATCATAGTTATATCTAATCGCAATATCTATCATAGCTAATCGCAATAGCCTTTTTTCCGCAGCTTGTTGAGATGGTCGTCAAGAATTTTCTCCAAATCGATACCGTATTGTTCTTCCAGCACAAACATCATGGTAACCGCGGTCTGGGCCACATCAATCAATTCCCTGGCCACCATCTGCATTGCCTCGGATTCCTTTATTTTATGTTGCTCCCCGTTAAGGCCTCTGAATTTTCCAATGGCCTGAGCCAGTTCCCCGGATTCCTCCATAATTTTTAAGGCCGTACTTTCCAAAGAAGGGTTAAGCTTATTCAAGCGCGGCAGGGTAATAGTCTTGGAAATATTTTTTTCCATCCTTTTCTCTCCATACAATGAATTTCTTTATAAATATCGGTTTAAGCAAGGCTGCTTCAATAAAAAAGGGCTAAACCCAAGTAATTTATTTTTAAATTATCATAAGTTAATTATAAGTTAATATTGTAAATATCGGAGCAACTTAAATCTTTGATCAACTCGCAAAATTCAAAAGCTCACTAAATAACTTGCAAATAATCTTATATCCAATTATCTCAACCATTATCTCATATATATCATCGGAAACCGTTTATCTGTCTTTGATAACGCTTTTCTTTCCCCTTCTGGAGCCAAGTTCGGCGGCTATTTCCTCAAGTCCTATTTTACGATCCTCGAGCAAAACCAAAAGATGATAAAGAAGGTCTGCGGTCTCATAGCGGATCTCGTCCGGTGCATTGTTTTTGGCGGCAATGATAACCTCCGCACACTCTTCGCCCACTTTTTTCAGGATCTTGTCCAACCCTTTGGTGAACAAATAAGTGGTATAGGACCCCTCAGGCCTTTCCAGATTTCTCTGCCTAATAGTTTCGGCAAGAGTTTCCATTATCCTGCCCAAAGAAGCATCGGGCCTAACTCCGGGCTCACCGACCGTGGTCCAAAGCCCATCATTTTCTTGTTCTTGCGGTTCGCCGCTCTCTTCCCCTTCCTTGACGGCGATTTTATTATGAAAACAGGAAAAATAGTTTTCATGACAAGCCACTCCGGTTTGTTTCACTAAAAGGAGGACAGCATCCCGGTCACAATCGAAGCGAAGATCTACAACCTCCTGGAAGTGGCCCGATGTTTCCCCTTTCAGCCAAAGGCTTTGGCGGGAGCGGCTGTAGTAACAAGCTCTGCCTTCCTTAACAGTCCTTTTCAGAGCTTCGGCATTCATATAAGCCAGCATCAATACTTGGCCGCTTTCTACATCTTGAACCACGGCAGGCACAAGGCCGTCCCGGTTCCAGCGGATATCCTTCAAAACTTGCTCCAGTGCCGTCTCATCTATTTTATTACTCATCTTAGTCACCTTTCAATATTTCAGATATTTATATGTCCATAATTTTTTTGTTTCCTTACTATTTATCTATTAATATTTGCGAACCGGTATTTCCACTTTATTTGCGGACCGGTATTCCCCGTTTCTCCAAAAATTCTTTGGCTTCTTTAATGCTGTATTCCCGGTAATGGAAAATGGAAGCCGCCAATACGGCATCCGCTTCCCCTTCGGTCAAGGCATCCGCCAAATGCTGGAGGTTGCCGGCCCCGCCGCTGGCTATGAGCGGGATAGATACCGCCCTGCTGACTGTCCTGTTCAAAAGATTGTCGTAACCGTCTTTGGTACCGTCCCGGTCCATGGAAGTGAGCAGGATTTCCCCCGCTCCCAAAGCCTCAACTCGTTTGGCCCATTCCACAACGTCCAGCCCCGTTGGCGTCCTCCCGCCGTGCGTATAAACTTCCCAGCGCTGCTCCCCAACCTGGCGGGCATCAATGGCCACCACTATACACTGGCTGCCGAAGGCCAAAGCTCCTTCCTCAATCAGCTTGGGGTTTTGTACCGCAGCCGTATTCAGGGAGACTTTATCCGCGCCAGCCATCAATATTTGGCGAATATCTTCGATGGTCCGCAGTCCGCCGCCCACGGTAAAAGGGATAAACACATGCTCCGCCGTCCTTTTCACCACTTCCACCATAGTGGCCCGGCCTTCAGCCGAAGCCGAAATATCCAAGAAAACAAGTTCGTCCGCCCCTTCCCGGTCATATAAAGAAGCCAATTCCACCGGGTCCCCGGCATCACGGAGCTGCACAAAATTGGTACCTTTTACGACCCGTCCTTCATGGACATCGAGACAGGGGATAATTCTTTTAGCCAACATCAATGCCCATCCTCCCTAAGTGCTTACTTATTATCTCTCGCTACTATTTATCTCCCTCGCTACTATTTATCTCTCTCGTTACTATTTATTTATTGCTTCCAGGGCCTCTCGCAAAGTAAAAGCGCCGGAGTACAGGGCTTTGCCCACTATGGCCCCTTCAATCCCGATACCGCGCTCGGACTCCGCCTTAAGCTTGATCAGATCTTCCAAGCGGGAAATGCCGCCGGAAGCTATAACTTTTAAACCGGTAACCTCGGCCATTCTGACCGTACTCTCGATATTGGGGCCGGTCAGCATGCCATCCCTGGCAATATCCGTAAAGATAATCCGGGAAACCCCCGCCTTTTTCATGGCCAAGCCCAGCTCCTCGGCCTTTATGCTCGTTTTTTCCGACCATCCTTGAACTGCTACCATGCCCTCACGGGCGTCAATACCCACGAGGATTCTTTCCCCGTAGCGGCCCACGGCTTCCGCCACCAACTCAGGGTTTCTTACGGCCACTGTTCCCAGGATCACTCTCGATACTCCTAATACCAACAACTCCTCTATCCTCTCCATGGTCCGGATACCCCCGCCCACTTGAACCTCTAAGGGGACATTGGCCAGGATATTCTTTATGGCTTGATCGTTGACCGGTTTCCCTTCCACGGCCCCGTTCAAGTCAACCAAATGCAGGTATTTGGAGCCTTGCTCCAAAAAACCGGCTGCCACTTTAATCGGATCATGGCCATAAACCGTAGCCTCTTCCATGTTCCCCTGCAGCAGCCGCACCACTTGTCCGTCTTTTAAGTCGATCGCCGGATAAATTATCACTTGCTTACAACCCACTTCCCGAAATTTTTTAGCATGGTAAGTCCCCAAGGGCTTGATTTTTCCGGATGAAACTGCGCTCCCCAGACATTATCCCTGCCCACCAGAGCCGGAAAAGTCACTCCGTAATCGCTGGTGGCCGCAATGCACTCCTTATCCAACGGTTGAGCATAATAAGAATGGACGAAATAAAAATAAGAACCGTTGGGGATACCGCTGCAAATTATATTGGGGTAAAGAATATTAAGCGTATTCCAGCCCATATGAGGTACTTTCAGTCCGGGAGGAAATTTTACCACTTTCCCTTGAAGAAAGCCCAGTCCCGGATGCTCGCCGTGTTCTTCCCCAATTTCGAACAGAAGCTGCATGCCCAAGCAGATCCCCAGGAACGGCTTGCCGGCCCGGACGTATTCAGTTAAAGGTGAAATCCAATCCCCCCGGCGCAGGGCGGCCATGGCGTCGGCAAAAGCCCCTACCCCGGGCAGGATAATACCCCCTTTCCCCTCGATTTCTTTCGGGGAAGCCATTATCTCGGCTTGAAAGCCCAGCTTAGCCAAGGCTTTTTGCACGCTGCGCAGGTTTCCCCGGCCGTAGTCAACAATACCTATCATGTTGTCCTCCAATTATAAGTATCTAGTATGTTTGCGTTTCCTTATGTGATGTGCATGTTTCCTCTAATTATCAGGAAATGTGTGCCTTTGCTGTTATCTATTTTTCTTTATAAAACTCCCTTGGTAGAAGGAATTCCCGGATTGCGGCGATCAAATCCGGCCGCCAATCCCAAAGCCCGCCCCACGGCTTTAAATATAGCTTCCAAAATATGATGTTTATTATTGCCGTATAAAAGGCGAATATGTAAAGTAATACCGGCATTAAGGGCCAAAGCCCGGAAAAATTCCTCGGCCAATTCCACCGGAAAGTCACCCACCAGGCCTGAGGGACAATCCACTTGCCAAACCAGGTACCCCCGGTTGGAAATATCGACCGCCACCTGGGCCAGGGCCTCATCCATGGGAAAAAGGCAATCGGCGGTTCTCTGGATGCCCTTCTTGTCTCCCAGGGCCTCTTTCAAAGCTTGCCCCAAAACGATCCCGCAGTCCTCTACGGTATGATGCTGGTCAACTTTAAGGTCGCCGACAGCTTTCAGTTCAAGATCAAAATAGGCAAAGCGGCATAAGGAGTCGAGCATATGGTCCATAAAGCCAATACCCGTATCCAGAGACGTTGCCCCCCGGCCATCGAGCACCAGCTTAACCTTAATATCCGTTTCCAGCGTTTTTCTGGCCAATTCCGCTTGACGCAATCATTATCCCCCCGTTTCTTAGCTATTCTTAGCTATTCTTCTTTACTGTTCTTCCTATTCTTCTCGGTAATTTGCTATTAGATATTTTTCTTATCGGCTATTTGTTATTAGATATTTTCTCAGCCTTTTTTTCCTCTTTGTCTTACCGTTATTGCCCTGGCATGGGCTTCCAGTCCTTCACGCCGGGCCAGCAAAACGATTTGCTCCGCATCCCTTTGCAAGGCTTCTGCCGAATAGCCTACCACGCTTACTTTCTTCATAAAGGTATCCACATCCAAAACTGAATAAAAACGGGCTGTCCCCCCTGTGGGCAGAATATGGTTGGGGCCGGCAAAATAATCACCCACCGCTTCGGGCGTATTGCGGCCGAGAAAGACCGCTCCGGCATTTTTTACTTTGCCCAGCCATAATAAAGGTTCCTCCACCACCAATTCCAAATGCTCGGGTGCAATGCTGTTGGCTAAATCCATTCCTTGTTTTAGGTCTTCCACCAAAACAAGCGCCCCGTTGTTTTCCCAGGAAGCCCTGGCTATCTCCGCCCGAGGCAATTCCTCCAACTGCCGCTCCACTGCGGCCGCTGTGTCCTCCAATAGCTTTAAATCCGGGGAAATCAGGATGGAAGAAGCCAGTCTGTCATGCTCAGCCTGGGAAAGAAGATCGGCGGCAAGCTCCTCCGGACACCCGCTTTGATCGGCCAGGATAAGAATTTCACTGGGCCCGGCCAGCATGTCAATGTCTACCGTGCCATATACTTCTTTCTTGGCCAAGGTTACATAAATATTGCCCGGGCCGGTGATTTTGTCCACCGGTTTTATGCATTCCGTACCATAGGCCAAAGCGGCTATAGCCTGGGCTCCGCCTATTTTATAGATCTCCGCTACCCCGCACTCTTGAGCGGCAACCAGAACTTCAGGCAGCATGCTACCGTCCTTGCAGGGAGGACTGACCATGACTATTTGCTCTACACCGGCCACCAGCGCAGGTAAGGCGTTCATCAGCACAGAGGAAGGATAGGCTGCCGTTCCTCCCGGCACATAAATTCCTACTCTCTGCAAGGGACGATACAACTGGCCAAGCATACTGCCGTCCTCTTTGCTCTCAAACCAGGAGCTTCGTTTTTGCTTGGCGTGGTAATTGTAAATATTTTCTTTGGCCCGGCGTAAGGCTTGCAAAAAGCTTTGGTCAACTTTGGTGTAGGCCTCTTCAAGTTCCCAGGGAGAAACCTTAAGCCCCCTTGTCCTTAAATCCACCCCGTCCAATTCGGCTGTCAGCTGAAAGAGGGCTTCATCCCCTTGCTCCCGGACGCGGTCAATAATAGCGCTGACTTTGTCTCTTAACTCCCGGCTTTCACTATAAACTTTGCGGTGCAGTTTGTCGGGATCAAAGTCTTGAAAACTTATAATTTTTTTCATAATAACCCCTTTATTATCCTTGAATATTTTCCTGGATTAACTCCCGGCATTTATCCACCAGCTTCTGGATTCGTTCGTATTTTACCCTGTAGGAAACCCTGTTTGCTATCATCCTGGTAGTTGCCTCCAGGATTTGGGCTACCTCCTTCAGCCTGTTCTCCCTTAGGGTCCGGCCGGTGGAAACAATATCCACAATCATTTCCGCCAAACCCACCCGGGGGGCCAATTCAATATTGCCATGCAATTTGATCGGAGTTACTTGCATTCCTTGGGAGCTGAAGAACGACTGGGCTACCCGTGGGAATTTTGTGGCTGCCCGCTTATGGTTAAGAAAATTTAAATCGTATTCCCCGTTAGGCAATAAGGGGGGAAGATTATCTTCCGGCATGGCCACCACAAAACGGCAGTAACCGAATTTTAAGTCCAACAGCTCCGCCACATCGCAGTTTTGTTCAATAATGGTATCCTTGCCTACAAAGCCGATATCGGCCGCCCCATATTCAACATAAGTCGGTATATCGGTGGGCCGGCAGATAATTATCCTGACATCGTCTTGCGGCAGATCGAACAATAACTGACGGGAGTCTTCCTCCACTCCCCGGCAGTCTATCCCGGCTTGGGTTAGCAGGCGTATGGAATCTGTTAATAGCTTTCCTTTAGGCAAAGCAATTGTTAGATAATTTTTGGGCACAGCAAAATCTCCTTCCCCATTTAATCTCCGAAACAAAGCCCTACCGCTTTGGCCGCCAGCAAAACGGGATGATCCAAAGGAATTTTTTTCAGCTGGTTTACAGCTTGCTCCAAAGGAACGGTGACAATCTCCGTGCCATGAAGAGCCACCATTTTCCCCGTTTCCCCATTGAGTACGGCATCCACAGCCGCAGTCCCGTACCTGGTAGCCAAAACCCGGTCAAAAGCATTGGGTGATCCCCCGCGCTGGATATGACCCAAAACGGTTACTCTGGTCTCCAGTCCGATTAAGTCTACTAAATCATTAGCCACTTTATCCCCGATACCGCCAAGCACAATAGGGTCCGTTCTTCCTTCTATCCTGGATTTTACGACCATCTCCCCGTCAATAGGCCTGGCTCCTTCGGCGGCAACAATAATGCTGAATTTTTTCCCTTTTTCTTTGCGTGCGTTTATGGCTTCCGCCACTTTTTCAATCTTATATGGGATTTCAGGGATTAAAATTACATCCGCCCCACCGGCCAACCCGGCATAAAGGGCGATCCAACCAGCATAACGCCCCATAACTTCCAGGATCATGACCCGGTGATGGGATTCGGCGGTAGTGTGCAATTTATCCAAGGCATCTTGCGCCGTATCCACTGCGGATTGAAATCCAAAGGTATAATCGGTGGCCATGAGGTCGTTGTCAATGGTCTTCGGCACTCCAACCACTTTTAAACCTTTTTGCATAAGCTCCAGGGCAATATTCAGGCTTCCGTCGCCTCCTATGACGATTAGGGCTTCTATTCCCTGTTGGGCCAAATTGGCCAGCACCCGGTCCGAGCAGTCCTTTTGAACTTTTTGGCCATTTTCTTCAACCCAATAGGCAAAGGGATTGTCCCGATTGGAGGTTCCCAGAATAGTCCCGCCCCGGTGCAGGATGCCGGACACTTCCTGTAAGCCCAGCTTTACGAATTCCTGTTCCACCGCGCCTTTGAAACCGTCTCTGATTCCTATTACCTCTATTCCTTTCAAGGTTGCGCTTTTTACCACAGCCCTGATCACCGCATTGAGGCCCGGGCAATCACCACCGCCAGTTAGGACGCCAATTCGCTTTATCATTTGTAAGCCCCCTTATACCTTGATAACTTGTCCGATAGCTTTTCTTAACGCCAGATCTTGTGCCTGTTGATCAGTCAAGGGTTCCAGCACCATCTCCACAGTTTTGCCTTCCCGGCGTATTTTTTGGCAATATTTAATTACTTCTCTTTGAGAATCTCCGTAAACCAAGACTTCGGGATTCTCCACCCGGAATTCGGTTTGCCTTTCCATAATGACTCCCATATTCATAGCAAAGCCTGTTGCCGGATAATTGACTCCGAAATCGGCGTACAGGCCATCGTAACGTCCGCCTTCAACTACCGGAATACCTACGCCGGGTAAATAACCTTCAAAAATTGCACCGGTATAATATGAAAATCCTCTCAAAATCCCCAAATCCAGCGCCACATATTCCTTGACTTCGAATTCCTCCAGGTATTTAAAAATGTTTTGCAAAGATTCCGCCGCTTTTAGAATGGCTTGAAAATCGGACCATTTTTTAAGCTCCGTTAAAACTTCTTCTCCGCCGGTCAAATGCGGCATGGCCAACAACAACTCTTTAACCCTTGAAGGCAGTGTGCTTTGGGCAACAATGGCCTCCAACCTGACCATATCCTTGCGGGATATTCCGTCTTCCAAGTCCTGGCGCAAATCGCCTTTTATATTCAATTCCGCGGCCAATCCGGAAAAAATGCCGTTATGACCGAGGTTAAGCTGAAAATCAGGAATGTTCAATGCTTTCATAATTTCCACGGCCAGCGCGATAACTTCCGCATCGGCTAAATCCGATCCTGACCCTACAAGTTCCACTCCCACCTGGCGGAACTCCCGGTAGCGGACCGCTTTATTGCGGTAAACATCGCCGCTGTAACAAAAACGCAAGGGCAATACCGGGCTTTTAAGCCTATTGACCACCATTCTGGCTATGGGAGTGGTAAATTCCGCCCTAAGAGCAAGGATCCTCCCATTTTGATCAAAAAACTTGTAAAGGTCGTCGTCCTTATAGGCGTCCGGTTCCAGGCAGGCCCTGTATTCCAAACCAGGAGTGGCTATTTTTTGATAAGCCCAGGAACGGCAAATCTTGATCGCTTTTGCTTCCATTTCTTCCAACCAAGCCAGTTCTTCCGGAAGCATATCCCTCATCCCGTCGGGCAGCTTAAGCCCCAATGATGAACGTTGCATCGGCTATTTCACATCCCCATTTATTGTCTTTACACTATTTTTCTTTATATTTGCTCGCTTCTTTTTATTTCTCTTCATCGATTGCTCTCTTCATTGTTGTTTTCTTCATTATTACTCTCTTTATCTTTGCTCTCTTCCCTTTTTTTCTTTTGGGCCATTTTGGCTAAAATCGTCTTATAGCCGTCGGCACCGTAATATAAACACCTTTTAACCCTGCTGATGGTCGCCGAACTGGCACCCGTCAACTCTTCAATCCGCGAATATGTAACGTTTTCCTCCAGCATACGGGCCACTTCCAACCTTTGGGCCAAGGCCTTTATTTCGGCCACCGTAGCAAGATCTTGAAAAAATCTGTAGCACTCTTCTTTCGTTTCCAAAAGGAGGATTGCTTCAAACAAATAATCCGTAGCCTCATCCTTTAGCCTTTCATCAATCATATCTATTACCTCCGTTACCAAAGCCAATTAGCTTAAACTTTACTATATTAAAGTAATAAAGTATTGTCAAGAGTTTTTTTCAAAAGAAAAAAGGCTGAAACAGCCTTTTAATCCTAATTAAGCCAAAGCTCTAAATTATTTTATTTAACTCCAAAGACTTTATTACCGGTCTTGGCGGTCCTTCTCCATTCCGGCCTGTTTTCTCCAGCCCAATTCAGGTAAAAAGAGCGTAAACACTACTATAAATAAAAAGGACAGGCAACCAAGGTTAAATAACAGATTATAGTTATTTCCGGCTATTTTGCCGATAACGAAGGTCGGCAGAAAGAAACCTCCCAACATTTGAATGGTGCTGACAATGCCACCGGCACTGCCGGCATAGACAGGACCAATTTCTTTTAGCCGTATGGGTATGGTGAAGAGGATAGGCATGGAACTTCCGGCCAAAAAACCGGCTATAACCAGCAAAATCCAGACTATGACTCCCTCCGGCAATATCCAGGAAAGATATAAAGCCGCGGTCCCGCCCAAAGTAATAACAATAATAAAAGCTTTCATGACCCCTAACTTGTCACAAAGCACGGTCAGGACCAAACTCCCGACTAAAGTGCCGAAAGTAAACAGTGAAGTTAAAAAGCCAGCCTCGGAAGGATCGATACCTTTGACCGTAGTGAATGCAGTAGGCAAATAAGTCATCATGGTAACCATGGATCCCATGGCAAAGGCCGTGGCCAAGCCGGTGATCCACACATTTCTGCTTTTGGCAGCCACCCGCACATATTTTAGGACAGGCATTACAGGCAAATCTTCAGCCCCTGGCGGTTTATTTTTGGCCAATACTATCCATAAAACTGTCAACACCAGCATAATCACGGCCGACGTTAAAAAAGCATCATAAACCGAGTCGAATAAGGCTGCTGTTAAGGCCAGGCTAATTGTGGCTCCAGACATGCAGAGCAGATAATAAATGCCTACCGCAACACCCAATTGTTTTTTGGGAAACCAAAGGCCCAAGTATTTGGCAAAATTGGCATTAATCAAAGTCATACAAAGGGTTAACAAAACCATGCTTATAAACAATTCCCAGTAACTATCGGCTATTACCCTGTAAAAATTGCCCATTACAGAGATCACAGCCCCTACTGAGACTACCTTTTTCACGCCGAAGCGGTCGCCCAGCGCACCGGCAGGCAAGCTGGCAAAAACCGCCAGCAGCATAGGTGCGGTAACCAAACTGGAAAATTGAACGGTAGAAAGCTCAAATTGAGGAATGATTCTAAAGGCCAGTGCAGACATTTGGTACTGGGAAAATCCCCCGATCATGCTGCTGAATCCCACCAGCAATAAAATAACCCAACGATAGGGGGAAGGAGCGTGGACTGAGTTATCTTTTGGCATTATCTCTTTTCTCCTAATCCTATTAAGTTTTTTAATATATTACCCCGGGTTAAAACCTCCTGGATAAAATGCTTCTTTGCTGAGGTCTTTTAAGTATTTCAGCCCAAATAACACCCCGGACCAACTCTTGGGCGGAAAAGCCCAGAACAGGCGCCGGTTTGGGTTGGTCAAGAGAAACTTGACCCTCTTTGATTGAATCTTGTATATCCTGTTTCGACGAAACTAATCCTTCGTAACCAAAAGCTCCTTCAGAGCCGGAAGATCCTTCGTAACCGGCAGTTCCTTCATAGCCGGCGGTTCCTTCGTGACCGGCAGTTCCTTCATAGCCGGCGGTTCCTTCGTGACCGGCAGACCCCTCATATCCGATGGATCCTTCATAGCCCGCAGATCCTTCATAACCTGGCGACCCTTCATAGCCCATGGACCCCTCCCGGCCTTTGAGGCCTTCAATTTCTCGGGTGCTCTGAGGTTTAGAAACAGGCTGCCGGTTCATTTCAACTGCAGGTTCTAATTTTTTACCCTCCAACCCTCTGTAAACCCGCTTTTTACTTTCGGGAATATTTATTTCCCGTGGCCTGTTTATTTTTTCGAATCGTTGATAATTGTCAGGACGCTCAGGAAAGGACCGTGGCTGTTGCTCGGTGCGCCAATAGGGTTGGTTGGCGCGCCGAGGCGGCTGGTTGCTCCGCCGGGGCGGCTGGTCTTTCCTGGAAAAAATCCTATAAATCATAAAGCCAATAACGATAAGTGAAAAAAAATCAATCATCGGCACTCACCTACTTTTTAGGTATGGTGCCGTCCGGGCTATCCGGTTTGGCCGTGCCAGCGATATTTTCCCTCATTTTAGTATCAGCTATAATATTTTGCAAATTATAATAGTCCATAACACCCAGTTTACCTTCTCTAAGAGCTGCGGCCAAAGCTCTGGGTACTTCAGCTTCCGCTTCAACCACTTTGGCTCTCATTTCCTGAACCGCGGCCTTCATTTCTTGCTCTCTGGCCACAGCCATAGCTCTGCGTTCCTCAGCCTTGGCCTGGGCAATCCGCTTATCGGCTTCCGCCTGATCGGTCTGCAACTGGGCTCCGATATTTTTCCCCACATCCACATCGGCGATATCAATAGAGAGGATTTCAAAAGCCGTACCGGAATCCAAACCTTTATTTAATACAGTTTGGGAAACGACATCAGGGTTTTCCAATACATCTTTATGGGATGCGGAACTACCGATACTGGTGACAATACCTTCGCCGACACGGGCAATAATGGTTTCTTCCCCGGCCCCACCGACCAAACGGTCAATATTGGCCCTAACCGTAACTCTGGCTTTAACTCTAAGCTCGATTCCGTTCTGGGCCACTGCCGAAACGATAGGAGTCTCAATTACTTTAGGATTAACGGACATCTGAACGGCTTCCAACACATCCCGGCCGGCAAGATCAATGGCCGCCGCCCTTTCAAACTTGAGCGGGATAGCGGCCCGTTCGGCTGCAATCAGGGCATTTACCACTTTGTCCACATTTCCGCCCGCCAGGTAATGAGCTTCCAATTGGGAAGTTGACAATCCCAAGCCGGCTTTATGCGCTTTGATTAAAGGATTGACAATTCTGCTGGGAATAACCCGGCGCAAGCGCATACCTATCAGCGAAAAAATCCCGACATTAACTCCGGCCGCCAAGGCGGAGATCCACAGCCCCACAGGAATAAAAGTAAACAATACCATGAGGAGTATAAGAATTATGACGATCAGAAAGATTGTTGCCAATAAAGGACCCATTAAAAAACCTCCCATTATTTTAAAATTTTAATTCTTAATCATCCAAACGAGTCACAACGATTCTGGTACCTTCCACCGCAATGACTTTGATCGGAGAATCTTTAGGAATAAAAATCCCGTCGGAAACCACATCGACCCGTTGCCCGTCAATCAAAGCTGAACCGGCAGGACGAAGAAGAGTTAGGGCCACGCCCGTTTTGTCCAAATAATCTTTATATTCCTGCTTGGGAGCCACGTATCCTTCTTCGTTTTTTTGCTTGTCTTTTAAAGCGAGTCTATTCCATAGCCTCCCCAAATGCCCGGTTTTATAACTTATGTAGATGATCAATCCGGTAGCCAGAATAGTAATAAGAAAATAAATAAGTCCTTGCGCAAAATTATCGGCCATGCGGAATATACCGAACAGCATTACGAAAAATCCCATTAGGCCGACTACTCCCACGCTTGGAATTAGAAAGATTTCCACTATTATCAATAACAGTCCTATGATGACCAAAAAAAGGGAAATTCCGTAAAACAATTATTGTCCCTCCTCTCTGCCTTTAATTTTAACATATTATTAAGCTTCCACCTAAATTTAAAAGGATTTTTAATTTATATTGTTTTATAATATTTATACTTACTTAGATTATCCTTAGAATACAAATTTTATCAAGCCTTTTCCCTGAGAAATAAAATTAAGTGCAAGTTTATTATTACGCTTGAAATAATGTATAATAAAAGTAGGCCAACCAAGAAAGAGGTGACTCAAGTTGCCGGAAGTCATAAAAATATTGCTTTGGTTAGCAGTAATGATGGGTTTATTCTTTGTGTTCAAAATTTTCTTTTTATTTATCCTGCCCATATTATTGCTGTTGTACGCAGTTTATGCCCTTTATCAAAAATATCTTTACAGAGGTCCCAAACGCATGGGCAACAAATTCGATATTTTCTGGTCCAACTTCCATCGAAGCTACGGGTCCGGCTCCACCAGCCAGCAGTACACGACTGTCATAGATGCCGATAACATGGAGCGCGAATATAAAATTCCCAAAATCTAACCAAAACGTATTGAAGATTACAAATATGCTTTCAGGATGGCCAAAATGCTTTCAGATAAGCATCGAATAAATATTTAAGATTTTATTAAAGTGGCTTTTATATGAATAACTGGATGTCGGCCGTCAGTGCATCTTGCAAATATTCCTGGGCTGTCAACACCTCTACTCCGGGCAAAAGTTCTTCCAGCTCAAAGCCCATGACATCCAAGGATAACTTGCAAGCGAAAAAGTTTGCTCCTTTTTTTTGGGCGTTATGCAGAAAATCATTGAGGTCGGGGGAATCATGGTCCTTCATCATCTCCTGCAGCATGGCTTTTCCCAAGCCGGCCAGGTTTAAACGCGATAAAGGCAGTTCATCCGCTCCCTGAGGAGCAACCAGTCCGAACATTTTTTCCCAGGCGGTTTTTTCCTCGGCGGAGATTTTATTCGGATCGCGCAACAAACATAGACCCCAAAAAGCGCAGAAAATATTGACCGTCATTTTCATTTCCAGGGCAGAATTGGCCAGAATCAAAGCGGCTAAAGCTTTGTCATATTCACAGCTGAAGAGAAGCAAGCTTAATTTTTTTCCGGCAATATTGTCGCCGGAATTATTTTTTAAGCACTCCATCCAAATTCACCGCCATTACCGAAATGTTAATTAATATATTTAAATGTATATTTTATATTTTCGGTAAGAAAGCGGTTATTTATGCAGATTGATGATAATTGTTGTAAAGCTTGAGATAATGCCATCTATGTTTCCCAATTTCCTGCAGCACTTCCAAAAATCTTGCCACTTCCCCATGGTCATTGTACAAACCGAAACTCACTCTGACCATCCCGGGCTTGAAACCGTCGGGATTTTGCATAACCTTGTTTACTTTATCCGGCGGCACTTTCAGCAACCTTTGCACATAGGGATGAGCGCAAAAACAGCCGCTTCTGACCGCAATTCCCGCCTCCTGGGCCAGGATCTCGGCCAATTGCTTATACGAAACCCCTTTCATATTAAAAGGAACAATTCCTACCCGCTCTTGGTTTTCTTCTTCGGTACAGTACAACTCTATGGAGTCAATGTTTTTAAGCCCCTGGATCAATTGTCCGGTAAGGGCTTTTTCGTGTTTTTCTATTCTTTTCATGCCAATTTGTTTCAGAGTATTGATGGCGGCGGTTAAAGCAATAACCCCCATCAAGTTGGGAGTCCCCGCTTCATCTTTAAAAGGGGGATCGTTCCAAATAACCTGCTCATGAGTTACGGCTTTGACGGTTCCTCCGCCCGAATAATCAGGATCCCCATGGACAAAAAAGTCCTTGGGACCTATGAGCACCCCCACTCCAAAAGGAGCATACATTTTATGGGCGGAGAAAACCACAAAGTCAATATGCTTGTTGGAAGCATAGGGCTTCATATCAAACGGAGCATGGGGAATAAGCTGTGAACCGTCCACTAAGATTTTGGCCCCGTACTTATGGGCCCATTCGGCAATACTGTGGACGGGATTAATATAACCCGTAACATTGGAGGCGCCGGTAACCGTAACGAGTTTGACCAGTCCCTTGTATTTTTCCAGTTTGTTCTTCAGGTCATCAAATTTTAACCTGCCGCATTCATCCACTTCAATGTATTTGACCTCATAGTTGTTCCGCCAAGGCAAATCATTGGAGTGATGCTCCATGGATGTTGACAAAACAATCCATTTTTCTTTATTTTTACTGTTATTATTTTTTAATCCGTTGCTTATGTACTCCTCAGCCTGCTGGGCCAATCTGTGAGCTACTTTGTTAATGGCCGCGGTGGCGTTTTGTACGAAGATTACCACATCCCTTTTTTCATCGCCGCCCACAAAACCCAGTACCGTCTTCCTGGCCTCTTCGTATTTTTCTGAAGATATCTTTGCCTTGTAACCTCCGCCCCGATGGATGGAAGAATAATATGGCGCAAACTCATTGATTGCTTCCAAGACCTTCACAAACGGCGGAGTGGTAGCCGCATTATCGAAATTTATCCCTCTTACTTTTTCTCCGCTCCGCAACAAAACCGGCGTGTCTACCCCCACCACATAACTGCGGTAATCCATTTTGGAAATTGTAAAACCCATCTCTCTTCCTCCCCACAAATGAATGCCACCATTAGTGTATGGAGTCGGAGAAACTATGTGACTATTTTATAACTCTTAAACTCATTCTATATTCATGAATAACCTCCCCAAATTGTTCATTCCCTGCCTCATTGCTTACCAGTGTTATTATTTTGTTCAAAAGCTTCTGGTGAATGTTTTCCCTTTGGGCCAAGAATTGGAATATTTTTTTCAAAGAGGTATCGTTAGTGGAATTTATGAGCTTAAGATACCTTTGCTTGGATTTAAGCTCGGAATCTTCATCCTTTCTAAGTAAGGGAATGATGTCTTGAAAAATGTCCTTCTCTGTGTTTTTACTGTTATCTTGCCCCGAAGTAATGTCAACAGGAAGGCCAATTTGAGGCAGTTTATTTAAACCTAGTTTCCTGATTACAACCCCGATTAACTCCCAATGCCCCAGTTCTTCCGCCGCCAACATGCCCAAAAAGTCCCGCAGGTAAGAATTGGGTAAGTGTAGGCTTTGAAATAAATAAGCGGCAAAAGAAGCAAATTCACTGTCCTGCCCATTAAAATCATTAGCCAAAACAGCGGCCAGTTTTTCGTCAGGATGTTCGATATGTATCGGAAACAAAAAACGCCTGTGATAGCTGAACATCTTTATCCCCCTAAACCCAGTCTTCCTCTTAACTAATATATGGCCCTTAGGCCATTCGGTCACAGGATTAGAGAGTGTTAAATATATACAAAAAAGACACCTCATTTTTATTATGAGGCGTCCGGGATAATATCATTCCAGATTATATTTTTTAACCGCCTTTTGCATCAATTCTGTGTCCCTTACCCGCATAACCACTTGGGCTTGTTCATTTTCCCGTTCCACGAAAGCGTACATGTACTCTACAATTACCCCTTCGCTCACAAGCTTATTCAGCACCTCAGCCAGTCCGCCGGGCCGGTCCGGTACCCTTAGTACCCAGACGGGGGTAAGCTTGACAACGCAATTCCTGTCTTTGAGCTTTTCCGCTACTTCCTCTGGATTCTCCACAATAACTCTTAAAACCCCATAGTCTTTAGTATCGGCAAGTGACAGTGCTCTTATATTGACATTGAATTCAGCGAGAAGATTAAGTACCTCTGCTAACCGTCCCTTCGTATTTTCCAGAAAAACAGATAGTTGAAGCATAGTACTTCCCCCTTAATGCTTATATTTTTCCCTTGCGCCTGTCTTCAACTCTCTTGGCCTTGCCTTCGCTGCGGGGTATGCTTTTCGGTTCGACCAGGCGCACTTTGGTTGACAAGCCGATGATATTTTCAATTCGCTGTTTTATTCTTGTTTGCAAGTCTTCCAACTCGCGGATTTCGTCATTGAAAGTGTCGGCGCTCATTTCCACAAGGACTTCCATGGTATCCAAGGGTCCTTCCCTGTCGACTATAATTAAGTAATGAGGTTCGATGCCGCCTACGGAAAGAATGGCTTCCTCAATCTGGCTCGGGAATACATTTACGCCTCTGATAATAAGCATATCGTCAACCCTGCCGGAAACTCTTTGCATGGTCCAGCCGGTATGGCCGCAACTACAAGTTCCGTAGCTAATGCTGGTCAAATCCTTTGTCCTGTAACGCAGGGAGGGGAAACCCATTTTACCGAAGGTTGTTATAACCAATTCACCTACTTCGCCTTCCGGCAGAGGATTTCCTTCCGGGTCCAAGACCTCGGGGTAAAAATGTTCATCGATATGCAAACCAACACATTTGAGACACTCCATAGATACCCCGGGGCCCATGGTCTCACTCAAGCCATAAATATCGATAGCTGTAAGGCCTAAACGGGCTTCTATTTCCTTTCTCATTTTTTCGGTCCATGGTTCCGCTCCGAACACCCCGATTCTAAGCTTTAAATCATCTTTGGATATGCCGGCCTCAGCCAGGCTTTCACCCAGGTAAAGAGCATAGGAAGGGGTGCAGCAGAGTACGGTGCTGCCAAAATCGCGCATTATCATAAGTTGCTTGGCTGTATTTCCTCCGGACATAGGTATAACCACGGCGCCTAATTCTTCAGCACCATAGTGAATACCCATGCCGCCCGTGAACAAACCGTAACCATAAGAAACCTGAATAACATCTTTGGAGGTAATACCCAGGCGGCGGAAACCGTTGGCGACAATCTTGGCCCACAATTTGATATCTTCCCGGGTATATCCCACAACCGTAGGTTTGCCGGTTGTACCGGAAGAAGCGTGAACGCGGATAATATTGTCCATTGGTTCTGCAAATAAACCGAAAGGATAATTTTGACGCAGGTCTTCTTTTTCAGTTAAAGGAATCTTGCGAAAATCGTCGAGAGTTTTTATATCGCTAGGATAATGAATTCCCACTTCAGCCAATTTTTTTTGGTAATACGGGGCTTTTAAAACTTGCTCTACCGTCCTTCTTAAGCCGTTTAATAATTCTTCTTGAACCAGCATACAAATCCTCCTACCGAACTTTTCTAATAAATTAAATATAAAGATAATTTTAAGAATTATTATATAACAGCTCCAGAGGAAATGCTAAATAAATTTTTCAAAAGAAAACTGCCATTTAGTTATTCCTAAAATGGCAGTGAGTACAGCAGTAAGCTTTAACTTACAAACCGGCCAGCTTTCTTAATTCCTCAGCCTTATCCAGTCGTTCCCAAGGAAGATCCAAATCGGTGCGCCCGAAATGACCATAAGCGGCGGTTTGTTGATAAATGGGTCTCAGCAAATCCAAAGTTTTAATTATGGCGGCTGGACGAAGGTCAAAGGTTTTTTGGATGCTCTCGGTTATTTTATCATCGGGGACTTTGCCTGTTCCAAAAGTGTTGACGGCTATGGAAACGGGGTTGGCGACTCCGATGGCGTAGGCAATTTGGACCTCACAGCGTTCCGCTAAACCCGCGGCAACAACATTTTTTGCCACGTAGCGGGCGGCATAGGCTCCTGAGCGGTCTACTTTGGTCGGATCTTTCCCGGAGAATGCTCCCCCGCCATGTCTGGCCATTCCTCCGTAAGTATCGACTATTATTTTCCGTCCCGTTAACCCGGCATCGCCGTGGGGACCACCGATAACAAACCTGCCGGTGGGATTGATAAAATAACGGGTATTTTTATCCAGCATATTAGAGGGAATAATTGGGTAAATCACTTGTTCCAGGACGTCTTTGCGGATTTGTTCCTGGGAGACATCGGGATGATGTTGGGTGGAAACAACAACCGTATCTACCCTGTATGGTTTACCGTCGCGATACTCCACAGTTACTTGTGTCTTGCCGTCCGGTCTTAAATATTTTATCTGCTCGGTCTTGCGCAGTTCGGCCAACCTGCGGGCCAATTTATGGGCCAAATAAATAGGCATCGGCATATATGCTTCCGTTTCCACGGTGGCATAGCCGAACATCATGCCCTGGTCGCCGGCGCCAAGCTCCGTTACTTCGCTGTCAGAATCTCTGACCTCCAAAGCCCGGTTTACTCCCATGGCAATATCACTGGATTGTTCTTTAATGGAAGTAAGCACGGCGCAGGTCTCGGCATCAAAACCGTATTTTGCCCTGGTATAGCCGATTTGCCTGATAGTCTCGCGAACAATCTTAGGAATGTCAACATAACAGCTTGTGGTAATTTCCCCGGTTAACAGGACCAGTCCTGTTGTGACGGCAGTCTCACAAGCGACCCGGCCATTCTTATCTTCTTTAATGACCGCATCAAGGACTGCATCCGAAATTTGATCGCAAATTTTATCCGGATGCCCTTCTGTCACCGATTCGGAAGTAAATAACCTATACCCCATCCTTATCACTCCTTCTGCTTTTTCTGTTTTGTTTCAGCAATAATTTCAACCAATTTCTTGGCTATATCTAACTTGTTCATTTGGGGAAGATCCACTCGTCTCCCATCGGGGAAAAGAATACTGACAATATTGGTATCGGAGCCAAAGCCGGCTCCCTCGGCAGTGACATCATTGACTACCAGCATATCAGTCTTTTTTTTGCGCATTTTGGCCTGGGCGTTTTCGATGACATTTTGAGTCTCGGCCGCAAAACCGACAATAAACTGATGGGTTTTTCTCTCCCCTAAAGACTGCAAAATATCAGGGTTTTGTACCAATTCCAAGGTAAAACCCTGTCCCGATTTCTTAATTTTTTGCTCCTGGAAAACAGCCGGGCGGTAGTCTGCCACGGCTGCTGCTTTAATCACTATATCCTGTTCGTCAAATACTTTCAGTATTTCTTCCTGCATTTCCCTTGCGGAAACCACATGGACAGTCTTGACTCCCGGGGGCGGGGTAAGACTGGTGGGGGCAGTGACAAGGGTTACTTCCGCTCCGGCTTCAGCAAAGGCCTGGGCTATTGCATAGCCCATTTTGCCGGAACTCAAATTGCCGAGATACCTTACCGGATCCAGCATTTCACGGGTTCCGCCGGCAGTTACAAGGACCTTTTCACCTCTCATAATACCGCTGTTCCGGAAATAATTCTCGATTACTTCCACGATATGAGAAGGTTCACTCATCCTGCCGTCCCCTTCAGAACCGCAGGCCTGAAATCCGCTGTCCGGCCCGATAATATGTACTCCCCTCTCCTTCAAAATTCTTAAGTTTTGTTGCGTGGCGGGATGATGGTACATAGCGTGGTTCATCGCCGGGGCAACAAAAATTGGTGCCCTAACAGCCAGGAGAACGGTGGTCAGGAAATTGTCCGCCAAGCCTAAGGCCATTTTGGCCAAAGTGTTGGCGCTGGCCGGGGCAACAAGTACAAAATCCGCAGCTTCAGCCAAAGAGATATGCTCCACATTCCATTTTTTTGGTTCCGAGAACATATCCGTAAAAACGGGGCCTGCAGAAACGCTGCGCATGGTTAATGGGGTAATAAACTTTGTGGCAGCCTCAGTCATGACCACACTGATCTCGGCACCAAGTTTTCGCAACCTGCTGGCAATCTCCGCCGATTTATAAGCGGCAATTCCGCCGGTAATTCCAAGCAGAACATGTTTCCCCTCTAGCATTACTTATTACCCTCGCGAGTATATTCGTAAGTTATCCTGTCCAGGGCTATTTCTTCCAAAGCTCTGGTGACAGGTTTTAAGTCTTTGCTTTCGTTGGGATCGGCATTATCCATTAAAGCACGCGCTCTTTTGGCAGCAACTACTACCAAGGAGTATTTGCTGTCCACCTTGGACATTAAAACATCGAGAGAAGGCTGTCTCATGACTATTCCTCCTTTACATCAAAAAGATAGCGGCGTACACTGCATTTCTCTGCTGTTATTATACACTTTATTTTTTCTACGGCTGCCTCAATGTAATCGTTTTCTACAATGTAATTATAATTTTTTATCTCATTCAATTCTTGAACCGCCTTGGCCAAACGTTGCTGGATAATATCCTCCGTTTCCGTCCCCCTGCCGTGGAGCCTTTCGGACAGTTCCTTTAAAGAAGGCGGTACAATAAAAATAAACACGCCGTCGGGATATAATTCTTTTACTTGTTTTGCACCTTGAATATCTATTTCCAATAAGACGGTTTTATTTTCATCTAAGGCCCTTTCCACATGGAATTTGGGCGTGCCGTAATAATTGCCGCAAAATTCGGCCCACTCCAAAAACTCTTGATTCTTAATCATGTTTTGGAATTCTTCTTTGGTACGAAAGTAGTACTCTTTTCCTTCCGTTTCACCCGGCCGGCAATTCCTGGTAGTAACTGAAACAGAATACTCGATGTCAGCCGACTGAGCAAGAAGGGCCCGGCAAATAGTCCCTTTTCCCACTCCCGCCGGACCTGATACTACTACTAGCATTCCTCTATTCTTTTTCACGTTAACCCTCCAGGAAGCTCTATAAATAAAGTTGCTTTATTTTAATCAACAGGATCCTCATTGTTGCTTTCTTTGGTCGTAAGACGGTTGGCGACAGTCTCGGGTTGAACGGCAGACAAGATAACATGATTGCTGTCACATATGATCACAGCTCGGGTCCTTCTGCCATAGGTGGCATCGATCAATATTTTGGCGTCCCTGGCTTCTTGAATAATTCGTTTTATAGGCGCCGATTCAGGACTGACTATAGCTACGATTCTGTTTGCCGATACGATATTGCCAAACCCAATGTTAATTAATTTAATATCCATTAATAATAACCTCCAGTTACTACTCGATATTTTGTATCTGTTCCCTGATTTTTTCCAATTCGCTTTTTCCTGCTATAACCAGTTTTGTTATTTCCAAATCATTGGCTTTCGAACCAACCGTATTGATTTCCCTATTCATCTCCTGAACCAAAAAATCAAGTTTTCTGCCAACCGGTTCCGAAGATGACAAAGTCTGGGTAAACTCTTCCAAGTGGCTCTTTAACCTTACCACTTCTTCGTCAATCGAAGCTTTATCCGCCAGAAGCGCCACCTCTATAGCGATACGGCTTTCATCTATTTCAACGTCCTCAAGCAAATCCTTTAGCTTTTCTTTTAAGCGCTTTTGATACTCTATCGCTACCAGCGGCGCTCTATCGGCCAAATTCTGGGCCAACTCCTGCAAAATAGCGATTCTGTTCCGCAAATCCCTTTCCAGCCTTTGCCCTTCTTGCAGGCGCATGGCACCCAGTTGAGACAAAGCCAATTTAATTGCCTGTTCCAGTACCGGCCATAGAGTTTCTGCTTCTGTTTCTTCTTCTTCGACGCTAAGGACCTCAGGTAAAGATACCAAATGGAAAATATCAGTATGATAGGTGGTATTTAGCGATTGAGCCAGTTCCTTCAAAGAGTAATCATACGACAGCGCTAAATCTTTGTCAACCTTGACCTTTCTCTTTCTTTCTTCTATTTCCTTGATGTTGATATATACTTCTATCCGTCCCCGCTTCACCTTATCCTGGATAATGTGGCGGATTGCATCCTCAAAAGAAAAAAAGGCACGGGGCATCTTGATAACGGTTTCCTGGAATCGATGGTTGACGGATTTTATTTCCACCAAAAAGTGATATCCCAAATCCTTTGCTTCGCCCCGACCAAAACCGGTCATACTGATCAACAAATAGATCGTCTCCTTCTCCAGAAAAGAAAAAATACATAATACAATTATATTTAAATATTCCTTATAAAACCGATAAATCCTCCCGGAGCCAAGAAATAATTACGACAAACAGGTTATGAGGGCGCTTCGCCTCACGGAATACTTGCCCCCTTATTTAGCCTACTCCCTATATATAACAGGAAAGATATAATATAACAATAATAGTATCATTGATTGTTTGATAAATCAAACAAGATGCTTCATAATTAGATTACAAGCGAAATCACTCTCGGCAACAGGGGTACAGAAATTTATTTGGCCCGGAAGGATTATATTGATTTCTGTTAAAATCTAATTATAAAAAAAGGTTAAACGAGGTAATTGCATGAAGAACAAAATGAAGTTTCAAATCCATTATGGTTGGTTCGTACTAACTATTGGCACTTTAGCGATTATTGGGGCCATCGGCTTTTCCCGCTTCAGTTTTTCTACCGTGTTGCCTTACATGCAGGCGGATCTTGGAATTGACAACGGTCAAGCGGGATTCCTGGCCACAATGAGTTTTCTGGGCTATTTAACCTTAGCTCTCATCGGCGGAGCTTTGGCTTCCAAGTACGGGAGCAGGCTTATCGCCACTTTCGGACTTACTGTGGCCGGCTTGGGCATGGTTTTTACAGGTTTATCCTCCGGTTATTCTTGGGTTGCCGTTTTTTGCCTGATGGCCGGGTTAGGAAGCGGGGCCGTACATTTATCGATTTTCGGCCTATGGCCGGCATGGTTTACTAAATCAAAACGCGGCCTGGCATCGGGCATAGCCATATCCGGAGGGCCGCTGGGAATGATTTTGGCCGGTTGCATCGTCCCGGTTTTTGCATTTGCTTACGGACAATCAGCTTGGAGAGCCAGCTGGATCCTGTTCGGCAGTTTTACACTTCTGGCCGCCTTGTTAACTTTTTTATTTATACGCAATTATCCGGCGGAAAAAAATCTAAAACCGGTAGGCTTTACCGGGGAAACGGATCAACCCCCCAATAATTACAGAAAAAGCTCCGATTGGAAATATGTTTACACTTTACCCCTTGTTTGGATTTTGGGAATTATCTACTTTGCCTTCGGCTTTACTTATATTATTTACATGACATTCTTTGTAAAGCATTTGGTGGCTGATATAGGGGTAACCGCTGTGCTGGCCGCCCGACTCTTTATGATCTTAGGTTGGATTAGCCTGATATCCGGTATTATATGGGGCTGGCTGTCGGATGTGGTGGGGCGCAGGATAACCCTTGTCTCTTTGCTAGCCCTGCAGGCGGCGGCGTCAGTTCTTTTTTCTGTGGGTGAAACTCCACTTTTATATATATCTTCAACCTTTCTTTACGGTTTCTCGGTCTGTGTGCCGGCCATCATGGCAGTTGTCTGCGGCGATTTTCTGGGTCCGGAATTAGCCTCGGCAGGCTTGGGTTTTGTGACTTTGTTTTTTGGTCTGGGGCAAGTTCTCGGGCCGGTGGTGGGCGGATTTATGGCCGACGCTTTCGGTTCTTTTGCCCCGGTATTTATTATGACGGCAGCCATAGCTTTAGTCGGAGCGGTTATCAGCCTGCTGTTTGTCAAAAATTTTGACCAGGTAAATAAACCGGGAAAACTTGAGCAACAGTGAAAGCAAGCAGGAAGAAAAGTAAGTAAAAACAGGAAGCCCAAGCATTGGCAACGGCTTCCTGTTTTTTACTTAAAGGTCTTTTTATTTTGGTTCTATAATAAATGTTGGGGTAAGCAGCAGGAAAAAAATAGAGCAT
>ENA-UPSB01001079-UPSB01001079.1-bioreactor-metagenome-genome-assembly--contig:-NODE-1079-length-35649-cov-19.615216_pt1 | contig 35649 bp, 25 predicted proteins | sample MGYA00238182_ERZ773286 | MGnify/ENA primary metagenome ERZ773286 (study PRJEB29026, sample SAMN07631240) | bioreactor metagenome | isolation source: Switchgrass digestor | place: USA: Dartmouth...
CCTGGAGCGCCTTGCGGCACTTGGGGAAGTTGACGAGCGTGTATCGGTATTCTTTCCCGCCCATCACGACGCGCTCGAGCTCGTGGGTGCCCGGCTTGCGAATGGCGCCCGTCGGACAGACCTTGTGGCAAATCCCGCATTTTTCAGGATCGCACAGCTGCGGCCCGTCGTACATCGGGTCGGGCTCGAGCTCAAGCGTCGTCAGGATCACGCCGAAGCGGACGCGCGGGCCGTAATCCGGCGTGAGGACGATGCTCGAGTACCCGAACTGGCCAAGGCCCGCCGCAACGGCGGAGTGACGGATGCTGACCTGCATCCCGTTCGTCATGGGGCCGGTGGAGCACGGCATCGCGACCTTGCCGGTATTCCTCTCTATGTAGCGCGCGATGTGGTAGCACACATACGTCAGCTCGAAATTCGGGATCATCGAATAGCCGTAAGTCCCGTAGACGCCTTTCAGGTCATAGCGCCCGTCCTCGAAAGCGCGGAAATTGGCCTGTATGACGCCGTCCAGCAGCCGGACGCCGACGACGATCACGGATTTGCATCCCGGCAGAACATCCTGCGGGTTGCGCCCCTTCGGCGAGGTTTCGAACCGGTCGATGCCGGCCACGCCGCACATGTCCATTCCAAGGGATAACGCCAGCTCTTTGATTTGCGATTTAATGTCCATACACGATAGCCTCCATTATTCGGATCCGTCCAATGCAAAGTCAAACAGTGAGCAGACCACCGGCTGAGCCGGCGGTTCCTCTCCTGCTATAAGAGATCCCGCTGCGGCTTTAAGCGACGACTTTCTGGCTCTGCTCTTTCCGGAAGGAGTTATAAAAGGATCTTTACTTTGTTGCCTTTTATACACATGGAAATTTTTCGCCTGCGGAATCAGCAAAGCACGCATAAGGTTTCAGAAGTTAAGTCTGATTTTCCCGTTGACAGCGACTCCTCCTCCATTTAATCATAGTTAACAATATCTTACTGCACCAAGAATTGTAATTCAATATAAATTCAATAACATAATTTAATAACACAATGCGCGACACTGGGCATGCGGCCTCCCCGGGAGAGTCTTTGCGGCGTTTTGAAACTGCAAATATTATTGAGCAACCCCATTATCTCTGGTATAATAAGGAAACGGCGGGCAATGCGCCAGATTAAAACTATAGCAGGTATTGGTGTATTAAGCCGTGCGCCCTTGCGCGGCTTTTTTTACATGGGAGGGATGTCTCGTGTACACTCAGCCTTACCCCAACTTGTTCAGACCGCTGAAGGTGCGGGAGCTTACGCTGAAAAACCGGATCATGTCGGCCCCGAATATGCTTTTCAGAACGGCAAGCGGCAAGCCGGACGACTACTATATCGGCTACATCGAGCACAAGGCGCGCGGCGGCGCGGCCATCGTCAACCTCGGCGAGTGCCCCGTGTGCGACGGAGGCTGCCACACCCCCGGCCCGGTCATGGGTTTTGAATTCCTGCCTGAGTGGTCGGAAGTCGCCGCGGCTATCCACGAGCACAACGCGATTGCCAGCGTGGAGCTGACCCACGCCGGCCAGAAAGCAAAGCCCCAGTACAACAAAGGCGGGCTTTACGGGCCGTGCGAAACGGTCAACGCCTACGGCGCCCGCGTCCGCGCCATGACCATAGACGATATGGAGATGGTGGCCGACTCCTGCGCTGCGGCCGCGGAGTACTGGTTCCTCGCCGGTTTTGACACCGTCCTGCTCCATTTCGGGCACGGCTGGCTGTTTGCCCAGTTCCTGTCGCCGATGACAAACAAACGCACGGACGAATTCGGCGGCTCTCTTGAAAACAGGATGCGCTTCCCGCTCATGACGCTCAAAAGAGTGCGTGAACGGGTCGGCCCGAATAAGGCCGTCATGCTGCGCATCAGCGGCTCGGAGCGCACCCCGGGAGGCTTCGACGCTGTCGATATGGCGGAGTTTGTCTCCCGCGCGCAGGAGTACGTCGACCTCGTGGAAGTCAGCGTGGAGGGGCTGCCGAATTTCTTCGCCAATACGTTCGAGCCGTGGGGGCAGAACGTCGATCTGGCCGAGACCATCAGGAAATCCGGCAAGGTCCATATTCCGGTGTTTGCCCTCGGCTCCATCCTCGCCCCGGATCAGGCGGAGGAAATCATCGCTTCGGGAAAAGCCGACGGCGTCTCGATGTCCCGCGCGCTGATTGCCGACCCTTACCTGCCGCTTAAATCCATGTGCGCAAAGACGGATGACATCCGCCCGTGCATCCGCTGCCTGACCTGCACGGAGTCGGATAACTTAAAGCGGCACTTTATCTGCAGCGTCAACCCGCTTATCAGCCGCGAGTCGCGCCTCGGCTTCGGGGACGACGTGGGCAAAGCAAAGTTCCGCAAAAGGGTCCTCATCGTCGGCGGCGGCCCGGCGGGCATGCAGGCGGCCATTACGGCGTCCGAGCGCGGCCACGAGGTCATCCTGTGCGAGAAAATGGACAAGCTGGGCGGCATGCTCAGCTTCACGGACCGGGACAGCCTCAAACACGACCTGCGCCGGTTCAAGGATTACCTGGTGCACCAGGTCGGGAAATCGGCGGTACGGGTGATGCTCAATACGGAGGCCACGCCCGAGCTGGTGGAAAGGCTCAAACCCGACCACATCATCGTCGCCACGGGCGCCGTACCCATCGTGCCGGATATCCCGGGAATCGAGAGGGCGCGGCATGTGACCGAGATTTACTTCGGGCCGGAGGATTTCGGCGACGATATCGTCATCATCGGCGGCGGGCTTGTCGGCGTCGAAGCCGGCATGCACCTTAAAAACATCGGCAAAAACGTCACGGTCCTTGAAATGCAGGATACATACGCTCCGGAGACGAAGATGGTCTACCGGGCCGGACTGGTGCGAAAGCTCGAGAAGCTCGGCCTTGAGGTCATCACCGGCGCACGGTGCGTCGAAGTGCTCGGCGACGGCGTGAAGTACCTTAAAGGCGGCGGAGAATACGTGGCAAAAGGCAGGACAATCCTCTACGCCGTCGGCATGAAGCCGAACGAGCAGCCGTATTTCGACCTTTATGACAAGGCGCCGGTTGTCCAGCATATCGGAGACTGCCTGAAGCCCGGGAAAGTCGACGGCGCCGTTCATTCAGGGTTCTTTGCCGCGCTCGATATCGGCGTTGTGTAAACTTGTTTCAATCGGGCGGAAATCCCCCGCGAGCAAAAAAGAGCGCGCCGCCTTGCGGGGCGGCGCGCCCTAGGAACCGGAACCGCCGGCGCGGAAAGGGCGGTTCCACTCTTTAGAGTGACATAGCGGATTTACAGAAAAAGAAAGGAGGAGGGACGCTTTAAGTCCCGGTATCATCATGCGTTGCCGTTACCCGCGCCTTTTTGAACCCATTGTCCTCGGGAAGATACTGTACAAAAACAGGATTTTTTACTCTCCGACGGGGTACAAGGAGCAGCCTGTCGACGAGGCCGCCAGTTATTATGAGCGCAAAGCGATGGGAGGCGCCGCTTCCGTCTGCGTCGGCGACGCGGCCGTCTCGGCCGACGGAATCGCGCGTAAGACCCAGCTGCGGCTCGACCTGCCGACGACGGTTCCGGCGCTTGAACAGTTTTCATCCGCGATTGCCCGCCACGGCGCGGTGCCCGCCATTGAAATCCTGCACAGCGGCTGCTACGCGCACTACTCCGCCGAGCTCGGCGGAAAACTCTACGGGCCCGTCCATACGGTGACGGAATCGGGCATCGAAATCTTTGAAATGACCGAAGAGATGATCCTCAGGAACATTGAGGACTACGCCAGCGCGGCCGCCCGCGCGCACTTAGGCGGCTTTAACCGGATTGTCCTGCACGCGGGGCACGGCTGGCAGCTGTCGCAATTTCTCTCCCCCTCGAACACGCGCGCCGACAGATGGGGCGGGAAATCAATTGAGAACCGCGCGCGGTTTGCCGTCGCGGTGTGCGACCGGATCCGCCAGAAGTGCCCCGGCGTGACGCTGGAAGTCAGAATCAGCGGCTCGGAGTGCTACGAAGGGGGCTACGGCATCTCGGAGGGCGTTGAAATCGCCAAGCAGCTGGACGGCCACTGCGATGTCATCCACGTCTCCGCCGGCAACCACGAGGTGCCGCTTGCGCTGACCATTATGACACCCAGCATGTTCCAGCCCGACGGCGTCAACGTCCAATACGCGGCCGAAATCAAAAAATACGTGAAAACGCCTGTCGCCACAGTCGGCGCGCTCGCCGATCCGGAGCTGATGGAGGAGATTATCGCGACCGGAAAGGCTGACATCGTGGAAGTCGCGCGCGGCCTGATTGCCGACCCCGACCTCCCGAACAAGGCGTTTTTCGGGCGAGAGGACGAAATCAACCAGTGCATGCGGTGCCTGTACTGCTATTCGCACCACATGAAACGCGCCAATTACCGCTGCGCCATCAACCCTGAGACCGGAAACGAGCACGAGCTCAAGCACGACTTTAGGCCGAAGGTGCTGAAAAAAGTCCTGATTGTGGGCGGTGGCGTCGCCGGGATGCAGGCGGCGCTGACCTGCGCCGAGCGCGGCCACGAGGTCATCCTCTGCGAGAAATCAGACAGGCTCGGCGGCGTCCTGCGCTGCGAGGAGCGCGTGCCGTTTAAGGCGCGGCTGGCGCGCTACCTCGACCATCAGGCGCACATGCTCTCAAAGACAAGCGCGGACATCCGCCTGAGCACCGAAGTCACGCCGGAGCTGGCGAAAAAGCTCCATCCCGACGTCATCATCGCCGCAATCGGCGCGCGCCCGGTCGTCCCGACGTTCATCAAAGGCTGGGACAGGCCGAACGTCATGAGCGCCGAAGAACTCTATCTGCACCCGGAAAAGGCCGGGAAAAAGGTCGTGATCATAGGCGGAGGGCTCGTCGGGCTCGAGCTTGCCGTCTTCATGGGCATGCTGGGGCGCGAGGTCACCGTGCTTGAAAAAATGCCCGTGCTCAACGACGGCGGCAATCACCTGCAGGGGCTGGCAATAAGCGGGGAGATTGAAAGGTACGGAATCAGGATTTCCGTCGCCACAATGGCCGGGGAAATAAATGAAAAAGGCGTTGTCGGCGTCTTTACGGGCGAGCCGCTCCCGCCGAAAAACCCCATGCCGTTTTCCCTGCCGCAGTATCCGCCCCTCGGGACATCCGGAACCATGCTGTTTGAGGCGGACACCGTCGCTTACGCCATCGGTCATGAGCCGCTGTGGGACGAAGCGCTGGCGCTGCGGGAGTGCGCGCCGGAGTTTTACCAGATCGGCGATTGCCTTGCGCCGCGCAATATCTATCAGGCGACAAGCTCCGCTTTCTTCCTCGCCCGGGACCTCGGCAGGAAATATTGATTAAAAGCGGAATACATATTTCCAAAAACGAAAAAGGCTTCAAATCTTGCGATTTGAAGCCTTTTTTGCTGCGCCCTCAAGGATCCGGGTCTGCTTGTCACTTTAGTAAATCTCAAACACCTTGTACTCATGCGTCTCGATGAGCTCATCCGTTACGGGCACGGATACGCTCTTGGTTTTAATTTTACGGACATGCGTGACTTCGAGCTTCAGCTTGCCGCAGCTGAAATTTCCGTCCTGCCGCTCGGGACCTGTTCTTCTATACTCTGGCGCGCAAAGTATTCCTGAGCTCTTTGGAGACAAATGCTCTCCCCATCCGCTTCCATTGAAGTGTATATGCCGGCTTTCGCTATATCGCTCGGGAATTTCTCCCTTATAGACGGGGCGTAGGATACCCCGTTTTCCGGTTCCCAGTATTCGAGCAATGTGTATCCCGAATCTTCCATTTTAAATGTGATTGCGACGGGAACGCAGCTTGCTCCCGTGAGGACAATTTCATTGTCCTTATACTGATACTGCATGTAGAGCGCGACGAGGTAAACTGTGACGGTGTCGCCCTGATTGACCGTTTTCAGCGTCTTGTGATACTCCGTTGCGAACATCTGATACTCGCCGCCCCGGAAGAGGGGCTTATTATAAGCGATGATCGCCTCGGATACATACTCGTCTAAAGTTTTTTCAGTTTCGGCCTCATCGCTTTCAGGCGCAATCCCGCCGGGGCTTATATCTCCCGCCTGGATTCCAAGGAAAGCCAGCGTATTGCCGATCTTTTCAATATGCGCCTTATCCGCCCACAGGATAAGGTAATGGTACATCGAGCCGTTTATTTGAACCGCTTGCGGGTATCTGACAATCAGCCCCGCCTGATTTCGCATATCTTCCGGCTGGTCGACCGACGGTAAAATGAGCCTTGCCTCCTGTCCGTCAACCGTGCGGCTGAGGATTTGCGGCTTCGTACCGTAGGGACTGAGCCTGTGAAACGCTTCATTTTCCGCGACTTCATCGATTGTCAGGCCCGCGCCGTCAATGGCCCCGACCTGGAAAAAGCCGCCGGTGCCCTCGTATCTTTCGATATAGTAGGGGTTTGGTTTCCAGCCGGACGGATACCTCAGGGAGATTTTATAGTCCTCGGATGTATAGGCCGCGTTTGCGGACGGATTGGCCGCAAAGACAATCACCGCCGCGCAGACAGCCACAACAGCAACCACGATGACCCAGAACGCGGGTTTTTTTAAACTGAGGACATTTTTTATCCTGCCTTTTGCGTGGTTTTCGCCGAAGGCCAGGGGGCCGGCCGCCAGAAGGCCTTTTCTTTTCACCGCGAGCGACAGCAGCGTATTCGAATAGCCGCACTTCGCGCCGTCGCCCAGCCTGCGCAGCACGCTCTCGTCGCAGGACATCTCCATGTCCCGGTTCATGAGCGCAAAGCACAGCCATATAAGCGGGTTGAACCAGTGCAGGACGAGCGCGAGAAAAGCAAGCGGCTTGACGAGATAGTCCTTCCTGCGGATATGCGTGCGCTCGTGTTCCAGTATATAGGCCATGTCGGCGTCTCCGATATGCGCGGGCACATAGATTTTCGGGCGGATAAAGCCACACACAAAGGCCGTGCCGATGGCGTCCGTTTCAAAGACGTTGCCTTTCACGCGCGTCGCGGTCCGAAGCATTCTTCTGGTTTTCACATAAGAAGCGGCGCTATAAATGAGCAGCGCGATGACGCCGGAAATCCAGATAAGGCTTAAAACGGATATCCATATCTGCGCAATATTTGCGCCCGCCGGAGCGGCCGCGGGCAGGGATGCATTGACCGCGCCGCCGACGCCGACGGCGCCGGATCCCAACGCGGGCGTTTGCGCCAGTCCTGTATTCCGCGGCACAAACCTGGAGAAGCCGGCTTCTCGTTTCGGATACAGGTTTAACAGACTCAAAAAACTCAGCTCCGAACGAAAGGAAACCGGGCATATAAGGCGAAACAGCACAGGCGCCCAGAGAATATAGGAGAAAATCTTCGGCGCTTTTTTCAGCAGCAGGCGGACAAGGAGTACGCCGGCCGCCACAAAGGATGCCGTGATGCTCATGTTGACGATTGTTAGGAACACATCCTCCAGATGGCTCATTTTGCCGCCTCCTCGATAATGCGCCTGAGCTCCTCGGCCTCCTGTTCGGACAGCTTGCGCCCGCTCAGGAAGGCGGTCAGAAACTTCGGCAGAGACCCGTCGAATGCCCTGTCCAACACGGCTTTGCTTTCATACCGCTGCACATCTTCGCGCCGAATCAGCGCGGTCACGGTCGCGTCCTTGTTTTGCAGGATGCCGCGCTGGCAGAGTTTTTTCAAGACCGTATAGGTGGTCGACTTCTTCCAGCCGAGCTTCTCGGAGCAGAGCCTGACAAGCTCCGTGGATTTGACCGGCTCGTTGTCCCAGACGATGCTGACAAATTTATACTCCGCGTCAAACAGCTTAAATCTTTCCATGCGGCCGCCCCCTCCGGTTTATTCCAATAGACCTAAATAAAGTCTATCGCGATAGACCTAATATGTCAAGAGCGAAACAGGAAGAAAACTGTATTTTTTATGGAGCGGCATACGGGCGGCCGTGGCGAGCGTTGTCTTAAGGCCGCTCCTCTTTACTTCAAAAAGTGAAACATATAAAATAGAATCCGCGGCTTCAGGGCGCTCTGCCTTCCCGATGTCCCCGCCGCGGCCTCTTTGTGAGAGTTTTTGATACACGCCCTTCTCCTTTACGAGATTTGAAGCGAGGCGGGCCATAAAGCCGTCAAAGTGATTTCGTTTGCCAGAATACCAATCCGGCCCGTTTTCCCGCCTATCCGGCTCTCTTTTCTCCTGTTTAAACAGCATAATGCCGAAACAAGGCAAAAAAGAAGGCCCGCGTTGTGGCATTCCTAATATTGGTTTAATTTTTCCTGTATTATATAATGAGAATATAGAGTGGCTGGACTTATACACGAAAAAGGAATGGTACCGAGCGGCTATGGGTCTTGTAATCGTTGTGATGCTGGTTTGCGCATCCATTTTTGTCAACGGGTGGACGGACTCCCCCAACGCCATCGCGACGGTCATCTCCACAAGGGTGCTCCGCCCGAGAGTGGCGGTCGTCCTCGGGGCGGTGTTTAACTTCCTCGGCGTGCTGATCATGGGGACGGCCGTCGCCACCACGACGGCCAGCATCGTCGACATCGGAACCGGCACGGACGCGCTGGTCACCCTCGGGGCCGCGCAGCTGTCCATCGTTTTGTGGGCCGTCGCCGCGTGGCGGTACGGCATCCCCACCAGCGAAAGCCACGCCCTGATAGCCGGCCTCATGGGCGCGGGCATCTCCCTCAACGGCATCAGCGCGTTAAACTGGCAGTCCATCAAAAGCGTTGTCATCGGGCTTGTCATTTCGCCCGCGGCCGGTTTCATACTGGGCTTCTTTTTCACCCGCCTGATTGAAATGATCTGCAGGAACATAAACCGCCGCAAAACGGAAAAATTCTTTTCCGCCGGACAGGTTCTCAGCGCCTCCCTGATGGCGTTCAGCCACGGCGCGCAGGACGGGCAGAAGTTCATGGGCATTTTCTACCTCGCCCTCGTCGTCGGCGGCGTCTACACCATGGAAAGCGGCGGGACGCTCGAAATACCCCTGTGGATTATGCTGGTCTGTTCCGTCCTGATGGCTCTGGGCACCTCGGTGGGCGGCTACAGGATTATCAAGGCCATGGGCATCGATATGGTCAAGCTTGAAAAATACCAGGGCTTTGCCGCGGAAATCGCCGCGTCGGGCAGCATGCTCGCCTCGACGCTGTGGGGTATCCCCCTGAGCACCACCAACGTCAAGGCCACCGCCATGATGGGCGCCGGAGCCACAAAGGGCGTCGGCGCTGTCAACTGGTCGATCGCAAAAGATATGGTGATTGCCTGGGTGCTCACCTTCCCGGTCTGCCTTATACTCGGCTACGTTTTCGCGACTGTTTTCCGTTTCCTGTTTTCGCTGTAACTTTTGGCACAAAGCCGGTGCGATTTGGAGGTTTCATATAATGGGCAAGATGAGTACAAAAAGCGTGGACTATTTTGAGATGTTCCAGCAGGGGGTGTCCATCTCCCTTGAAGCGGCGCAGGCTCTGCAGGCCGCCTTCAGGGACAGGTGCATCGTCGAGTCGGAGCTTAAGTCCATCAAGGACATCGAGCACAAAGGCGACACGCACGTCCACCAGTGCCTGCGGAAAATCGACATCGCCTTCATCACACCCATAGACCGCACGGATATCGTTGATATCATCAAGGCGATTGAAAACCTCACAGACTGCATCGACGCCGTCGCAAACCACATCGCCATCTTCAACATCCGGGAAAGCAGCACCTACCTGCGCAGGTTCGTCGATTACATCGTGCAGTGCTGCAAAAAGCTCGACGAGCTGATGGCGGCGCTGAAAAACTTTAAAAAGAACCACGCCAAGATCAACGAATGCATCGTCGAGGTCAACAGGATTGAGGAAGAGGCTGACCGCACCTACGCGGAAAGCATGCGCAAGCTCTTCGAAAACGAGACGGACCCCATCGTCATTATCAAGAAAAAAGAGCTTTACCAGCTTCTTGAGCAGACCGTAGACTGCTGCGAAGACATCGCGGACATGGTTGAAAACGTCATGGTGGCCAAGACCTAAATACCGTATCCGGAAAGATCCCCGCGGCAGCGGGGTCTTTTATCGGCGACGCGCAAGGCAGTCCGGCTGAAAGCTGGGGGTGTTAAAGATAGACGACTTTAGCATCGCTTTAATTCCCGCCTATAAACCGGGGGACAACCTGATTGCGCTGCTCGAGGACTTAAACCGCGCGGGCTTTGTCCCCGTCGTCGTGGACGACGGCAGCGGGGAGCGCTACGCGCCGCTGTTTGAAGAAGCGGCGCGGCATGCGGCCGTATTGTCCCATCCCAGGAACCAGGGAAAAGGCAGGGCCTTGAAAACGGGCCTTGCCTATATCCAGGAGACGTACGGGACGGGCCATATCGTAGTCACGTTCGACGCGGACGGCCAGCACAGCGTTGAGGACGCCATCCGCATCCGCGAAAACGTGCGGTTGCACCCGGACGCGCTGATTCTCGGGCAAAGGTGCCTGACAAAGCAGGCGCCTTTCCGCAGCCGACTCGGCAACGCGGTCACGTGCCTCATCTTCCACCTGTTCACGGGCGTGAGGCTGTACGATACGCAGACGGGCCTTCGCGGCTTTAGCGGGGAGTTCATCCCGCGGCTGCTGAAGATTCACGGCGAGCGGTACGAGTATGAGCTCAACGTGCTATTAGACTCCGCCCGCAAGCGGATACCCATCCGGGAAATCCCGATTGACACGATTTATATCGGCAGGAATGTCTCCTCGCATTTCCGCATGGTGAAAGACTCCCTGCGGATTGTCAAGGAGATTATCAAGTTTTGCGCCTCGTCGTTCTTCTGCTTTTGCATAGACTGCCTCCTGTACGGCCTTCTGCTGATGCTCACGGGCAACTTGCTTATCGCCAACATCAGCGCGCGGGTTGTCAGCGCCACGCTCAACTACATACTCAACCGGAAGTTTATCTTCCGGAGCAACGCGCCGGCCATCAAAACGGCGCTGGAGTATTTCTGCCTTGCGGCGGCCATTCTGGCCGGCAACTCCGCGCTTTTGACGCTGCTGATCAACCACATCCGGATAAACGCCATGCTGGCGAAAATCCTCGCAAATTTCCTGTTTTTCTTTGTCAACTGGGCCGTCCAGCGTTTCGTCATTTTCCGAAGCAGCAACAAGCCGAAAAACCCCGTGAAAGACAGCGATTTTTCCCGAAAAGCTTAAAGCCGCAGGCAAGTGCCCGATGTGCGGGCATCGTCCTGCGGCTTTTTTATGTTATAACCTTCCGGCTTTAAGCGGATTGCGGGATGCCATCGCGGACCGCCACCGCCGCTCTCAGCGTGTCCCACATGTCGTCCGTCAGGAGGCCGAGCCTCCAGAGCGCGACGCCTTTCAGATGGTATCTCTTGGCCAGCCCGACCTTTGAAAGGAGGCTCTCCGGCGTCTCGTTCGGTACGGAAATGCCGAGCGCGAGCTTTTCTCCCGGCACGCACTCAAGCGCCTGCTCGACCGCCTGGGCGACAAGCGCGATTGGCTCCGGCTTTGTGCCGTAATCGTACGCCATGATAATGATTGTGTCGGCGCACTCCCCCAGAGCCTGATAGTCATAGCCCTTATAGGCGCTGTTGGGCGCATGCAGCGTCAGCGTGAGACTCAGCCCCGCCGCGTGCGCTTGCTCCGACAAAAGCCGGACGAATCTGTTAAACGCGCTTTGCGTTGCCAGCAGCTGCTCGCCCTCTTCCCGCAAGCCCAGGCCTTCAAAGTCGAGATTAATGCCCTGATAATATTGCGCAGCCTCTTTGACGATATTGGCGGCCGCCGCGGCCATGGCGGCGTCGCTGCCCAGCAGAGCCGTGATGGTGCCGTCCCCGTCTGTGACGTGCACCACCATTTCGGCGGTGAGCCCGTACGCGCCCGCCGCTTTCAGGACGTCCTGCCAGCCGTCGGGCCTGAGCCAGCCGGTTCGGCTCTTTGTGAGCAGGTTGCCGTCTCTGTCAATGCTGTACCAGCCGAGCGCGACTTCGCCGACGATATCGGTATTGCCTGCGGCCGTCTCCGGATAGGGCACGCCAAAGAGGTTCGTCCAGCTGCTCGTTTTGCTGTCGCCCAGGGCGTAAAATCCGATGACCGTCATCTCCCTCGGCGGGGACGTGACGCTCACAACCCTGTTGTCCCCGTCCCACTCGACTGCGCAGTCAAACGCCTCGCTGAAAAACCTTAAGGGGATAATCGTCCTCCCGCCCGAAATGACCGGGGCGACGTCCAAAGCGACGGGGGTCCCGCTCAAATAGGCGGTCTTGCTCCCGATCTGCAGCGCCACGACCTTTTCGCCGTCCGTGGCGGTGACCGTCTTTGAGGCATCGTCCCATTCCACCTGCACGCCCAGCGCTTCCGCAATCGCCCGGAACGGCACGAGGGTCCTGCCGTCCTGAATGACAGGTTTGACGTCAAAAGCAACGGGTATGTTGTCGACAAAAACTTGAATGGCCTTCTCCTCCTGCGCCATGGCAGCAGGCGCGGCGCAGCCGATTATGAGAAGCGCCGCCGCCAGACACAAAAGCGCTTTTTTCATTATGTACCTCCAGAAAATTCATGCACACGACATTATACTACAATCCGGTTACCGGGTCCAACGGGAAGCTGCCTGCATTTCTCAGCAAAAATGCAAGGATTTCCGCAATAATCCCGCCTGTGATGCAAAAACATTGGGCAGGCAGCGAATAAAACCGTCTGCCTTTTTACTGCCCGCGCGGCCGCGGGGGCGGCCGTTTTCATCCCAAAGCGGATGCGCGCCCAATCCGGCGCGCGCGTCCCGCGCGATGCAGTCAATCGCGCCGCACGCAGCCGGCACCGGCGCGGCGCTTATATCAGTCCCGATTTTTGCAGGAGCCGCCGGAGCATCACGGCGGCCTCGGCGCGCGTGACGAGCTCTTTCGGCGCAAGTGTGCCGCCGCCCCTGCCGTGGGCGACGCCCGTTTTCAGGCACGCCGCGGCGCCTTCTCTCGCAAAGGCGGAGACGGCCGCGCCGTCCGCGAACGCTCCGAGCAGGCTTTCGGCCTCGCCGGCGGAGAGGGCGGCGTCGAGCCTTGTCACCGCCATCGCCCGCGCGACGACGGCCATCGCCTGCTCGCGCGTGATCGGGTCGTCGGGGCCGAAGGTCGCCTCGTCGTACCCGAAGATCAGCCCGTGCCGCGCGGCGGCCTCTATGTATCCGCCGTGCCACGCCTCCGGCGCAGCGTCCTTAAAGCGGCATGTGTCGGCAGGCCTGATGCCGAGCGCCCGGACGAGGGCGGTGGCAAATTCGGCCCGGGTGATAAAGCTGTCCGGGTTGAACCGGCCGTTTTCGTCGCCTGTCACGACGAGCCGCGCGCCCATATCGTTGACGGCGCCTTGCGCCCAGTGGCCGGATACGTCTTCAAACGCCGCCGGGTTGGAGATCACCGAGTAGGTGCTGTTTGTCAGGCTGCTGATGACGGCGTAGTACCTGCCGTCGATGAGAGCCACGCGCGTCGGAACGTGGCGCACCGCCCCGCTCGGTTCGACCACGACGGCCGTCGTAACCTCCCCGTGGTCAACGCCATCGGGAATGGCCACCATCCACTCCACGTAAGAGCCGAAGGCCGTCACGTCAATCGTTCGTCCGTTGTAGGTACAGCGAACCGTAAACTCGATGGCCGGAACAACAAGCTTAAACCCTCTGGCGGCAGCGGCGTCCTGAACGAGCTGCGCGGCCGCGCCCGAGGGCGCCGCTATCGTCACCTCGACCGTGATGTCCGCAAGGCTGGCGTCCTCCCCGAACTGCTCGGCGACGGCGCTGATGCTCACCGCGCCGGTCGGGAGGGTGTACACGGCCTCGCCCGTCCTGATTTCAAGCGCCGCCTCCCTGTCCTCCATGTCCTTTATAAGCCGCCCCGTCAAAGCGGCTTTTTTCACGGCCTGCGCCCCTTCAATCGGGACGGCGATGACCGCCTGATCTCCCGCGCTGTCAAGCAGCGCGCCCACAAGCTCGGGGCTGAGCGTCACCGTCAGGCTCGCGCGCCCGTCGCTCGTCTGCCCCTTTGTCTGTACGCCGGCGAGGACGGTTTTGCCGCCCACGATAACCGGCACCTGAACAGGCACGCTGCCGGGCGATATCGGCGCGGCGGGCGGCGTGTCACCCGGCACGTCAGATGGCGGCGTGTCAGGCGGTTCGTCAGGCGGCCGACCGTCATCCGGCGTCGGCGCGACGCTCACTCTCCTGCTCCAGACCCTCTCGTTCCCGCATGCGTCGTAGACTTTTACATACAAGGTATACTCTCCGCTTTCCAAAGTCAGCGTGACGTCTTTCTGCGCCGCTTCCGGGAAGACTACCTCTTCGCCGTAAACCGGCTCCCCGCCGCCGGATGCCCTGCCGATCGCGTACGCGGCCACGCCGCTTTCCCCGTCGAAAAGCCGCAGCGTGATGCTGCCCGCGGTGTGCGGCGCCTCGTCACGGCCGAGGACGGCCACCTCCGGCGGCGCGGTGTCGCGCACCACCGTCAGCGTGCGCGCGGCCGGCTCGGACGTCCTGCCCCCTTCGGATACCGTCAGCACGAATGTGTAGACGCCGGGCAAGGACGCCCCGTCCAGCACAAGCGCATCTCCGCCCGCCAAATCCACGGGCTTCCCTTCGGGGTCGTACACCGCGTAATGATAGGTAAGCTCCCCCGCCTCCTCCGCGAGAGCGACGGACTTGCCGGTGTTCCCGAACCGGACGGTGTATGCGCCGCCGTTCAGGTGCCTGATATCGACCTTATTGACGAACGTCCCCTCGCCGTCGGTGATGTCGAAGATGGCCACGGGCGGCAGCCCTTCGCTGGTTGGCAGCGCAGCCCTGCCGCCCCACGAAATATCGCCGTGGTAAAGCCCGGCGATGTAACGCGCGGCGGCCTGCGCGTTTTCCTCCGGACTGCTTCCGCTCAGCCACAGCCCGTTGCCGCCGCTGTCGGAAACGACGTCGCCGCCGCCCGGGCCGGTGGTGAGGTAGAAGATCTGATCCTGCTTAAGGCGCGCCAAAAGCTCGAAATAAGACGGCTCGCCGCTCCTCCCGTCGCCGCCGGAGAGCACGATATACACTTTTTGGGCGCTCTCAATGAAAGACGCGCCGCGCAGGCCGTCTGCCGCGGTCCTCCGGTATCCCATCCGGAGATTGGAAAACGTGAATTTGGATATCTTCGTCTTTTCATAGTCGTTTCTGAGAAAGCTCGCCAGCGGGCCAAAGCCGTTGTATCCCGTGTCGTCGAGCGCGCCGTCGTAGAGCGTGCGCGCCGTCCCGGGCGACGTTCCTCCAGCGTCCGTATAATCCGTTTCGACGCAGCTTAGCGACGCCGGCGTGATGGTGATGTCAACGCGCTTTTTCTCCCCGTTAAAGCCAAACGCCCCAAGCGGCGTTGCATAAACAAAGCCCGAGTCGACGAGGGAGCCGTAACCGTCATAATTGTGCATATCCTCGGCAAGCACGCCGTCTTTAATTTTTAAAAGGTAGACGGTTCCCGCCGTAGCCGAGTTAAATTTATAAAACAGGATGTACCCGTGGATAAAGCCGTCTTCATCAATGCCCGAGTTCATCAGCAGCCCCGCCCCGTCGAGCGCGTGGGCGCAGATTTCGGACGCGTCCATGTCAAAGGAGACCGTTTTCGCCGCCGAAGATGCGGGGCAGATCAGAAAGTCCTTGTAGGCCGGCTCGCTGTAGCCGAGGAAAACGACGCTCGTGTCGCCACCGGCCGCGCCGGCGTAAATGTGCCTGTCGCGCAGGTAAACCGCGTCCATCGAGCCGGGCGACGTGATATCCGTCACGAAGAGGGCTTCCGGCTTGTTCGAGATGAGATGGGCTGAAATTTTATTGTATATATCGAAGGAGTAAATGAACGCGTCATAATAATAGCCGCTTATAATTTCCGCCCTGCGCTGATCGTCCAGGTTTGAGGCGGTCTCGCCGGCCAAATACTCGGAAAAGAAAGTGCTAAACCACAAGTCCCTGTATTCCCTGAGCGCGGCGGCTTTCTCCTCGTCGCTGAGCTTTTCGTATTCCTCGTCCGTATAAAAGGGCTTTATGCAGTTTATCAGCAAAAACTCGTCCGCCAGCGCCTTTACGGCGTTTTCCTCAAGATGGCTCAGGAGCACGGAACCGTAGTGGTAATCGAAGTTGCCGAAAAGCTCCCATTCAATCTGGTATACAAGCAGGTTTTTCTCCTCATCCGTGAGCGCGCCGTAGCAGCGCCCGTACGTTATAAGCGCCGTATAGTCCCTGACCGCCTCCAAAACGGCCTCGTACACGGCGGCCTGTTCGTCCCGGCTCAGCTCGCCGTAGGGATGGATCTGCGCCGCATAGCGCCGCAGGATAGCCGCCTGATTGCACGAATATATCAGAAGCGCATACTCCGCCCAGAGCTGCTCGTGCAGATCTTCCTCTCCGGCCGCGAGAGCGGACGGCGGAATCTTGAAGCTCGTCTCCTTCCAGTAGAAATACGGGCGCCTGCCGGAGCGGTCGTCCCACCCTTCCGGCGCGGAGCCGTCCGGCGGGTAAATGGGGTGGTAATAGTGGTCGTAGACGTACCAGCCGTCAAAATCGGAAAGGCTGACGTCCGTCTCCAATTCCACCGTACTGAGGCGATATTCCGCCGGGCCGAGCCCTTCGGCCGCAAGCGCGCTTTCAAGCCGCGCCGCAAACTCCGGCAGCGTGCCCCCCGGATAGCCGGGGTCTTGGACTATCAGGATATCAACCGGCCGCCGCTCGCTGATGTTTATGGCATGGGGCGACGTGTAGGCAAGCGCGCCCGTCGGGAAAACGTAGAACGCCAGCAGGCAGGCCAGCACGATACCGAGAAGCCTTTTTGTCATTTTTTAACCCCCAAACCATGAATTTACAATATAATTACCATTAACGTGTCGATATAACAAGTATTTTGTCGACTGCGGGCGGCGCGCGGATCATTTTCTAACACCGCCTGTACAATCTGCACAATCGTCAATCCGCCGAATCCGGCGTCCAAATGCGCTTTCGGTTTTGGGGTTTTGGGCTTTTGATTTCCTTTGACAAAAAGCGTATAATTTGATAGAATGCATCGCATGCGATTTATCCATAGAGGGGAATCCGGATGGGGCAGCCAGAGAGTTATCTCGCGGTCAAAATCATCCAGCTTGGCAACGCTGTGACCTGGCTGCGCAATAAAACGATGCAATCTTTCGGCCTGACGTCCAGCCAGAGCGAAGTCATCCGGTACATATTAAGAAACGCTGATAATCCCGTCACAGCCGGGGATATCATGGAGCATCTCCATCTCTCCCAATCCACGGTGGCCGGGATTTTGCATCGTCTGGAGAAAAAAGGGTTTATCACCCGCTGTGCCCACGCCGGCGACAGCCGGATAAACGTCATCACGCCGACGGAGCTGGGAATCGCGGTGCGTAAAGCCCTGATTGACAACGCAGTGGAAATGGAGCGGAAAATGCTCCAGGGAATGTCCCCGGAAGAGCAGGCGCATTTCAGGCGCCTGCTTCAAATCGCGCTTGATAACATCAACACTTTAAGACAGAAAGAGAACGGCGATCACCATGAATGAAAAGAAAGAGCTCTTTGAATCAATTCCCGTGCCAAAGGCGCTTGCGTCTCTGGCCATCCCGACGATTATCAGCTCGCTGATCACCATGATCTATAATCTGGCCGATACGTTCTATATCGGCCAGACAAACGACCCTTATAAAGTTGCGGCCGCCTCCGTTTCTTTCGCTTTCCCCTTCCTCATGAGCGCCCTGTCCAGCCTGTTCGGCATGGGCGGCGGCAGCCTCATTTCCCGCCTGCTGGGCAGGCAGGAGCCGGAAGAGGCCAGGAAGGCCTGCGCCTTCAGCATTTACGGCGCGCTTTTAGTCACGGTGATTTACTGTGCCTGCGTCTACATATTTATGGAACCGCTGCTGCGCCTGGTCGGCGCCAGCGACAACACCGTCGGCTACGCCTCCTCCTATGTGTTATGGGTCGTCGTCTTCGGCGGCATCCCGGCCTCCATGAACATGACAATGGCGCATTTTCTCCGCAGCACGGGCTACTCAAAGCAGGCCAGCTTCGGGCTTGGCATGGGCGGCGTGCTGAACATCATCCTCGACCCGCTGTTCATGTTCGTCATTTTTGAGCCGGGGTTTGAGGTGACCGGCGCGGCCGTCGCGACCATGCTTTCAAACTACTGCACATTCATTTATTTCATTATCATGTTTGTCCGTCTGAGAAAGAGGACCGTCCTTTCCTTCTCTCCCCGCCTTATCCTCCCCGGAGCGAAATATATCGGGCAGATTGCCTCCGTCGGCTTCCCCTCCGCGATTTCCTCGAGTCTGGCATGCGTGGCCAACATCCTGATTAACAAGCTGGCTGCCCAGTACGGCGATATTCCGGTGGCGGCGTTTGGCATCGTCAAAAAGATTGACATGCTGCCCATGAACGTGGGCATGGGCCTGTGCCAGGGCATGGTGCCGCTGGTGGCGTACAATTACGCCTCCAAGGATTACAAACGCATGCATGCGGCGGCCAAGTGCGCCCGGATCTGGGGCATGGCCTTCGCCGCGATTTGCATCGTCGTGTTTGAAATCTTCGCCGAAGGCGCCGTCGGCATCTTCATCAGAGAGCCGGAGACGTACGCGCTGTCGACCAAATTCCTGCGGATTTGCTGCCTGGCCACCCCGTTCATGATCAGCAACTTCCAGATGAACTTCACGTTCCAGGCCATGGGCAAGGGCTGGCAGTCCCTGATCCTCTCCTCCTGCCGCCAGGGCCTCGTCAACATCCCGCTCCTGTTTTTGATGAACGCCCTGTTCGGGCTGTACGGCGTCGTATGGACGCAGCTGCTTGCCGACTGCCTCACGCTGGCCCTCTCCTTCGGTCTGTATTATAGGCTGCTCAAATCCCTCAGGGCGGAAGAGGCGGCGTATGAACAGGCCATCGCTCAGGATACATAACAGAGAAACCGGGCGCATCTCTCCCGCCATCGGTCCTGAGTCGTCTGTCAAACCCCTGTAAAACAATTTGAATTTCAATTCAACACATCAATATGGCCGCATATAGTGAAAAAGCCGGACGCTTCCACGCGTCCGGATTTTTTGTGCGGCGCCGTATTCCCAAACTATTCTTCGATTATACGGAAATTAAAAAATCTATGCGCCGATTGCATAACACTATGACGGTTGTCTTATTGTTTTCCCAAACCTAAATGTTATAATGAACAAAAAATGATACAAATCTCGGGTTCCGGCAGTTATTGTACACAATGCCGCATGGAGGACGTATGGATTTGGCCAAATTGACAGCATTTTTTGCTGTCGCCCAGACAAAGAGCTTTTCAAAGGCTGCAGACCTCCTTTTTAAAAACCAATCCGCGATCAGCCGTCAGATTCTTGCCCTCGAAAAAGAGCTGGGCGTCCAGCTCTTTATTCGTGGCTCGCGTTCGGTCGTCCTGACGAAGGCCGGCCAGGTCTTCAAGGCCGGCATGGAAAAGGTGACCGATCTCTATCAGGCCGTGCTCTCCAATACCCACGCCGCCCAAAGCGGCTATATCGGGGAAGTGCGCATCTGCACGCACCCCGGCACGCTCTATTCGAATATCCTGACTCCGGTTGTCCTTGCTTTTGAAAAGCAGCACCCGGAGATCTTCGTCTCCCTTCAGACTTCCTATTCCGGCGACGCGTCGAGAAAGCTGGACGAACACAGCGTCGACTTTGTGTTCTGGCGCTGGGAGGAGTATTCCAGCATCTCGCGCAGCTATATGAACGTCGTCGAAAGGCCGAACGGGTTTCTGCTCCCCGCCGACCATCCCAAGGCTTCCATCGCACCGGAAGACCTCACTCTGGATGACTTCAAAGACGACACGTTTATTCTGCTATCGGATTATATCGCCCCGAAACTTGCCAGCAGGCTCATCAAAAAATACGCCGCCTTAGGGTATGACCCGAAGGTGCTCTACGCTCCCGATCTGGACACCTCCCTTTTATGGGTTTCGGCCAGGCGGGGCATCATAGCGGCTTCCGACCAGTGCATCGCCGCCGGCAACCCGGCCTTCCGGTTTGTACCCCTGCAGCAGCTTGGAAGAACAATCTTCTCCTTTATCTGGGACAAGCAAAACGACAATCCGAGCATGGAGGTCTTTTTGGCGTTCCTGTCCGACTACGTTGCAGAGCATTCTCCGTCCGTTTAAAACGGCGCGGGGAGGCAGGTATAAAAACCTTATTATAATTCAAGGAGGCCTAATCCATGAACGAGCAGAAACCGGAAGTACAAATCCACCCTCTGGAACCAACTCCTCACCCTGAGCGCCCATTAGGTTTGATGGCGCTCGTCACCATCGCGCTTGGAAATGTATTTAGCTCCTCCGTTTACGCCCTTCAGGCGCCCACCTCGGCTATGACGGGCCGTTCGGCGTGGCTGGCGTTTGGCCTGGCGGTCATCGTCGGGTTCCTCACCATCCTCCCGAACCTGCTTGTCAGCGGCGCCGTCAGCTTCAAGGGCGGCGACTTCTCCCTCGTCCAGCTCGGCCTGGGCAAGCGGGCCAGCGGCATCTTCGCGTGGAACTTCATCCTCATGTGCATCGGCATCGCCATTTCCACCTCCGCAATCAGCGGCTACGTCACCACGCTGTGGCCCGGCGCGCCCGGCAAAATTATCGCGATTATCGTCACCGTCCTGATTTTCCTGCTGAACATATCGCCGATCAAGGCCATCAGCAAAGCGCAGAACATCATGTTCTATCTCCTTTGCCTTGCGACGGCCGCTTACATCATCTACGGCCTGTTCAATATCAGACCCGGCGCCTTCGATTTCAGCGCGGGCAACTACTTCCCCAACGGCGGCAGGGGCTTCATCCAGGCCACAACCACATTCTGCGTCACAACCGGCTTCTATGTGCAGGTGTACGCGCTGGCCCTGCAGGCGAAAAACCCCCGCAAGCACATCCCGAAATCCATGCTCATCACCGCCGTCATCATCCTGTTCCTCTATCCGCTGATGACGTTCGTCAACGTCAACACGCTGCCCTGGGAGCAGACGGTCGGCCAGACGATGGTCGGAACCGCGAGCTCTCTCCTCCCCACGGGCCTGTTTATCTTCTTCATCATCTGCGGGCCGATTCTCGCCACCGCCACAACGCTCAACGCCGGCTTCCTCGGCCTGTCCAAGCCCTTCGCCAGCTCCGCGGAATCCGGATGGCTCCCCAAAGTCGTGGGCAAAAAGAACAGGTTCGGCGCCCCCTACGTCACGCTCGCCATCCTTCTCGCCGCCGCCGTTATCCCCTACCTGTTTACGGATAACGTCAGCGTCATCGCGAACCAGACCGTCCTCGTGCAGTCTCTCATCAAGCTGTTCCCGCTGGTCGCCGCGTGGCGGATTCCCACCAAGTATCCCGAGTTCTGGAAAACCGGCCTGTTCCGCAAGATGCCACTGCCCGTCTTCTACATCATCATGGGCGTGTGCACGGCCGTTCAGCTTGCCCTGTTTATCTCCTCCATGACGAACCTCACAACGGCTCAGGTTGTCATTGGCCTCGGCCTGTTCGTCGTTCTGTCGGCCATCGCCGTCATCTGGAACGCTGTGAAAGGCAAGGAGATTGACACCTCTATCGACTACGCGAGCATGAGCTAGTATAATGGTAAAGTAAGTTCAAAACTGCGCTTATTAAGCCAGTTTCTGTCAAAGGAGGATACATAATATGAGCAACGAAAGGCTCAGGTACCATGGTCCTGCGGGCATGGCGCGCTACCATATCCCCGGCCCCTCGGAAAACGATAAGCGGTTTGTGCCCAGCGTCACAACCGTCACAGAGCCCCCCCGGGAGATTAAGGTCGTCAGCGAGACGGACGTCATCGTCGTCGGCGGCGGCCCGGGCGGTTTCGCCGCGGCCGTCTGCGCCGCGCGGATGGGCGCCAGGACGGTTCTGCTGGAGCGGTACGGCCACCTCGGCGGCATGTGCACCGGCGGCCTCGTCAACATCATCCCGAACCTCAGCGACATCGGCGGCAAGCAGTACATCGGCGGCATCTGCCAGGAGTTTATCGACCGGCTCGATAAGCAGGACGCCGCCTTCCACCCCTTTAAGCTCGACTGGGGCTCCACCGATGAGTCCGTCCTGAAGTACTACAAGGACTGCAGCTTCCACCACTTCTTCATTCGCAAGAACAAGGAAGGAAAAGACGCCCTTCTCTACTCCGCCATCATCGACCCTGAAATCGGGAAGAACGAAATCAACAGGATGGTCATGGAGGCCGGCGTCAAGCTGTACCTGCACTCCTGGGTGACGAACGTCATCATGGACGGCAACCAGGTCAAGGGCATCATCTTCGAGAGCAAGTCCGGCCGGCAGGCCGTGCTCGGCAAGGTCATCATCGACTGCACCGGCGACGGCGACCTGCTCACATGGACCGGCGCTCAGTACGAAGACGACATCGGCGCGGACCTGCGCATCAAGCACCTGTGCTTCGGCTACTGGATCGGCGGCGTGGAATTCCGCGCGTTCGACAAATTCGTCAGCTCCCGCCCGGACGACTACATCGCCCTGAAAAACGAGCTGCACGACAAAGGGCTGTACATCAGCTTCTTCAGAGGCATGCTCAAGAACCAGGAGCACACGGCGTGGCTGCACCCGCACTTCATCGCCGAGTGCCAGACGGACGTGGAGGAAATGACGCGCATGGACGTCGCGGCGCGCGAAAAAGCCGTCCAGACCTGGGAGCTCCTGCGCGACAAGGCCCCCGGCTTTGAAAAGAGCTACATCCATCTCACCTGCGCGCAGCTGGGCACCACCGGCGGGCGCCGTCTCGTCGGCGAGTACTCCCTCAGGGAGGACGACCTGCGCCGCACCGAGCCCTTTGAGGACACCATCGCCATCTTCCCGAACAACGACCGCGGCAAGGAATCCCTCGAGCACCCCGTCGTCTACGTCCCCTACCGCACCCTCATCCCGCGGGACATCGAAGGGTTTATGGTGGCCTGCCGCGCCTTCTCCTCGGACGACGAGGCCAACTCCTGCTTCAACCTCATCCCCCACTGCATGTGCTTCGGCCAGGCGGCCGGCACGGCGGCGGCCATGGCCGTACAGGAGGGCATCAGCGTCCGGAACGTTCCGTTCGGCAAACTGCGCGAGCAGCTGCTTAAACAAAACGTGATACTCCCCTAAGACTTTTCAACTCCCCACCGGATAAGCCCTTCATGTCACATGGAGGGCTTATTCCACAATTCATCGGCTAAGGAGGAACGACGGCGATGCTGTACCCTGAAAACACAAGGCAGCTTGAAGCCATCATTCAAAAGGCCCGTGAGACGAAAACGCCGCTTGTGGCGGTCAGCTCCCGCGGCCCGCACCTGCACGGCGCGTCGGAAAACCCGAATGCGGAAACCGTGGATTTTTCGCGGATGAACCGCATCATCAAAATCGACCGGCGCAGCCGGTACGTGCGCGTCGAGCCGGGCGTGACGTTCGACATGCTCATTCCCGAAGTCAGGGCGGCCGGCATGCGGCTGAACATCCCCTTCCTGCCGCGCGCCGGGAAATCGGTGGTCGCCAGCGCGCTTGAGCGGGAGGCCGTGCTCATCCCGAAATACCAGTACGACTACACCGACCCGCTTCTGACGGTCGAGGCGGTGTTTGGCACGGGCGACGCGTTCCGGACAGGCTCGGCGGCCGGCCCCGGCACGCCGGAGGAGACCCGCGCCGACATGGTCGTGCCCTGGGGCCCGGGCTGCATCGACTATCTGCGCTTTTTCTCCGGCGCGCAGGGCACCATGGGCTTCGTCACATGGGCCACGCTTAAGACGGAGGTCCTGCCGGCCCTCACAAAGCTCTATTTCGTGCAGGCCGAAAGCGCGGAAAAGCTCACCCGCCTTGCCAGTATCCTTCTCAAGCGGCGCATCCCCGACGAGTGCGTCATCTTAAGCCGCGCCGATTTCGCCGGCGCTTTCGCGATGAGCGCCGAGGAGGAGGAAAAGCTCCTTAAAGCTCTAGCGCCGTGGACGATGATCTGCCGCGTCAGCGGTTTTGACCGTTACCCCGAAGAGCGCGTGAGCATCTACGAGGGCTATCTGAAGGACGAATGCGCGCAGGCGGGCCTTGAGGCGGTCACGGAACTCGGCGGCCTGCCCGGCCTTGCCGAAAAGGTAGAGTCCATGATAGCCGACTGCGACCGGCGGGAGACGTACTGGAAGATGCGCCGGGGCGGCGTGCGGCAAATCGACATGCTCGCCCCGCCGAGCCGCGCGCCCCGCCTGATAGAAATCCTCGAAAACCTTCGCTGCCCCGGGGACATTGGCATCACGGTGCAGCCGCAGGTGCAGGGCAGGGCCTTCCGCATCGAGTGCAGCGTGTACTTTAGCGGCGCTCCTGAGGAGGCCGGCCAGGTGGACAAGGCCCTTGAGGACGCAGCGCGCGAGCTTTACGAGGCGGGCGCCTACTTTGACAGGCCCTACGGGAGTCTGTCCAAACTCGCGTACGCGGCCGACCCGGTCTCCACCGAGGCAATGAGGAAGCTGAAGAAGATATTCGACCCGGACAACATCCTCAATCCGGGAAAACTGTGCTTTTGAGGGAGGCGGCTATGGCAAATCTGGCTGATTTCAAATACACCATGGAGTCCTGCAACCACTGCGGGCAGTGCAAGTGGATTCTGCCGGCCCGTATGAAGGGCTGGGACTTTGCGAGTGTATGCCCCCTGCACGAGTTCCATGGGTTTGACGCCTACTCCGGGCAGGGCCTCATTCAAATCGCGAAAGAGCGCCTCGACGGCAAGCTCGAATACGGCGACGGCCTTGAGACGCTGCTTTACGCCTGCCCCGCCTGCGGCGCCTGCGACATAAACTGCAAAAGCGTGCGCGACATGGAGGTGCTCGACACCATCTATGCCCTGCGGGAAGACTGCGTCGAGGCAGGATACCTCCCCGAACCCCTCCGGCGCACGGCGGCAAACGTGGAGGAAACCCACAACATCTACGGCAAGCCCCATTCCGAGCGGTTTGCGTGGCTGCCGCCCGATTTCAGGGACGACCCGGAGGCCGACACCGCCCTGTTCGTCGGCTGCAGCGCCTACCGCTACCCCGATATCGCGCTCGCGGCAATCCGCATCCTCCGCGCCGGCGGCGTGAAATTCAAGCTCCTGCGCGAGGACGAGTGGTGCTGCGGCGCCCCGCTCTGGCGCACAGGCCAGCGCGAGGCGGCCGAAAAGCTCATCCGCCGCAACGTGGACACATTCCGCCGCCACGGGATTCACACTGTTATCACCGCCTGCGCCGAGTGCTTCGGCTCCTTCCGCGGCGGGTACCCGCGCTATGCCGACACGGAGGGGCTCGAATTTAAGCACATCACGCAGGTCGCCGCCGAGTTGCTCTCCGGCGGGAAGCTCCGCCTCCGCAAGGGCGATGAGCCATTGCGCGTGACATACCACGACCCGTGCATGCTGGGGCGGCTGTCCGAGAAGTACGTCCCGTGGGACGGGGAGATCAGGCCGTACGGCCTGCACGTGCCGGAAAAAGTGTGGCGCAGAGGCGAGCACGGCGTCTACGAAGAGCCCCGCGAAATACTCCGCGCCCTGGAGGGCGTCGAGCTGTGCGAGATGACGCGAAACTTAGAGGAGGCGCTCTGCTGCGGCGCTGCCGCCCGGGACGTCGACCCCGAGTTTGCCGTGTGGACGGCCGCCGAGCGGCGCCGCGAGGCGAAGGCCGCCGGCGCTCAGGCCATCGTGTCCTGCTGCCCGTTCTGCCGGGACGCGCTGGGCAGCGACGGCGAAAACGCGCTGCCCTATCTGGACCTGACCGTTTTGCTGGCGGAAAGACTGAAGGAGGAGGCGTGACATGGCACTTTCAGCTCAAGCGTATCGGGAACTGGCCGCGATCGTCGGCGAGCGCTACATCAGTTCAAAACAGCACATTCTGGCGGGCAACCGCGTCAGGACGCCGGAAATCCCCTTTGACTACCACAGCGCGGACGCCATCCTGCTCCCCGGAAGCACGGAAGAGGTCGCCGCCATCGTGAAAGTGTGCAACAAATACGGGATCTGCTTCGTCCCCTTCATCTCCGGCACGCTCCCGGACGCCTACGCAAACCGCGCGGGCACCGTCCTTATACACTTAAAGCGCATGAACAGGATCCTTGAGATCAACGAGGAGGACCGCTACGCGGTGGTGGAGCCGGGCGTGCGCCACGTCCAGCTCTATCCGGAGGTGCGAAAGAGGGGCCTGAGCTACACGGCCGCCTCCGTCGGCCCCGGCGGCTCCGTCCTCGCCAACTTCACGAGCACGTCGGGCGACCACCACACCCAGTACGGCTCGTCTCGGGCAAACCGCTATCTTCTGGCGGTGGAAATGGTCACGCCCGAAGGCGAAATCATCCGCACCGGCTCCCTTCAGGGCGGCTGCGGCTGGTTCTGCCCGGACGGACCGGGCCCGAGCCTGCGGAGCATCATCAAGGGCTATTTCGGAAGCCACGGGCAGCTCGGCATCATCACGAAAGCGGCCGTCGCCCTCGACGCGTGCAAGGGCCCGGCTGAAATCCGCACCGAAGGCGTCAGCCCGCACCACCGCGTCTATTTCGACAGCGACTTAAGCCGCGTCTACGTCTTCAATTACGACAACATCCAGAACGTGTGCCAGGCCATGCTCGCCCTCGGCGAGGCGGAGGTCTGCTCCACCGTCCAGAAGTACTTCTACCTGCCGCTCACGCTCCTGATGAGCGACTCGGCCAACGACTTCTGGAAAAAATGGACGAGCGGCTACAAAGAGGCCATGTCCATGCCCCTCGTGGTGCACATCGCCGCCCAGTCGGTGCGCGAGCGGGAATACGAGGAAAAAATCCTGTTCGACGTCGTGCGGGAAACGGGCGGCAAGAGGCTGCCCGAGGAGCTTGAAAACTGGTGGACGGAGCACATGGACTACTTCATGGTCGTCAGCCGCCTGCAGAGCGTCCTGCGCTTAGGCGGCGGCTGGATGCCCATCAAGCTGGGCGCCGAATCGGTGCAGCACATCTGCGATGTGGGCGAGTCCATCGGCGAGTACATCTACGAGTTTACGGAAACGGGCAAAATCTTCGACGCGCCCGAAAACTACCAGATCATCCCGATGGAATACGGCCACTTTGCCCACATCGAGCTGCTGTTTATGTGGGACAGGACAAATCCCGCCGCCATGAAAGGCGTCGGGGAATTTCGCGCGCGGTCCCGCGAAGAGGACCTGCGCCGCCACTTCCACGCCGAGGACGTCGGCTGCCTCAACCCGACGCTCCTGCAGCTCGGGCCTCTCTACAGCAACTGCCATATATGGATGCAGAAAATTAAAGAAAGCTTTGACCCGAACAACGTAGCCAACCCCATGTTGTAACCCCCCTCTCTCTTTCTGTTTTATAATAACCCCATTACCTCAAGGAAAAAGGCTTCAATCCCCTCGGGATTTGAAGCCTTTTTCCTCTCCCCGCCGCCCGGCGTGCGCAAACGGCAAAAACCCGTTTGAGAAAAGCGCCGGAAAAGCCGTCATGCGCGCGCTGAGATGCCTTGGCGCAGGATGATAATCGAATTTTCCCCGCCGCACCTGTTTTGAACGCTCATTCAAGAGCCTGCGCTCCCCGCCAGAGGCGGCGTTTTTCTCATTTCTTAAGGCGGAAAAATGCCCTTTGGTTTTACTTTCCCCTTTTGGTCGTGTATACTAATGAAGTAACTAATTAAAACGAAAAAATAAGGTGAAGACATGGCATTTGTTGACGTAAAGAGATACTTTGAAAGCGCCGGCCTGGGAGACAGAGTCATCGAGCTGGAAGAGTCGAGCGCGACGGTGGAAAAAGCGGCCAACGCGATCGGGTGCGAGCCGCGGCTGATTGCGAAATCGCTGTCCTTCTGGATTAAGGGGAAGCCCGTCATCATCGTCGCGGCGGGGGACGCCAAGGTGGACAACAGGAAATTTAAAAACCTGTTTCAGGAGAAGGCGAAAATGATCCCGCCGGACGAGGTTGAAGCACACGTCGGCCACGCGCCGGGCGGCGTGTGCCCCTTCGCCGTCAAGCCCGGCGTGACGGTTTATCTTGACGTGTCGCTCAAACGGTTCGAGAAGGTCTACCCGGCCGCCGGAAGCGGCAACAGCGCCGTTGAACTGACGCTCGAGGAGCTCAAAACCCACTCGCGCTTTACGGCGTGGGTCGACGTCTGCAAAGACTGGGAGGAAAACGCCTGACCGCGCCGCGCGCCGCTGCATCCCCAAAAACTTAGAAAGTGAAAAAGAGGTAGAGTGATGAAACGGCTTATTTCAATCTGCGTATCCGTCATCCTTGTGGCGGCGCTCCTGTGCCCGCCCCTTCCGGCCCTCGCCGCCGAGCAGCCGCAGGGCTACTGGCCTTATCTTGTGGCCTATCAAAAAGCGGTGGAGTCCGGCAACGTCGACGAAATCCTGAAAACGGGGGACGCGCTGCTTAACTTTTACGCGCAGTTTCCCATGAACGAAGCCATCGCGAGCACGAGCTACAACGTCTACTACTACCGCTTCACAAACGCCCTGTTCGAGCGGCGGGGCAATTACGACGCCGCTATCGACAACGCGAAAAAGCTGCTCAAAGTCTCCGAATACATCGGCTTTACGGACGCGGCCATCGCGGCCAAAGCCGCCATCAGCAAGCTCGACCCGATGACGGAGGTCTACGCCCTGTCGGGCGGCGGCGCGCCCTATTACGGAGCGAAACACGAACCGCTCTCGGGGGCGTATTTCGGCCGCGTCGTCAGCATGGACGGCAACAGGGTGCGCAACGCCGCGGAGCTTGCCGGCGAGTCCATCGCGTCCGTCTACGTCGAAGTCGGCGGCTACACGGCGCAGGACTTTTCGTGGATTATCGGCCGGTTTGACGACGGCAAACACGCCCTGCACATCGCGCTCAACTTCCCCGGCGAAGAGGCAACGGCCGCGGAAATCGTCGGCGGGAAGCACGACAGGAACATCACGGAGTCGCTTGAGTATCTCGCCAAGCTCAAAAGCCCGGTGTTTTTGCGCATCGGCGCCGAGATGAACCTCTGGGAAATGGACCCCGCCCTGTTTAAAAACGCGTACATACACGTCGCGAGGCTCGCGCGCGATATCGCCCCCAACGCGGCGCTCGTCTGGTCGCCCAACTGCGTCGGGCACTGGGGCTCGGAGCTCTCGGACTACTACCCCGGCGATCAGTACGTCGACTGGGTGGGCACCTCCCTCTACTCCAACATCACGCCCCACCCCGGCCGCACGGAGACGGACGCCTCCAGCCTGTACTTCGGGCGCGGGATTTACGCCGACTGCGTGCTGAATATGCGGGCCGTCGCTGAGTTTGCCATGGCGCGCGGCAAGCCCGTCATCGTGTCGGAAGGCGGAACGGGCATTGTCAGCAAGGACGGGAAGCGGTTTGACAGCCACGCGGCCGCCCAGATGTTCAAGATGTTCGGCGTTTTGAACATGGTCTACCCGAATATCAAGGCGATTGTCTATTTCGACGTCGACCTCGGCACCGCCGCGGAAAACTACAAGTACGCCATGACAAACAGCGCGGCCGTCGCCGCGGCGCACAGCGAAGCCGTCTCGATAAACCCCACGCTGTTAACCTCGGCGGGCCAGACGGCATCGCAGACGTTTGTCAAGCTGTCCGATTTCAGCGAAAAGACAGGCCGCGTTGAAATCCGCGCCTACAGCGACACGCTCTACAGCGACAAGATGACCGTGACGTACTACTTATCCGGCAAAAAGATTGCCGAGACGAGCGCCCTGCCGTACACCTGCTTTGTGGACACATCCTCCCTGCCCGCCGGGCTGTACGAGTTTAAGGCGGTGTTCAATGACGGCGCCGGCTACACAAAGACAAAGACGTATACCCTCACAAAGCTTCTCAGCGGCGTCGTCTCCTTTACGGAAGGGTACGACCCGTCGGCGAAGCTCGACGTCCCGTCCGACTGGGCGCAGGAGGAAGTCGCCCTCGCCGTCGAGGCCGGCCTTGTGCCGGACGCGCTCCAGCGCGGCTACACGGAAAACATCACGCGCCTTGACTTCTGCAGGCTGGTGATCACCCTCATCGAGCGGAAGACGGGCAAAAGCATCGACGAGGTGCTCGCCGGGCGCGGCCTGAAGCTCGACTACAGCGCGTTTACCGACACGAAGGACAAAAGCGTCCTTGCGGCCTTCGCGCTGGGCATCGTGAGCGGCCGCGGCGGCGGCGTGTTTGACGGCGCGTCGGGCATTGTCCGGGAAGAGGCGGCGAAAATGCTCGCAAACGCCGCCGCCGTCCTCGGGATAAATGCAAACGCGGCGCCCGTCGCGTTCTCGGACGCCGGGAGCTTTTCCGCGTGGGCCGTGGACGCCATCGCGTTCGTCTCGTCGACGGTGGACAAAGTCTCCGGCAAGCCCGTCATGGGCGGCGTCGGGGAGGGGCTCTTCAGCCCCCGCGGCTCATACACCCGCCAGCAGGCCTTCATCACCATGCTCCGGCTCTACAGGGCGTCGTAATACAGGAAAGCACAAAGCTGCCGGCGATTGTCCGGCGGCTTTCTCAGACGCGGGAAAGCGCTTGCTTTCCCTGTTCGGGCAAGACTAAATCGGAAAGGGGCGCCCCCATGCAAAAAGGCGCTTTCAGGGACCACGCGGCGGACAGGCTCCCTCAATGGGAGGCGCTGATAAGCCGGCAAAACGAGCTCGAGACGCGGAAGGACGAAATCCGAAGCCCCTTCGCGCGCGATTACACCCGCATTCTCCACTCCACGGCGTACCGGCGGCTCAAGCACAAAACGCAGGTCTTTTTCAATCCCGGCAACGACCATATCTGCACGCGGATGGAGCACGTCAATCACGTCGAATCCGTCAGCACCACAATCGCCCAGTGGCTGGGACTGAACGTCGAGCTCACACGAGCCATCGCCATCGGCCACGACCTCGGGCACGCGCCCTTCGGCCACCAGGGCGAAGAGGTCATAAAAGATCTCGCGCGGGAACACCTCGGCGACGGTTTCTGGCACGAGAAAAACGGCCTGCGCTTCGTCGATAAAATCGAGCTGCTCGAGGACAGCAAAAGGCGCTATAAAAACCTCGCCCTTACCTACGCGGTGCGGGACGGGATTATCTCCCACTGCGGCGAAGTGGACGAAAACGGCCTGAGGCCCCGCGCGGAGCTGATGGACCTTGATACCTTTGAAACTCCCGGGCAGTACCCGCCCGCCACATGGGAGGGCTGCGTCGTCAAGATTGCAGATAAGATCGCGTACCTCGGCCGCGATATTGAAGACGCCATAACCCTCGGCTTTCTGGACGAGGCGGCTCAGGGCGCGCTTCTCAGGATGGCGCGCGCGTACGACGAGCACGCCATGAACACCACGGTCATCATGCACAACATGATCGGCGACATCTGCCGAAACAGCAGCCCCGATAATGGGATCTGCCTGAGCCCGCCCTTTTTCGAGCAAATCAACACCCTGAAAGCCTTCAACTACGCGCACATCTACCGGCACGAACGGTTCAGGCCGTTTACGCGCTACTCCGAGCTTGTGCTCTCGGAGCTGTTTGACGCCCTGTACAGCTGTTACGACGAAAAGAACACGTTTCAGGCCCTCAAAGGCAGGCTCGCTTTCGCGCCGCAGCTTCTCGGCACGTTTACGGAGTGGCTCGCGCGCTACTGCTTTGCGGAGATTGTCCCCGAAGAAAAACTGCGCGCCCTTGCCCTCCGGTGCGACAATGAGAAGATTTACAAAGACCTCGGCGACAGGACGCTTTACGTTCAAGCCATTTTGGACTTCATCGCAGGCATGACGGACCGCTTCGCCATCGCGGTCTTTAACGAGCTGATAACGTACTAGAAGGATAAGGCCCTATCCAGGATGTGCCTCGACATGCGGCAAAGGTCTTCAATGAGCTGATTGCATACTAGAAGGCTAAGCGTGCATTACGCTTTACGGCCCCGACCGGCAAGCATACCCTCACGCAATGAGGGCGCGCCTCCATCCCGGCGCGATGTCTAAAGCGCCCCGGCCGCCTGGCCATATCTATGCGGCTAAAAGACGCTCCCAAACAAAAACCTCCGGCACGGCGTTTGCCGTACCGGAGGTTTTTCTCACGTTATCCCGCCGAGCGGGAGCTTGCAAAGCGCCTTGGCGCGCTTTCCCGCCGCGCTTTCCGGCGGTTTTTTTCTAAACAGCAGCGCTAAACCGTCATTCAAACAAGCCCGCCACGAGCGCCTCGACCGACTCCCGCGCGCCTGTGTTCGCGACGGACAGGATATTCAGGGACAGCCTGCACTCCGAAACAGCGGCGTCATCCCGCCACGCGCCGACAACCGTCACATCGGGCGCGTCGACGCGGGTGATGGACAGCGCGGCCTGGCCCGCCTCGCACTGGATGAGGGCTTTGACGTGCCCCAATATGACGCGGTCGACGGCGACGGCCTCGCAGATCTCCTGAATTTTCCGGACAAGCGCGTCAAGCGCGCTGTCCGCCCGAAGCGGCTTCTCAAAGCGGACGGTTCCGCTGCGGCTTAAAATCAGCGCGTCGTCAATCACGCTGTTTCCGTGGCCGTGGCAGCCGCAATCGCAGTCCGGCCCGTGTTCGTGCGCGTGTTCGCCGCAGCCGCAATCCGGCCCGTGTTCGTGCGCGCCGCTGCCGCAGCCGCAGTCCGGCCCGTGTTCGTGGGTGTGATGGTGGTCGTGCATATCGCTTATCTCTCCCTTTCTGCTAAAGCGCCGCGCACTCGGCAAGCTTTGCCCAGAGCGCGCCCGGGTCTTTCAGCGCCTCGTCCAGCACAACAACTTTCGCCTGCGGCGCCTTTTCCCGAAGCGTCTCAAACGTCCTGTCCGTCGGCGCCTCGACATCCACCTTATTGAGGAGCACGACGTCCGCCCCGCCGACCTGATGGTCGAAGATGTGGGCCAGCGCCGTCACGAGATACTTCCAGCGCGACATATCCACGACGCAGACGGTGCGCACCTCGACCCCCGGGCGGCCGTACTTCTCAAACAGCTCCTGGATGCCGTCCATCAGGGCAAGCCCCGTCATTTCCACGATGATGTAGTCGGGCGCGATCTGATCCTGTATCCGGCCGACGGCTTCAATCAGGCTCCCCGAAATCTGGCAGCACACGCAGCCCCCGAAAAGCGGGGTGACCTCCACCTTTGCCTCGCGCAAAAGGGCGTCGTCAATCCCCACCTCGCCAATCTCGTTTTCGATGATGGCGCAGGTTCTGCCCGCGTCCGCCAGCCCCTTTATGAGGCGCCCGATAACCGTCGTCTTGCCTGAACCGAGAAACCCGCCGAAAATGATGATTTTCATCGCAGGATAATCCACCTCTGTCTTTTTCTTTAGCGCCCCGCCCTTTTCCCGGCACGGCGCGCCATGCGCTTTCTTTGCAGATATTGACAGTATACCATTTTGCCGCGCGTTTGGGCAAGCGCAACGGCAGCCGTTGAGGCTGCGATATGGGGTTTTAATTGAATTTTGTCGAACGAGATGATATGCTGAAACAAGTTATATATCGGTATCGGGGGCTGTTTACTCGCTTCGCGCGGTGCCGGTTACATAAAGGAGTGTCTTTTTCAATGATATGCCCAAGGTGTAACAAAGCCATCCCCGACGACAGCGCGTTTTGCCAGTATTGCGGGTTTCAGACGGCGCCGCGCGCGGAGGAAAAGCCCTTTGATACCGCGACAGATACCAATCACCCCGCCGCCGTCAGCCCGGGCTCAAATCCTGTAAATCCGGCCCCGGGCATGGCGCAATATGCCCCTCCCGCCCGGTACTGCTCGCGCTGCGGGGGCCTGATAGACAGGTCTTCCCGGCGGTGCACGGCGTGCGGCAGGCAATACTTCCGCCCGGCAAGCGCGGTCCCGGTTATCGTTCTCTCTGTGTTACTGGCCATAAGCGTTGGCCTGAACATCCGGCAGTACGTCATCCATAGCAATATGACGGAAACCGTGGCAAATCTCGAAGCGGAGATTGCCGAGCAGGAGGAGTCGATAAACAACCTCTGGTGGGATTACTTAAAGCTTTCCAATGAAACCGACTTTTTCCGGTCCCATGCGGTTATCGTCCCTGACGACGGAACGAACCTGTACCACTTGTACAGGTGCGAAGATTTAGATTTATCGAGCTTCTGGATTTACAACACCGAAGCCGCCAAACAGCAAGGCCTTCAGCCCTGCCCGAAGTGCTATCCCTGACATTTGCCGGACGGCTCAGGCCGCGCCTTAGCGATACGCCGTTGCAATCCGCCGCGCGCGTGCTATAATCAAACACGGTTTTTTCTGACACATCCGATAAATCTGGGGGCCGGCCTTTAATATGACGCTTACCTTGCGAAAAATCGCCCTGAAGCTGAGGGGCGAGCCCTTTTTCCTCATCACCCTCGCCGCCACGCTCGCAGTATCTGTTTTCGCCCGCCCGCACGCTTCGGCCATCAACTGGAGCGTCATCTCCATTCTGTTTGCCCAGATGCTCGTTTGCGCGGCGTTTGAGGAGTGCGCGCTGCTCTCGTCGCTCGCGTCGTGGATTGTGGGCGTTTTCCGGACGCCGAAAACGCTCGGCTTTGCGATGGTGCTGCTGACCGGTGTGCTCGCCATGTTCGTCACGAACGACATCGCGCTGCTGACTGTCGTGCCCGTTACCATCTCCATCTCGAAGCTGACGGGGCGGGGGCCGCGCATTCTCGTGGTGCTTGAGACGATTTCGGCCAACCTCTTTTCGGCCATGACGCCTTTCGGCAACCCGCAAAACCTCTACCTCTATTCGTACTTTAACATTCCGGCCCCGGAATTTTTCAATACCATGCTGCCCTTCGGCGCGCTCGGCATTGCGCTGCTTCTCCTCAGCGTGCCGCTGCTGTGCCGCGGCGGCTGCTACAACGCCGAACGCGCCCCCTTCGTGACGAAAAACCGCAGACTTCTTATCGCGGCGGCGGCGGTGTTCGTGGTGAACATCCTGTCCGTCCTGCGCGTGGTCGACTACAGGATTGCGCTGGCGCTGGCGGCCGTCGTCTTTCTCGCGCTTGCGCCGCGGCTGTTTAAGTCCGTCGACTACGTGCTCCTCCTCACTTTCATCCTCTTTTTCCTGTTTACCGACGCGCTCACGTCCATCCCCTCCGTCCGCGCCTTCTTCGGCGGGCTCCTCGGCTCGAAGGCAAGCGTCCTGCTTGCCTCGGCGGCGCTCAGCCAGATTATCAGCAACGTGCCGGCCGCCGTGGTGCTCTCCGGCTTTACGGGGCAGTACGGGGCGCTTCTGCTCGGCGTGTCCGCCGGCGGGCTCGGAACGCTCATCGCCTCTTTGGCGAGCCTTATCTCCTATAAGCTGTACGTCAGGGTCTTCCCGGACGAGGCGCGCGCGTACCTCAAGGCTTTCCACGCGCTCAACGCCGCGTTCCTTGCGATTCTCCTCGCCGCCCTTACGGTTGTGCTTGTGCTGTGAAGTTAAACCGGAGCTAAAAAGGCTCCGGTTTTTTACTGCCGCGCATCTCCTGCCGGCGCGGGCAGGCGCTCCCCCGGGAAACGCGCTTGATTTGGGATTCCATCCCATATAATATAAAAGTGTAGCATGGCGTTTCCGGGATGCGCCGCCAAAAGCCGCACCGTGCAGCGAAAGCAAAGGAGGCGATATGATGCGGATGAGTTTTGACCAGCTCGCAAGCGCCATCCCCCCGGAAATCTACAACAGAACGAAGGCGACGATTTCGCAGTACATAGCCGTCTACGAGCCGGAGGAGTTCGTCCTCGGCAGGCCCATC
>ENA-UPSB01001083-UPSB01001083.1-bioreactor-metagenome-genome-assembly--contig:-NODE-1083-length-35602-cov-15.417672_pt1 | contig 35602 bp, 41 predicted proteins | sample MGYA00238182_ERZ773286 | MGnify/ENA primary metagenome ERZ773286 (study PRJEB29026, sample SAMN07631240) | bioreactor metagenome | isolation source: Switchgrass digestor | place: USA: Dartmouth...
GGGATGGAAGACGCCGTCACAACGGTAATCGGTCAGTGCGAAATGTGGGCGGATAGTTAGTTTTGCTTGTTGCGGAGGAGAAGGTATGAACATTAACAACATCAATGTCAACAAATATCCGGTATCTCAGGTCTTCGATCCGGATTCCAGGGTAATCTTTGAAATCCCAAAATATCAGCGAGAATACACGTGGGGCTCCAGAGAATGGGAAGCCTTGTTCGACGACCTCTATGAAAACGACGTCGGTTATTTCCTTGGCTCCATTATCTGTATTAATACTGCTACAGATTCTATCAATGGTCCAAAATTCGAAGTTGTTGATGGTCAGCAAAGGCTCACTACACTCAGCCTTCTCTTCTCAGCATTGTATACCACGCTAAACAGCCACAAGGAGCTATTGGATGAGGACCAACAGTCTGATATTCTTCAGCTAAAGCGAAAAATTGTTCTAAAGAAAACACAGTCAGATATTCGTGTAGTTCCTCAAGTGCAAGGCAGCAATCGGGACGATTACCTTGGCCTGCTGTCAAAAATCGGTATCATTCCTAAACACCCTATGCCGAACTACGCAAGCAACCGCCGTATTGTAAAGGCCTACAACTACTTCCTACAACGAATTAATGAAACATTGGAAAAACTCGATGACAAAGTCGCTGGTATGTTCAAGATACTGGATAAGGTGAACACTGCCATAATTGTTATGATTGAGGTTTCCAATCATGCGGATGCCTACACGTTGTTCGAGTCTCTCAACAACAGAGGTATTCCGCTGACTGCCGTAGACCTTATTAAAAACCTGCTACTGGCCCGTCTGGATGTAAGAGGCGACGGTAATCTCGATTATTACTTTGCCCGCTGGACCGAAATTATCGGTAATCTCGGTGAAGAATACTCCGAACAAGAGCGTTTCTTCCGTCACAACTACAATGCTTTCCGAAAGAGTCTGAATGCTCCTTTTCTCAAAGATAATGACGACCGTCAGTATCCTCTTGGAACCATTGCCACCCGTTCCACCATGCTGGATATTTATGATAAGCTAATCACTAAGGACCCCGTTGGTGCATTAGACGAGATTATGGAAAATGCAGCAATTTATGCTGGAATCATCTTGAATAAGACTGATGGCCTGACTCCAGCCCAGCTTGATTGCTATCAGGACCTGCAGCGTGTCCAAGGCGCGCCTTCGTATCTGCTTTTGCTATACTTGATTAAAAACAGTAAATCTCTCGGAATCGGAGAGACTGACATAATAAAAATCTGCAGATTGCTGGTGAATTTCTTTGTCCGTCGTAATCTTACCGACACACCTCCGACTCGTGACCTTGACCGTATCTTCATGTCTTACATAGAGAAAATTGAGCAGAACGAATACACCGGCACAGCCATTTACGATAATCTGCGCAACACTCTTGTTCGCTATTCTGCTTCCGACGAGGTCTTTGAAGAGAAGCTCCGCGGCCCTGTTTACTATGACAATAGTGGTGTTACTCGCTTCATTCTTTGCGCGATGGCCAAGCGTAGCATGACCGTAGAAAATGAAAAGGACCTGTGGCGCAAAACCAACAGTAATCAATATGTATGGTCTATTGAGCATATCTTCCCGCAAGGCTCCAATATTCCAGATGAATGGGTTGACATGATAGCCAACGGAGACCGTGAAAAGGCCAAAGAATATCAGTCACTGTATGTACATACTTTTGGTAACCTCACTATCACCGGATACAATAGTAACCTCAGTAATAAGTCTTTTGCTGAGAAAAAGGAACGTAAAGATGCAAACGGTCAGTATATCGGTTACCGTAATGGTCTTAACCTAAACGACGATGTATGCGATAAGGATGAGTGGACTGTAGATTTTATTAAAGCTCGTACAGACCGAATGGTTAATGAAATAATGACCATGTTTGCACTTTAATGAAGAATGGTGCATCCTGTATTAAAATGTTAAGTCGTCCAAGGAGACTAGATGTCGGCAGATAAGGGCCCGCGTAACGCACAGCTCGGGAGAGCGTACGGTTCGCATCCGTAAGGTCAAGGGTTCGAATCCCTCCGTCTCCACCATCAATTTAGGTGAATATAGATGCCATGCGGTCAAAGCCGCATGGCATCCGCCTTTTCGGGGGTTTTTACCCTCAATTTTTTGTCCCTCAGTTTCATAGATGACATTGGGCCTTCTTGAAATGCTGGAGGGATTCGAACCCACGTAAACAACTTTATACGGATTTTTTGTGAAAAACGGGTATATTTTCTAACGAAGCTATCCCCGCTTTTTTTATGCCCTTTTTTAGGGCTTCAAATTAAATTTGCAATAAAGACTGGAGGAAAACAAAATGGTAAATGAAACAATGCGAATATTTTTCCCTCTGAAGATCTTCACCTACCCCAAAGGCGAATATGAATTAGAGGACAATCCGGTCGAGATTACACCTGCGGAAGCTGTGGCATATGAGGATGCTATCCTCGCCGCCATCGCAAAAGAGAACCGGTTCTTTAAAAACGACCGAGGACTTGCCGAATACATCCATGACGAAGCTCTCAATAAAAAGGTGTATAGCTTATACCCTTCAGTGGTGGTTGTCGACGGAGAGCTGTGGGGTGTCATGACTGCAGGACTGACAGAAGCTCTTTCCGGAGAGGAAACAGCCGAGCTTCTGGATTATGTGGTCGGACAAAACGCGGACGGTTATGTACCGAAAGGTCTGGAACAGCGTCCGATCAGAACGCCGGGCGGCGAAATCTACGTCAGCTTCTGGAATCACGAAAACTATTCCCTCAAGCTTGAGCAGGAGATGAAAAATAACTCGCCCGACCTCGGATACGGAGGCCCGGTGATGGGATGAATGAAAAAGTGAACGGACAAATAGCGCTCTTTGGTTTCTTATGAAGCTGAAGGGCGCTTTTTTTGTCGCGGCAGATTGCTGTGAGCCATACAACTAAATAAAAGAACGGGAAGGCGTTGTCTTGCAAAAAAAGGCGGCGCCTTTTTTGTTTTTCCGAGAAAGGAGCTGAAACATGAAGCATGATGTAACACCGGAAGAAAAAACAGGCGCCGGAGAAACCGATCCTCCTGCAAAGTATTCCCTACCCCTACCCAAAGATCTAGACCGTTGTATAGGCTGTCCCTACCCCGGCGTCGGCTTTATCTGCTGGAGTCCTGACGGCTCCTGCATGAGAACCGATGTTGAGAGATTCAGCCGCCGGAGCAAAGGGAGGTGATGTATTGAACAGCATCATCAGCTGGGTGGGCGGCAAAAAGGCTCTGCGGGATATGATCTATCAGCGTATGCCGAAGGAATTCGGACGGTACATTGAGGTCTTTGGCGGCGGAGGCTGGGTGCTGTTCGGACGGCCTCCGGACGCTGCTATGGAGGTCTACAACGATTTCAATTCAGACCTCGCGAATCTGTTCCGCTGTGTCCGCGACAGGCCCTTCGCCCTGCTCAAGGAACTGAACTTCTTTCCGCTGAACGGACGGGATGAATTCAATGTCCTGAAAAAATATCTGGAGAAGGAAGAATTTACAAACGAGTACCTGCGGGAGGAACTGGAGATCGCGCAGCGGTACCTTACCCCCTTGCAGCTTGAAGAAATCAGGCCCATCCTCATGAAAAACGCGCAGATGAACGACGTGAAGCGCGCCGCCGCCTTTTACAAGCTCATCCGCTTAAGCTACGGAAGCGGCTGTACCAGCTACGGCTGCCAGCCCTTTGACATCCGGAAAACATTCCACCTTCTCTGGCAGGGCAGCCGAAGACTCAAAGATACGATCATTGAGAACAAGGACTTTGAAGAACTGATCAGGCAGTACGACCGTGAAAATGCCTTCTTCTACTGCGACCCGCCATATTATCAGACGGAGGACCACTACGCGGTGGAATTTAAAAAGGAAGATCACGTAAGGCTCAGGGATACCCTGGCGGCCTGCCAGGGGAAATGGCTGGTCAGCTATAACGACTGCGCTTTTATCAGAGAGCTGTACGAGGGCTATCACATTGAAGCGGTCAGCCGCATCAACAACCTCGCCCAGCGCTATGACAACGGCTGCGAATACGCCGAAGTCCTGATTTCCAACTACGACACCGGCGAACGGCTGAGGGACATGCCGACCCAGCTGGGACTATTCGACCTCGACGGTTTTTGCGGCATGGAATAACAAATCAAAATCTATTAGGAGGTTCAACATTATGAAACTGATTGAAATGCGTACATCCGTGGACAAACAAGGCCGCATCATCCTGTCGAAGGAGCCGCTTGGCGCAGCGGAGCTGCAGCCCGGCGACGAGGTGCGCGTCACGCTCGTTGTGGGGCAGGAAGAAACGGAAAACCCGTGCCCTCAGCTTATTGTCACGCCCCAGGACGTGGAGGTTGCGGTGCGGCTGTCCGGCTGGCGGAAGGATGGTGAGGAAGGCGACCTGACTCTGCCCAACGACCTGCTGGAAGCTGCGGAGATTCCTGTAGGCAGCGATCTGGAGGTAGTCTGCACGGCCGGAGCCATTGTCATTATGGAATCGGATATTCTGGACAGCCTGCCGGACGAGCTCCGCGAGCTGTTCGACAAGCTTGGCATCAACCCCGGCACAGTCCGGGAGGTTATGAGAAAGGAAGGATATTTTCTATGAAAGCAAAACCCATTTACAAAATTGTGGACGGAAAGGGCCCATCCTTATTCCCAAGGAGCTTCGTGCAGCCTCCGGCATGGATTACGGCGATATTGTGAGGCTGAGCATCCATCAGGGCGCCGTCACCGCAAAGAAGGTGGATCTCATTGAGGTGGGCGACCAATCGCCTGAGGCGGTGGAAGCATTTGTCCATGCCGCCATCCGTGAGATGCCGGAGAACACTCAGATCTCCATCGCCGCCCGGCTGCTGGAGCTTATTGAGCAGAGAAAGGGGCGGAAGAATGAGTGAGAAAACACTTTACACGCAGGAGGACTGCCGGCAGACCGGATATGACATATCCATCGACGGAAAGGTTATCGTCCTGAAGGCTTCGGCATTGCCGGAAGGTTTCAGGCAGGCAAAGTACCAGTTGTATTTTTGCACCGGAGGAAACGGCAGCTATCCAAATCCCATCGGCAGTTCCATCTTCACGGTTTCTCTGGCGGAGGGAGAAAAAATCCGCTGGAACCGGAGCGACGTCCTCGGCATCCTAAAGCCCGAACTCCTTCCCGAATATGCCCGTCTCCAACTCTCACAAATCCGACCGGGCGGAGCACTGGATCTGAAATACTATGAGCCGCAGTATAGCGGCTATTGTTTTCTGCCGGACGGACGCTACACCTCCGGCGTGGGTCTTTGCAGCATCAAGGAAGCGCGGGACTACATCGAGATGCAGAAGGACTACCAGCACCGGGTGATGATCTGCGACCGTGAGGACTTCTGTGTATTTGAGATGATCGCGGGACAGATCGTCCATCCATCGCCGGAAACCGTGGAAGCCTTCCATAAAGAACGGCAGGAGCCGGGCGGAATGGAGTTGAAGCTGTGAAACCAGTAAGGACTTGAGGCCGGAATCAGATTTGCTGGTTCCGGCTTTGTCAGAATCAAAACCAAAAAGAAAGGACTGAAAACCCATGAAACAAAAAGGAAAACGCATCGGCATACTCGCACTTGTTCTCCTTCTGCTGATATGCGGCGGAATCTATACGGCATACTGCCTGCATCCGGAAGCCTTCATCCGGCAGGATGACATTATCACCCGCGGTGAGTTTGCCGCCATGCTGGTTCGGGATATTCCGCTGGACACCACAAATGCGGAGAAGGACCCGCCCAGCTTTCCCGACATCGATGGCCACTGGTCGGAGAAAAACATTGAGGCGCTGATCGAGGCCGGCATCCTTGATCCCGCCGATTATCCGGACGGCTTTAATCCGGACGACCCCATCACCCGCGCCGAGATCATCAAAATGCTCGTACGCATCAGTGGAAAGAATGAAGAAGCGAAAAACACCCAGGGTCACAGCGGCTATGAGGATCAGGACGCCATCAAGGACGATGACAAAGGGTATATCATTGTTGGTCGTGAGGACGGTATCATAGGAGATACGGACGATAACAAAATCCATCCCAATGACCCTGTGACCAAGAGAGAAGCCGGCGACCTGATCGACAAGGTCACACCGGAAAAGCCCACACCGGCGCCAGTTACCCCAACGCCAGTTCCAGCATCTACTTCACAAACTCCAGACACTCCGGTCCCTAGCCAGCCGACACCTACTCCGACGAATCCGGATCAGGGCCAGCCTACTCCTGCTCCGACACCGGAGAATCCGGGCAGCGATTCAGGGGGAAGCTCAGGAGGTTCCGGAACAGGCGGTTCGGGCGGCGGCTCACACAGCTATCCGGATGCGCAGGTACGGTTTGAGCTTCCCGAAACAGCCCACACCGATACGGAAATCCAAGTGATGCCCGTGTGGAAATACATGAGCAGCTTCTCCTGGTCGCTGACCAAAACCGCCGCAGACGGCTCCCAGCAGCCTGTGGAGCTGGAGGATGCCGCCAACGGCACCCTCGGCTTGGAGGGCGGCACCATTCAATTTATACAGGAAGGACAGTACACACTGACTGCCACGGCGAAGAACGCCAGAGGGAAAGAAACTGTACTTTCCAAACAGATCACGGTTTATCCGGTCATCGATCTGAACTTTGAACTGCCTGAAACCACCCATACGGATAAATCGGTCACTCTTACCTTCCCTCCGGAAAAGCTCTATGGGCACGATATTGTGTGGACAGCAGCAAAGGACGGTAAATCCATTCAGCCTGCCGACATCCTGGACGGCCAGCTTGGAAGTGGAGGCGGCACCTTTGTGTTCAAAGCTAAGGGTGAATATACGCTGACCGCTGCCATTACAGATGAAACCGGCCGTGTCTTTGCCCATACGGAAAACACCAAGGTCTACCCGGTGGCCGGAATTGCCTTTATGCTCCCAGCCGCCTCCCATACGGATACAACCCTTGATGTCTCCGCAACATTGGCGGAAGCGGACGGACTGACGGTAGCTTGGAGTCTTACTAAGAATGGTGAAGCGGCGGTGCTAGCCGACGAGCTGGAGGGCGCCCTGACAAATGGCGGAGGCAAGATTCGCTTCAAGGATAAGGGCGTATATATGCTAACCGGATCGATCACCGATGAAACCGGCAGAACCTTTGAAGCCTCCCAAACCATCACCATCTATCCGGTAGGCTCCATTGGCATCTACTTGCCCGAAATCACACATACGGATACTGCCGTTCGTGTGGAGAGCCGTTTCGAAAACCTTGGCGATGCCACAATCCAGTGGTCACTGACCAAAGATGGAGAGGCTGTCACCCTTACCGATGCGGTCCATGGGGAATTGACCAACGAAGGCGGCTCCATCCGCTTCAAAGAAAAAGGCGAATATGTTCTGAAAGCAGCCTTTACAGACCCCGCGGGCAGGACATACAGCTACACCGCGCCGGTTAAGGTCTATCCCATCCCCAGTATTTCATACAAGCTGCCGGAAACCGCCCACACCGACACCATTGTCAGCGTGATTCCGGAAACCTTGGAATTAGGCAGCCTGAAAGTGGAATGGCTGTTGGAGAACGGCTTCGGATTCCAGGATTTTGGTACTTATGTCGATGGAAGGCTGGACAACAACGGCGGTTCCATCCGCTTCAAGCACGCCGGTACCTATGAGCTGATCGCCCGAATCACCGATGAAACCGGGCGGGTATTCCTGTTCGAGAACGGCGGGAAAATCGAAGTCCTGCCGGTGCTGTCCCTTTCCTTCGAGCTTCCCGAATCGACCCACACCGACCGCACCGTCGACCTTCGAACCCGCGGCAACAATAATGTGCTGCCTGTGGAATGGACGCTCACCAAAGACGGAAAACCTGTTGAGATTTCCGATGCTTTAGAGGGGACACTGAACGCTTACGGCGGGAAAATCCGTTTCACGGAAACCGGAAAATATACCCTCACCGCCTCCATGACGGACGCGCTGGGAAGGGTATTCTCCTGCAGCGCATCCACCACGGTCTACCCGCTTCCGACTATTGAACTGAACACGCCGCAGGTCTGGTATGCCGGTGAAGCCGGTACAATCAATGTCAGCGGCACGGATCTGGAAAACCTCACCGCGGACTGGACGGTCATCAAGGATGACGGCGGTGCTGAACCGTATTCCAATTACACATTCGGAACTCTTGCCAGAGAAGGTGGCAGCCTGACCTTCCCGGTGAAGGGACAGTATGAGCTGACTCTGACCCTGACGGATCAGACCGGCCGTGCCTTTGTCCGGAGCAAAGCCTTTACGGTTTATCCCATTCCTCAGATGACCATCGGAGTACCTGCACTCAGCTACAGCGGCGAACCGATTGCGGTCACCGCGTCAGGCACAGAATTGGACGGCATGGACATCGGCTGGCTACTTTCCGTGGATGGCGGCGAAGCCCGGCCATATACCCAATACGCCACCGGTTCGGTCGGTACGAGCGGCGGGATCTTAAGGATCAGCACCGACAGGACCATTCCGGTGAAGCTGATCGCGGAAGCAACGGATACAAACGGCAGGAAATTCACCTTCACTTCCAATACCGGAACCGTCAAGCCGGTTGCGAGCTTCCCGTTTGCCGTTCCGTCCTCCGTTCATGTCGGCTCCAGCTTTAACGTTTCCTTGCCTGCCGCCTCCGGACTGGAGGGCAGAAACCTCACATGGAAGCTCACGCAAAACGGCAGCGCGTCAGGATATACCGGAAATCTTTCCAACAATGGAGGAAGCATAGCTATCAATGCTACCGGAAGCTATGTTCTGACCGCCAGCACGACCGACAGCGCGGGCAGGACATTCAGCTACTCCCAGAACGTCACCGTCACCAACAACGCGCCGAACAAGCCGACCGGAAGCGCGTCGGTAACCAGAACCGCAAAGGACGTCAGGCTGCTGGTGAATATCAGCGCCAATGCGACTGACCCAGACGGCGACGCCGTAAACCTTGAATATTCCGGCAACACGGCTGACAGCTGCTATGCCGTGGGCACCCATACCGTGAGGGTCCGGGCCAAGGACGCGTGGGGGCTGTATTCCGACTGGACGGATATCTCCTTCACGGTTGCAAATTCCGCTCCCACAACGCCGGTGATCACCCGAACCCCGGACGGCAACTGCGTAGCGCCCGGCACGGCGATCACCATCACCGCCTCCAGCACCGATCCGGACGGCGACGCCATCACCTATGTGTGGGAAGGCCGCCCTGCGCAGACCAGCACCGCTTATCCTTTAGGCAAAAATGTGGTTCGCGTCAAAGCGGTAGACTCCACCGGGGAGGAATCGCCCTGGGCAGCCATCGTGTTCTTTGTTGCCGACCCCAATAAAGGCGGCGGCATGATGCTGACCGGTCCCGAATCGGTGATTCTGGAGCAAGGCATCGAAGGGGCGACCATTACCAGCTACACCTTTACTGTTCCGCCTGTGGCCGGCCACAGCGGCCAGGACTTCGGACGTGTCCGCGGCTACAACATACTAACTGGACAGTGGGATCAGCTGGACTACGGCACAACCACCAACGGCATCACCTTCAGCCGCTCTCTGTCGCCGGGACTTTACAGTCAGCTGGAGTTTTACTACTACACAAATCACAATTGCATGTACAACAAGAGCAACATCACCTATTCCGTCACCTTCTATTTTCAGTAACCCTTTGTAAGAGCACGGCAGTTCCGCCGGGAAAGGAGGAAGTGTTATGACCGGAATTCAGATCAAAAACAACCGCATCCTTTACTACGGCAACACGGCAGGCTATATCGAAAAGGGCAAGGCCATTGTCGACCCGCTGTTTCAGAATGAGGAACTCCGGTCCTATCTTGCAGAGAGAAAAGGGCTGGAGCTGGAATGGAGAAACGGCACCTATGTACGGCTGGCGGAGGGGAATGTCGATCCGGAAGGCAACCTGCAGGGTCTGAAAAAATGCAGGATACACCAGCTCAAACCCGATGTGGATGTGATGATGAAATTCATCGGATATGACGAGCTGCTGGAGCACTTCGGAGAACCTGATCCTGACAACTACCGGGTGGTCTATGACGGCGAGGTGGAAACCAATGATTTGGAGGAACTCTTCGCCAAATTCAACCTTGACCACCCACCCGGCTACGAGGGGCACAGCCTCTCCATGTCGGATGTGGTGGAGCTGTACGATGGCTCGGGAAGCTCCTTCCACTATGTCGACCGCTTCGGATTTAAGGAAATATCCTTCCGGTCGCCGGAGCAGGAGCTGTACCAGGGGCCGGCAATGAGCCTGTAAACCCTTCAGCCGCAGCCGGAAGGCTGTTTTTTAACAAAAAAATATATAGGAGGAAACATCCATGAGTAAAGCACAAGCTGCCGCCAAAACACCGCATGAATCCGCGCAGACCGCAGCGGAGCAACCCCTTCCCATGAAGGTGGACGTGAAGATAAGCTCTATCCGTCCGGAGGGCAATGTCCGGGCCTATGCGTCCATTAACCTCAATGACTGCTTCGCCATTCGCAATGTAAAGGTGGTGGACAGCTCCAAGGGACTGTTCATCGCCATGCCCAGCTACAAGGCTGGAAACGGAGAGTACAAGGACATTTGTTTCCCGGTGACCAAGGAATTCCGGGAGCAGCTCAACAACGCGGTCATTGACGCATATCATCAGGCCCTCGCCCAGAGTCAGAGCCAGAACCAGCAGAAGGCGGCGGATACGCCCCCTTTTGAACATGTGCCGGAGCAGGGCTCCGGCATGCGGATGGCGGGATTTTAGGCCCCGCCGTTTATCTTTGTGAAATTTAAATTCGGAGGTAAATCATAATGAAAAAACTTGTAACCAGGGTAAAAAACCAGCTGACCAGTAAGCTTTTAGCGGTACAGAAGCTGCTCCGCTCCCAGCGCGGGGAAGGCTTTGTGGACACGGCCATAAAAATTTTAATGGCCGTGGTCATCGGTGCCCTCGTCCTTGCCGGGCTGTACGCCCTGTTCGGCGAAACCGTGATGCCGACCCTGAAGCAGCGCATTATCGATATGTTCAATTATGGGCACTGATCTGCCGCTTCTCTTGCAGGGCGGCTTTTTTGCTGCCCTGCTGGGAGCAGCTTCCGCATGGGATATCAAAAAAAGGATCATACCGGACAGCATCTGTCTGAGCGTTGCTCTGACAGGTTTGCTGACATTTGAACCGATAAGGCTTTTCGGCATCCTCGCCGCAGTGCCTTTTCTGCTCGCCGCCCTGATCCGGGACGGCATGGGCGGCGGAGATATCAAACTCATGGCGGCCGCGGGGCTGGTGCTGGGCCTGCAAAAAAGTATGGCCGCTATAATCATGGGTTTAACAGCCCTGCTGGTATTCCATGCAATCCGGTATATTTGTCAAAAGCCGCGCGGGAGGGATGCGCCGAAGGCATATCCCCTCGCGCCCTTTCTTTCTCTCGGCTGCCTTGCAGCATATTTTTTGATTTAGGAGGAACACCTTATGAGTTTTCTAAAAAACCGCACAGTGCTGGGCGTCCTCTGCATTGTGCTGTCTTTGCTTATTTGTTTTGCCCTGACGCCGCTGTTCAACCGGAGCGTATCACAGAAAACGTCCATTGTCCGGGTAGTGAAGGATATCAAGTGCGGCGATCGGATCACCAGGGATATGGTGCAGACCGTGGAGGTGGGCGGCTACAACCTGCCGGAAAACGTCGTCAGGCAGCCGGGTGCCGCAGTCGGCAAGTATGCCACAGCGGATCTTTCTCCCGGCGACTATATCCTTTCCACCAAGCTGACCGACGTCCCCGCCGCGGAAAATGCCTACCTGTATAACTTAAGCGGCGGCAAGCAGGCCATTTCAGTCAGCATCAAAAGCTTCGCGCAAGGGCTGTCCGGCAAGCTGATCTCCGGCGACATTGTCAGCGTTATCGCTCCCGATTACAAAAAGCAGGGTTCCACCGTCATCCCTCCGGAGCTGACCTACGTCGAGGTCATCGGCGTGACTTCCAGTTCCGGATACGACACAGATTCGGAACAGTCCTCGGGGGGTACGGGCAAGAATGAGAACGAAAAGCAGCTTCCTGCTACGGTAACGCTTCTGGCATCCCCCGAACAGGCGAAAATCCTCGCGGAGCTGGAAGCGGACGGCAAGCTCCATCTTTCTCTCGTGTACAGAGGCTCCAAGGAGAACGCCGCCAGGTTTACCGAATTGCAGGATAAGGTGCTTCAAACCCTGTATCCGAAACCTGCAGAGCAAAAGACAGAAGAAAAAACAGCAGCCACATCGCAGAAGGATACAACAAACCCTGAAAATACCGTACCGGAAAGCGAGGGGAAATAAATGCTCAACTTCATGAAAGGAAGCATCTTCTCCCGCAATCAATCAAAGTTTGTGCCGGACGAACCGGAACAGGATGTCCAGGTGCTGGCGGTATGGGGCAGCCCCGGCAGCGGGAAAACAACTGTCAGTGTGCGTCTTGCCAAGTACCTGGCCGACCGCAAACGCAATGTTGTGCTGTTGCTGTGCGATATGACCACGCCCATGCTGCCCTGCATCTGCCCGCCTGCCGAGCTGGAGTGCGAGCGCTCCCTCGGCAGCATCCTTGCGGCGACCCATATCACCGATATGCTGATCAAGCAAAACTGCATCACCCATAAGAAAATGAGCTATCTTACCATGATCGGCATGCTCAAGGGCGAGAATGTGTTCACTTATCCGCCCTATACCCAGGAACTGGCGGCCGAGTTGATCGACCACCTGCGGGACATCGCCCCGTACATCATTATTGACTGCGGTAGCGCCATCGCCCACGACATCCTGTCGGCGGTTTCCCTGCTGGAGGCCGACACGGTGCTGAGACTGGTCAACTGCGACCTCAAATCCGTCAGTTACCTGTCAAGCCAGCTTCCGCTCCTGAAAGACCAGAAATGGGATGCGGACAAGCAGTACAGGGTGGCGTCCAACATCAAATCCAATCAGGCGGGAGAGCACATCGAGCAGGTGCTGGGCAGCGTCGCTTTCAAGCTGCCGCACTCGGATGAGCTGGAAAACCTGACACTAGAGGGAAACCTGCTGGGAGAGCTGGTTCTCAAGGACAGCCGGAGCTTTCGCACGGAGATCGCCAAAATCGCAAAGGAGGTGTTCGGCGTATGAGCAGGAAGAACCACGGGCGGAATTCCGCCAATAACCCGCCTCATGTGCCGGCGCCAGACGGCAATCTAAAACAAGCAGGTGAAAAATCACACACCATCAGCATGACAGGCAATCAAAGCCTGTTTTTTTCATCCAATGGAGCGACTAAGGAATTCGGCTCGGTGCTTCATGAGGTGCAGGAGTACATCTCAAGCAAATACGCAACGCTGATCACCGACGGCGGCACGGAGGAAATCAAGACGCAGGTCAAGCGGTACATCACCAAATATGTTCAGGATTATCGCATTGCTGTTGCAGACATGGCACAGGAGCAGCTGGTGGACGCCCTGTACGCCGAAATGGCGGAGTTTTCGTTCCTCACCAAGTACATTTTCGGCACCGGCATTGAAGAAATCGACATCAACGCCTGGAATGACGTCGAGGTGCAGTACAGCAGCGGCGTCACCAAAAAGCTGGACGAGCACTTTGACAGCCCGGAACATGCCATCAACGTGGTGCGCCGCATGCTCCATGTGTCCGGCATGGTGCTGGACAACGCCAGCCCAGCCATTCTGGGACATTTGAGCAAGAACATCCGCATTGCCGTGTTGAAAACCCCTCTTGTGGACGAGGATGTGGGCGTTGCGGCAAGCATCCGTATTGTTAATCCGCAGAGCATGAGAAAGGAAGATTTTATCCGCGGAGGGACCGCCACCGAACCGATGCTGGATTTCCTGGCGGAGTGCCTGCGATATGGCATTTCCATCTGTGTGGCAGGCGCCACCAGTTCCGGAAAGACCACCCTGGCGGGTTGGCTCTTGACAACCATACCGGATAACAAGCGTATTTTTACCATTGAAAACGGCTCCCGCGAGCTGGCGTTGGTGCGCCAGAAGGACGGGAAGGTCTGCAACAGCGTCATTCATACGCTGACACGCATGAGTGAAAACGAGAAACAAAACATTGATCAGGACATCCTGCTGGACATGGCCCTACGCTTCAACCCTGAAATCATTTGTGTGGGCGAGATGCGCGGCCCGGAAGCCTATGCCGCCCAGGAGTCCGCGAGAACCGGACATACGGTGCTGACCACCATCCACTCCAATTCCTGCGAAGCCACCTGGCGCCGCATGGTCACCCTGTGCAAAAGAAAATATGACATGGCGGACAACACTCTCATGGATCTGGTGACTGAGGCGTTCCCCATTGTGGTGTTCGCAAAGCAGCTGGAGAACAAGCAGCGCCGGTTGATGGAAATTATGGAATGTGAAATTCTGCCGGACGGCCGCAGAAACTACCGGAGCCTGTTCCAGTTCCAGATCACCGAAAACCATGTGGAGGACGGGAAATTCATCATAAACGGCCGCCATTGCGCGGTACAGGGTATTTCCCGGAGCCTGCAGAAACGGTTTCTTGAAAACGGAATGCCCCAGGAAACCCTGCGGAGAATTCTTAAAACGGGAGGTGCCGACCGATGACCGCAATCCTTTTAATTGCCTGTGCCGGCCTCATTACCGGCGCTTTTTTGATGCTGGGACTCTCGCCTTTGGAATTTACCGATGGCCTGTTTGGGTTCCTAACCCGCGAAAACAAAAGCATCCGGGCACAGATTAACGAAGCCGCCCACCGGAAAAAGATGTCCTTCTTCCGAAGGGAGATTACCGAGGTGCAGGAGATTCTCACCATTACCGGACGAGGCTCCCGCTTTTCTCTCGTCTGCGCCGCGTCTCTTCTGTTCTTTGCCGCGGGCGCCAGTCTTGCCATCCTGATGAGCAATGTGTTCCTCGTTCCTGTGCTGGCGGTGGGTATGATGTTTATCCCTTTCTGGTATGTCAGGCTTACGGCTACCCACTACAAGAAGAACATCGCCTCGGAGCTGGAAACGGCCCTGTCCATCATTACCACGGCTTATTTTAGAAACGAGGATATCCTCACGGCGGTGGAGGAAAGCATCCAATATCTCAATCCGCCCGTGCGGAGCGTATTCGCCGGATTTCTGACCCAGGTGAAGCTCATAAACCCGGATGTAGACGCGGCTCTCCATGCCATGAAGCGCAAAATCGACAACGATGTGTTTCACGAGTGGTGCGACGCAGTTGCCGCCTGGCAGTATGACCGCAGCCTGAAAACCACGCTGACGCCCATTGTTGCCAAGCTCAGCGACATGCGCATCGTCAATGCCGAGCTGGAATACCTGGTGTTCGAGCCCCGCAAGGAATTCATCATCATGGCTCTGCTGGTCGTCGGGAACGTGCCGATCATGTATTTTCTCAACAAGAGCTGGTACCACACCCTGATGCACACGATGGTGGGACAGGTCATCCTGGCGGTCTGCGCTGCGGCGGTCTTTATCTCCACAGCGTTTGTCATCAAGCTGACCAAGCCCATCGAGTACAGGAGGTGACGGAGATGTTGGCACAACTGTTTTTTGCCGGAATCCTCCTTGCCTTCGGCCTGTTCTTTATCCTGGCCGATGCGCTTCGTCTTCCGACGTTCCGGACGGCCAAAGCCATGCTGGGAGCGGGAAAAACAGGCAAAAAGTCCGCCAAAACGGCGGAAGCCTGGCTCATGTCCGGAGCGGTAAAGCTCTCAAAATATATACGCATGGATGAGTACAAGCACAGCCGGATGGCTAATGTCCTCAAGGCGGCGGGGATCGCCATGACCCCGGAGGTGTACTCCGCCTACGCCATTACCAAAGCCGGAGCCATCCTGCTGGGGGTGATCCCCTGCCTGATTCTGCTCCCGATGCTCTCGCCGGTGCTGGTTATCCTTGCCGTACTGACCTATTTCAAAGAAATCCGGAAAGCGGACGAGCAGCTGAAGGCAAAGCGGGATCAGATCGAAGGCGAGCTGCCCCGGTTTGTCGCCACCATTGAGCAAACGCTCAAGTCGAGCCGCGACATACTGGCAATGATGGAAAACTACAAGAAAAACGCCGGCCCAGCCTTTGTCCGGGAGCTGGACGTGCTGACCGCGGATATGCGCTCCTCCAGCTATGAGGCGGCGCTGACAAGGTTTGCGGCAAGGCTCAACTCCCCGATGCTTTCCGATGTGGTCAGGGGGCTGATAGGCGTCCTGCGGGGCGACGACAGCGCCGTGTACTTTCAGATGCTGGCGCATGACTTCAAGGCGCTGGAGCTGCAAAGGCTCAAGAGTCAGGCGCAGAAAATCCCGCCGAAGATCAGGGTGTTCTCGTTTATCATGCTGATGTGCTTTCTGCTCACATACTTAGCGATCATCGCCGTGCAGATTTTAAGCTCCCTTAACGGGATGTTTTAGGAAGGAGGCGCGATATGAAGCGCAATGAAATTGAAAGAGAGCTTTCGGAAAAGCTTGAGGCGAACTATATCTCCTTTTTGCGGGAATGGACGCGGCTGGAGCCGTTCCAGCTAATTGAAAAGGCCGAGGAAATCGCCGCCACAAAGCTGGTGTACGAGGAACTGAAGGGCGGCGGGTACAGCGCGGAGCATCTGGAATACCTGCTTCGCTTCAAAAATCCTCTGGAAGTGGTGCGGGATAAATGGCTTGAGGAAAACGGCTCCGGTATGGTGCATGACGATGAGCTGAGCCACGCGCTCTGGTCGATTGCCGATACACAGGACGCCGAGCTGGACTACGAGCTGGACGAGGCCTTCCGTCCGCCCGAGCAGGAGGTGCGCCTATGCTGAAGCTTCTCCGCTCCCGGCGCGGCGAGGGCTATATCGACGTGGCGGTGCTGGTGCTGTGCGTGATGCTGGTCGTCGCCGTGGCGGTGAGCGTCCTGCCGGTGTTCGTGACCAAGAACCAGCTGGATACCTATGCCGCCGAGCTGTGCCGGGAGGCGGAAATCGCCGGGCGCGTGGGTAGCGAAACCACCCTCCGGGCGCAGGTTCTCTCGGAAAAGACGGGGCTTTCCCCTGATATTTCGTGGTCAAAAACCGGAAGGCTCCAGCTCAATGAGGAATTTACCGTTACAGTCACCATGCGGGTAGACATCGGCCTGTTCGGCGGCTTCGGGAGTTTTCCCGTTACCCTTAAGGCGCAGGCGTCAGGCAAAAGCGAGGTGTACTGGAAATGACAGCTGGTAAAATATGTGATATAATTAAAAACAAAAAAGGCACGTCCTTCCCGCTTGTCGTCGCAGTGACCCTGGCCCTTGTGATTATATTTGTCGGCATATCCGAATACATCCGGCTGGCGATCATCGCCCAGGGTGTTCGCGACGCGGTACAGTCAGCTGTAATCTCGACGGTAAACGACAGCTATGACAATGTGTATCACGGAGTGAGGGAGGGTTACAGCGGAGCCTATCAGCCCTCCGCCGGGGACTTTGAGGAAAGCCTGGACTACGGCGATATATACGGCAAGCTGGATCAGCTGCTGGGACTCAGGCAGGAAAACGGATACCATGTGAAATATGCCGGAAACACAGTGGAGTTCCGCTTGTCGGGCCTTTCCGTTGCCCTTAAAAACATGCCCTTTGCCCCGGTGAATCCTGACAATTCCAAGGGATTTCTGGCTGATGCGGCTATACGTTTGGAGGTTCCGGTATCCTTTGGCGGGAAAAGCCTGCCTCCCATGACGATTAACCTCAAGGTGCAGGCAAAATATATGCCTTTATTTTGACTGTTTCCGGATTGGCCATAGACTTCCGGAAACTTCTGTAGTATGGTGTGGTTGAAAAGACCAAACCGGCAGCCTTTGAAAAGGAGGTAAAGCCTATGAAGCTTACTGATAAAGCAAAGAAACGGCTCACCCTCGCCGGGCTCGGCGTGGTATGTGTGGTCCTTGTTATATTAATAGCCACGCAGTTTAAAACGGATGCACCCAAAGCCGTATCCGTCCATCATTCCTCCACGGTATCGGACACGGTCAATCCTAGCACTCCTTCCGCAGGTCCAACCAATACACAGGAGGTAAACGCCCAGCCAATTGATCCGAATGTGACTCCCGCGTCCTCAACGGACACCGGCCATTCCGCCGGTACCGAGCAGAGTATTCAGGCTGAGGTTACAAAACCCCCGGAACCGCCGCAGGAAGCAAAAACCGATCCGTCCAAAACTCCCGACGGGCAAAAGGTAGACGCAGTAACTCCGGTGGAGCATGATAAGGTGACAAAGCCGGAGAACAACACATCTTCGTCAACACCAAAGGCGGGAGATAAAAAAGACGGAAAAATATATGTTCCAGGATTCGGATGGATTGAGGATAATGGCGGCGGAGGTTCGGGAACAACAGTTGGAAACCCAGGTGATGAACTAACTGGAAACAAGGTCGGTTCAATGGACTAAGGCATTAAATAAATAATGGATAACGAGAAGCACCGTAAATATGCGGTGCTTCTTGCTGTTATGGAGGTATCGCTATGAAACGACAACTCAGCATTTTGCTTGTGCTGGTATTGCTGGTTTCACTTCTGTTGCCTGTCACCGCCAACGCCGAAGGGGAAGGAAATATTGACCACGGAGGGGGCGGGATGGGCAATGGTACCGACGAGAATTACTGGAATCCCGGAGATGAAGGAGTCAGAATCACTGTTGTTCGTGCAAAGGATAGGATTGCCGTAACCAGTCCCATTGACTTTACAAACAAGAGGCCAGACAATATACAGCTCCATTTTGGGAAATACAGTAAGCTGGTTTATTCAAACGGTCAGATATTGACACCCAACACAAACACTTATTCATACATCAATCCGTCAAAAGACATGCCGCGCATTATAAGCTCCGGCAGCGGACAGGCCGGCATTGAGGAAATCAAAAGCTACTTTACGGATGAGCTGGTGATCCGGTATATTGCCGAGGTTACCGGTATGAGTTATGACGTTCTCATCAACGGCGAATATAAGCTTCTGTTGGAACCCATTGCTTACATGACCTTTCAGGGTATTAAAATGGCGATGACCGCAACCGAAGCCGCGCTCTATGACCGGCAGCTGAACGGCGGCCTACGAAGCAAGATGGCGTCGCTCAGCCATAAAAACCTGCCTCTGGCGATGTTTCTGGAAACCTCGGATCTCGGTTATCCGGCATGGGACGGATCTACGACCGCCGCCGCGTCAAATGCGGATATTATCTCATCCCTTGGGCTCGGCATTGTGCGCTTCAATGAAGCGGAGCCGGAGCCTCCGGAGGTCACAACTTACGATTATGAGTACAGGGTCAATACGGAGGTCATCACCTCGGTGACCGTGAGAGGCGGCCAGGCGGACCCGGATCATCCCGTCACGGTGAGCTTTGCAATCGGCGGCCAGACATATACCGTAAGCGGCGTGTATTATCCGGAGGGCGACAGCCAGCTGGCGTGGGTCCGCTGGACGACTCCGTCCACTCCGCAGACGATGACCATTCATGTGTCGGTATCGGGCGGCGGAGCGACGAGCCGGAAAGCCATCACCGCTAAGATCATGGATATTTCCGGAAACGATCCACCCAATCCGGTGGCCGATGACCGCAACGACTCCTATTCCGGAGCTTCTGTGCCCAATAAGGAGCAGAAAACCTCGGCCTCCTGGGGAGTATGGCGTCCATGGTGGCATTACTATTGGGTATGGCATGGAACGGACGAAGATGGATACTGGTGCGACCACGGCTGGTGGGAGTTCGACTGGATCGCTTACACCGCAAGCCTTTCAGCCTCCATGAGCGTCGTCCCGGATGCCAAAAATCCTACCGCTTCAGGCAAAACCATGAAAAGCGGGTACGGAATCAATCAGACCGTCACCGCAAATGTCAGCACAAACCAGTCTTCGGCGGTAACCGAAGCGCAGACGGCAGTCACCTATTTCCCCGAATTCCGGTACAAAACCTACTGGCGGCAGCTGGAGAGAACAAGCCGGGGCTACAGCTCCAAATTTGAGTTTAAGTCAAACAAATTCTCCACCTATAAGCGCCGGACGCATTTTACTCCAATATGGTTTCCGGACGGAAGCTACACGCCGTACACCTGGCTCATCGACTGCTGGACGCCGGCGGGCATGCTTTCCATGAACCTCAGCGACTCGGTAACCATCCGGGGAAGCCTTTGGGATGATTGGCACATCTCGCCGGCAAATCCATAAACAACAGAAAAGAAACAGGACCGCGGGGCAAAAGCTTTGCGGTCTTTTTCTTTGCAAAAATCAAACTTGAAAGGGGTAATCCTATGATACTCAAAAGAATCCTGCCTGTTCTCCTCGCGGCATTGATGCTGGGCTGTGCGCTTTGCACAACTGCCTATGCCGCGCCCACAGGAGATGTGGCCGGCGCGATTGAGAACACATGGAGCGACGCCTCCAGCCAGATCAAAACGGTGGTCAACAAGGTGGTTTTTCCGGCCATCGATCTGATTCTGGCGGTGTTTTTCTTCGCCAAGCTTGCGACGGCATATTTTGACTATCGCAAGCACGGCCAGTTTGAATGGGCCGCGCCGGCGATTCTGTTCGCCTGCCTTGTGTTTGCCCTGACCTGTCCGCTATATATCTGGCAGGTCCTTGGAATGTAGGAGGTAAAGCTATGAATTACTTTGAACAGGAGCTGCGCAGGCTCTTTGGAAATGACGCAAATATTACTGATAAAAGGTTTGTCGGCAGGGCCTTCTTCGGCAAGCTTACCGACAATCTCCGTGTCAGAATTGAGTTCGTCACGCTGGGCATCGCTGACCATTACGAGGCAATCAAGGCAACCATTATTAACCGCAACGACGGACCGGTAGACTCTATAACGCTGCGCTTTTCCGACCTGCTTGGCAAGAAAGCGGTCAGCAATCCGAACTTCAAAAGCGGTGTCTTCCCGTACATATGGAGGTATGGGGAGGAAATCAGCTGGTATGTCTACAAACCGACTAAATCGGACTATGATCAGATATCCGAAGCTATCAACGGTTACCTTGACGTATACCGCGAGCCGAAGCAGGATATCGAGCAGTCCGGCCAGAACGAAGGCGGTCTGACGATGCAAGGCATATAAACAAAAAGAGCTTTCCGGGAGCTTGTCGAAGGACTGGCTCCCTATTTTTTATGCAAAGGAGGTGACCGCCCATGTTCATATGGGATTTCGTCGCCGACACCGTGCTGGGCCAGATCGTTGACTGGGTCTACGGCCAGATCATCGGCTTTCTCGGCAACTTCTTCGCCGAGATGGGCAATATGGGCGCCGACCTGTTTGAGATGAGCTGGGTTCAGTCCATCATCCTGTTTTTTGTCTATCTGGCCTGGGCGCTTTACGGCACAGGGCTTGTGGTTTCCGCCTTTGAATGCGGAATCGAGTACCAGTCAGGCCGCGGAAGCATCAAGGATACCGCGCTCAACGCCGTCAAGGGCTTTATGGCGGTCAGCCTGTTTTCCACCGTACCGGTGGAGCTGTACAAGCTGGCTGTTTCCCTGCAGAGCAGCCTGACGGCGGGTATTACCGGATACGGCTCCGGCATCGACACCCTGGCAGGTAACATCATCAGCGAGCTGAATGCGGCGGGAAGTCTTGAAAACGCGGGAAATGCGGGCGTGTTCGGAGGCATGGGAGGCGGCATCAATCCCATCATGATGATTTTCATCCTGATCCTGATGGGCTATGCGGTGATCAAGGTGTTCTTCGCCAACCTCAAGCGCGGCGGTATCCTGCTCATCCAGATTTCGGTGGGCAGCCTGTATATGTTCAGTGTTCCCAGGGGATATATCGACGGCTTTGTCAGCTGGTGCAAGCAGATCGTCGGCCTGTGCCTGACAGCCTTTCTGCAGTCCACCATCCTCATCGCCGGCCTCATGGTGGTAAAGGACCACGCCCTGCTGGGGCTGGGGCTGATGCTGTCCGCCGGAGAGATTCCCCGCATCGCGGGAGCCTTCGGACTCGACACCAGCACCAGGGCCAATCTCATGAGTGCCGCCTACACAGCCCAAACAGCCATCAACATGACAAGAACGGTAGTAAAGGCGGTGGCGGCAAAATGAAGCTGGTCTACATCTGTTCTCCCTACGCCGAGGACGTCGAAAAGAATATCCGGTTTGCCAGAGCCGCCTGCCACTATGCTGCGGAGCAGGGCTGCGCGCCTGTTGCCGTCCACCTGCTGTACCCGCAGATTTTAGACGATTCTGTCCCTTCTCAACGGGAGGCCGGCATCCGGATGGGGCTGCGGGTACTGGCGTCCTGTGAAGAATTGTGGATCTGCGGAGAGCGCGTCAGCCATGGTATGAGCCGCGAAATCGTGGAAGCCAAACGGCTTGGCATTCCCATTCGAAGCATATCAACCGAACAAATACAAGGAGGAATCCATATGAAGCAATACGGCATCTGGGCGCGCCGGAGCGCCGCCTCGGTCTGCGGCCCCGCGGAAGCATGGCTGAAGCGGGACGGCAAGCCCGTAACCTTTGACACATACGAGGAAGCGGCTGCGGAAGCCGAGAAGCTTATGAAAAACCTTAGCGCCCCCAATGTATCCTGCTACCCAAAGGAAAGAGAAACGGAGCCGGAGGAAGCGCCTGCCCCCGGCACGAAGCTGCAGCTGTGACCTCATCGCTGACCCTCGGAAGCCTGTTTGACGGGATCGGCGGATTCCCGCTGGCAGGCGTCCGGCAGGGCTTTACTCCTGTGTGGGCCAGCGAGATAGAGTCGTTCCCTATTGAAGTTACAAAAAAACGGTTTCCGGAAATGCTCCATGTCGGCGACATCACGCGGCTGAAAGGCGCCGAACTGACTCCCGTTGACGTGGTCTGCGGGGGCAGCCCGTGCCAGGACCTCAGTGTGGCAAACGGCAGACGCGACGGACTGCAGGGCGAGCGTTCGGGCCTGTTCATGGAGCAGGTCCGTGTAATCAAGGAGATGAGAGCCTATGACAAAGCAAGCGGAAGGACAGCTGACGCTGTTCGACCTCGGTATATGGTCTGGGAAAACGTGCCCGGAGCTTTCTCATGCTCAAACGGAGAGGACTTCCGGGCGGTGTTGGAGGAAACCTGCCGAGTTGCTGACAGTACCGTATCTGTACCTCGACCTCCGGGAGGGGTATGGCAGTCTGCTGGGGCCATATTGGGAGATCAATTCTCCGTTGCTTGGAGAGTATATGACGCTCAATACTGGTCCGTCCCGCAAAGGCGCAGGCGCATCTTCCTTGTCGCGGATTTTGGAGGCCGAACCGCACCCCAAATACTATTTGAGCAAGACCGCCTGTTTGGGTATTCTGCGGAGGGCGAAGAAGCGCGGCAAGGAGCTGCCGCCCGTCCTGAAGCAGGCGCTGGAAATCCAGGCGGGCATCCGCTCCGTATAGGAGAAGAAGGTAACCATGGCTGTATATCCTCAGAAAAAAAGAATCAGCTTCCGGAGGGCGATCCTCTTGCCTTCGCCTGCAACCAGCGGGACGAGGTGCGGGAGCTGCATGATGTGTCTGCGGCAATACAGGCCCGGCCCGGCATGAAGCAACAGACCTTCATCGCCGCCTTTTCCGCCGGTCAGGGTTCAAAGGCCGGAGGCATCGGCTACCAGGAGGAATGCGCGCCAACCCTTAAGGCTTCGGAGAGCGGCACAAACATGGTACCTTCCGTCCTTTGTCTGAACGACCAGGGCGGCAGCCGCATGGATATAACGGAAAACATGACGGCCACTCTGCGCGCTCAGATGGACGGTCACCCGCCTCTTGTGCTGAGCCGGGAGCCGGAGCTGTTTGAGAACCACGGCATTGACTCACGCTATACCGGCCCTCATGAGGTGGCTCCCACCATGTCCGCCCGGTACGGCACAGGCGGCAACAACGTGCCGCTCATTTCCCAAACCTCTGTGCTTTCTGAAGATGAATGTGCCGGTCTGCCGCATGCGGAAACCTACTGCATCGCAGGAAATATCATCGACCGGCAGGATCACAACGGCGGCAACGGTATCGGTGTACAGCCTGACATCAGCTATACCGTGACGGCCACGGACCGTCATTGCGTTTTTTCTCAGCAGAGAAGTGACGAATACGCACAAAACGAGGTAATCAGCACACAGAGCGCCAGGCAGTATAAGGACTCGACAGACCTTGTTTGTGAAATGGACGTAGCAGGCCTGGACTGCCGTAACGGCACGGAAAACGGAGATCTGAGCGGAACGCTCCAATCCAAAACGGACGGCGGCTATTCCCTGAATAATGTGCATCCCGTCCGTGTCGGAAAGCTGATCCGGCGCCTGACGCCGCTGGAATGCGAAAGGCTCCAGGGGTTTCCCGACCACTGGACGGACATCCCCGGCGCCTCGGACAGCGCGAGGTACAAAGCCCTTGGCAACAGCGTAGCGATCCCCTGTGTGGAGCATGTGCTCCGGGGGATCGCATATTTTTTACGGAAATCCAAACAAGAACGGGAGGAATCCGAATGTACATCTACCCCGACAACCTGAAATCCAAAGCGGTGTTGTGGCTGTGGCAGCTGCGGGACATCGGAGTGATCGGTATTGGTCTTTTGCTCTCTGTGTTTGCGCTGGCGCAGCTTCGGTTCCTACCGCCCATCGTCGTCACGGCCCTCTATGCTTTTTTGACCATCCGCTTTGAGGATACCAGCATCCTGGACTTTATCAAATACGCCTGCGCCTTCTTTTTTGTAAGGCAGCAGACCTATGAATGGGGGCATTCCAGTCAATGAGCAGAAAAGAAAAAAAGGCGGCCAAACAAAAGCAGACTACCCGCCAGCTTATCAATACAAAAGCTGTCACCGACCACAGCCTGATGACCTGTCGCGGCGACGAGCTGGTATATTTTATCATCAAGCCCACTAATATCTCCGTCCTGTCCGAAGCCAGCATATCGGCGCGGATTTACGCTTTGATGACCGTCCTCAAGGGGATGGCGGAGCTGGAGTTCCTGTGTTTAAACAGCCGGGAAAGCTTCGAGGACAACAAGCGGTTCCTGAAAAGCCGCCTGGAGCAGGAGAATAACCCTGCCGTGCGCAGACTGCTGGAGCATGACCTGACCCACCTCGACCGGATACAGGTGCAGATGGCGACGGCACGGGAATTTCTTGTTGCCATCCGGCTGCGCGACGAGAAGGAAAGCGAAGTGTTCCCGTATCTGAACCGAATTGAGAAAACCCTGCGGGAGCAGGGCTTCATTGCCAGGCGCGCGGACAAGGAGGACATCAAGCGCATCCTTGCCGTCTATTTTGAGCAGAACGTGACTACTGAAAGATTTGAGGAATATGACGGCGACAGATGGGTGATTTTAAATGATTGATTGGTTTCCACATCAAAAAGCAACCGGCAAATCCCGCTGTCAAAAGGCTTGCCGGCTGCTTCATCAAATAGAGTTATTCATCAGACATGCCATCCATAATCAACTGAAATATTTGTTTGCTTGTTTCACTGTCGCGATAGGTCAGGCTGTATAAAAGATCGTTGGCGAGGCCCTGCATAAACCCCGCAATCACAGGTACAATAAAAAACCGCTCCTTAAGCGCGAGATTCAATTGTTCCATTAAGTTTTCATCCACTATATGAACGATTTTTTTATATAGCTCGCGCAGCTTTACATCATCCAGGACATTCAGCATTGACTCCTGTTCCTGCAGATAACGCCGGGTGGCGTATTCTGTAAACGCATCGGCCAATAAGACGCTGTGCGGGCTCATAACAGTGGTTCTTTCCTGATAGGTGTATGGATGTTTCTCGAACGACTGCTTTACAGCCTGATAAAAAGGATGCTCTTTTAGAGCATCGCTGCCGTCCATCACGGCAAAGCAGAGATTTTGAAGCTCAGAACCTGCCTCAAAGCCTTTTTCGGCGGCTTCGTAAAGCAAGGTGTTGTTGGCGGCTTCCAGCACGAAGGATAGATAGCTGTCAAGCAGATAGCCCTGTTTGCCGAGCTTGCCACGGATTTCTTTCGCGAGTTTAAAGAGATTTTGAACAGAGTTTTTTGTACGCTCCGGTTCAAAGGCGCCAATCAAATTGTCCCTGTTTTCAAAGATGTTCATATGATCCCGACCTTTCCTAATTTGGTCGCGAATTTCCCTGTGTATAAAAACGCATGCAAAGGTGAGGGCGGTGCCGCCCGCTTCCCTTGCACGCGCGAGATTTTATCCTTGTGCAACCATTAAAAACAAGGTACAATATCCTTGTCATGGTGCCGTTTGACGGTTGTGCAGGGTGCTCGTATCACCTTGCGCAGGGCGGGTATGTTGCCTCATATCCGCCTGCCATGACGCTTTTATTTTCCGAGAAATCCCCGTTGATGTATATATCAGCTCTGAAAAGACGAAAAGTCAAGTCGTATATGAAAACCTGCTGAGAAATCAGCGAAGCCGTCACAAAAACGTGGGGGTTTTTTTATTTCAGATCAGACCCGGAAAGGAAGATAATCTATGCCAGGAAAAACAAAAACCCAATCAGTGTAATGTAGAAAGGAGCAACAGTTATTTACATGAAATCGTTGCTTCCTAATAGGATAGATGCTCTTATTTTAAAAATTTTATAAGACAAATAGTATCAGTAATAAGAAAACCTAACCATTGCAAGGTCAGTAAAAAGAACAGAAATTCTATTGCATAGTTTCTATCACTTAAAATCAAAAGCAGAATGAGCGGAAGCATAAACACCGTGAAGATACCTATAACTCCAAAGCAGCGAAAAAGAATATTCGTCTGATATTCATCATATTTTTTTCTTTTGGCGATTGCTAATAATGCAATAATAGCCGCCAGTACAAGTATCAAGTATCCTATGTACTTCATGTTACCAGCTTCTATAAAGGCAGACCAACCATTCCAAAAGTCTGACTTTAATGTTTTGGAATGAGACAGCAACCTTGTAAATTCCATATGTCCAGAAGTAATAATGAATATCGAGGCATAACATATCGAAAGTAGAGATACAAAAATAGCATTTACCAAAGGTAACTTCATAACCTTCATTTTCTTTCACTCTCCTTAAAATTGAATACTTCTTCAATTGACATTCCAAAGAAATCTGCGATGTCATATGCTAACCAGAGCGAGGGGTCATATTTTTCTGTTTCAATTGCATTTATAGCCTGCCTTGATACATTTACTTTTTCTCCTAATTGTTTTTGTGTTAGCCCGTTGAGTTCGCGTAATTCTTTAACCCTGTTTTTCAATAGACAACCTCCTTCATGTAAGGCTAGCCTTACATGAATTGTAGCATTTATTTATGTTAGTGTCAAGCTAGCCTTACATTATTGGCACAATGGACTTGTAATCATCCAGAAAGTAATGTCAAATGAGAAATAAATATAAATCTAAAATGCAAAAAATTACTATTTTATCTCCAAAGCTGTCACTGAACAGTGGCGGTTTTTCATATATACAAATCAAATTTAGAAAGGAAGATCTCCTATGCCAAGAAAGATAAGATCTCAATTACCGCCGCAGGAAGATGTCCATATTAAGGAATTCCTCGATATGATTGCTCCTTCCGTCATCAAATTCAACACCGATCACTTTATATGCGGCAACACGTTCCGGTGCGTGTGGGCCTTGCGCGAATATCCGACCGCTACCGAGGAACAGGCCATCCTCCGGCACCTGGGCGAAAAGGACGGCGTGACCCTGCACATCTATACCCGGCATGTGACTCCCGTGGAGGAAAAGAAAATCATCAGCAACGCCGCCAACAAGAACCGGATGCAGCGCAGCAGTACCCAGGATCTGCAACAGACGGTCACCGCCGAAAGCAACCTCCAGGACGTCGCCGCCATCGTAGCGCAGATGCACCGGAGCAAGGAGCCTCTCCTTCATACGGCGGTATATATCGAGCTGTCCGCCCATGACCCCGACCAGCTGAAGCTCCTGCAGACCGAGGTGCTGACCGAGCTGGTGCGAAGCAAGCTCAATGTGGACAGGCTTCTGCTCCGCCAGCAGCAGGGCTTTTTGTCTGTCATGCCCTCGGGCTGGAATGTGTTCGGCGACCAGTTTGAACGGGTGCTGCCCGCCAGCTCGGTTGCCAACCTCTATCCCTTCAATTACAGCGGCAAGACAGACTCCAACGGCTTCTACCTCGGCAGGGATAAATTTGGCAGCAACATCCTTGTGGATTTCAACCGGCGCGCCGATGACAAAACCAATGCCAACATCCTCATCCTGGGAAACTCCGGCCAGGGCAAGAGCTATCTGCTAAAGCTCATCCTCTGCAATCTCAGGGAGTCGGGCATGCATGTGATCTGCCTCGACCCGGAAATGGAGTTTGAGGATCTCACCAACAATCTCGGCGGCTGTTTTATTGACCTGATGACCGGCGAGTACATCATCAATGTTCTGGAACCCAAGACCTGGGATGAAACCGGTGATCCCAAGGATACGGAAGCTCCCCAGGCGTTCCGGCAGACTAGCAAGCTCAGCCAGCACATCAGCTTTCTCAAGGATTTTTTCAGAACCTACAAGGACTTTAATGACCGCCAGATTGACACTATCGAGATCATGCTGGGCAAGCTCTATGACAAATGGGGCATCTCCGATCACAGCAATTTTGACCGCCTGAAGGCTACAGATTACCCTATCCTGTCCGACCTGTACGAGCTGGTCGAGTCGGAGTATAAGGAATTCGACGAAAGCCGGCGCCAGCTCTATACAGCGGATACCCTGCGGGAAATCTGCCTTGGGCTCCACTCCCTGTGCAGGGGCGCGGAGTCCAAATTCTTTAACGGGCACACCAATATTACAGGCAATGAGTTCGTGACCTTCGGCGTCAAGGGGCTTTTGCAGGCCAGCAAAAACTTACGAAACGCCCTGCTGTTCAACGTGCTGTCCTACATGAGCAACGAGCTTCTCACCACCGGAAACACCGCCGCCAGCATTGACGAGTTCTATCTGTTCCTTTCCAACCTGACCGCCGTCGAATATGTCCGAAATTTCATGAAGCGCGTCCGAAAGAAGGATTCGGCGGTGGTCCTTTCCAGCCAGAACCTTGAGGACTTCTACCTGGAAGGAATCCGGGAGTACACCAAGCCGCTGTTCTCCATACCGGCCCACGCTTTCCTGTTCAACGCCGGCAACATTGACAAGCGGTTCTACATGGATACCCTCCAGCTGGAGGAATCGGAATACAACCTGATCCGGTATCCCCAGCGGGGCGTCTGCCTGTACAAGTGCGGGAACGAGCGGTACAACCTCATGGTCACCGCCCCGGAGTATAAGGAGAAGCTGTTCGGAAAAGCGGGTGGCCGGTAATGGAAGGGGTGATAAAGCATGGACATGAAGGAGCAGCGCTTCGGCATTGAAATCGAGATGACGGGGCTTTCCCGCCAGAGAGCCGCGCAGGTGCTGTCGGAATATTTCGGGAGGCCGGTCAGAAATGACGGCGGTTTTTACGATGAATATTCCGTCCTGGACAGCCAAAACCGCAGGTGGAAGGTCATGAGCGACGCCAGCATCAACGAGGAATCCAGATGCGGCGTCGCAGACAAAACCTACCGGGTGGAGCTTGTCAGCCCCATCTGCACCTACGGGGACATCGAAACCATACAGGAGATCGTACGCAAGCTGCGGGGAGCAGGAATGCTGGTGAACAAGTCTTGCGGCATCCACATCCACCTTGACGCCTCGCCCCACAACGCCAATACCCTGCGCAATATCACCAACATCATGGCTTCAAAGGAGGATCTGATTTACAAGGCCATGCAGGTGGAGGTGGCAAGGGAGCGGCAGTATTGCAAGAAGGTGGAACAGAGCTTTTTGGAGGAACTCAACCGCAAGAAGCCGAAAACCCTGGAGCAGGTCAGCCGGATATGGTACAACGGCAATGACGGAAGGCATGAGCATTACCACAACAGCCGCTATCACTGCCTGAACCTGCACAGCGTGTTCCAGAAGGGCACTATTGAGTTCAGGCTCTTCAACAGCACCACCCACGCCGGCAAGATCAAGGCATATATCCAGTTCTGTCTCGCCATCTCAGCGCAGGCTCTGAACCAGAAGTGCGCCAGCCGTCAGAAAACGCGCAGCACCAATGAAAAATATACCTTCCGGACCTGGCTTCTGCGATTGGGGCTTATCGGCGACGAATTCAAAACCGCGAGGCTCCACCTGCTGGAGCATCTGGACGGCTGCATCGCCTGGAAGGACCCGGCGCAAGCCGAGCAGCAAAAACAAAGATTAAGGCAGAAAAAAGAAAAAGAGCTGGTCGAGGCCGCACAGGCGCTGTCGGCACAGCGGGAGCAGACAATTGAAAATGAACAGGAACAGGCTGGGGAACAGGAAGAATGCCCCGGCCTTTCCATGTCCATGTAGCAAGGAGGAATGTTAAAAATGAAATCTGAAACCCTGTACATCGCCTACGGCAGCAACCTCAACCTGCCGCAGATGGCGTATCGCTGCCCGACCGCCAGGGTAGTCGGCGCCAGCGAGATAAAGGATTACGAGTTGCTGTTCCGCGGCGGGCCGAGAAGCTCCGTTGCGACTGTGGAACCGCTCAAGGGTTCCAGCGTCCCTGTTCTCCTGTGGAAGCTGAAAGAGCATGACCTGCAGGCTCTCGACCGTTACGAGGGATATCCCTCCTTCTATCGCAAGGAAATTCTTCCAGTGGAGCTGAAGGGAAAAACGGTTCACGCCATGGTCTACATCATGAACGACGGTCATCCCTTCGGAGCGCCGTCCGATTATTACCTGAACATCATTCTGGAGGGCTACAGATCGGCTGGATTTGACACTGAAATTCTGGAACAGGCCGTGGAAAAGTCCATCTGCCTGGCGCGGGAGCGGCAGGAATGTGAGCCGGAGCAGGGCAACCTGTTCGACCTGAAATGGCGGTGATGTCCCTTGGTAGGTCCCACAGCCATAACCCTGGCGGTCAAGGCCGCCATCGCAGCCGCCACCGACAAAAGGACATGGAAGGCGGTCGGCATCATCATAGCCGCCATCATGACGCCCTTTATCCTCGTGATCGTCATGATACTCAGCCTGCTCTCCGGCACCTCGCAGCATAACAACGCCGCCATCGATCTGTGCTTCAACGGCGGCGCTGCCGCTTCCTCCATGCCTGCCGAATACGCGGCTTACATAGAGGACATGAGCGGATGCTTTTCGGCGCTGGACAAAGCGGTATCTGATGCGGAGGCCGGGATGGATGGCGGAGCGCTGGACAACGTCCGCATCAAATCCGTTTTTTATTCTCTGTATTTCGGCGCCGAAAACCTGAGCCTGTCCGACGCCGAGGCCCGCGCCTTCGTGGACTGCTTTGTGTCCTATAAGAAGGATTCGGAGGATCACACAATCGCCGTCCCGGTCAGCCTTGACACGGCATACGCGAACCTGACGGCGGCAGGCATCCCAGTCAGCAGTGAGTCGAAGGCCAACGCCCTGCAGATTTACCAAAGGATTGTCTATGGCGGCGCCGGATCGTATACCGGGGAGATCGAATTCGGCGGCAAAGGCGGCGTTGCATTGGACGGGCTAACCCTGCTCCACCCGGAAACCAAAAACAATCTGGATCTGGTGACTTATGCGGTAAACGCCTTTAACTCCGGATGGGGATATGTCTGGGGCACCTACGGCGACGTCCTGACGGATTCGCTTTTTGCGTACAAGCTGGAGCAATATCCGGACGGCGTGGGTGAATACGAGGATTTCATCCGCAATCACTGGCTGGGCGGCAGGGTAACGGACTGTGTCGGCCTCATCAAAGGCTACGGCTGGTATAACTCGGACACAAAGACAATTGAGTACGGCGCCAACGGCATGCCGGATATCGGCGCTGATCAGATGTACCGAAACGCGGAGGTTTCAAGCTCCATGGACTCCATGCCCGACATCCCCGGACTTGCCGTCTGGAAATCGGGGCATATCGGCGTTTATATCGGTAACGGTGAGGTGATCGAAGCGATGGGAACAAAATATGGCGTGGTCAAGACGAAGCTCGAAGGCCGCAACTGGAAGGCGTGGCTGGAAATCCCGTATATAAGTTATATTGCTGAATAGAGTAAAGGCTGGAATGCAGGCCGGATATTATTCAACAAAGATTATGAAACATGGGTCGGGCAGGTGCCGGATACGCCCGGCATGACCCTGAAATTAAAATTATAGGAGGAAATGAGTATGAGCATGACAGAACTAAAACTATCCTTCCCTACAGAGAAGCTGGACGCTCTCCGCTTTTTTATGGACAAGAAACAGCAGACGATTGAGCAGGAACTGAAGGATTACCTTGACAAAACCTATGAAAAGCTGGTTCCCGCCCAGGTAAGAGAGTATGTGGAGAGCCGCATGGAGCAGGCCCCCGCACAGCAGGAGCCAGAGCCGGAACAGACTCCCGCCGCGAGGGAACGCCCCGTGCGCCAGACCCGCCGCCAGCGGGAACAGGCCGCGGCTGAGTCATCCTCCGCTCCGGAAGCTCAGACCGAAGCCGAAGGCCCCGCCGAGCAGGAATCCCAGGGCATGACCATGACCATGTAATCCGCGGAAAAAGAAAAAGGGGGTGCAAGTCATGATCAAGCTCGGTGTGGACAACGGAAACTACAACACCAAATCCTCGGAGGGGATGCTCTACGCCTCCGGCTATGCAGTGAGCGACAAGGAATTCATCACGTCGGAAATGCAGCTTTTCTACGAGGGCAAGTATTACGCCATCGGGGAGCGCCGCCTGCGCTTCCAGCAGGACAAAACCAAGGAACAGGATACCTTTCTTCTGACGCTGCCGGCCATTGCGGATGCAATGAAGCGCGCGGGAACCACAAGCGCGGAAATCGCCCTGGGCGTGGGGCTGCCCATTGACAGCTACGGAACGCAAAAGGAAGCGTTCCGCAGGTACTTTCTGCGGGACAATATCTCCTTCCTGTTCGAGGGCGCAGCCTACCGCTGCCGCATCGCGGAATGCAAGGTGTTTGCCCAGGGGCATGCGGCGCTGTGCCGGTATTATCCCCGGCTGTCGGAATACCGCGGCATCACGCTGGTGGACATCGGCGGCTATACGGTGGATGTGCTCACCGTCCACAATTTCCGGCTGGACAGGTCAAGCTGCGCCAGCCTGCACATGGGAACCATCATTCTGTACAGCCGGATACAGGACGCACTCCGGAAAAGCGGCATCCTCCTGACAGATGAGCTCATCACCGACGCCATCCGCGGAGAAATCCAGCACGCCGACAGCAAGCTGATTGAGGCGGTGGTGGAACAGGCGGTGGCGGCCTACTGCAAGGAGCTGTTTAACGCCCTGCGGGAGAGGGGGCTGGATCTGAAGCTCCCCACCGTGTTCGCGGGCGGCGGCGCGGAACTGCTGGAACCCCGGCTGTACGGCGATGGCCTCAATACGGTGGCGGTGCTGAACCGGTTTGCCAACGCGGACGGTTACAAGCTCCTGATGGGGTGAGCCTATGGCAGAACGAAAACGATATTTTCTCTCATTTGACATGGGTAACCCAAGGCATCGGGAGGCTGAGGCGCTGTATGCGAAGCAGGCCGCCCGGCAGCGTACCGATTTTGTGGTATCCAGCATTCTGATGGCAAATCAGGCCGAGCTATTGGAGCAGGCTGTCCGGCAGACGATCAGGCACGAACTGAAAAACCTCCGGCTGGCTTCTCAAAACGCGCAGCCGGAGCCGGATATGAATGCTCAGCTGAGTGATCTGCCTGATAGCCTTATAAACGCGCTGGAGGAATTGTAACCAAGTTGGTATACTTCCCGGCTGCCACCGTGAAAGTATGCCATCATGGCTATCGTTTCCCCGAAAATACACTGAAAGGAGCGAGGCGCTCATGAAGCAATCAACCATTCAAATCCGGTATGATGCCGAAAAACTGCGAGTACTCCGTCAATATGTAAAGGATGAAGCGGAGCTGCAGGCAGGTCTGGAGTCATTGATCCAGGCCCTGTATGAAACGCATGTGCCGGCCGAAGTCCGGGAAACCATCGATGGGTAGAATTAGCACATGCGACATTTACCCGTGTTGCCGCACGTGTGCCCCTGTGTCGCGTTTTCCCGGCAGGGGTGGCATCGTTGCACCTGTGAGGCGGTAAGGCCCCGCGTTGAGGTTTTGTGAAGAAGCTTGAGGCAACCAGAAAGCTCCGGCTTTATGGGGTGAACCATGCGTTCGAAAATGATGCAGACCGACTATGTATTTGTCAAGCAGATTTTGCTGTTTGAATGACAGGCTCATAAGTCTTATTGTCCCTGAGTACAGCAAATATAACAGATGACATTTTCTTGCTGACATGCCCGATGATTTTCATGTAACGCATACCCTCCGCAGCCTTCTTCTCATAGTAGGCTCGAAACATAGGATCATGCTGAACCGCAGTTGTGGATGCCATCCACAGAGCTCGCCGGAGATAGGGCGTACCTCTCTTGGACATGTGGTTTTTCACTCCTACAAAGTCGCCCGACTGCTTCACCGTGGGGTCAATACCGGCAAAGGCGGCCAGCTTGTCCGCAGAGCTGAACCGAGAAATATCTCCTATCTCCGAGAGAATGGTGGCGCCCAAGATGGTTCCGATTCCGGTTATGCTGGTGATTGGCGACTCCAGAGAATCCATAATAATTTGAATCTTTTGGTCCAGTGTTTCTATCTGCTGCTGAATAAACTGAATCTGCTCCATATAGCAGCGGATAAGGTCGGAATACACCCCGCAGGTATCCTTAACGCCAAAGGTGTTTTTAGCAAGCTCTTTAATTTCCATGGCTTTAGCTTGACCGAAGCGTCCGTTGCTGGCTTTCAGGAGCAGGTCGGTCATGGAGTTCAGCTTCGCGTTGCACATCTTCTCCGGCGTGGGATACTTGGTAAGAAGCTGCACGGAGGAATCAACGAAGTTGCTGCTGAAGATGGTTTCGTATTCGGGGAAAATCTGGTCAATCAAGGCCACAACCTTGCGCTTCAGGTCAGAGACGGAGTCAACGAGAAAGAAACGGTTCCTGCACATTTCCCGCAGGGCGAGCATCTTATCCTGTGGCACTTGTGTTTCCGAAAAGCGCCCGAACCTTATAACCTCGGCGATGATGAAAGAATCTCTGGAATCCGTCTTGTTCTGGCGAATATACAGATTTCGCAGCGCGTCAGACTGGATAGGATTTAAAACATGAACCTGGTATCCTTCTTTCATCAATCTGGTGTACAGGGCCAGCCAATAGTGGCTGGTTGACTCCATCCCAAACGAAACCTGTGACCTAACGTTGGTAATCCGTAGAACATGGCTAATCAGTTGGTTGAAGCCGCTGCACGAATTTTGAAAGCGGAAAGACTTCTGCACTATCTTTCCCTGGTCGTCAATGATTATGGCCTCATGAGTGCGTTTTGCAATATCAATACCGACATAAAACATAGCATTACACCTGCCTCGAAAATATTTACAGACAGTCCCTCACAGTCTCATGGGTCATAACCTGCTTCGACAGCAGCGGAAAGCAATCCAGCCCCCGCATCCGGCTCATAAATGAAATCCCACAAGATAGAGGTCTCATGCTGCATGAGCGGATATAAACCGCATGGTTAAGAGAAGAGAACCTCTGTCTGTATGAGGACATTATATCATCGTCCTAATGGACGTTGATAACAACAAAGTAAAGGAGGAATTTTGCCATATTATTGAATTTATCCCTCGGTCGATAGTATAGCAGGTTAAAGAGGGGTGGTCGCAAGCGACCTCCCCTCAAATCACATCAGCCCGC
>ENA-UPSB01001087-UPSB01001087.1-bioreactor-metagenome-genome-assembly--contig:-NODE-1087-length-35513-cov-6.406960_pt1 | contig 35513 bp, 29 predicted proteins | sample MGYA00238182_ERZ773286 | MGnify/ENA primary metagenome ERZ773286 (study PRJEB29026, sample SAMN07631240) | bioreactor metagenome | isolation source: Switchgrass digestor | place: USA: Dartmouth...
GCATCGTCGGTTGCACGAAAGCTGACGAAGACCCATTTTACAACCGGCCGTAACACCGGGGCCGGCAGTGTGGTGGCGGTCCTGGAGGCCGGGCGGGTGACCGGCCAGACCGGCGATGTGCTGATCGACCTCTCTGCGGCCGAGTACGCGGTACCGGAGCAGCCGCAGCAGACCGTGACCGTATCCGACCGGTCGGTGCTGCTGCCGGTGCCGGCGCTCCGGGCGCTTGCGGCGGCTGGCCGGCGGGTGGTCATCGACGCCGGCCTGGCACGGGTCGAGCTGCCACCGGAAGCGCTGACGGCCAGTGCCCCGGTGACCCTGTGGGGCAGCGGCACGGTCCGCATCGGGATCGCGGAAGCGACGCAGGGCGTGGTGCTCACCGCCACCCTCGAGGGCGGGAGCGGCCAGCCGGTGGGGCTGACCGAGTTTGCGACACCCGTCCGGCTCACCCTGCCCTACGGCTTTGCGTGGGTACCCGAGCATCTGGGCATTTACCGGCGTGACCCGGTGAGCGGCGAGTGGAGCTACGTGGGCGGCCGCACCGACCGCACGACCAAGACGGTGACGGCGCAGCCGGCGGCGCCCGGGCAGTATGCGGTGCAGGAGTACCTGGGGCAGTTCGCCGACGTGCCGCCCACGCACTGGGCGTACGCCGACGTCCAGCTGATGGCTGCCCGCGACATCGTGAAGGGCACGGCGCCGAACCGGTTCTCCCCCGCGGCGCAGGTCACCCGGGCGCAGTTGGCCGCCCTGCTGGTGCGGGCGCTGGGCCTGAAGCCGGAGCGGAAGATCACGATCGTGCCGTTCAACGACGTGCCGCCCACCGCCTGGTACGCTGCGGAGGTGGAGACGGCTGCACTGGCGGGCCTGGTGAAGGGCGACAACGGTCTGTTCCGGCCGGAGGATCCCATCACCCGGCAGGAGCTGGCGGTCATGCTGGTGCGGGCGCTGGCCCGGGTCCGGCCCGACCTGGTGCCGTCGGTGGACGTGACCCGGCTGACGGAGCGGTACACCGATGCCGACCAGATCGCCCCCTGGGCGGCCGAGTCGGCCGCCGTGGCCGTCGAACTCGGCCTCGTGACGGGCCGCACGCCGGAGACCTGGAACCCGACCGACATCGCCACCCGTGCGGAGGCGGCGGTGATGCTGAGCCGGCTGCTGCGGCTGATTGAGCCGTAGCGGACCCACAGGCACGGGTACAAGATCGCCAGGGCACTCCCCCAGCGGGAGTGCCCTGGACCGTTTTTGAAGTCCCCGGTTCGTGCGGCCGTCACGGCGGAGGCGCGGGGGTGCCCGTCACAGCCCCGGCGGGCGTCCAGGCATCGGCGGCCCCGGCCTGGTCGGTCCGGTCGGTGCCTGCCCATGGCCGGATACCGTGTCGAAAACCCGCGGGTTGGGGACGGGCGGCGGCTCGGGCGGCGGGGCGAGCGGCACCGGGTTGGCCACGTACTGGAACTGCCCCCTCCCGTCGGGCGACGGCCCCTGCGCCCACCGCCCCTGCGCGCTTTCGGTGCCGGCGGAAAGGTTCCAGAACTGATAGGAGAACTGGCGGTGCTCCAGTTGCGGCGGGAACGCCGAGGGCACGGGCGTCCGCTCCAGGCCTTCCGCTTCCAGTTCGGGGATGGCGGCGAGCCACTGATTCTGGTGCATGGTGTCGCGGGCGATGAGGAAGGCGAGCATGTCACGGACCCCGGGGTCGTCGGTCATGTTGTAGAGGCGCACGGCCTGCAGCCTGCCCTGCGACTCGGCGGTGAGGTTGTAGCGGAAGTCGGCCAGGAGGTTGCCGCTGGCGGTGACGTACCGGCCGTTCCACGGGTAGCCGACGCTGTCGGCCACCTGCGGGCCCAGGCCGCTGACGATAGCGTGTTGTGGATTCATGTCGCCCAGGACCGCGGCGATGACCGGGTGGCGCGCCGCCTCCTCCTGGGCGACGGGCGCGCCTTCCAGCAGGCGGGCGATCATCGTGGCCAGCATCTCGATATGGGCCAGCTCCTCGGTGCCGGTGTCGAGCAGCATGTCCCGGTACTTGCCCGGGATGCGGGTGTTCCAGCCCTGGAACAGATACTGCAGGGCCACGGTGATCTCGCCCCACTGTCCGCCCAGCAGTTCCTGGAGCTTCTTCGCGTAGACGGGGTCCGGCCGCACCGGCTTGGCGTTGTACTGCAGGCGCCGGTCATGGAAAAACACGGCTGCACCACCTCCCGCGGAGATGTATGCGCCCGGGCGTTTGTCCGATTCGGGCGGGCCGGACCGCTGGTTGCGCGGAGGCCGCGCACGTGCGGCGGGCCCGCCCGAACCCATTCTTGCGCCGACCGCTCCCGGTGACGGGTGCGACCGATGAAGCCGGTCAGAGCAGCGTGGAGGTCTCCTCTGCCGGTGTTCGACTGAGGATCTCTCAACCGCGGCACCCTACCCTCAGGGAGATCGATAGCACAGAGGAGGTTGTCGGCGGTGTTTCGCATCGAACTGGAGGACCACCCCGCCTGGGAGGGGTTCATCCCCGGGCTGTGGCGGCAGCGCATCGACGTGCGGGATTTCATCCAGCGCAACTACACCCCCTACGAGGGCGATGCCTCGTTTCTGACCGGCCCCACGGAGCGCACGAAGGCCCTCTGGGAGAAGTTCTTCGCCATCCTGAAGCAGGAGCAGGCCACCCACGCGCCGCTGGAGATCGATACGAAGACCCCCTCGTCGATCCTGGCCTACGGCCCCGGCTACCTGGACCGGGACCTGGAGCTGATCGTCGGCCTGCAGACCGACAAGCCCGGCAAGCGCTCCATCTACCCCTACGGCGGCTGGCGCATGGTGGAGGGGTCGCTGAAAGCGTACGGGCTGGAGCCCGACCCCGAGTTGCGCAAGATCTTCACCGAGTACCGCAAGACCCACAACCAGGGCGTGTTCGACGTATACACCCCCGAGATGCGCCTCGCCCGCAAGAGCGGCATCATCACCGGCCTGCCCGACGCCTACGGCCGCGGTCGCATCATCGGCGACTACCGGCGGGTGGCGCTCTACGGCGTGGACAACCTGATCCGGGCCAAGGAGGTGGAACTGGCCTGGACCGAGCCGGACGTGATGGACGAGGAGACCATCCGCCTGCGGGAGGAGCTGAGGGAGCAGATCAAGGCGCTGCAAGAGCTGAAGGAGATGGCCGCCCGCTACGGCTGCGACGTCGGCCGGCCGGCCATGAACGCCCGGGAGGCGGTGCAGTGGCTCTACCTGGGCTACCTCGCCGCGATCAAGGAGCAGAACGGGGCTGCCATGTCCATCGGCCGGATCTCCACGTTCCTCGACATCTACATCGAGCGGGACCTCCGGGCCGGCCGGCTCACCGAGCAGGAGGCCCAGGAGCTGATGGACCAGCTCACCATCAAGCTGCGCATGGTGGCCTTCCTGCGCACCCCGGAGTACAACGAGCTCTTCAGCGGCGACCCCACCTGGGTCACCGAGTCCATCGGCGGCATGGGCATCGACGGCCGCACACTGGTTACCAAGAACAGCTTCCGCATCCTCCAGTCCCTCTACAACCTGGGCCCGGCCCCGGAGCCCAACCTGACGGTGCTCTGGTCACCCCGGCTGCCCGAGGGCTTCAAGCGGTTCGCCGCGCAGGTCTCCATCGACACCAGCTCGATCCAGTATGAGAACGACGAGATCATGCGCCAGTACTGGGGCGACGACTACGGCATCGCCTGCTGCGTCTCCGCCATGCGCATCGGTAAGCAGATGCAGTTCTTCGGTGCCCGGGCGAACCTGGCCAAGTGCCTGCTCTACGCCATCAACGGCGGCGTGGACGAGCGGCTGGGCATCCAGGTGGGCCCGAAGATGCCGCCGCTCACCGCCGAGGTGCTGGACTTCGACGAGGTGTGGGAGCGGTTCATGCTGATGATGGACTGGCTCGCCCGTCTCTACATCAACACGCTCAACGTGATCCACTACATGCACGACAAGTACAACTACGAGCGGCTGGAGTTCGCCCTGCACGATCGGGACATCTACCGGACCATGGCGTGCGGCATCGCCGGCCTCTCGGTGGTGGCCGACTCGCTCTCCGCCATCAAGTACGCCAGGGTGCGCCCGATCCGCAACGAGCAGGGCATTGCCATCGACTTCGAGCGGGAGGGCGACTACCCCGCCTACGGCAACAATGACCCCCGGGTCGACCAGATCGCCGCCCGGGTGGTGGACGAGTTCGCCACCCGCCTGGCCCGGCACAGGACCTACCGCGGCGCGGTGCCCACACTCTCGGTGCTCACCATCACCTCCAACGTGGTCTACGGCAAGAAGACCGGCGCCACGCCCGACGGGCGCAAGGCCGGTGAGCCCTTCGCTCCCGGCGCTAACCCGATGCACGGGCGGGACGTGAAGGGCGCCCTCGCCTCCTGCACCTCGGTGGCGCAGATTCCCTACGCCTCGGCCCTGGACGGCATCTCCTACACCTTCTCGATGGTGCCGGGGGCGCTGGGCAAGGCGAAGGACGACCAGGTGCGGAACCTCATCGGCGTCCTCGACGGCTACACCATGTCGGGCGGCCACCACATCAACGTCAACTGCCTCAACCGCGAGACCCTGCTGGAGGCCATGGAGCATCCGGAGCAGTACCCGCAGCTCACCATCCGGGTCTCGGGTTACGCCGTCCACTTCGTGAAGCTCACCCGGGAGCAGCAGCTGGAGGTCATCAACCGCACCTTCCACCAGTGCCTCTAGGGGGTGGTGCCCGTGCTGCTCTGCGAGTTCACGCAGCTGGACGTCCCGGCGGCGCAGCGGGTGGGCCGGGTTCACTCGGTCGACTCGATGGGCGCCGTGGACGGCCCCGGCCTGCGCTTCGTGGTCTTCCTGCAGGGCTGCCTCTACCGCTGCCGCTACTGCCACAACCCCGACACCTGGGACCAGCGCGGCGGTGAGGAGCGGACCGTCGCCGACCTGATCGAAGAGATGCGCGGCTACCTGCCTTACATGCAGGCCACCGGCGGCGGGCTGACGGCGACCGGCGGCGAGCCGCTGCTCCAGGCGGACTTTGTGGCAGGCCTTTTCGAGGAGGCCCACAAGATCGGCATCCACACGGCCCTCGACACCAACGGCTTCGCCGCGCCGGAACGGGCGGCGCCGGTGCTGGAGCATACGGACCTGGTCCTGCTCGACCTGAAGCAGCTCAACCCGGAGAAGCATAAGGCGCTCACCGGGCAGGAGAACACGGTCACGCTGCGGTTCGCCCGCTTCGCTTCCGAGTGGGGCGTGCCGCTCTGGATCCGCTACGTGGTGGTGCCCGGGTGGAGCGACGCCCCCGAGGACGTGGAGGCGTTGGCGGACTTCGTGCAGAGCCTGCGCGGGGTGGAGCGGGTGGAGCTCCTGCCCTACCACCTGCTCGGCAAGCACAAGTGGGAGGTGCTGGGGATCCGGTACACGCTGGAGGGGGTGGAGCCGCCGCCGCCGGAGACGATGACGCGCATCCGGAAGCAGCTCACCCAACGTGGGATTCGGGTGACGTAGCGCGGGGAATCAGGTGTGAAGGAAATGAGCCAGCGGTCGGAGGGCCGCTGGCTCATTTGGTTGCCTTTTCAGGCTTTTTTCAGGTCACGGTGGTAGGCTCTCCTTCGAGGAGGGTGAACAGGGAATGGCAACCCACGCGGGCACGAACGTAAAGCTGATCAAGCTGGCCATCTCGGTGGCCAGCGTGGCCGCCATCGCCGGCATCACCGGGCGCATGGCTGCCGACCAGGCACCGGGGTCGGCCGGGGGTCACGTGGCGGATTCGGTTACCCGTGAGGGGCCCGGGCCGAAACGGTTCAGCCGGCAGCCTCTCCGGGGCGACCTCTGGGACGGCGGCCGGCACCAAAACTGGGATGACGACTCGAATGGCTACTGGGACGGCGATGATGCCGACGGGGAGGAGGGCGACCATGGGGCCAGGCTGTGGTTCGAACCCCGCGGAACGGACGCAGACAACCAGACCCCCCGACCGCCGCGGACCCGCACCCGGCACTCCTGAGCCGGCGACGTGGTCCTTCCGGGCGATGAACACCGACGTCGAGGTGGTTGGGGCTCCTGAGGACCCTGCCCCCTGGTTTGCGCGTCTGGAGGGGCTCTGGAGCCGGTTCGACGAAGACAGCGCACTGTGCCAGCTGAACCGCTGGTCCGGCCGGTGGGTGGCCGTGCCCCCGTTGCTGCACCTGGCGGTCCGGCAGGCCCTGGCCGCAGCCCGCCTCACCGGCGGCGCCTTCGACCCGACGATCCTGCCGGCGCTGGTGGCGGCCGGCTACGGCCGCTCCTTCGAATTGGGACCCACCGAGCCGGGGCCGGCCGTTCCCGCCGGCCGCTGGCCGGAGGTACGCCTGGGTCCCGGGATGGTCTTCCTTCCCGAGGGGGTTGCGCTGGACCTGGGCGGCATCGGCAAGGGACTGGCGGTTGACCTGGTGCTGCGCTGGCTGCGGCAGGGCCAGCCTGCGACCAGCCTGTTGGTGAACGCGGGCGGCGATCTCGCCCTGTGGGTACGGCAAGGGGACCCGCCCTGGCTGGTGGAGGTGGCCGACCCTGTTCTGCCGGAGCGTACCCTGGCAACGGCCTTCTTGCGGCGGGGGGCCGTGGCCACCTCATCGACCCTCGGCCGCCGCTGGGGGCCCGACCGGCACCACATCATCGACCCGACGACCGGCCGCCCCGCCGACTCCGGGCTGGTGGCGGCCACTGTGTTCGCATCCACGGCTGGCCTGGCGGATACCCTGGCGAAGGCCTGCCTGGTCCTCGGGGCGGAGCGGGCGCTGCCGCTCCTGGCCTCCCAGAGGTGTCAGGGGCTGCTGGTGACGGCTGATCGGAACCTGATTCTGACTCCGGGACTGGAGGAACTCGTTTATGTCAACGCAGAATAGTCAGACCCGGCTTCTGCCGGGGGGGAGTGCCGCGCACTCTTTGCTCGCCGGCGCCGCACACAGGGCGGGGGTGGCCGCGCTGGCGCTGAGCTTCGTCGTGGCAGCCTTCGTGCTGTGGAAGGTGCGTCCGGCCGACCTGTTGAACACTTGGTACCTTACGCGGGCGGCGGGCCTGGTCGCCTACGCGCTGCTGTACCTCTCGGTCGCCGTGGGCCTGCTCCAGACGCTGGGCGTCCTCCGGGCCTTCGCCGCACCGGTGGCCGCCATGGATGTGCACGAACACCTCTCCCTGTGGGCCCTCTATGCGACCGTCTTCCACGCGGTGATCCTCGTCTGGAACTCCCACCAGCCTTTCCGGGTGGCCGCACTGCTGCTGCCCTTCGCCTCCGACTTTGAGCCCGCGTGGGTCGGGCTGGGGGTGCTCGCAACCTACACCATGGTCGGCGCGATCATCAGCACCTACCTGCGCGCGCGGCTGCGGCCGGGGCAGTGGCGCGTGTTGCACCTGCTTACCGTGGTGGGCTTCCTGTTCGCCCTCGTTCACGCTGTCGCCATCGGCACCGACGCCGTGCACCCGGCCGTTGCCCTGCTCTACTGGTTGACAGGTCTCTCAATCGGGCTGCTGGCGGCCTGGCGCCTGATCAAGGGGGTGCGGACCCTGCATGCGGATTCTCCTGGTCGAAGATGACCGACGCCTTGCCGCGGCCGTGTCCCAGGGGCTGCGGGAGGAGGGCTACGCCGTCGATCACGCGGCCACGGGGGGCGACGGGCAGCTCTTCGCCACGTCCCGCCACTACGACCTCATCATCCTCGACCGGATGCTGCCCGAACTCTCGGGCGACCAGCTTCTGGCCCGGTGGCGGGGGGAGGGGCTGGATACGCCCATCCTGATGCTCACCGCCCTGGACGCGGTGGCAGACCGCGTGACCGGACTGCGGGCCGGGGCGGACGACTACCTGGTGAAGCCCTTTGCCTTCGCCGAACTGCTGGCCCGCATCGAGGCGCTCCTCCGGCGGTCCGCCGGCGGATGGGACGCGTGCCTCCGCGTCGGCGACCTCACGCTCGACCCGCGCACCGGCCGGCTCGGCTGCCGGGGCCGGGAGGTGCAGCTTTCCGCACAGGAACTGCGCATCATGGCGTTCTTCATGCGCCATCCGGGGCAGATCCTGAGCCGGACCGCCATCGCCGACTCGTGCTGGCAGGACCCGGAGCTGATCACCGAGAACGCCGTCGAGGCGCAGGTGAAGAACCTGCGCAAGCGGCTGGACTGCATTGCCGCCCGGTCGCGGATTGTGACCCGGCGCGGGTTGGGCTACGTGTTGGAGGCGAACCCCTGATGATCTGGCAGAGGAGTCTCCCTGCCCGGGTGGCCATGGCCACCACTGCACTGCTGGGGCTGGTGATGGCCGTGATCATCGGCTCGGCGTACGCCACCACGGCCCTGCTGCTGCGGGAGGGCGTCGACCGGGCGCTGCTGGCCGCCCTGCCGGCGCGGTCGGGTTCGGCCCGTGAGATCGTCACGGCGGCTGAGCAACTGGCCCGGCGGTCCGGGGACGACGATCACGACCACGTTCGGGGCCACAAGGGCTGGAGCCGCATCCAGGTGCTTGACCCTGCCGGGGTGGTGCGGTACGGCCCGCAGCCGCTGCCGGTGGACCGCGAGGCGCTGGTGGCGGCCCAGCGGCGCGGCGTGGTGTTCGTTTCGCTGGTCCCCGACGGTGACCGCTGGGTCCGGCGCTCAGGGCCCGACCTGCTGCAGGCGCTCACGCCTCAGGAGGACGAACTGAGGGTCGTGTACGCCGTGGGCGGCCAGGAGCACGAACCCGTGATCGTCCAGATGGCCGCTCCGCTGGGGATGGTGAGCGAGGTGCTGCCTGACCTGGTGAAGTGGCTCGCACTCCTGGGGGCGGTGGGCATCTTCCTGTGCGGCGCCGTCGCCTGGGTCATGTCGGCCCGCATCTACAGGCCGCTGCGGGCGATCATCGCCACGGCCGCGGAAGTCTCCACGCGCACTCCCCACCTGCGGATGCCGGATCTGTGGCCGGACCAGACGCTGCGCCGGCTCGTCGGGGTGCTGAATGACATGATCTCCAGGCTGCAGGAGGCCTTCGCCGCACAGGGCCGGTTCGTCGCCGCGGCCGCCCACGAACTGAGGGGGCCGGTGGCTGCCATGCGCGCACAGCTGGAGGTCGCCCTGCGACGCGAGCGGAGTGCCGAGGAGTACCGGGCCGCGCTCGGCGAGGCCCTGGCCGAGGCGGAGCACCTCTCAGACGTGACGGAGCACCTGCTCACGCTGGCGCGGTACGAGCGGAGCAGCGGCCTCGCCATGGAGCGCGACGTGCCGCTGGTCCCGGTGCTGGAGCGGGCCGTGGCCGAGGTGCAGCGCTCGACCGGCGGCGAGGTCCTGCTGGAGTGCGACCCGGACTTGCGCCTGGACGGAGACCCCGTCAGCCTCGAGCGGTTGGTCACGAACCTGGTGCGCAACGGCCTGCAGGCGGGCGGGACGCCCGTGCGGGTTACGGCTGCGCCGGAGGGCGACGGCGTGGTCATTGCGGTGGCCGATCAGGGCCCAGGCATCGATCCGGCGGATCTGCCCCACATCTTCGAGCCCTTCTACCGGGCCGACCCCGCCCGCAGGCGGGACGGGGGCACGGGCCTCGGGCTGACCATCGTCAAAGCGGTGGTGGACGCCCACGGCGGGCGGATCTCCGTTACGTCGGAGCCAGGTCACGGTGCGACGTTCCGGGTGTGGCTCCCGCGACGCTTCTGCCGCCCTTGAGCCATGGCGTGCCCGCCGGCTACACCCTCAACTTCCCGCGAAAGCCCCGGGCGCCGTAGTACGACTCCGCCCCGTTGTGATAGGTCCAGACCGTGTTGTAGCGGCGGTCGCAGAACATCGCCCCCCCGAGCCGGCGGATCTCCGGGGGCGTTCTTACCCAGCTGGACGTTTTCGTGTCGAAGGCGCCCAGCCTCTGCAGTTCCCGATACTCCTGCTCGGAGAGCAGGTCGATGCCCATCTCTTCCGCCATGCCAACCGCACTGTGCGCCGGCTTGTGCTCTCTACGCGCCGTCAGGGCCTCCGGGTCGTAGCAGACGCTCCTGCGGCCCCTGGGGCTCTCCGGCGCGCAGTCGCAGAAGATGTACTCACCGGTCTGCGGGTCGAACCCGACCACGTCCGGCTCGCCGCCCGTGCGCTCCATCTCATGCAGTGACCAGAGCTTCTCCGGGTGGGCCTCGAGCCGGGCCTGGACGTCCGGCCAGTCGAGCCCGGGGTGGCGGTTCATGTGCTTCTCGAAGCGGGCCTTGAGGGTGCGGAGGAGTTCTTCACGCTGTGCGGGGGAGAGCGTGCGGGCTCTGTCACCCATGAGCGTCTACCACCTCTGGTTCAACCTGACGTCGGTGCAGCGGTTCGCCCGTAGGGTGACCGCCACCTTCATGCTTGATGCCGGTGTGCGGCCTCTCGGGGCGCGGCTCGGATCAGGAGGTGCAACTCAAACCTGGCGGAGTCGCTCGGCGCCGAAGCTGCGGGCGCACAACCTTGGGGTGACCGACTGGCTGGCGGAAGGCCGCATGGGCCAGCGCGAGGTGCTCATGGTCGTGGCCCGGCGCAAGCACACGCAGCAGGTGATGAGACTGCTGGAGGATCTGGACCCCGAGGCGTTCGTGGTCCAGATGGATGCCCGATGGTACAAGGGAGGCGTTGTGCAGCGGATGCTCACGCCGTGAGCGCCGCCCAGTCCGGCGCTGCAACCGTGCGGGGTGCGTCTGCTAGACGACCCACGGCGTCCTGAGCCAGCGGGCGTTCTCCCAGCGAATCAGCAGCAGCCTTCCGTCCGGCAGCCAGCCCGCCACGTGTGCGCTGCCGTAGTGGCGCTCTGTGCCGTCGGGGCCGCGCACCACCACGTCGCCGTAGATGTCCTCGGTCGGGCGATACGCGAACCCGTGCGGACCGGCGACCCACTCCTCCGGCGTCTCGGCCGCCGGCTCCGGCACCTCCTCCAGCGCGCCGGAGGCGAGGTCGAGGCGCAGATAGCGCCAGGAACCGAATTCGGGAAGCGGTTCCCGAATGAGCAGTCCCTCCCCGTCGGGGGTGAAGGCGAGCTGCAGCTGGACCGGCGCCTCGCTGTGCGGGATGCGCACCCGAACCTGCCCCTCCGCCAGGACTCGCTCGGTGCCGCCCTCCAGGTCGTGGAGGACGATGCCGGCCGGGGCCAGCCAGTGCTCATCCTCCGCACGCATGTCGTAGGTGATGCCGGCCAGGAAACGGCCGTCGGGCGACAGGGCGGTGAAGGAGTCGCCCCGGGTCTGGGCGATCGCAGCCCGGGTCATTCCTGCCCGCCAGTGATAGATGCGATTCTGGGCCGCCGCCACCAGCTCGTCCGGGCCCCAGTGGAGCTGGTACCAGAGCGAGGTGAAGGCGATGCCCGTCCGGTGCAGTTCACCGCTGCGGGTGTTCAGCGCCCAGACCTCGGTCCCGGTTACGTCGGCCGGGTGGGTGGCCACCAGCGCCGCCCAGTCGCCTGACGGTGCCAGGCGGGTGGAGTAGACGTGGACCGGTGCCGCACCCAGGTCCTGCTCCTCGCCGGTGGCGGGGTTCAGCAGGACCGCCCGGGGCGCCTCGCCGGTGAAGAGCTCCAGCAGCGACCGGGTCGTCAGCAGGCCGTGGTCGGCCGGGATGCCGTTCAGGTCCAGCGCCAGGTAAGGCGGCGGTTCAGCCAGGCGGGCGGTGAGGGCGTCCGCCTGCTTTTCAACTGCCAGGCCATGGGCTGTCAGCCGGTCGGCGATCTGACCGGGGTCCGCCCCGCCCACGGGTCGGAAGCGCAGCTCGACCGGCCGGGCCGGGAGTGTGCTTCCCGGTTCAAACGGCAACCACTCGCCGCCGTCGTATCGGTAGTCCATGGCTACCCGCGGCGTGGTGACCCGCTCGAGTTCGAACCCCAGATCTGCCTGCCGGCCCTCCGGGCCGAACGGGCCTGCAAGCCTGAAGGTGAGCCGCTCGCCCGGACTGCCTGCCGGGAAGCGCACGGCGAGCACGTGCTCGGAGACGGATGGCATCACGGCCACTTCCGGTTTGACTTCACCGGTGTACTGCAGCGCGGCTTCGGCCGCCGCAGGGTCCGCGTCAGGAGGGAGGATCAGGTAGACCGTGAGTTCCTCGCTGTGGATGGCGAGGCGGCAGGTGCCGGCGACCACGGCCTGCGACTGGAAGCCCGGGAAGGCCTGGTCCACCAGAGTGGCCCGGGGAAGCAGATCCGAGCGGTCCACGCACCCCTCCGGCAGTTTGACGGCGGTTCCATCCTGCTGGCCACCCGCCCCATCACGGCGTGGCTCCGATGACCCGGGCCCGCCTGCGTCAACGGGGGCCTGCAGGCCCGCCTCGCCTTCAGCAGACAGCGTGCCGGGCGGTTCTGTGCGGGCAGAGGAGGGGGCACAGCCGGAGAGGAGGAGCAGCAGCGCGAGGATCGTCAGCCCAGTGCGTCGGTTCCTCACAAGCATTCACCCCATTGCGAGTTCTCGCTTGTTAGACGGGCGGACCCCGCCTGCGGTTTCCGCACCCGGGCGCACGGCGGCCGCCGTTCCTCCTGCGCTTGCCCGGGTTGTCAGCGGCAGGCGGGCTGGTGCGGAATCGCCTGGGGAAACGGCTTGCGTGCGATGCAGTGCGGCGGGACCAGGCATGCTAGGGGCGGAGGAAGCATAGGGGAGGCAGTACCGTGAAAATCTACGTGCTCTATGCCAGCATGTACGGCCATACCAAGGTCCTGGCCGAGGCGGTGGCGGAGGGCGCGCGGAGCGTCTCCGGGGCCGAGGTGGTGTTCAAATCGGTAGAGGAGGTCGCCGACGTCGCGGAACTGAGGGAGGCCGACGCCATCATCTGGGGGTCGTCGGGCGTGTTCGGCGAGCCCAATCAGAAGATGGCGGCGTTCCTGGCGAAGCTCGGTGGCCTCTGGTTTGCCGGCGACCTGCAGGGCAAGGTGGGCGGCGTGTTCGGCACCACATCGACGCAGCACGGGGGCGTCGAGAACCTGCTGCGCGCCTTGCAGACGCCGATGCAGCACCACGGTATGATCATCGTGCCCAGTGCGGGGGTGAACGATGAGGTCCGCACCCGGTACGGATGCCCGTACGGCGCCTGCGCGGTCATTCCGGTGGAGCCGTTGAAGGACGCGCCCATGAACCGGCCGGCGGAGCAGGAGATGGAACTGGCCCGGCAGTACGGCCGGCGGGTGGCCGAGGTGGCCGGCCGCCTGGCCCGGGCATCGGCCACGGGCTAGGGCGGCGTCCTGGGCTCCGCCACGGCCCGGCTGCGCACAGGAAAGGAGGCGCCCCGGTGAGGGGCGCCTCCAGGCGCGGCACCTAGCGTTTCACGGGAAGCCAGATTTCGCTGCGGAACCGGGGCGACGTGGTGTCGTCGCCCTCGTTCCACAGGATCTCCGGGCCGGGCGCGACCTCGTAGCCGGAGGAGGGGAGCCACTCCGCGTAGATGCGCGCCCAGGTGTTCTGCAGGGCCTCGGGGAAGGGCCCCACCGCCTCGAACACGGCCCAGGTGAGCGCCGGGACCTCCAGCACCTGGAATCCCGGCGGGCAGGGGCGGTCGGTGGCGACGCCGATCCACTGGTCCAGGGTGCTGCCCTCCTGCCGTCCCTCCTCGAAGTTGAGGCAGGCCTGCAGGATGCCCAGCGGCTCCACGTTGGAGAGGGCCTTGAGCTCCTGGATGCCCTGCAGGCCCAGCTCCTTCCACATGGCGGCAATCTCAGGGTTGACGCCCTCGTACTGCAGCTTCACGCGGCGCATGATGCCCACGATGCGGAACGCTTCCTTTTCCACGATCCGGTAGTGCATGTCGGTGCCCCCTCGGATGATGAGTTGGAAGGCCATGCGGGAGAACGCCCTGAGCGTCCGCCCCGGCTGCCGGACCTCCGACGGTGGGAACCCGTGCTCGGCGTGAAAGGCCCGGGCGAAGGCGTCGGGCGACTCGTAGCCGTACTTCAGCGCCACGTCGGTGACGCGGGCACCTGCGGCGAGGTCCTGCGCGGCCAGCGTGAGCCGCCGGCGGCGAATGTAGGCGGAGAGCGGTATGCCCGCCAGGGCGGCGAACATCCGGCGGAAATGGTACTCAGAACAGCCCGCAATGCGGGCCGCCGCCCGGACGTCCACCTCCCGGTCGAGGAGGTGCGCCTCGATGTAGGCCAGGGCGGCGTTCAGGTCGTGGAGTGGGTTCACGGCATGACCTCCTTCGGGTCCCAGGATAGCAGAGGCGCCGGGCCGCCGCCCGACTGTTTCGGTGCGAGTTCTGCAGGGTGGATTCTCGCACGCCACACAGGAAGCGTCGCCCCGGGAACTCCCAGGGGCGGCGCTTCTGCGCGGCCGGCGCTAGCGCCGCGTCCGCACCGTTGTGTAGATGCCGTTGTCCGTGCCGCGCACGAACAGGTAGAGCCGGTCGGCGAAACGGACCCCTTCCGGGCCGCTCGGCGTGCGCCCGCCGCCAGGCACCTGGTTCCAGCCCGTCCACTGGCCCCGCCGGTCGCGCACGTTCAGGTAGATCCCGTCGTCGGTTCCCCGCACCAGCAGGTAGAGGTTGCCCCGGTAGACCACGGCGCCGGGCCCGCTGGGGGTGAGCCCGCCGCCGGGGACCTCGGTCCACCCGGTCCACTGGTTCCCCCGCATGGCGGCACCGTAGATGCGGTTGTCGGTGCCGCGCACGAATAGCCACAGGGTGCCCATGTACGAGACGATGGCCGGGCTGTCGGGAGTCGCACCGGTGGGCACCCGCTGCCAGCCCCGCCACTGGCCGTCGTAGCGCTGTACCCAGACGGCGTTGTCGGTGCCCCGAACCGCCAGGTAGAGCGCGCCCTGGTGCACGGTGACGGCGGGCCCGCTGGGGGTCTGCCCGCCGCCGGGGACCTCCGTCCAGCCGCTCCAGCGGTTGCCCGTGAGCCGGTTCCAGTAGATGCGGTTGTCGGTGCCCCGCACGAAGAGGTGGAGGGCGCCCCGGTAGGTTGCACCCGCCGGCGCGCTCGGGGTGCGCCCCTCGCCGGGCACCTCCCGCCACTCGCCCCAGCCGGTGCGCCGGCTCATACGGTTCCAGTAAATCCGGCTGTCGGTGCCCTGCACGAAGAGGTGCAGGTCGTTCTGGTAGGTGACGGGCGCCGGGGAATCGAGGGTCTCGCCCGCGCCGATGCGGCGCCAGTTGGACCAGCCCGTACGGCTGAGCGGCCCGCCTTCCTGCCTGAGGTTCCACTCCACGTCCCGCTCGTCGTCCACGTCGTCGTCATCCCGGTCCGGGCGGCCCCAGGGCCGCGCTTGCTGCGGCCACTGCTGCATGGGGGGCACGCCCGGGCCGGGCCAGCCTGGCATCCACCAGGGTGGCAATTGCATGCGGTATCCTCCTTCGTAAGTACGGTTACCGCCAGTTTATGTAGAGCGGGAAGGAGGGGTGCGGCCCGGAAGTGGTGAGGGGCCGTCCCTCACCATCCGGGGATTCGCGGATACCCATCGGCCCAACGGACCAGCAGCAGGCGGCCGTCGGGCAACCAGGCCAGCGGCCGGCCCTCGCCGTGAGCCACCTCCAGCCCCTGCGGCGAGACCAGGTTGACCTCGCCCCGGCCTCCCCATTGCGCCGGACGGAACGCCCAGCCTGAGGGGCTGGTCACCGGCTGCGGCTCGCGCAGGGGCTCGTCGGGGACGTTGTCAGCCGGCGTGAGAACCCCCGTGTCCAGGTCCAGCACGGCCCAGTAAGTCCGGGGGTTGTCGGGGGTGGAGTCCTCGGCGTACTGGAGCACGTACAGGCTCCGGCCGTCGTCGCCCCATCGCATGGGCACGTGGATCGGGATATCCCCGCCCCTGTGGGGGTTGCGGAAGTTGCCGACCTCCGGGAAGAGGCGCTCGGTGTTGGTGGCCAGGTCGTAGACCGCAACGGTGAGAGGGGCCAGCCAGGTGTTGGGGTCTGTCCGGTTGAGATGCAGCACCCGCCCGGCCAGGTAGCGCCCGTCGGGGGAGAGGGGACCGGCGTACGACGCCTCGGAGAGGAGCCGTCGCTCGTGCCGGGTCAGGTCCCACTCCTGCAGTTCGTCCCAGCCGGCCACGACGAGCCGGTCCGCGAACCAAATATAGCCAGGACCGTACGGCGATTCGTCGAGGTCCGTCTTGCGGGCCCGGACGGTGGCGGTGTCAATCAACCAGACGTCGACGTCATCCCTGCTCGTGGGGCGGGTGGCTTCCAGAAGGACCCACCGGCCGTTCGGCGAGGCGGTGCTCCACAGGATGTCGAGGGGTGCCGGGCCCAGGTCCTCTTCCCGCCCGGAGGCGGGGTCCAGGGCGGCGAGCCGCGGCGGCGTGTCGCTGCGGAGGTACAGCACCTGATCCCGGAACTGCAGCCCGCGGTCGTCCTCGACGGCGCTGAAGTCCACGAACAGCACCGGGGGCAGCTTGGCGAACGAGAGCAGCAGGGTGCGCGAGTCGGTCCAGGTCATCTGGGGCTCTGAGCCTGCGGGAACCATCAGCTGCGATTCAATCGTGCCCTCCACCTGAGGCGCGCCCACGGGGCGGCCGAACGCCAGGCGCACGCGGGCGGGCCCCGGCGGCAGAAACTCGCCCGGTTCATGGGGCTTCCACGGACCGTCGCCCACCTGCACCTCGATGGCCACGGTGGGTGCCGGCTCACGCCGGAGGCCGAAGCCCAGGTTGACCGTGCTTCCGCCCTCGCCCACGGGCCCGCGCACGCGGACGGTCGTCACGGTGCCGGGTTGCGCGGCTGCGAGGCGCACGATCATCCCCCCGGCGCTGAACCGGTACCGAACCACCTCACCACTGGCAACCGCGACCGCAGAACGCATCGCATCCTCGGAGACGCCGCTCGGGAAAGCGAGAACCAGGTCGAACGCCTCGGCCGGGGCCACCGCCGTGCAGAGGCCGTCCGTCACGGCATCAAATTTGTACGTCCCGACCACCCACACACCCACGTCCACCGACGCGGGGCACAGGATCTCGCCGGCGTCCGCCGGGGACAGCGACCCTTCTGCGGCAGGCTCCGAGGCGGTTGCCGGCGGCTCTTCCGCAGCAGGTTCCGTCACCGGCGGCGCTTCCGCGGCGGGAGCCTCCGGCGCTGCGGGCGGGGCGGAAGCGGGGCTGCATCCCGCGGCAAGGGTCAGGACGAGCGCAAGGGCGAGCGTCAGCGCTTGCTTCAAATGACCACCTCCACAGGTTCGTCTGGGTATTCGACGCAGCCCGGCCGGGCGCGGTTGCCACACATGTGGGATTTCAGCGCATTTTCCCGCTGCTCGACGCAGCGGGTTCGCGGCGAGGCGTAGCGGCCCGGCCCCGCCGCACGTCCCAAAGGGCAGGGGAGGGGAGCCCGCGTGCGTGACCGCCGGATGTACACCGTGTTCGCCCTGATGCTGGCCAGTTTCCTCACCGCCGTGGACGTGACCATCGTCGACACGGCGATGCCCCGCATCGTCGGCTCGCTGGGCGGCTTCGCCCTGCTTACCTGGCTCGTCTCGGCCTACATGCTCACCGCCACCGCGACCATGCCCGTCTACGGCAAGCTGGCAGATATCATCGGCCGGAAAAAGACCTTCACGATTGGCACGGTCATCTTCGTGGCCGGCTCTGCCCTCTGCGGCGCGGCGCAGTCGATGGAGGCCCTCGTCCTGTTCCGGGCCCTGCAGGGCCTGGGCGCCGGGGCGATGCAGCCCACGGTGCAGACCATCCTGGGCGACATCTTCAGCCCGGTGGAGCGGGCGAAGGTGCAGGGCTGGTTCTCGGCCGTCTGGGGCTTCTCCGCCCTGGCCGGGCCCCTGGTCGGCGGCCTGATGGTCGACTTCCTCTCCTGGCGCTACCTGTTTTACATCAACCTGCCGTTCGGCGTCCTCGCCCTGGCCATGGTGTGGCGCTTCCTGGAGGAGCGCGTCGAGCAACGGCGGGCGCGGGTGGACTACCTGGGCGCGGTCACCCTCACCGGCGGCATGGCCCTCCTGCTACTGGTGCTCCTCACCGGCGGGACGCAGCTCCCCTGGGGCTCGCCGCAGATCATCGGCATGGCGGCCGGGGCCGCCATCCTGCTCTCGCTCTTCCTCTGGACGCAGGGCCGGGCCGAAGACCCGATCCTGCCCCTCAAGCTCTTCCGGACGCCCGTGATCGGCTGGGGGAACCTCTCCTCGCTGATGGTGGGCGGGGTGATGTACGGCACCTCCGTCTACCTGCCCATCTGGGCGCAGGGGGTGCAGGGCTACTCGGCCACCCGGTCGGGGGCCTCGCTGCTCTGGCTCTCGGTCGGCTGGCCGCTGGCGGCGGTGCTGGGCAGCCGGCTCGTCGTCCGCCTGGGGGTGCGGCCGTCGGTCCTGCTGGGACTCGGGCTGAACGTGGCGGGTTCGGCCGGGCTGGTGGTGCTGGCGAGGGCGATGGCGGAGATTCCGGAAGTGCTGCTCGCACTCGTGACGTTCGTGATCGGCGCAGGCATGGGCTTCTCCACCCTCGCCTTCATCCTGGGCATCCAGTCCTCGGTGGGGTGGGCGCAGCGCGGGGTGGCCACTGCCTCCTTCCAGTTCATCCGCACCCTGGGCGGCATGATCTGGGTCTCGGCGATGGGCGGCGTCATGAACCTGGACTTGCTGGGCCGGCTCCAGCGGGTTCCCGGCGTGGCTGCCCGCAGCGCCGCCGAGGCGGGCGACTGGGCCAACCGGCTCCTGGACCCGGCCCAGCGCGCTGCCCTGGCGCCGGAGGTGCTCGGGGCCATGCAGGAGGCGCTGGCCGGGGCGCTGCGCAACGTCCATCTGGTGATGCTGCTGGCGGCCCTGCTGAGCCTGGCCGCCGCGCTGCTGATTCCGAACCTGCGGTTTGCGGCGGAGCGGCCGCGGGTGAGCCCGGCGGATTAGGGCGGGTTGCCCGGGCATGAACGACCCCCGGCCGCCTGAGCGGACTGGGGGGTCGCGGGTGTAGATTGGGTACGGCGCCTCCGAACCCATCAGGCTGTTCAGGCTGTAGCGGTCGGCCGTAGCCATCCACCCGAAGACCCAGTGATCGCGGTACTGCCCTACGGGAGGCTGGTATGCACCGCCCGGTTCCAGTCCGAGGGCGGCCACTGCGAGCCAGCAGTGGGGGCGAACTCGGCCAGCGTCACGAGCATGGCGAGCACCGACCTCAAAGGACTGAGGAGTCTTCGCATCCTGTGGCGACCTTCCCACCACCGTGGTTATGCTATGAATAGTATGATCACGTCAAATACCTTTGACATCAATATACCGACTTAGCTTTTTGCCGGTGCCTGCAGGTGGCAAAGCCCAGGTGGCGAACGACATTCGCGAGGGGGGCGAGGGCAGTGGCTGACGAGAAGGCCTGCTGCGGCGACCGGGAGAAGGCGCCTGCGCCGCAGAAGTTCACGGTGGGGTGGGTGGAGGAGATCATCCAGGAGGCCATGCGCAGAGGCGATTTCGACAACCTGCCGGGCAAGGGCAAGCCGCTGGACCTGGACAGGGACGACGGGGCCGACCCGCGCACGGCGGCGATGCAGGAGGCCCTGAAGAGGCTGGCGGTGGCTGCGGGCGGCCGCCTCAGGGTGCAGGCCAGGGGCGGCCGGGAAGGGCAGGCCGAGGCCGCGGGCTACGGGGTGCAGCAGGTCCCGGCGCTGGCCGCCCGGTACGGCGTGCGCGCCGTGCCGCAGACCGTGATCGATGGCAAGTCGCAGGTCATCCTCGTCGGGGCGCAGCCGGTCGGGCGGTGGTTGGCGGAACTGATGCGGGCCTGCCAGAGTCCCTGAAGCGGATACAGCCGGAGGGATGCCCCGTCGGACGAATGCCGGCGACGCCAGTATGTTCGGAAGGAAGAAGCCCACAAATCGCAGAAATTGCGGTTTGTGGGTTTTTACATTCCATATTGATCAAGCGTAACTGGTAGTCTAAAGTGAATATTACCGCCCGTGTACTCACTGGCCCGAGGAGGCGATTGCCATACGCGCTGTAGTCGTCGTGGCCTGGCTGCTGGTGGGCCTTTGCGTCACGCCGGCGCTCACCCGCCTGCCGGGCTACCTCTTCGGTGATGAACCCGGCGGCCTGCAGGGCTGGGTGGCCGACTGGCTCACGCAGCCGCTGCGCGCAGCCGAGACTTTGCTGCAGCCTGCGTCAGACGCCGACCGCAGCGGACGCCTGGCCTGGGTGGCCGTGCAGACGATCCTGCTGGTGCCGCTCTTGCCGGCCATCTGGCCCGAGTACCAGTCCGGCGGCAGGATGCGGGCAGATCCCAGCGGGGCGCACGGCTCCGCCCGGTGGCGCCGGCCCAGGGAGCTCACCCGCACGCTGATCCAGACCGGCGTGCGGTCTCGCCCGCCCGCAGGCTTCCTGGCGGGCGTCGACCGGGACCGCAGGCCGGGAAGGGCCTGGCTGGTGCCCGGCCCCCACATGCGGTCGGTGACCAATCCGCATGTGCTGGTGCTGGGCGGTTCCGGCAGCGGCAAGACCCGCCGGCTGGTGCTGCCCAACCTCTGGCTGCTGGGGCGGGCGAAGGCCGCCGGCAACCTGAACTCCATCGTCGTCACCGACCCCAAGGGGGAACTGTACAGCTACACGGCCGAGTACTTCCGCCGCCTGGGCTACAAGGTGCGCACGCTGAACCTGATCGACCCCAAGCGCAGCGACCGGTACAACCCCCTGGCGGAGGTGGTGAACCACCTGGATCAGGGGGACCGGTCGGCGGCGGCCGAGGCGGTGTGGGATATTGCCCACGCCTTCGCCTCGATGGACGACGACAAGAACGCCCACCGGGAGGACCCGTTCTGGCAGAACGCCGCCGAGTCGATCATCGCCGCGTCCGTTTACTACGTGGCCGCCAACGCCCCCCGGGAGCAGCGGAACATGGCCAGCGTCTACCGGCTCATCACCGAGTACGGAAAGGACGACGGCAGCCTGCTGGACCTGGTCTTCCAGTCGATCCCCGACCTGGCCGACCCGGCCCGTACCGCCTACGGCGTCACGCAGCTCTCGGTGGAGCGGACGCGTTCCTCCATCCTGACCACCGCCGCCGTCAACCTGCGCCTCTTCGCCGACCCCACCGTCACGCGCATGACCGCGGCCAGCGACGAGACCTTCACCAGCATCGGGCAGGAGCCGACGGTGGTCTATCTGCTGCTGCCCGACGACAAGAGCAGCCGCAACGCAATCGCAGCCATCTATCTGCAGCAGATGTACAGCGCCCTGACCCGGCTGGCCAACCTGTCGCCCGGCGGCCGGATCCCCGTGCCGGTGTTCTGGGTGCTCGATGAGTTTGCGAACATCGGGAAGTTCAAGGACTTCGATAAGATGATTTCCGTCATGCGGGGCCGGGGCATGGCCGCGATGATCATCCTGCAGGCCCTGCAGCAGCTGGAGGCCCGTTACGGCAAGGAGACGGCGGACGTGATCACCGCCAACTGCGACACCTGGCTCTTCCTGCGGACCAATGACCACAAGACGGCCGAGGAGATCTCGCGAAAGCTGGGGCAGTACACGATTCGCACGGCCACGGGCAACGCCTCGTTCCGGCAGTACGAGACCAGCGGCGGTATCAGCGAACAGCTCTCGGGCCGAGCGCTGCTCACGCCCGACGAGGTGCTGCGGTGGCAGCAGGGCCACGTGCTGGTGATGCAGGCCGGGCAGCATCCGGCGCATCTCCGGCTGGCCGACATTACCGAATGGCCGGCGCGCTTCCGGCCGGGCGACCCGCCGCCGGTGCGCCAGGACGACCAGGACCCGGTGCCCTGGCTGCCGCTGTCGGGCTAGGGTGGCGAGAACGTGATTGGGGCTGCCCTGTCGGGGCAGCAAACCTTTGGGAGCCACAATGGAGTGAGAGCAAGGGAGTGTGGGAGCCGTGAGCGATCGCGCAGTGGCGTTGGCGCTCGATCACAGGCAGAAAGGCTTTACGGCGGGGGACCTGAAGGTCCAGGTGGACAAGCTGTTGGAGAACCAGGAGGTTCTGCAGACGCTGGCCGCATTGGGAGGAGCGCCGGCCGAAGTGCGGAACCCCGTGCAGCTCGGGGCGTTCGCCCTGCAGGTGGTGACCAAGCTCCTCCGCGAGGAGAGGGCCCTGGACGCGATCCCCGGGGGTGCCCAGGAACGGTACGGTCCGGCGGTGATGAGCGCCCTGGCCGCCCGGGGGCTCGACAGTGCTGAGGGGCGCACGCTCGTCCGGGTGCAGGCGCTGGCCGCGGGGCAGACCCTGGCGGATTTCATCCAGGGGAGAACCAAGCTTTCGCCTGCGTGGCAGTCCCCCGCGGTTGGCGGCCGGACGGAGGAACAGGACGCGCGCACGCCGGAGCAGGGCACCCGAGTGGAGCGCCAGCGCCCCGGCCAGGAGCGGGTGGAGGCCTGGGCCATCGCGGACCTGACCGCGATGCGGGATGCCATGTTCTTGGGCCGCGCGACCCCTGAGGAGATGGGCCGGTTCCTGAAGAAGATCGACCTGTATCGCCTGCAGCTGGGGGAGGAGCGCTTCTGGCAGCTCCTCGACCGGGTCTTCGGCAACTCGGCTGATGAGGTGCGCGGCTGGCTGGATTTTCGCGACGCGTTCGTGGCCGGGAAGAAGGAGTACTGGTACCAGGTCATCACGGACGGGAAGGCGGCGGCCGACGAATGGGACCGGAACCATTATCAGCCCCTGCGTGAGCAGCGGGATGCCGGGCTCCTGCACCCGATCTACGGTGCGCTGGTGCAGGCCATCCAGAACGAGGCGGTGGCGATTCACGATGCCTACGCCAGCCTCTACCGAGCGAAGGAGGGCTGGATGCAGGCGTACCTGCAAGGTCAGCCCACCGAACCCTTCGCTGCGCAGGGCGCCGCCGCCCGGGAGCGGCTTGCTGAGCTCGACCCGATGGGCGAGCGGCTCTGGCAGGCCTCGAATCAGTGGTACGATACCGCGGTGCAGTTCGCACAGGTGGAGCAGTTCAGGGCGAGCTATGCGCAGCTGCTCGAGGGGCTGATTGCCGGCGACGCCAGCCGTGTGAATGAAGCGCACCAGGCACTGGCCTCCGTTTACCACCTGTTCGGGACGGTTCCCCACAAGGAGTTGTGGAACCAGTATCAGGACCGGGTGCGCGCGGCCTACCTGCAGGCGGTGGACGCCCGGGCCAGCGCGGCAGACCCCGCCGCACGAGCGGCAGCCGAAGCCAGGATCGAGCTCTTCCGGGGTGCATTGGGCCAGGGGATCCTGCAGCAGTGGGAGCACGAGCGGGCGCAACGGGATCAACAGGAGCGGCTGTTCCGCGGCCTGCGGAGAGAGGCCGTGGGGTTCCTGGGTGGTAATCCCTACAAGGAAATCCCTGTGCGCGATTATGTGCCGCTCCCGCTGCTCTATCCGCTGGCGCCCGGCACCTATACGGTAACCGACCGGGCCGGCCTGCGAATCCATCCCGTCACTGGCCAGGAGAAAGTGCACTATGGGACCGACCTCGGCGCGGCGCAGGGCACGAAGATTTTCGCCGCACACAGCGGCGAAGTGGTCGAGGCGGGGTACGACAGCGGTTACGGCTATTACGTGGTCTTGAAGGGGCCCGACGGTCTACATACGCTCTACGCCCACATGATGAAGAAGCCCGAGGTGGCCGTGGGGCAGCGGGTGACCGCGGGCGATGTGCTCGGCTTTGTCGGCAGCACGGGCGTGAGCACGGGGCCGCACCTGCACTTCGAGGTCTATCGCGTGCGTGGCGACGGCAGCCGGGTCTACTTCAGGGCCGAGGACGTCTGCATCCGTTCACTGGCCGAGCTCGGCACGGGAATCGACGGCGTCGTTCAAGCCTGGCGGGTGCTGTACGGCCTCACGCCGGAAGAGGAGATGGCGGTGCGCATCTCCGCCACCTATGAGGGCACCGGGGGCTTCGCGAATCTGGCCGGCAACTTCGACGGCCAGGGCGTCTCATTCGGATTTGCCCAGTGGAACCTGGGGCAGGGGACGTTGCAGAGCGAAATCCTCCGGCCGTTGCTCAGGGACCACCCGGAGATTTTCTATCGCCACTTCCCCAACAGCCTCACGCTGCAAGTGGGCAACCGGAAGTACACCATGGCCGAGATCATCAACCTCAGTGGTGCCCAACTTCAGGCGGTGCTGCCGGTGATCGGGAGAGAGGTAATGAACCCCAACAGCCGCTGGCACAAGGCATTCAAGGACCTCGCCGGCGAAACGGTCGTCATGCGGTTGCAGCTGCAAGACGCCAAACGGATGCTCGACCTGGCGAAGAAGGAGATGACCAGCGACCACTACATCCTCAGGGACGGCTCGTTGGGGGCGGCCAAGAGCTGGAAGGTGAGCTCCCCGCAGGCCCTGGCCCTGCTCTACGACGTGCGCAAGCAGAACGGCTCGTTCTACTACGCCTGGGACGCCATCGAGGCCGGGCTGAGGAAGCAGCGGCCCGCCTCGGAACAGGGCCTGCTGAGGTACCTGGCCTGGCATGTGGCCAACAGTTCGAATCCGAACTGGAAGAGCGACGTCTGGTCCAGGAAGATCGCCATCGTCGAGGGTGGCGGCGTGGTGCACGGAACGCGGCTGGAGTTTGACTGGGAAAGGTACCGGATGATCGAGCGAGGGTCGGGCAGCAGGGTTCAGTTCCCCCAGTGGCAGGACCCCATGGCCTATCTGCGACAGTGATGACGGGGAGAGCGAAAAGGGATGCGTGATGCAAGGCGGGCGGTAGCCCTCTGTCTGTTTGCCGCTGTGCTTCTGGGTTGCACGGCCGGACCCGGGGCCCCTGCCGGGCCGGTCCCGAGGCCCGAAGGTACGGGGGGTGCGGGCGGCCCCGGCGCCTCGGCTCCGCCCGCCACCCCACCGGAGCCGGAACGCCCGGGCGGTGGTGCGGGGGGAGGTGACCGGGTGGAGGGAGGCAGCGAGGCTGCTGCCGGGACCCCTGTGGAGGCAGAGAACCCGAGCACGGGTGCCGGCGGGGCCTGCAAACCCCCGGAGGAGATGCCCACGCCGCTGAACGAGCGCACATGGGACGAGTGGTTGGACCGGCAGGTGGTGCGGATCACGGAGTGCCTCGGCACGCGGGAGGCCTGGGAATTGCCCCCCGCAGCTCTGGCTGATCTGGTTGGCGTGAACGTGTATGGCACACCCGGACAGCCCTACCGCTTCGTGGAGTTCGGGCCGGTAGCCCCGCCGTGGGGAAGCCTCAAGTATTCGAACTACTGGGTGCAGTGGCAGGAGCCGGATGGGACGGTGCGGGTTCAGGAACTGCACCCCATGGACGCGGGCCCGTACCGCGGGCACCGGGTCCACCACGTGGATTCGAAGGGACCGTTGCTGCTGTTCCTGCTGCAGAGCACGCTCGATCCCCATGGCGGCAGCATCTGGGCCTGGCGGCTGCAAGAGGGCGCCTGGCGGCCGGACACCGAAGCTTTCGCCGGCATCGAGTGGCAGGAGTGGGCGAATCTGGCTCTGGATCCCGGGGAAGAGAACGGTCTCGGGGTGGGCAATTCCTCGTTGTACCAGCATCCATACCTGGGTTTCCGGGATGACCTGGAGCAGCCTCATGTGGTGATCTGCCCGGTTTCCGAGGAGGGGCAGATCATGGATTGTCGCAAGCTCCTCTGGGTGGATGGCCGGTTCCAGCTGGATCGGGAAGGCTGGCCGGCCGAGTTGCGACCGATGCGGTGCGAGGCGCTGGCTGTGGAGGGCGCGGACGACTTGCACCTGCGGGAGCCGGCCTGGGTGGCGGATCGGCTTGGCCGGCCTGCTGCCGAGAGGGCGGAAGAGGACAGCGCGGAGTGGGAGTACCCGGACAGGGGGCTCACCATCCGCTTCCGGGACGGCCAGGTGGTGAGGCAGACCATCACGCAGGGCGGTCTCCGCTCAGGGCTGCGCGTGGGCGACAGCCTGGAGCGCGCCCTGACCTTGCACGGCCGCCCGGAGGAGCTGCCGGATGGTCAGCTCGTGTGGGCGTACCCGGACTGCGATCGGGCGGTTCTTGTGGTGCTGTCAGGAGGGCGCATCACGCGGATCAGCCTGAGCAGCCCGTCGGCCGTCCCCCGAGGGGTTTGGGAGTGGGATTAGCCAGGCACGAGACCCCGGACCGCTGTGAGCGGTCCGGGGTCTGGTGCTACTGCTTCAGCGCCAGCAGGTTGGCCAGGACGGTGGCGGCCTCGGCCCGGGTGACCGGGGCGTCGCCGTTCAGGTCGCCGCTGGTCCAGATCGGATGGGGTGCCCGGGCGCCGATCAGCCCGGCCTGCTCCGCAGCGGCCACCCAGCCCTTCGCCCAGGAGGGCACGCCGGTGTAGGAGGTGGCGCTGCCGGACTCCGTGAGCCCCAGCGCAGCGGCCGCGATCTTGATCAGTTGCGCCCGGGTGAGCGGGTCGTTGGGGCCGAAGGTCTGGGCGTTGTAGCCGGAGAGGATGCCCAGCTCCACGGCCGTCTGGAGGTAGCCCTGGGTGTAGGCCCAGTGGTTGGCGACGTCGGCCACGGCAGCGTCCGGAGGCCCCGGTGCCGGCGTGGCTGCGGGTGCAGGCTCAAGCGACGGAGTGGGCGGCGGCGCCGGATCGGACGGCGCCTGGCCGGCGGCACAGGCCGTGAGCAGCACGGCCGGCAGCAGACAGAAGATCAGGGCACAGCGGAACCTGCGCAAGGCGAAACTCCTCCTCCAGCGGCGTCGAGTCCGCGTGTGGCAGCGCGCGCAACCGGACATCCGGCGGCAGCGGAAGTCCGGCCGCGATGCCCTCGTTTCCTCATTCGACGCCTGGTGCGGCGCCGCAGTTCCGAAACGCCTGACCGCCGCCCGGGGGCATTCCGCGGGCGGCGGTCTTCCTCAGCGCTATCGGCGCGTCCGCACGGTGGTGTAGATGCCGTTGTCCGTGCCGCGCACGAACAGGTAGAGCCGGTCGGCGAAGCGGACCCCCTCCGGGCCACCCGGCGTGGCTGCCCGCAGCGCCGCCGAGGCGGGCGACTGGGCCAACCGGCTCCTGGACCCGGCCCAGCGCGCTGCCCTGGCGCCGGAGGTGCTCGGGGCCATGCAGGAGGCGCTGGCCGGGGCGCTGCGCAACGTCCATCTGGTGATGCTGCTGGCGGCCCTGCTGAGCCTGGCCGTCGCGCTGATGATCCCGAACCTGCGGTTTGCGGCGGAGCCGCCGCGGGCGAGCCCGGCGGATTAGCTTGAACCTTGCAGGGACCAACAACCCTGTGGCGAAGCATATCCGCGAGAGGGGGCGAGGGCCGTGGCTGACGAGAAGGCCGGCGGCGGCGGACGGGAGAAGGCGCCTGCGCCGCAGAAGTTCACGGTGGGATGGATGGAGGAGATCATCCAGGAGGCCATGCGGCGGGGCGAGTTCGACAACCTGCCGGGCAAGGGCAAGCCGCTGGACCTGACGAAGGACGAGCCCGACCCCTATGCCGGTAAGGAAGGCTCCTGGCTCGTGAACCACATCCTCCGGCAGAACAAGGTGGCTCCGCTCTGGATCGAACTGGAGAAGGCGATCCAGGAAGATCGGGAGTGGCTGGCCACTCACCCCAAGGACCACCCGGAGCGGCAGGAGCGCATCAAGGAGCTGAACGAGAAAATCCAGCTCTTCAACCTGAACAAGCCCAGGGGGATCCTGGACAAGCTCCGCTACCGCGAGTGAGTCGCACCGGCCAGCGGGGCAAACCCTGATCCAGACCGGGGAAAGGGACCGGATCGGCGGGAGGTGTGTTGTGATGAGTGACTGGCGGGAGAAGCTGGCCAGCCTGAATCAGGAACTTCAGGCGCGGGAGCGGGCCGAGGAGGAGCGGAAGGCGTCCACGCTGAAGGGCTTCCGCAGGTGGCTGGAACAGGTGCAACCCGCCCTGGAGGAGGCCCGGGCTTTCGGTGACGCCTTCGGGGTGGATCTCTCGTTTCGCATCAGCCGGTTCGACGAACGGTACCCGTACCTGGAACTGGCCATCCTGAAGCCGAGGCTGCAGTACCGGGTGGAGTGCCGGGACGGCGTCATCACCGAGCGGCTGAAGGAGGGGGAGGCGCCCCTTTGGCAGGCGCAGGTGAGCCTGGAGTTGCTGGACGTGAAGGCGTTCGAGCAGCGGCTGACGGGGTGGGTGCGCGCGGCGGCAGAGGCGAACCGCCGCCTGCCGGGGCGCAGGCGCTGAACCGCCGCGGACTGGCGGCCATCCGGAGGGAGACGACTTGGCGATCATCAGCGATGCGCAGCAGAAGCAGATCAAGGAAATGTTTGACGACTACCTGCGCCGGCCCGTGGAGGTCCGGTTCTACTACGCGGACGGGGCCGACCCGCGCACGGCGGCCATGCAGGAGACCCTGGCGCGTCTGGCCGAGGCTGCAGGCGGCCGCCTCAGGGTAAGGGCCAGATGTGGCCGGGACGGGCAGGCCGAGGCTGCGGGCTACGGGGTGGAACGGGCCCCGGCGCTGGTCCTGCTCGACGGCGAGGGCCGTGACACCCGCGTGCGCTTCTACGGACTGCCCCTGGGGCTCGAACTGGTGGTCCTCCTGGAGGACCTGATCGACGTGTCCCGGGGAGCCACTCGTCTGCCGGAGCCCGTGCGGAAGGCGGTTCGGGCGGTCGACCATTCTCTTGTCATCCAGGTCTTCACGACGCCCACCTGACCCCGGTGCCCCCAGGCGGTACGCCTGGCGCACATGGCGGCGATGGAGAACCCGCACATCCTGGCCTGCTCGGTGGATGCGGCCGAGTTCCCGGCGCTGGCGGCCGGCCGTGGCGTGCGTGCGGTGCCCCACACGGTGATCGACGGCAGGTCGCAACGCATCCTGGTCGGCGCGCAGCCGGTCGGGCGGTGGGTGGCGGAGCTTCTGCGGGCCTGCGGGCACGACTGAGGCGTCGGGCCGACGCAGGCGGGATGCTGCTGCCACGCGCTGGAGTGAAAGAGAAGCCCACAAATCGCAGGAATTGCGGTTTGTGGGCTTTTACGCTTGATATTGATCAAGCGTAACTGATTGGCTAAAGTGAACATTGGAATCAAACTAGCCCGAGGAGGCGATTCCCATTCGCGCTGCACTCGTCGTGGCCTGGCTGCTGGTGGGCCTGTGCCTTACACCTGCGCTCATCCGCCTGCCGGGCTACCTTTTTGGGTATGGACTGGGCGGCCTGGAGGGCTGGGTCGCCGAGTGGCTCACGCAGCCGCTGCGCGGCGCCGAGGCGTTGCTGCAGCCTGCGTCAGACGCCGACCGCAACGGGCGTCTGGCCTGGGTGGCTGTTCAGACCATTCTGCTGGTGCCGCTCCTGCCGGCCCTCTGGCCCGAATATCGGTCCGGCGGCCGGATGCGGCCGGATCCCAGCGGTGCCCACGGCTCCGCCCGGTGGCGCCGGCCCCGGGAACTGAACCACACCCTCAGGCAGACCGGCGTGCGGTCTCGCCCGCCCGCGGGCTTCCTGGCGGGCGTCGACCGGGACCGCAGGCCGGGCACGGCCTGGCTGGTGCCCGGACCCCACATGCGGTCGGTGACGAATCCGCACGTGCTGGTGCTGGGCGGCTCGGGCAGCGGCAAGACCCGCCGGCTGGTGCTGCCCAACCTCTGGCTGCTGGGGCGCGCGAAGGCGGCCGGGAACCTCAACTCCATCGTCGTCACCGACCCGAAGGGGGAGCTCTACAGCTACACGGCCGAGTATTTCCGCAGACTGGGGTACCGGGTTCGAACGCTCAACCTGATCGACCCCAAGCGCAGCGACCGGTACAACCCCCTGGCGGAGGTGGTGAGCCGCCTGGACGAGGGCGACCGGTCGGGCGCGGCCGAGGCGGTGTGGGACATCGCCCACGCCTTCGCCTCGATGGACGACGACAAGAACGCCCACCGGGAAGACCCGTTCTGGCAGAACGCCGCCGAGTCGATCATCGCCGCGTCGGTCTACTACGTGGCCGCCAACGCCCCCCGTGACCAGCGGAACATGGCCAGCGTCTACCGCCTGATCACCGAGTACGGAAAGGACGACGGCAGCCTGCTGGACCTCGTCTTCCAGTCCATCCCGGACCTGGCCGACCCGGCCCGCACCGCTTACGGCGTCACGCAGCTCTCAGTGGAGCGGACGCGTTCCTCGATCCTCACCACCGCCGCCGTCAACCTGCGGCTCTTCGCCGACCCCACCGTCACCCGCATGACCGCAGCCAGCGACGAGACCTTCACGAGCATCGGGCAGGAGCCGACGGTGGTTTACCTGCTGTTGCCCGACGACAAGAGCAGCCGCAACGCCATCGCGGCCATCTACCTGCAGCAGATGTACAGCGCCCTGACCCGGCTGGCCAACCTGTCGCCCGGCGGCCGGATCCCCGTGCCGGTATTCTGGGTGCTGGACGAGTTTGCGAACATCGGGAAGTTCAAGGACTTCGACAAGATGATCTCCGTTATGCGGGGCCGGGGCATGGCGGCTATGATCATCCTCCAGGCCCTGCAGCAGCTGGAGGCCCGGTACGGCAAGGAGACGGCAGACGTGATCACCGCCAACTGCGACACCTGGCTCTTCCTGCGCACCAACGACCACAAGACGGCGGAGGAGATCTCGCAGAAGCTCGGGCAGTATACCATCCGCACGGCCACGGGCAACGCCTCGTTCCGGCAGTATGAGACCAGCGGCGGCATCAGTGAACAGCTCTCGGGCCGTGCCCTGCTCACCCCGGACGAGGTGCTGCGGTGGCAGCAGGGCCACGTTCTGGTCATGCAGGCCGGCCAGCACCCGGCACACCTCCGGCTGGCCGATATCACGGAATGGCCGGCGCGCTTCCGCCCGGGCGATCCGCCGCCGGTGCGCCAGGACGGCCAGGATCCGGCGCCGTGGCTGCCGCTGTCAGGCTAGCACGAGGGATGTACCCCGGGGTGGCTGCCGGGGAGGGGCAGTGGTACCCGGGTGAGCCAGTAACCGGGTGAGAGCAGATCCCATGGCCTGTCTGCGGCAGCGTTGACAGGGAGAGCGGAAAGGTATGCGCGCTGTAAAGCGGGTTGTCGCCCTACGTCTGTTGAGCATTCTGCTGCTGGGGTGTACGGCCGGACCCGGGGAGCCTGCCGGGCCGGCCCCCGGCGCCGCCCGCCGCCCCACCGCAGCCGGAACCGCCGTACGGTGAGGCTGCAGAAAGCGGCCGGCCAGAGGATGGCACCGAGGCGGCCGCCGAGACGCCTGCGGAGGAAGAGGAGTCGGGTGCGGGCGCAGGCGGGACCTGCAAGCCCGCGGAGGCCGCACCCCTCGATGAACTCGCATGGGATGAGTGGTTGAGCCGGCAGGTGGCGCGAATCGCAGAATGCCTCGGCACGCGGGAGGCCTGGGACCTGCCTGCCTCACAACTGGCCCGTCGGGTTACGCGGAGACCCCGGACTGTGGTGAGCAGTCCGGGGTCCAGATGTGTCGACCGTACAGCGCCTGCCCGGCGGCGTTGGCCGTTACTGCTGGCGTACCCAGTGAGCAGAGACCAGTTGCCGGTCTCCGAAATCAAGTGGCCGAATCTCGCCGGTTTCCAGGTTGACCAACTCCCAAGTACCGTCAGTGACTGCCAGTGACCAGCGCAAGTCGGGTGAGAAGTTGTGACGGCCTCTCTCGGGCAAATCTCGTTCGCCGATACGGATGCCGGTGGCCGGGTCATAGAAGTAGGCCTTCTTCTCCTTCTCGACAAGGAGGAGGGTGGAGCCATCCCCGGTCCACAGTGCCCGGTTGTGCCGCTTCGTGGTGTCGGAGTCGGGGAAGTTCGCTGTCCACTCGCCTGCCTCCAGGTCATAGATGGCGTCGCCGATGTAGACCCTGTCAGCTGCCAACTGCAGGCCGTGCTTCACCCGCACAAAGCGGGAGGTGGGGTCTGGCACCGGTTCCTCGAGGATCACGTTCTCGCCTGGCGGCCGCCCCAGATCGGTAACTTCGCCAGTGGATAGGCTAACCACGTAGAGTCTGTACTTCCGCATATCATCCCCCACGGCCGCGACCAACCTTTCGCCTTCGAGCCAGGCGGCGTCGGACGCGTGCTTATCGATGACCTTCCGGGGGATAGGGTTGGTGGCCGCGAGGTCAACCACCCAGAGACCGCCACCGGAATACCAGGCCCACCGGCCGTCCGGGCTGAAGCGCAGGTCCCACAGCGTGTCCAGGTAGGGGTGGGGTTTCGGAGCTTGTTCGGGCGCTGTCGGGCTGGCGGGCACGGATAGCCAGTTCTGGCCACTCCGCATGTCGCGAATGAACCATTCCTCGGCACCCGGTCGGTAGCTCGACCAGTCATAACCTGCCAGCCAGTAACAGCGAGGTTCTCCCCCGAGAACGGAGCGGATGCAGAACCCTTCTTCCTTCCCCCACACGGGATCGCCGCCACGCCAGAAGTAGGAAAACCATTCGCCGTTGGGGGAGAGTTCCAAGCGGCCGATGGTGCGGCCGGCCCCGCTGCTGAGGGGTACGAGCTCACCGCTCTCCAGGTAGCATCCGTACACCTCTTCGTGTCGCACTTCCCAGCGGCTTGTCCAGGGATCTTGCAGGATGAGGAGCAGGTCCGGCGGCGCCGCCAGTTCGGGCACCGGTTCCTCCGTGTACAGTTACTCCGGCGGTACGGTGGCCGGTGGGTTCTCGGCGTTTGTGTCCGGAGCAACTTTGTCGGGTGGATCCTGGCTGAGAGCCGGCCCGGACGGGTCGGGTTCTGGCGTGGCTTCGATGGGTTCAGGGATGATGGTGCTCTCAGCGGGCGGGGTTGCCGGCGGAATTGGCACTTCGGGAAGGTGTGAGGCGCAGGCGGTAAGTGTAATGCTGAGCAGAGTGGCCATGAGAACGCGCCGCAGTGGACTGCGCATTTCGGTTGCCTCCTTGAACTGTTCTACCTGGGCTCGGCCAACCAGCTTTCGATCATCCGCCAACACGCGACGCAGAGTGTGTCTGGCGTCCTTCACGTGTACAACAGCGCTGCGGGAGCGATTCGGCAGGTTACCTGCATAGTTGAGTCTGTACGGGAAGAGCAATGAGGCGACGCACGGCTCCGGGTGTGGCGGAGCGCGTATCCGCGGTCTATGCGGGGTTCCTCACTGGTTGAGTGGGTATCGCGTGAAAAAGCGCTCGGACCGCCGCCGGCGACCCGAGCGCAGCATCGTTGTGTCACCGATCAACGATGGTGTAGCGGTCGTACCACTGGGCCATGAGCGGCAGCGTGAGGGGCTCCAGCGCCTCACCGCTCGCCTCGGTGAGGAAGGAGCGAACGGACCAGTGGCTCTTCCAGACCCTGATGACCTCGACCTCGCTGCCGTGGTAGAGGATGAGATAGATGTACGCCAGGTTCAAGTTCTGCGCGAATAGCTTGTCCACAACTTCGCCGTAGACAGTCCAACGTTGTTCTGGAGACCAGTCGGCAGGTACCGTGGCTTCGATCACAGCCACACCGTCCCCTGATCCGATTCGGCTCCGGCCCACGATCAGTTCGGCCCCTTCAGGGAGGAGAGCCTCCAGGTGGGGACGGGCCTGTATCAGTCGGGTCAGGTCGTCGATGGTGTATGGCGGAGAACTCCGGAGGTAGCCGTCTGGTCGCTTCGTCGTGTCTACGACTCCGTCAACTTCCAGCCATCCTTCCAGGTATTCGATGTCTCCCTGAGCGTATGTATACCAGTTGAGGATTCCGATCTCTGTCAGGTGAATCGTCTTGGCATCCTGGGCCGCAGGGTAACTCACCTCTACCGGATACACACCCCACGTAAGCAACGGTAGCCCGGAGAGGAGGGCAGCTTCAACTAGACGGCCCTGCCTGGACGCCCCCGGGTTGTCTACCGTAATGTACAAGGACACTGTCTTCGGAAAGTCCGCGTCGGGGGTATCCAAGGGGACGAAGCGCAACTCGGCGAGGCGATCACCGACTATGGACCGGACCCAGCGGTCGCTGAGCGCCATCACGTCTTCCAGTTGAACACCGGTGAGGCTTCCATGGCGCTCGGCGTGGCGGTCTACCCGGTTGCCCCATTCTGCCATGGGAAACGGGACTTCTTCACTTTCGGGCCAGGTTTCATAGGTGGCGCGTTCAATCACGGAGAAGGAGCCCTCGGGTCTCTGCGGACGGGTGCCGTAGTACTCGGTGGTCCAGACCAGGATTCGCTCCACCTGCGGGTTGGTGCGGAACATCATCGGGACGAACTTCCGATTGTGGGTCAGAATGTCCCAATATGGTTCCGCACCGAGGACGAGCCGACCAGCACGGTCGATGCCGGCCCAGGTGGGCGCTCCCGTTGTGTCGGGTTCAAATCCCCAAAGCTCGAGCGCCCGCCAGACTCTCTCGGCGGCCTCGGCCGGGGTGAGGGCTTCGGCGGGTGCGCCGTTGGCCGGGGACTGGTCTATCGGTTGCGACGCGGTCGGCGGGCCAGCCGGCGTCCCGGGGCGAGGCCCGCCGGCCACGACGGTCTCGGTCTGCTCGTCGGGGTGGATCTTGACGGGTTGACAACCCAGGCTGGTTGCCAGTACCAGGACTGTCATACAGACAACGTACTTTCGCATCGGTCTGGGGTCCTCTCCTGTCTACCTGGAGCGGCGAGTGATGACAGCAAGGCCATCATATTCGGAGTTCTTGTAGAGGTCGTCGGTTCTCAAGTCCTCCAGAGTACGCCGGTTTCCGCCCGGATCGTTGATGAGGAAGTCGGCTAGCGTGAGGTTTTCCCTATCCGTTCCGTTGTAGCCCGTGACCACGACCCAGTGCGGGGGAGACTCTACGCCGAGGATTACGGGATTCCCTTGCTCAAGGTGTTGCAGTATTTCCTTCAAGATGTCTTTCTCATCCCAGCCGTCAATGAACTGATGTTGCAGTTGCAGCCCGTATCCCTCTAGGTGCTCATCTGCCTTGTACCAGTAGACGATACCCTGTTGTGTCACATTACTGACTAGGTTGTGCATGAACTCCCCGTCCACTGTCAGATCAGGCCTGTAGAACTGCATAACCATGGCGATGGAGGTGACAGTGCAGCCCTGACTGCCCACAGTCCCCCCGCCGAGTTTGACGTCGTTCCATGAAGAATCAGCTTGCTTGAGCAGCGGCACGTCCAGTTCAATCGTACCCTTACCCCGATCACGGCCGGGCGTTTCGAGGATCATACGGCCCGCCCACTCGGCACCTAACTCGCGCTCGATCATGTCGTTCCAGCTTGCGCTGCGCTCCATCACGGCCAGCGAACCCGAACTGGCCATGACTGACAGGTTGTTCAGGTAGACCGCTTCGATCCTGGGCTCGTACTTCTCCCTGATCCTTCGAATGGGCTCGGCGTCGGGCAAGATGCCGTAGCTCTCCAGTTCCTTGAGCCGTGCCTTCGCCTGCTCCAGCCCGGCGGCATCCCCGCGCTCAAGGGCCTCCCAGTAGTTGATGTGGGCCTGCTTCACCCGCTCGACGATGGCCCAGTTCCGCTGGTCGGATGCCCAGGCCCGGTCCGCGTTCCACCAGTGGGCGCCCTGGGGATCCAGCCGGCCCAGTTCTTCCCGCGCTGCCTGGCCCTCCGCCACGAACTTCTCGGTCGACTCGCCCTTGAAATACGCCTGCCACCAGCCGTCCTTGGCGTTGGCCAGGCGCTGGTATGCGTTGTGCAGCGCCTCTGCCTCGGCCTGAATCGCCGCCACCAGGGGTGCGTACTCCCCATGCAGCCCCTGGTCACGCTTCTCCCGCAGGGACTGGTAGAACCCCCTGTCCCAGGACTCGGCCGCATCCTGACCCTTCTCGATCCTCATGTGCCAGTAGATGGCCTTGCCCTGCACGAACTGCTCCCGGAAGTCGAGCCAACCCTTC
>ENA-UPSB01001088-UPSB01001088.1-bioreactor-metagenome-genome-assembly--contig:-NODE-1088-length-35478-cov-5.775739_pt1 | contig 35478 bp, 27 predicted proteins | sample MGYA00238182_ERZ773286 | MGnify/ENA primary metagenome ERZ773286 (study PRJEB29026, sample SAMN07631240) | bioreactor metagenome | isolation source: Switchgrass digestor | place: USA: Dartmouth...
ATGCTGTTGTAATTGGCAGTCACAGCGGCGACATTCGCCATTATATTAAAGCTTTGAAGTTTATCCAGGCTCATAAGAATAAATATCCGTTTGCCGAAATCATCTCCAAGAAGTACAAGCTTGAAGATGCAAACCAAGCCCTTGCTGACATGCGTGCCGGTATCGCGCTTAAGGCTGCGCTTATTAATGATTAAATTCTGGCTAGGACTTGGTAAATCGGTCTATTGCGCTGCATGAAGCGCAATAGACCGAATATCCCCTTGGATTTATACCTTGTCCCAAAAAAGTAGGGGGTTAAGTGATGAGCGACATGAAAGTGTACGTCATGGCTAATGGCATGAATCATAACAGTATTAAAAACGATCTGGTGTCATGTGATGATCCTAACGAAACATTTTCTTTCCCGTCTTGGACAGTTCTAATCCAGCACCCGGAAGGCAATGTCATGTTTGATGCTGCAGCCCATCAAGATCCTGAGCGGCAGCAAATAAAGGAAATTATGGAAAACCTTCATATGACAGAGGAGGATTTGCCGGTTAATCGCCTGGCTCAGATCGGTTTAAAGCCGGAAGATATCAAATATATTGTGCTTTCCCATATGCATCCGGATCATTATGGGTTTGTTGATAAATTTCCCAATGCCGAAATCCTTGTATCCGAAGATGAATTCACCTATATGATGAGGGATTACGCTTTAAACAGGATACCTTTTACCAAGGATTTTGATTATTTGATCAAATGCCGATTGAACTGGAAATTGATCCCCGGAAACCAAAAAACATACAAATTGATGGATGGGGTTACAATCTACAATTTCGGCAAAGGTCATTCCTATGGTATGTTAGGTTTACTTTTAGAGTTAAAATCGGGTAACAAGCTTTTGGTCAGTGATGCTATCTATACGGCGGAAAATGTTGGGCCACCCATTAAAAAACCAGGGATTTGTAGAGATATAGACGGTTGGTTGACGACATTGAATTATATAGTTCAACTAGCCAAAGAACTTAACGCGGAAATTTGGTACGGACACGATTATGATCAATTTAACAGCTTAATTAAATCTACAGAAGGTTATTACGAATAACACCCCTAAAACAAGAAGGAAGAGAAAAAATTAATTAAAAAGAGAAATTAATTAAAGAGGAATTAAGTAAAAGATCCCCAAAGTTAAAAATTACAATAAAATATTTTTTAATCGGACGATTAGAAAATAAGAAAGGTAGGAAACAAATGGTAACACCAGCTAAAGTAAACCCTGAAGAAATCAGAAGTGTCAAAGTATTGACCCCTAGACTGCAGAAACTTAAAGCAGAATGGGAAGAAGCAGAACCTCAGGTTTATGTTGATGACACGCTTCTATTTACTCAGTCTTGGAAAGAAACCGAAGGCCTGCCCATAGATATTCGTTGGGCCAAGGCTTTGGAAAAAAGACTGCTGGAATGCCCGCTTTTAATCAGAGACGGTGAGATCATCGTCGGGTCCCTTACCAAGTTTATCCGCGGTAACGGTACTTTGTGCGCGATGAAGCCGCACGAAATTTTAGCAATGTGCAACAGCGGAAAATTTGACCGCAAAACCAGCGACAAAGAATCAACAAAAATAACCCCTGAGGATTTGCAGGCTTTAAAAGAAGACGCTGAGTACTGGATTGAGCATATGCCCAAAGTCAGTACAGTTAATGCCGCTTTGGAATATGAATTTGGTCCTTGGATTTTTGACCTTATGTTTGACCGGGCCTGTGTTTTCGAAGGCCGTGGCGTTCGTTACAAAATGGACAGAGGTCTGTTCCAGAACTACAGCGCATATGGCGGCGGAGTGGCCCAAGTCAGTGCCAAGTGCATAGAAAAGGGTCTGAACTATGTAATTGAACAATGTCAAAAAGAAAAAGAAAGAATGGTGGCAGAAGGGGATAACGAACATTCCCACGGATCCGCCCAGTTCTTGCGCAAATACTGGCTGTTGGAAGCTTGTATTATCTCCTGCAAAGCCTTTATAGCTTATGCCAAGAGACATGCGGACCTGGCCAGAGAGATGGCGGCCAAAGAGACCCGTCCTGAGCGCAAAGCTGAACTGCTTAGAATTGCTGAAGCCTGTGAACGGGTACCGGCAGAACCGCCACGGGACTTCTTTGAAGCAGTACAGTGTGTAAGATTGTATCACCTGGTTTGCTGGAAAGAAAGCTCGGACCGTCCGGAAGTACCGATCGGTCGTTTGGACCAGATTTTGTATCCTTACTACAAGAAAGACAAAGAAGAAGGCAAAATCACGGCCCAGGAAGCAGCGGAACTGTTGGGTGCTTTGTGGTTGAAGATCAGAGAGTGCGAACAGCTCGTTACTATTCCGCGTGAACAGCGTGCTGCTCCCGGTTCTCTCTTGCCGAACGTCACTATTTGCGGCAGAGACAAAGACGGCAATGATTTAACCAACGAGGTTTCTTGGCTCATTCTGGAAGTTATGGCTCAGACCAAACTTTCCGAACCTGCCGTATATATTCGTTACCATCAGGATATGGATCCCGAATTTGTCATTCATGCCCTAAGGTGCAACCGTGAATTTGGCGGCGGCAATCCGGCCTTCTTGAACGATGAACTGGGCACTCAACGTTATTTGGACAGAGGGGTACCGATTGAAGATGCTTGTAACTGGAGCGCCAGCGGTTGCTTAGGCTATCATCTGGATTGCATGGAACACGTTGGCGGCGGTCACAACATCAACCAGACCAAGCTGCTTGAACTGGCTTTAAACAACGGTTTTGACCCCAGGACTCAGAAACAGCTTGGACCTAAGACCGGTGATCCCAGGACCTTTACTTCAATTGAGCAAGTAATGGAAGCTTACTACAAACAACTTGAATACTTTGTCCCACTCTTGCATAAGGTCAAAATGATTTCCCTGGCTACGGAGATTACCGACGGACCGATGAGCGGTTTAAGGTGCGCAATGCAGTTTGAAGACTGCATCCGGGAGGGTCTTACTCCCAAAGAAGGTGGCGCCCGTTATCCGGAAGGCAGAACATCCTGGCTGGGAAGCCGCGGGATGGTGGATTTAGCAGACTCTCTGGCGGCGATTAAGAAACTGGTCTTCGATGAGAAGAAAGTCACCATGGATGAGCTGTTGGATGCATGTGCCAAGAACTGGGAAGGCTATGAAGAATTGCGTCAGATGTGCCTGAATGCGCCCAAGTACGGCAACGATGATGACTACGTTGATTCTATTTATCATGAGCTTTCCACCAAAGTTCCGGAAATTATGCAGAGATGGATTGACCCCATCACCGGCAAAAAACCGATGCTCTTTATCGGTGCGGCAGCCGGTCATATAGCCATCGGAAAGGCCGTCGGAGCATTGCCTAACGGCAGGCTGGCCGGATCACCCACTTGTGATGCTGCCTGCTCCGCTATGCCCGGTATGGATGTCAACGGACCGACAGCGACAATTAACTCTGCCACCAAAGGCCCATATGCTAAGGAATATGTCGGTTATGCCATGAATATGAAGTTTTCCAAGACCATATTGAATACGGATGAGAAGCTGCAAAAATTGGCCTGGTTGATAAAAGCCTTTATGAAGAGAGGCGGTTGGCATATTCAGTTTAACATTCACAGCAAGGAAGAACTGCTTGATGCCCAGAAACATCCTGAGCGGCATAAGAACTTGCTGGTCAGGGTCGGCGGTTACAGTGCTTACTTTATTGATTTGCCGCCAGAACTCCAGACTGAAATTGTTAACCGTACCATGCATGAGTTAGTATAATTCTGTTAAACAAAAAGGAGGAATTGCCTACAACCCGGCAATTCCTCCCCTATAAGAGGAGAGGAATTGAATAACATGGAAGGGATAGTATTTAATATCCAAAGATATAGTATTGATGACGGACCTGGAGTCAGAACAACTGTTTTTCTAAAAGGTTGCCCCTTAACTTGTCTCTGGTGTTCCAACCCTGAATCGCAAAATCCAATGCCGGAAATCATCTACAGGTATACATCGTGTAAGAAATGCGGTACCTGCGTCAAAGTATGTCCCGAACATGCTATAACTCTCGATGAAGACGGTGTGCATATTGACCGAAAGGCATGCACTAAATGTGGAAAATGCGTTGAGGCCTGTTTACATCAAGCTCTTCAAATGAGCGGGAAAAAAATGACTGTTGATGAAGTATTAAATATCGTTAAAAGAGATATGGATTACTATGAAGCATCGGGAGGCGGAGTTACGGCTTCTGGTGGAGAAATTTTAGTGCAGGCTGATTTTGTGGCTGAACTATTTAGACGTTGCCAGGAATTGAATATTCATACCTGCGCTGATACTTCCGGCTATGGTAGTCAAGAAGCAATGGAGAAGATTTTGGAGTACAGCAACTTGGTTTATTTTGACCTTAAGCATATGGATCCGGAAGAGCATAAAAAGTTGTGCGGTCAATCCAATGAATTGATATTGCGCAACCTGGCTCTTGTAGTGGCAAAAGGGGTGCCAGTGGTTATTCGTGTTCCTCTTATTCCTGGCTACAACAATTCGGAAGAAAATTTAAGAGCTTTGGCTAAAACTGTGGTTGATATTACCAAAGATGCTCCCGTTAACCTTTTGCCTTATCACAGGTACGGGGCTAATAAATATAGAATGTTGGATTTAAAGTATCAGCTTGAAGGTGTTAAAGAACCAACCAAGGAAGAACTGGAAAAAGCTAAAAGTATAATCGAATCCTATGGGCTGAAATGTCAGATCTCAAAGTAGGTAAAAAGTAAAAGAAAGATTATATAACATTTTCAAGATTTTAAACCATGAATCATAAACCAAAAATCATTAAAACATATGATGGAGGAGAATCATGATTAAGGTTAAAAATGAACGCATTCCGGAAGAAGAATTTCTCAAAATGCGTGAAAAGGTATTGTCATTATGGCCTACGGGTAAAGAAGTGGATCTGGATGAAGCAGTAGAATACAATTTAAGCTTACCCGAAGACAAAAATATGGCAAAAATGCTGGCCAAGCTCAAAGCAGAAGGCAAAACCACTTTATTCCCTCGTTCCGGGACTCCTGTAGTGGAGGAAGAGATCAAACTTTTGAAAGGCCTGAACGAGGCTGGGGTATGTTTATTTCCGTTTACCACAGACTCATATTCTCGTAACCTGAGATTTGACTTGGCACAAAAAGGTTTGGAAGAGAGTATCAGAACCGGTAAACCCAAGTTGAATGGTTATCCCATTGTCAATCATGGCGTTAAGACCACCCGAAAAGTTGTTGAATCCTGTTACGGTGCTTTTGACGTTCGCAGTTCTCGTGAAGGTCAGGCCATAATTGCCGAAATAGCTTTCGCTTCTGGTATTAGCGGCATCCCGCAAAGTCTATTTGGTTGGATTTCCGGTTTTGACAAAAAAGCTACACCAGAAGAGTGCATTCAGACAGCACAATATAGCGCACGTTTATCGGGTTATTATGCCGACAGAGGCCATATTATTAACCATGCTACCCATGGTTGGCTGGCCAACGGCGTTATACCCACATATGTCGGAATTGCTTGCATGATATTGGAAGCTTTGGTTTCTGCCGGACAGGGAATCAAGAGCGTATCCCCAATGGTTAACTTTAACGGTAACATAGCCCAGGATCTTGGGGAATTCCGAGCCACTGAAAAACTTTTCCGCAAGTACTTAGATAAATACGGTCATTCTGATGTCATGATTCCCGGTCTTATTGGTAACCAGTCCTACCTGTATCCTTTCCCAGAGGATATCGGACGCGCTTATGGTTATATCAACTACACAGCCATGGTTGGTGCCTTGGCTAATCTGCCTGCATGTTCCGTTAAAACTGTGGACGAAGCTCTTGGCGTACCCAGCCTGGAAGCTCACCAGCAGACCTATCGTTCCGCCAATTGGATTTACAATGTTGTTCGTCAACAGAAGTTTGAGATTGATTCTAAAGAAATTGATATTGAAGAAAAAATGTGTACTTTGGCTGTTAGCGCCATCGTGGAAAAAGTAATGGAGATGGGCGACGGCGATGTTTGCGTCGGTATTGTTAAAGCTTTGGAAGCCGGAGTACTCGACGGTCCGTTCTCCATTAATATTCATGTAAAAGACAATTGCCTAGGCGTAAGAGACTTGAAAGGCGCCGTTCGTCATCTGGAATATGGCAACATACCTATTCCTGAAGAAGTGCGCCAGTATGAAAGAGAAAAAATTGCCGAGCGTGAAGCCTATGAAGGCCGCCGTATGGATTACAAAGTATCTCTGTCCGACTTGTGGACCATACAAAAAGGTACCCTTATCGATCCTAAAGAAGAAATTGTTTACGAAGAAGAAACTCCGGAAAACAAATACAAGGCTGATGTCTTGGCCAAACAGCCTACCGTTATCACCGGTACTGTTGGGGTAGATGCTCATGTTATCGGAACTAAAATTATCAGCAGAGTTCTAAAAGAGGAAGGCTTTAAAGTTGTTGCTTTAGGTGCACAAACCTCGGCTGAAGAATTTATTAAAGCAGCTCAGGAAACCGATGCAGATGCAATGCTTATTTCTTCTTTGTACGGCATGGCTGAATTCGATCTCCAAGGGTTCCGTGATAAATGTATCGAAGCAGGTTTGGATGATATCATACTTTATATTGGAGGCATCTTGGGAGTTGGCAAACATGACTTCAAGGAAGACGAAATCAAGTTTAAGAACCTGGGCTTTGATCGGGTATATCCTCCGGATACCGACATTAGGAAAGCTATTATAGACTTGTGTGAAGACCTCAAAGCTAAAGGCAAAATCTAAGGGGAAAGCTAAATGAGCAACATCCGAATATTTATCGACTTCGGGAGTACCTTTACTAAAGTTGTAGCCTTTGATCTGGATAAAGAAGAACTTTTAGCCAGAGTCCAAGCGCCTTCTACTGTAGATACCGACGTTATTATCGGACTGAAACAAGCACTTGCCAAACTGGAGGAAACAGTAGCCTTTACAGATAGCGATGTAAAGCAAGCCGTAGCTTGTAGCAGTGCAGCCGGAGGTCTGCGAATGGTCTGCATTGGTCTGGTTCCTGAATATACTACTGAAGCCGGAAGACTGGCAGCATTAGGCGCAGGTGCTAAAATAGCCGGAACCTATTCTTATGAGCTTACCAAGAAAGAAATAGAAGAAATAGCTGAAATATCTCCTGATATCATCCTCCTTACCGGCGGTACCGACGGCGGTAATAAGAAAATTATTTGCCACAATGCTGAAATGTTATCCCGGATCGGAGATAGGATTAAACATATCATTGTGGCGGGAAACAAGTCGGCCCAGGACAGAATTAAAGAAATATTTGCCGACATGAGTAGCAACATTGTTTATACAAATAATGTTATGCCTGAATTCGGGAAACTTAATCTGGATTCGGTTAATGAAAAAATTCGTGAATTATTTATTAACCATATTACCCAAGCGAAAGGTATTGCCCGTGTCAAGGAAGTCATCCAGGATGTTATTATGCCTACACCTTCTGCGGTTTTGGAAGCGGCCAAACTCATTGCTGAGGGGGTCCCCGGAGTTCACATAGGCATGGGAGAGCTTTTATTAGTCGATGTGGGAGGTGCCACTACCGATGTTTATTCCATAGCTAGGGGACTTCCGACCAGAGATGGGGTAAATATGGTTGGGCTGCCGGAACCCTATGCCAAGAGGACCGTAGAAGGGGATTTAGGTTTATATCATAACCTGGATACACTTACCAGCATAGCCGAACAAGAGAGTCTTGTTAGTGAAGAAAGTAAAAATGAGCTTTTGGAAAAAGTACAAGAGCTAAGGTCAGTATTGAGCATACCAGAAGGGGAAGTACAAACGCATTACCAGCTCATGCTTTCCAAACTGGCGGTAAAAACAGCAGTAGATCGGCATGTCGGCAAATTGCAATCGGTAGTGACTCACAATGGTGAAGTCTGGTTCCAGCGGGGAAAAGACCTCACCGAAGTAAAAACTGTAATTGGGGCCGGCGGTCCGGTAGTGTTTTCCGCTAACTCTCGTCAAGTATTGGAAGGAGCCGTGTTTCAGCAAGAATCACCCAATGTTCTTAAACCTAAAGAACCAGAGTTTTATATCGATCAAAGGTATATACTGTTTGCTATTGGCTTGCTTGCTCAAAGCAATCCCGTTAAAGCTTTCCGGATTATTCGGAAATATTTGGTTCAAATTTAGCCCTTCCTTTCGGCTGAAAAAAGCGGAAAGGAAGAAATCTATACGTATTTCGTGATAGGTTTGCCTTTCCCCTTGGAATGATTAAAACCTTATATTAGCCATGTAAAAAACTGGCCGCTGCTCTGCGGCTGAAAGGGGTTTTACTATGCCAATTTTCAATAATTACAAACATGTTTTTACGCCGATTAAAGTCGGTCGTACCGTTTTGAAAAACAGGATAGAATTTGCCCCCATGGTTTGCGATTTTACCAATTGCCTTGGTGAAGCGACACAAAATTATGTCGATTTTGTTGAATCCCAGGCCGAGTCAGGAGTGGCTCTTATTCATCTGGGAGCGACACCTGTTAACTGGGAACATGCGGTTGACTATCCTTCCGAATTGGATGTCACTAATGAACTGAAAATTAATAGCCTTGGATTATTGGCAGAAGCTGCGCATCGTCATGGCGCCAAATTATCGGTTGAGTTGGTTCATGCTGGCCGGGGAGTTCATCCTAGATACCTCAAAGGTGAATGGGGTCTTTCCGCCAGCAGCATACCGGTTCCCGGCTCTTATCCTTACATCAAGGAAATGGACCAAAAGGATATCGATAAAGTAATTAATGATTATGTGGATTGTACAAAACGTCTTGAGCGCTGCGGTTTTGACGGGGTCCTAATTCATGGAGCTCACGGCAACCTGATAGCTCAATTTCTTTCGCCAATGACCAATCATCGCCACGATATTTACGGTGGTTCTTTTGAAAACCGTTGCCGTTTCCCACTTATGCTCCTAAAAGCTGTCCGCGAAGCTGTCCGCCCCGATTTTATAGTAGAATTGCGGATCAGCGGTGATGAAATCTTACCTGAAGGTATGAGAATTGACGAAGTGATCGAATTTCTAAAACTTGCCCAGGAATATATTGATCTGGTTACAATCTCAGCCGGCTTAATTGTGGATCCGCGGGCCCAGTTCTATTGCATGCCACCTTATTTCCGCCCGCGGGGGGCCAATGTACCTTATGCCCGTGCAGTTAAACAGTGTCCGGATATTCATATACCGGTAAGTGTAGTAGGCGGTATTGATGTGGATATGGCTGAGAAAATCATTGCCGAGGGAAGTGCCGATATGGTAGCCATAGCCCGGGGACTTTTAGCCGACCCGGATATGATCAAGAAATGCTACCGAGGCAAGTCTGAGGAAGTTCGTCCCTGCTTGCGTTGCTGGGGTTGCGCCGGCAATTATGCCAGCCATGTACAATGTGCGGTTAATCCTGCCTTGGGTCGTACGGGCAGATATGCCAAAGTCCAAAAAGCAGAGGAGAAAAAGAAAGTTGTTGTTATCGGTGGCGGAGTGGCCGGCTGTCAAGCGGCACAGACTTTGGTTAAACGAGGACATGAAGTCATACTGTTTGAAAAGAGTTCCACACTGGGTGGCCATTTAAATGATATAAACAAGCTGCCCTTTAAAGAAGATTTGCTCCGTTATACCAATTGGCTCATAAATACTACTATGAAGTGCGGTGCCGATATCCGGCTCAATACGGAAGCAACAGTTGAAAACGTAATGGCTGAAAATCCGGATGCAGTAGTAGTTGCTACCGGCTCTATACCTGCTCGCCCCCCGATTCCGGGGATTGACAACCCCAAAGTAGTAAATGTCTTGGATGCGGATTCCGGAAGGAAAAAAATTTCCGGCAAAGTTGTGGTCTGCGGTGGCGGCAGCAGCGGCTGTGAATCAGGGCTGGCTTTGGCCATGCAGGGCTGCGATGTTACAATAGTTGATATGATCCCTGTCAGTGAGTTTGCTTCTGATATGATGGATCTAACCCGTAAAAACTTGTTCCATCTCCTGAATGAATACAAGGTTAAACTCCTCGGTGAAAGACTGGTTCGCTCCATTAATGATCAAGGAGTTGTAGTGGAGCGCAAAGACTGGGAGTATGAGACCCTGGAGGCAGATTATGTAGTCGAAGCTCTTGGCATGAAGAGCAATAATGAATTGGCTGAAAAGTTTAAGGAATTGCTGCCTGATGTTTATGTAGTTGGAGATGCTGATGAGGTTAAAAATATTAAAAGAGCAAATCTTACTGCTTATGATTATTGCTGCAATATCTAAAATGAAATAATTTACTCCCCCGGCCGGTCCGGGGGAATCTTTTTGAGTAAGCAAATAATTATGCTCTATATTATAGGCTTAGCCTATGGTGTCAATAGAAAATCGTATTTTACAAAAAAAGAGCAGAGAGCTAAACTATTTTTGAAAATAATAACAGTTATTATAAAAGATGGAGGAAAAATTTATGCCAAGTGTATTCCTGGGTAGCAGAAACCCTATTCTTTTTGGTTGCGGTACATCTAAGCTAACTGGGGAAAAATTAAAAGAATTTGGCTGCAAAAAAGTTCTGGTAGTATATGATAAGGGCGTTAAGGCAGCGGGTATTGTGGACAAAATCTTGGGATATATTCATGACGCCGGAATTGAAACAGTATGTTTTGACCGTGTGCTTCCTGATCCGCCAGATTATATATGCGAAGAGGCGGGTGCCCTTGGTGTTGCTGAAAAAGTAGACGGAGTTGTAGCTATCGGCGGCGGAAGTTCTTTGGATACCGGCAAGGCTGCTAAAGTATTATTAACCAATCCCCCGCCTATCAGCAGATACTTCCTCAAACATGAAGATATCGTACCTGATGAAAGTAATATGAAACCAATTATTGTGATACCAACTACCGCGGGGACTGGCAGCGAGGCCACTCCCGGTGGAGTGATCACCGATACTAAAAACAATTGCAAACAAAATGTTCCTTGTGCAACTAACCTTGGTATAGTTGATCCTGAACTTACTTTAGGGCTTCCTCCCGCTGTAACGGTTACAACTGCAATTGATGCTCTTTGTCATTGCGTTGAAGCTTATACATCCAAAGAAAACAACAGAATCAGTGATGTACTTGCCAAGGAAGCGATATATTTAATCGGTCAGAACCTAAGAAAAGTGATACAAGACGGTTCCGATTTGAAAGCCAGGGAGAACGTGCAGATGGCAGCGACCCTTGCCGGGTTATCCATTATGGGGCCTTTCTGTAATATCCCTCATGAAATAGGTCTGGTTTTGGGCATGATTTTCCATCTGCCTCACGGCATAGCTTGCGGCATTACTCTGCCAGAAGCTTTGGAATATTTGGCACCGGCAATCCCCGAGAGAATAAAAACCGTAACCCAATTGTTGGGGGGAAAGGTTCCTGATGATGCCTGCCCCGAGGAGATCGGTCGTATCGCTTATAATACCGTACGTTCTCTTTACGACGATGTTGGCATGCCTAAGCTTAAGGATTTGGTTAAATCCAAAGAGGAACTGGTTGCAGCTGTTCCTGAAATCATGGATTATTCACCATTTGAGTTTTCAGCTCGGCCTGTAACTGCGGAAGATGTGAAAGCTATTCTGGAAAAAGCTTATAACGCCTAACTCAAAAAGGTTTACATTATGTTTGCAAGATAGAGGGCTATAGCCCTCTATTATTTATATTCTATTAAAAATGTGTCAAATCCAGTATAATCTATTATAAGGATATAGATAGGGACATCATGGCAGATTATGCAGGAAGGTGAAAACATGAATAGAAAATCCAGAAAAAGTCTAGGACAAAAGGAACTAGAAAGGATCGTTACTGAACACAGCAATTCCATTTCTTTACATGATAAATATGGAAATATATTATTAAATTTTCTGGGAGTTAAAGTTAGCAACCTTGTTGGTTTAAATGCCAAAGATTTATCCAATGAATATGACTGGTCGCCAAGTCAAAAAGCTGTTCAGACCCGTTCCCCAGTTACAGGCGTTGTTGGTACAAAGTATGGTAGAAAACAGATAGTAAATGCCACGCCTCTTTTGGATGAAAAGGGAGATATCAGTTTGGTTGTTGTCACCGCTTTGGATAAGGAACTGATAGATCGCTACAAAGAGATGCTCAACAAAGATAATTCTTTAGAAGAAAGCTATAAGATAACCATAGATTATTTAAGTGAATCTAATTTCTCCGATAATGCGATTATTGCTGAAAGCCCGGAAATGGTTAAAGTTTTGAAAACCAGCAAAACAGTGGCTAAAACTGATAGCACCGTAATGTTAATTGGAGAATCCGGTACCGGTAAAGAAGTGATTGCCCGGTATATTCATCGCAATAGCTTACGCGCAAATCAACCATTTATTCCAGTGAACTGTGCCGCCATTCCTCAGGAACTGATGGAATCCGAATTTTTCGGCTATGTGAAAGGAGCCTTTACGGGTGCTAATGCACAGGGTAAAGCCGGTCTTTTTGAGATCGCTCATAATGGGACCTTATTTTTGGATGAAATCGCCGAGCTACCGTTGAGTATGCAGCCTAAATTGCTGCGGGTATTGGAAACAGGCGAAATAAAACGATTGGGTGATAATAAAACTAAAAAAGTAAATGTCAGATTGATTGCTGCTACCAATAGGGATTTAAAAGCAATGATCGATCAAAAGCAATTTCGAAGTGACCTTTATTTTCGCTTGAATGTTGTTCCAATAACTTTACCCAGTTTACGCAGCAGACCTGATGATATTTTACCTTTGGCTTATAGCATATTAAAAGAACTGAATCTTAAATACGGTTTGAATAAAAAATTTACCAATCAAGCCATAGAAGCTTTTTTTGAATATTCTTGGCCCGGAAATGTTAGGGAATTGCGCAATGTTATTGAAAGAATGGTTGTTACATCTGTTGGAGATGACCTATATCTTGAAGACAGTCTGCTGGATAAAGTCTCTGTTCCAAATAATAACTCCGCTATTTCGGAAAATAAGGAAACGATTTACAAAGGCACCCTTAAAAGCGTTTTGGCTGAAGTCGAAAAAGATTATATTAAACAGGTACTGAAACAATGCGGAGGGAAAGTCTCGGAAGCAGCAAAGATTTTAGGGATTCATCGTTCGGTTTTATACAGGAAAATGGAAAAATATTCGCTTTAAGCGAGGATTTCAACTCCATAAGTCATGGTCTAATTCTTATGAATTTAATAAAATAAAATGTTATTAATAATAATTTGAATATTCATGATAATGAACTCTTGTCTAAAATAAAGAGGGGAGAGATATTTGTTGCAGAAAGTATACAACAATTGTCTCAATAAAGAGACAATTGTTGCTGTTGCGCAACTTCAACTGATTATTTGTCCGGGTGCGGATACCAGCTATCTAACACTTGGACAACAGCTTTAGCAGCTTGCTTAAAGCTTGGCATAATTATTGCATAAGAAAAACCTGTAATTATCTTTCGTTATATTTTTATGCCTACCGGTTATATAAAGCTCTGGGGAAATATATTTATAAAATATTATAATCTGGAAAGAGGTAGAGAAATATGAATGGTTACACAGGAAAGATGCTGTTCGTCAACTTGACGACCGGCGAATTGGAAGACAAATATATCCCCGAACAGTGGTATCGCGATTTTATCGGCGGACCTGCCCTTGGTGCTAGGATTCTCTATGAATACATGCCTGCAAAATGCGATGTATTCGGAGAGGACAGCATGGTCGGTTTTATTACCGGGCCTTTTAATGGTTCTAATTTCTTTTGCGGGGGACGTTATACCGTTGTTTCAAAGTCACCGGTCTATAATGGCTGGAATGACGCCAATTCCGGCGGTAACTTTGGCCCAGCGCTTAAGGCTGCAGGTTATGATGGAGTTTTTGTAAAAGGCATTTCTCCAAAACCTGTTTATATCTTTATTGACAGCGGCAAAGCGGAGATCAGGGATGCGCAAAAATATTGGGGTATGACCAGTAATGACTTTGAAAAAGCTTTGGCTGCTGATCTTGGTTGCAAATATAGTGCTTCTTATATTGGACCTGCGGGTGAACGCCTGTCTCCTATGGCTTGTGTATTAAACGATTATTCTCGTGCAGCAGGTAGAGGCGGCACGGGAGCTGTTATTGGTTCCAAAAAACTTAAAGGTGTTGTATGTACCGGCAAACTTCCTATTAAGATAGCCGATAAAGCCGGTTTAAATGCACTAACCAAATCTGTGGCCGAGTTTTTAAAGGATCATCCTATGATGGCTAACATGCGTTCGGCTGGATCAACAGGTGCTTTTTTACCCAATCTTATGAGCGGAGATACTTGTGTGAAAAACTATTCTGTCTCTCTTGAGGAGACTGGTAAGACCGTTAAGGATTTTGAGCGCCTTGGGGCACCTAAAATCAGCGATGAATATAAAACTGAAAGTTATTCTTGTGTATCCTGTCCCATGCGCTGCGGTGCTGAAGTTCAAGTTAAGGAAGGTAAGTACAAAACCGATGAGAATTCCAAAGTGGCAAGACCTGAGTACGAAAGCTTGGGATGGTTCGGTCCTGGAATAATGAACGAAGATCCCGAGGTCGTAATAGCCTGTAATCACTTATGTAATGAGTATGGATTGGATACCATTTCCACTGGCGGTACATTGGGTTGGGTGTATGAATGCTTCAATAATGGTGTTTTAACCAAGGAAGAACTGGATGGCATCGAACCTTATTGGGGTAACGGCGATGCCGCGGTGGAATTAACCAGAAAGATATGTAATATGGAGGGTTGTGGAAAAATATTGGCTCATGGTTCTCAATACGCTGCTAATCATTACGGTAAAGGTCATGAATACCTGTTTGTGGCTAGCGGTATGGAAATAGCCGCCCACGACCCGCGTCGGGCACCCGGCTACATCCGTACTTACCAGCTAGATCCCTCACCTGGGCGTCATGTAAAAGGTGGGTTAGCCAAGGCTAACGATCGTATGTCCCGTGAACTTCGATACAATTACCGCATTACCGGTTACCATGATGTGCAGGAGACTTGTGTTACTGAGTATATTAACGCTTCCGGTCTTTGCATATTTACGGCACGAGTATTCCCCGGTAATTCTATCTATGAAGCCTATAAATATATCACTGGCTATGAAATGAGTCAGCGTGACCTTCGCTTTTTTGGTATCCGGTCATTTACCATGCGCCATGCTTTTAATCTACGTGAAGGGTTAAGAAGAAAAGACTTTACAATTACGGATCGCATGGCCGGAAGACCACCGCTTAAGGGCGGCCCAACTAAGGGAATAACCTTGGACGAAGAGCGACTTGGAGATAATTTCTACAATGCAATTGGTTATTACCAAGACGGTACACCGTACCTTGATATGCTTCAAATTACAGGTGGATTAGAATGTGTTATTAATGACCTGTATCCGCCTGAGGAAAAGAAATAACTGAAAATAAACCTCAATTGTTTAAATTAAGCGAGAATTATATGAGGAGAGTTTTTCCGATGAAAGTTCTTGTTAAGTTTTTCGTTTTTGATTTGCCCCCTGATTTTGCCGACGCAGAACTGGAACTTCCCGAAGGTTCTGTTGTAAACGATGTCCTGGAGGCTTGCCTTAAATTGTTTGAGCAAAGAAATGTTACCATGGATGTCAATGAATTAAAAACTGCTACCGTGATGGTCAACGATAAATGGGCCGATGTTGGCGACCCCATTGCCGATGGGGACACGATTAGCATAATTCGTCCTATGGACGGGGGTTGATCCATGAACAGCGGCAGGTATTCTCGCAATATGCCAGCTCTTTCGCCAGAAGAATGCGCGGTTTTGAGACAGAAACATGTTTGTGTTGTAGGCTGTGGAGGCCTTGGCGGCTATATTATAGAAATACTGGCTCGCATTGGAATAGGTGCTTTAACGGTGGTTGATGGTGATGTCTTTGATGTTACCAATTTGAACCGCCAGCTTTTAAGCGATGAGACACTGTTGGGAGCCAAGAAAGCCGAGATTGCCGCAGCACGTGTCTCCAGAATAAACTCCGATGTTAAGATTACGGCTGTTTCAGAATTGTTTACAGCCCAAAATGGCCTACGGATACTGGAAGGTTGTGATCTTGTCGTCGATGCTTTGGACAACATTGACTCCAGACAAGTTCTGGCCGATGTGTGTGCCAAGAGAAACCTTTTTCTTGTCCATGGAGCCATAAGCGGCTGGTTTGGGCAAGTAACAGTAGTTGCTCCCGGCTCCAAGGTCCTTGACAAGCTTTATCCACCGAGAGCAAAGGATGCACCCAAGAAAGGAAACCCTTCTTTTACTCCTGCTGTATGCGCTTCAATTCAGGCCGCCGAAGCTATTAAACTGTTGTGCGGCAGGCAAACCTCGCTTCTTGGCAAACTATTGTTTATAGATCTTAGAACAATGGAGTTTATAAAAATAAACATTTAAGGAAAGTTATGAAAAACACTTAACAAGAAGTAATAAAAATAACGTTTAAAAGAAGTAATAATGAATGAAGAAATGATAAGAAATTGAGTTGGCAGCAATAATCACACCCGCCCCCGATTGCGCCGGGGCGGGTGTATTCATCTGATGGTTTTGTTTCAGAAAAGCGTCATTGTTTCTAAATAGCGACTTTGTTGCAAAAATGAGACATAAGTTTTCTGTAGAAATTATTGAAGTAGTGTGTTAACAAAAGCAAAATCATTATTTTTTGACCTATTGGGACTTCTGTGAGTATTATTACGATTAAAGTGAATAATCTGATAATAAACAATTATTTTGTAGTTGGCATAGATTTTGCATTAATATAATAATGAAGTTAAAAATAATCGTAATACTTTGAGGGATTAGTGATTATTAGAACAAGACTTAGCCTAAATATTAAATATTTAGAAAATTTTTAAATTATTAGAAAATCTTAGGAAAGGAAGGATTAAAGTGGTTACGCCAGCTAAAGTAAACCCTGAAGAAATCAGAAGCGTCAAAGTGTTAACCCCCAGACTGCAGAAACTTAAAGCAGAATGGGAAGAAGCAGAACCTCAGGTTTATGTTGATGACACGCTTCTATTTACTCAGTCTTGGAAAGAAACCGAAGGCCTGCCCATAGATATTCGTTGGGCCAAGGCTTTGGAAAAAAGACTGCTGGAATGCCCGCTTTTAATCAGAGACGGTGAGATCATCGTCGGGTCCCTTACCAAGTTTATCCGCGGTAACGGTACTTTGTGCGCGATGAAGCCGCACGAAATTTTAGCAATGTGCAACAGCGGAAAATTTGACCGCAAAACCAGCGACAAAGAATCAACAAAAATAACCCCTGAGGATTTGCAGGCTTTAAAAGAAGACGCTGAGTACTGGATTGAGCATATGCCCAAAGTCAGTACAGTTAATGCCGCTTTGGAATATGAATTTGGTCCTTGGATTTTTGACCTTATGTTTGACCGGGCCTGTGTTTTCGAAGGCCGTGGCGTTCGTTACAAAATGGACAGAGGTCTGTTCCAGAACTACAGCGCATATGGCGGCGGAGTGGCCCAAGTCAGTGCCAAGTGCATAGAAAAGGGTCTGAACTATGTAATTGAACAATGTCAAAAAGAAAAAGAAAGAATGGTGGCAGAAGGGGATAACGAACATTCCCACGGATCCGCCCAGTTCTTGCGCAAATACTGGCTGTTGGAAGCTTGTATTATCTCCTGCAAAGCCTTTATAGCTTATGCCAAGAGACATGCGGACCTGGCCAGAGAGATGGCGGCCAAAGAGACCCGTCCTGAGCGCAAAGCTGAACTGCTTAGAATTGCTGAAGCCTGTGAACGGGTACCGGCAGAACCGCCACGGGACTTCTTTGAAGCAGTACAGTGTGTAAGATTGTATCACCTGGTTTGCTGGAAAGAAAGCTCGGACCGTCCGGAAGTACCGATCGGTCGTTTGGACCAGATTTTGTATCCTTACTACAAGAAAGACAAAGAAGAAGGCAAAATCACGGCCCAGGAAGCAGCGGAACTGTTGGGTGCTTTGTGGTTGAAGATCAGAGAGTGCGAACAGCTCGTTACTATTCCGCGTGAACAGCGTGCTGCTCCCGGTTCTCTCTTGCCGAACGTCACTATTTGCGGCAGAGACAAAGACGGCAATGATTTAACCAACGAGGTTTCTTGGCTCATTCTGGAAGTTATGGCTCAGACCAAACTTTCCGAACCTGCCGTATATATTCGTTACCATCAGGATATGGATCCCGAATTTGTCATTCATGCCCTAAGGTGCAACCGTGAATTTGGCGGCGGCAATCCGGCCTTCTTGAACGATGAACTGGGCACTCAACGTTATTTGGACAGAGGGGTACCGATTGAAGATGCTTGTAACTGGAGCGCCAGCGGTTGCTTAGGCTATCATCTGGATTGCATGGAACACGTTGGCGGCGGTCACAACATCAACCAGACCAAGCTGCTTGAACTGGCTTTAAACAACGGTTTTGACCCCAGGACTCAGAAACAGCTTGGACCTAAGACCGGTGATCCCAGGACCTTTACTTCAATTGAGCAAGTAATGGAAGCTTACTACAAACAACTTGAATACTTTGTCCCACTCTTGCATAAGGTCAAAATGATTTCCCTGGCTACGGAGATTACCGACGGACCGATGAGCGGTTTAAGGTGCGCAATGCAGTTTGAAGACTGCATCCGGGAGGGTCTTACTCCCAAAGAAGGTGGCGCCCGTTATCCGGAAGGCAGAACATCCTGGCTGGGAAGCCGCGGGATGGTGGATTTAGCAGACTCTCTGGCGGCGATTAAGAAACTGGTCTTCGATGAGAAGAAAGTCACCATGGATGAGCTGTTGGATGCATGTGCCAAGAACTGGGAAGGCTATGAAGAATTGCGTCAGATGTGCCTGAATGCGCCCAAGTACGGCAACGATGATGACTACGTTGATTCTATTTATCATGAGCTTTCCACCAAAGTTCCGGAAATTATGCAGAGATGGATTGACCCCATCACCGGCAAAAAACCGATGCTCTTTATCGGTGCGGCAGCCGGTCATATAGCCATCGGAAAGGCCGTCGGAGCATTGCCTAACGGCAGGCTGGCCGGATCACCCACTTGTGATGCTGCCTGCTCCGCTATGCCCGGTATGGATGTCAACGGACCGACAGCGACAATTAACTCTGCCACCAAAGGCCCATATGCTAAGGAATATGTCGGTTATGCCATGAATATGAAGTTTTCCAAGACCATATTGAATACGGATGAGAAGCTGCAAAAATTGGCCTGGTTGATAAAAGCCTTTATGAAGAGAGGCGGTTGGCATATTCAGTTTAACATTCACAGCAAGGAAGAACTGCTTGATGCCCAGAAACATCCTGAGCGGCATAAGAACTTGCTGGTCAGGGTCGGCGGTTACAGTGCTTACTTTATTGATTTGCCGCCAGAACTCCAGACTGAAATTGTTAACCGTACCATGCATGAGTTAGTGTAACAGTACTTTGTTTACTCCCTTTCTATAATGGCCTTTAACAAAATAGGCCGTAATATAAATGCCGCTGGCAGGCTTCTGTCGGCGGCATTTTTTTGCTTAATTGGGGAAAACATAAGTTCCATTGTATTTAAGATTATTATTCTGATAATATTATTGTTAGATAATGAAATAATCAACTTCGAAATATTTATTTCGAAGAAATGTTTATTATGAGATCAAGGAATGGTAAAAATTTAGATGAGTTATAACGACCAACCAACTCCTCAACAAGAACGGTTACAGAAGGTAATTGCCCGTTTGGGTATAGCTTCCCGTCGTCATGCAGAAGAACTGATCAGTAAGGGTCTTGTCAAAGTCAATGGCCAGGTTGTTACAATCCCTGGTACAAAGGTTTCACCTCAAGATAAGATTGAGATATTGGGCCGGGGGAAAATTAAACAGGCTGGGAAACGGGAGGAATTAGTCTATTATCTTCTTTATAAACCTGTGGGAGTTATAACTAGTGTTTATGATCCCCAGCATCGAAAAACGGTTATTGATCTTATTCGGCATAGTGTAAGCCAAAGAGTTTATCCGGTCGGCAGATTGGACTATGATACCTCCGGGCTTCTTTTATTGACCAATGACGGGGATCTTACTTATAGGTTAACACATCCCCGTTATAAAGTGCAAAAGACTTACAAAGCTTGGGTAAAAGGGCCAATATCGACCCAAGCCTTAAAAACATTGCAAGAAGGGGTTAGACTTGAGGATGGGATTACGGCTCCGGCGAAAATAATCAAAGTTCAACAAGCCAATAGAGGAAATAATTTATCTACTGTAGAAATATCTATTCATGAAGGTCGCAATAGGCAAGTAAGAAGAATGTTTGAAGCGGTTGGCTATCCGCTTGTTGCTCTGCAAAGAATTGCATTTGGACCTCTAAAATTAGACAATCTTAAGCCGGGTGAGTTTCGACCACTTGAACCACAGGAAATTAAGTTACTGCGAAAAGAAGCGGGATTAGATGCCAATGAATGGGGAGATTGACCTTGCTCAAAGTGCGAATTAATAATGAACTGGTTCCGGGAAAGTTAAGATTTAAAATCAGGTTGGATTTTAGAGCTGAAGAAAAGAGCGGGCGCTTTCTTTTTGGCAGCAAATCAAGTGAAGCCGTGGCTGAAGAACTTCGTGAACAGCAGACCCGCCTTTTAAAAAATGTGCCTATTCAAGGTATCACTTTTGAAGAATTTGATGCCAGCATGGATATTTATCTTGTAAATGAAGGTGATCAGCGCCGGAAAAAAGAAGTGGCTTATGCGCCGCTTATTGTAACTCTTGTTGCTGATAACATTGAAGATGTATTTCCACTTCTTTTTCGGCCAGAGTTTAAAAAAATAGAAGTCCTTGGCCCGGAAAGCATTAATATTGACAGTACGGAATTAGAAAGGCTTTTATATTCAGTTTTTCGCAAGTATCGTGAACAAATGGCCAGATTAAATGAATTAGCATAAAGCAGGTCTTGAAATGTCAAAAAGAGTGATTGTTGTTGGCGGAGGGGCTGCTGGCTTAATGGCTGCCGGCCAAGCCGCAGCTGCCGGGGCAGAAGTGGTTTTAATTGAAAAAATGAAAAGGCTGGGCAGCAAATTGGCCATATCGGGCAAAGGTAGATGCAATATTACCAATGCGGGAGATATTTCCGACTTCATAAGATTTTATCCTGGTAACGGGAAGTTCCTTTATGCTTCTTTTAAACAGTTTGACAATCAGGACTTAATCGGTTTCCTTAAAGAGCTTGGAGTTGAAACAAAAATTGAGCGGGGTGGTAGGATATTCCCCGTATCAGATGAGGCGGAAACAGTTATCGCCGCTTTTCAAAAATTCCTTTCTCAGCATAAAGTTAAAATCATACTGGGACATACTGTCGAGGAGCTGGTCTTAGAAAAGGAAACAAAAGTGGTGGGAGTTAAATTTAGACGGAGTAGAAATAAAACTTCGGATTCGAATACTTCCAATGATCAGGAATTTTGTCCTGCCGGGGCAGTTATTGTTGCTACCGGTGGGGCTTCCTATCCCGGTACAGGTTCAACCGGTGACGGCTATAAATTAGCTGCCCAGGCCGGGCACAAGGTTATTAAACCATTACCGGCCCTTGTCCCTTTACGTGCCTTGGAAGATTGGCCCAGAGAACTGCAGGGGCTTGCCTTAAAAAATGTTGAAGTGTCCATTTGGGTCGACGGGGTGCAAAAAGGGAAACAGTTTGGAGAAATGATGTTTACCCATTTCGGAATATCCGGTCCGGTTGTTCTCACTCTCAGTAGGATTGCTTCCCATGCTCTTGCCGAACATAAAAAAGTTGAAGTTAGGATCAATCTAAAACCTGCTTTAACCTTTGAACAATTGGACGCTCGGCTGCAAAGAGATTTTAAACGGTTTTGCAATAAGCATTTTAAAAACTCTTTAGATGAGCTTTTACCCAAAAGCATGATTCCGGTCATCATCAGGCTATCGGCCATATCGCCAAACAAAGTGACAAATGAGATCAGTAAAGAAGAAAGAAGAAGACTTTGCCATTTGTTGCAGGAATTAAGGTTAAACATTACCGGCACTTTGGGAATGGCCGCAGCCATTGTTACCTCCGGCGGTGTAGATACTAAACAAATCAATCCCGCCACGATGGAATCTCGGTTGATTAAAGGTTTATTCTGGGCAGGAGAAGTGATCGATATCGACGGAATTACGGGAGGTTATAATCTTCAGGCTGCCTTTTCTACAGGTTATAAGGCGGGACGTGCGGCGGCAGAATATATCCAAAGTACGGAATGACTAAAAAATATGGCGCATAGATATTATTGAGGTGAGCAATATGCGCCGTAAGTATTCCCGCTATCGTTCTTCCATGCTGGAGAAAATAGAAAGAACAGTCATTCGCCTTGTTATAGCCTGTACGGTTTTGCTGGCGTTGTTTCAACTCAGATTGATTACTGATCCCGTGGATTTTTATCTTAAAATAGCCGGGGATATTGATACTCCTGCTTTTAAATACAGCCAGTATGTTAACGAAGATAAAAAGATTACTTTATATTTTAGCACCAATCCCGTCTCTCCGGTTTTAGTCAAACAAAACGGCCAGACATTGGGGGTTATAGGTCAAGGTCTGGAAATTAAAGTGGAACAAGGACAAGTAGAGTTGGATGCATCAGAAATTAATTATCCTGTGACCGTTGATATTATTTATAATGAAAAAATGCAAAGTCTTAACCTGCACGGAGACGTAAAAAGTTTTACTGTGAAATTAAAAACCGATCAAACCTTATAATTTGATTTAATGCATTTTCTTGGCGCTTAAGCAGATTTTTAATATAATATAGTTACATGAGCCAAGAGGAAAGACAAGCCTTTACGGCATTTGGAGGAAACATGACAACTGATAGTAAAATGGTAGCTGTGGCCGCCTTAAAAATGGCTATAAGTGAAACCAGGGAAGAAGAGAGTGAACTGAAAGCCAAATTTGCCGCCAGTGGCATTAGATGTGTGGCAGTGGACTACGGTGGTGATTACCTGGGCTCGATAAAAAAAATAATCGAGCGTGCTATTGTAGCGTCCAAGAGAGAAGGAGTAATCCAGGACACTCATGGGGATCAAGGTGCAGTTGCCGGAGCCACCAGAGAAGCCCTAAACCAGGTTATGGATAAGGCTTTAGGTCTCAATATCGGCGGTAAAATTGGTATTGCCCGCAGGGGTGAACATCTAAGTGTCGCTGTTTTCTTCGGAGTGGGGCTGCTTCACCTCGATGAGGTTGCGGTTGGGCTTGGACATAGGGTGGCACCTAAAAACTAGCATTGGAGCAATGGGACAAAGGGATGGTTCTAGTGTCTAGTATAAACGGGACACCAGAACCATCCCTTTGTCCCATTGGCTTACCGAGCTGAGTCATTAAACTTCTGAGTCTTCGGACGAGACAAAATCGTTATAGTCCATATTTCTTTTAATTTTGCGCCATTGGTTGGCTAAATTCTTTCCATATTTTTTATAGGAAAAACCCAGTAAAAATCCTCCTATCATTGCCGTACTTACTTTTAACCAGTTATTATTAGATTTTCTAGCAAACACAAATTACCAACCTCCTTGGATATCGAGTAAACAATTTGAATTTTACCGTTATATTTCTTGAGTTTATTATGTTATAGTCAGGAAGAAAATAAACAAGAATAATTTTACAGACGAGGGTGAATTATGGCTGAAGGGGAAATTATACAAACGACGGCATCTGAACAAAAACCCAAGTTGGATAAAAAAGTTTTGTTAAGGTTTTTAGTCGGCATAGCTGCATATTTCTGCCTGATGTTTTTGATTAACACTGTAATTTTCCGCTTTACAACTGGCAGAGCCGCCGATTATATATCAATTTTAATGTCAAATATTTTATTCTTTTGTTTGGTTTTGATTATTAAAGCCGAAATGTCTTTGACATGGAGTGATATGGGCTTAAACCAGGTTAATATTGCTGCCGGACTTATTGATGTGTTCAAAATATGGTTTCTGACCTGGTTTATTAATCTTCTTTATATTTTTTTACTTTTCGATTCAGGTATTACCGTTCCTGGAAATGAACGACTGTCAAAACTACTGCAAAATCCATCGCTGGTAATATTATTCTTTAACATTTTATTGATTGCCGTCATTGCCCCCATTGTGGAAGAAACTCTTTTCCGTGGAGTTTTGTTAGGCAGTTTGAAGACCTATTGCGGACCCTGGACGGCCATAATTGTCAGTGCGGCTATTTTTTCGGCTTTGCATCTGGAATTATTGGGATTTGTACCAAGATTTGTGTTGGGTATTGGTTTGGGATATCTTTATATTAAACACAATTCGATCTTTCCTTCTGTAGCTTTTCATGGGTTTAATAATCTTTTGGCTGTAATCGTGGTCACGGCTGCAACTTAACATTTGGCTGTAAGGTTAAGGATGGCTGTGGTATAATCTTAGACGGATTACTAATATTCTATTAGTAAAGAGCAGAAGGAAGGATTTTCTTGGGGAATAATAACAGAAAAAAGAATATGCATATCGCCATTGATGGTCCGGCAGGAGCCGGGAAAAGTACGGTTGCCCGGGCAGTTGCCGACAGATTAGGCATTGCTTATTTGGATACCGGTGCCATGTACCGGGTGGTAGCTTATAAAGCTCTTTCTTGCGGGATCCCAATCCAAGATGAAGAACGGGTAACAGCTTTGGCCCAAAAGATTAAAATTTCTTTTGAGTACGGGGAAAACCCTATGGTTTATTGTGACGGAGAAAATGTGACGGCTGAGATTCGCAGTCCAGAGATAGGGCGAGCTGTTTCGATCATAGCGTCCTATCCCGGTGTCAGAGAATGCCTGGTGAATTTACAGCGCCAGGAGGCGGCCAAAGGCAGTGTGGTAATGGATGGAAGGGATATAGGCACTTATGTATTGCCCCAGGCAGAAGTTAAAATATTTTTGACTGCTTCGCCCGAGGAAAGGGCTAAAAGAAGATACAGGGAAAACCTTTTGGCCGGCAAAAAGTCCAGTTATGAAGAGGTTTTGGACGACATCAAAAAAAGAGATAGGATGGATACAATGCGCAAACATGCTCCGTTAAAACCGGCGCCTGATGCCAAAATAATTGATACGACAAATTTAAGCCAGCAAGAAGTCATAGAAACTATTTTAAAAATTGTAGGTGAGACATAAGGTGGATTTTTATTCATTTTCCAAGCATGTTTGTTCATTTATCCTTAGGATTAAGGGTTATCGAGTTCAGGGGTTGGAAAATGTTCCATCACAAGGGCCTTTTATTGTAGCCAGTAATCATCTAAGCTTTTGGGATCCGGTAATCGTCGGTTGTGCTTTACCTCGTCCGATAATCTATATGGGTAAAGCAGAATTGTTTGATATGCCTATTTTGGGAAGAATAATAAAAGGTTTGCATGCTTTTCCGGTAAGGCGCGGACAGAGTGATATTTCTGCTATAAAAAAAGCGCTTACTGTTTTAAAAAATGGTGATATACTTGGTATATTCCCGGAAGGAACAAGATCTCAAACCGGCGAAATACTGGAAGCTATGACAGGGGTTGTACTCATTATGGAAAAAAGCAAGGCGCCCGTATTGCCGGCAAAAATCTATGGTTCCCGCGGTTTACTCAAACAAAAAAGGGGTACCATGGGAGTGATTATCGGCAAACCTATATATATTGATAAATTAGCCGTTCCTCCTGACATTAAGGATCGTCGCTCCTGGATAGCCAATAGAATTATGCAGGAGATTAGTGAATTATAATTACCATATTCGCTGCTAAAGAAGGAATTTTCCATTTCCCGACGAAATTATTGATAAGCACAAGAAGGAGGGCGGGATCATAAAGGAAATTATAAAAGCGGAAAAAGCAGGTTTTTGTTTTGGCGTCAAGAGAGCAATAGATATGGCAGAAAATGCAGTTTTAGAAGGTAAAACTGTAACACTAGGATCCCTAATTCATAATCAGCAAGTAGTAGACTATCTCAAGTCCAAAGGAATAAAACCTGTAGATTCTCTTGAAGAGATTGCGGATGGAGAGCAATTAGTGATCAGATCTCATGGGGTACCTCCGGAAATCTATAGAGAATCGCAAAAAAGAAATATTAAACTGATTGATGCAACTTGTCCCTATGTACAAAAAGCACAAAAATTAGCCGCAGAACTGTCAAAAGACAATTATGTTGTTATTGTGGTGGGGGACAAAGATCATCCTGAAGTTAAAGGTATTCTTGGCTGGGCCGGTGAGAATTCCTTAGCTATTAACACCATAGAACAAGCAAAGGAATTGCCTTACATACCCAGTATGGCTGTATTAGCCCAAACTACTCAGCATCCTGGGACTTTTTCCGAGATTGTTGAGGAGTTAAGAAAGCATACGGACAATCTAATTGTCCATAATACTATATGTAAAGCTACAGAAGAACGCCAGGCAGCAGCTCAAGCTTTGGCAGAAAAAGTTGACGTTATGATAGTGGCAGGAGGACGCAGCAGTTCCAATACAAGAAAGCTAGCTGCCATCTGTAGTCAAAAAACACCAACTTATTTAATTGAAACTGCGGCTGAAATACAAGAAATCTGGTTTAAAGATGCCAACTGTATCGGTCTTACTGCAGGGGCTTCCACACCGGATTGGATTATTGAGGAGGTTTACACAAAAATGTCGGAAATTTTAGAGAAGGCAAATGAAGCACTTGTCGAGGAAACACCTGAAGTAAGAAAAGAAGATGACGTTAATACCATGGAAAATTTTGAACATGAATTGCCTTCAATTTATGGGGGAGCCATAGTTAATGGGACCGTGGTCAAAATAACCGAGGATGAAGTATTTGTGGATATAGGCTGGAAGTCCGAAGGGGTTATTCCGCGGGAAGAATTAACTGCTACTCAAATATTGAATCTCAACGAGGCTGTAAAAATTGGCGATAAGATTTCAGCAATGGTAACCAGGGTTGAGAACAACGAAGGATATACTGTACTTTCTCGTAAAAAGGTTGCTGAGTATGAAGCCAGGGAACGCTTGGCTGCCTTGGCTGAAAGCAAAGAAGAAATTCAGGCCAAAGTAACGGAAGTAACCAAGGGAGGATTGTTGGTTGATCTGGGCATGAGAGGCTTTATACCCGCCTCCCAGATTGAAATCGGCTATGCAGGGGATTTAAACAAATATCTAGGCCAAACATTAAGACTTAGGGTAATAGAATATAATCCTGCTAAAAGAAAATTGATCTTATCACAAAAAGTTATATTGGAAGAAGAACAAGCTGAAAAACGAGAACAGCTATTGGCTAGCTTGCAAGAAGGAGATGTAGTTAAGGGTATTGTGCGTCGCTTGACTGATTTTGGGGCTTTTGTTGATCTTGGCGGAATTGACGGTTTACTTCATATATCTGATATGGCCTTTTCCAGAATTAATCATCCCTCAGAAGTTGTAAAGGTCAATGATGAGGTTGAGTTGCAGGTTCTCAAAGTCGATAGGGACAAAGGGAGAATCTCTTTAGGACTTAAACAGCTGAAGCCCGATCCATGGTCAAATGTGGAGCAAAAGTACCCTGTAGGGTCGATTATTCAGGGCAAAGTAGTAAGAATTGCACCCTTTGGCGCCTTTGTCCAACTCGAGGATGCTGTAGACGGTCTGATCCATATCTCCCAACTTGCCGACCGACGGGTGGCCAAAGTGGAGGATGTAGTTAAGGTTGGAGAGATGATCAGTGCTAAAGTTATTGAATGCAAACCAGAGGAAAAAAGAATTAGTCTCAGTATCAGAGAAATGATAGCCGATGCCCAGAAAGCAAGCGACCAGGAAGCGATGTTGAACCAACCGGAGGATATAAAAATAACTATTGGTGACGCAATTGGCAACATTGAGCAAGACAAATAGTAACAATAAGAATCAGCCCTTTAATGACTTCTTGCTTTGAGCAAGAAGTCATTTCTCATAAAGTAATATTATTGGCAGGGGGCTAATTGAGATATGGCTCAGAAAACTAAACCGGGAAAGCCTGATCTAATACTGTTGTTTGCCGCCGTATTTTTGTTGGCTATTGGACTTATCATGGTTTTGAGCGCGAGTTCTTTGTTTTCTTTTAAGCAAACAGACAATTCTTTTTATTTGTTTTTTAAACAATTGAGATGGGCATTAATAGGTAGTATTGCCGCTTTTGTCACTTTTCTTGTTCCATACAAATATTGGAAAAAAGTTTCCGGTTTAGGGGTTTTGATAAGTATTGTCCTGTTATTATTGCTTAGATACAGCGATCTTGCCGTTACTGAAAAAGGTTCAACCAGATGGTTGGAGATAATGGGACTTTCCATACAGCCTTCAGAAATTGCCAAACTTGCCCTAGTTCTTTTTTTGGCCTATATTTTATCTCGTTATCCAGTTAAGAAACTTACCGATGCTTTGTTCCCGCTGTTTGTTATGGGGGTTATTATGGTTTTGGTCTACAAACAGCCGGATTTAGGCACTACTGTTGTTATTGCGCTGGCTGGCGGGGCAATGCTTTTAATGACTGAGCTTAACATACTATATTTTTTGACGGCAGCACCGGTTTTGGGAGCCATCTGTTTTTATCTTATCCGTCATGAGGCATATCAATGGAATAGAATCTTAGGATGGCTTTACCCTTGGGAATATGCCACCACTTACGGTTGGCAAAGTGTAAATGCTCAAATTGCTTTTGGTTCCGGCGGACTGTTCGGTATTGGTATTGGCCGCAGTGCAGCTTACGGCTCACTTCCGGAAAACTATACCGATACCATCTATGCCGTTATCGGCCAGGAATTTGGTTTTTTTGGTACTTGCATTGTTTTAGTAGGTTTTGCAGTGTTAATCAGCAGGGGCTACATAATTTCCAGGCAATGCCCGGATAGTTTTGGCAGGCTATTGGCTTTTGGAATCACAACTATGCTCGCGGTTCAGACCGCAGTTAATCTTTGTGTGGTAACAGGTTTGCTGCCGGTAACTGGTATTACCCTGCCTCTTATTTCTTACGGAGGTAGTTCTTTACTTATAACTATGGTTGAAATTGGTATACTTTTAAATGTTTCAAGATATCGCAAAACAACTGCGGAAAACAGAATAACCAGCTATAGCGAATATAAGTTTAAAAGTCGAGGGATGAGTGTATCTTGAGAAAAGGTTTGATTGTGAGCAAAGTATTGGAACACAGCATTGCTGCAGAGATGGACATAGAAGCCGGAGATATTGTTCTGGCAGTAAATGGTTGCCCGGTTAACGATATTTTAGATTTACAGTATCACACGGCCGACAATGAGTTTACTCTGCTGATTGAAAAACAAAATCAGGAGGTTTGGGAACTTAAAATCGAAAAAGAACCCGGGGAATTTCTGGGGATTGAAATTGATGCTATCGGAACAGAAGGATTGAAAAAATGTGCCAATAATTGTATTTTTTGTTTTATCAGCCAGTTACCGCCGGGGATGAGAGACTCACTTTATGACCGGGATGATGATTATAGACTTTCTTTAACCCAGGGAAGCTATATAACCCTCACAAACCTTCGGCCTCAAGATATTGAACGAATCAAAACTCTTCATATCAGCCCTCTTTATATCTCGGTTCACGCTTGGGACAGTGCCGTGCGGGCCCAATTAATGGGGAACCCAAAGGCAGGAAATCTTCCGGAACAAATCCGAATGCTAGCGGAAGCGAGGATAACACTCCATACCCAGATTGTTTTGGTTCCGGGATATAATGACGGGAAAGTATTGGAAGAGACAGTGCAGGAGCTGGCTCAATTATATCCTGCGGTTCAGTCTATAGGGGTAGTACCGGTAGGGTTGACCAAATTCAGGGCTGGCCTGCCCAAATTACGAACGGTTAGCCCCAAAGAAGCGGCTCAAATATTGGATCTAGGCATAGCCTGGCAAAAAAGTTTTCGAACTCGGACCGGTAGAAATTTAGTCTATTTTTCAGATGAGTTTTATTTCTTAAGCGGTCGAGATTTCCCGCCGATAGATGAGTATGATGATTTCTCCCAATTAGAGAACGGGATTGGATTAACCGTTAAATTCAAGGAGGAGGTTGAGTCACACCTTTCTTTTCTTCCTCGAGCAATACATGAAAAAAGAATGGTTCATCTCGTAACCGGTGTCCTGGCAGCTGATTTTTTTCAAAAGCTATGCAATCAATTAAAAGAAATCACTGGCATAAATATTACAGTCCATCCCATTGTCAATAGATTTTTCGGTCCTCAAATAACCGTGGCCGGGCTTTTAACTGCGCGGGACATAGCTGCTCAGATTAATGATTTAGAAGGGGATTATTTTTTAATCCCGAAGGTAATGCTAAAAGCCGATGAAGATGTTTTTTTGGACGGTTACAGTGTAGATTGGTTGGCTCGGAAAATTAACGGTCAAGCAATAATTGTAGAAAACAACGGGAAAGCATTCCTGGAAGGAGTTTTAAGAAAGCGGATCGGGGGTGTAGCATAAGTGAGTAAACCGTTAGTAGCTATAGTGGGACGTCCCAATGTTGGTAAATCGACTCTTTTCAATAGAATAGTCGGCGGTATGGTGGCTATAGTGGAGAATACTCCCGGGATCACGCGGGATAGGTTATATTTTGATGCTGAATGGCAAGGAAAAAAATTTACCTTAATCGATACTGGCGGGATTGAATTTAAAGACAAAACGACTCCATTGTCCTCCCAGATGAAGCAGCAGGCTGAAATAGCCGTGGAAGAAGCGGATGTGGTATTATTTTTAGTGGACGGAAAAACCAGGGTTACCCCAGATGACGAAATGATTGCCAGGTATTTGCGACAGGCCGGTAAACCAGTTATTTTGGTTGTCAATAAAATCGAGCATTTTGACAGTTTTGAAAGCGAAGCACACGAGTATCTGTCCTTAGGATATAGAGATCCGATTCCGGTATCCGCTGTACATGGTATGAATATCGGGGATTTGTTGGATGCCATTATCTCTCATTTCCCGGATGAGCCGCAAGAAGAAATTGATCCCGATATTATAAAAATTGCCGTTATTGGCAGGCCAAATGTAGGAAAATCTTCAATAGTCAATAAATTATTGGGGGAGGAACGGGTAATTGTCAGCGATATTCCGGGTACAACCAGGGATGCTGTTGATACTCCGTTTACCTACGAAAATAGACAATATATTTTAATTGATACAGCCGGAATAAGAAGAAAGAAAAAAATTTCCGAAGTTACCGAAAGTTACAGTGTAATACGTTCCTTTAGGGCTATTGAGCGTAGCGATGTTGTCCTAATGGTGCTTGATGCCACCGAAGGTGTTACCGACCAGGACAAAAGGATTGTGGGTTATGCGCATGAAAAAGGCAAGGGTATAATATTAATAATAAATAAATGGGATTTAATAGAAAAAGATGACAAAACTATCAATAAGTTTGAAAAAAAAATTAGGGAAGAACTGGCTTTTGTCGATTATGCACCTACCCAGTTTGTTTCGGCTAAAACAGGGCAGAGAATCAACAAAATTATGGATTTAGTAGAATTTGTGGCGGAACAAAACAGTCGTCGCATCTTAACAAGTACTTTAAACAGTGTGCTTCGGGAATGGGTGCATTTAAATCCCCCACCTTCGGATAAAGGAAAAAGGTTGAAAATCCTTTATGCTACCCAACAAGGTGTTCAACCACCGACATTTATCTTTTTTGTCAATGATCCAGAACTTGTTCATTTCTCTTATAGTCGCTATCTTGAAAACCAATTAAGAAAAAATTTCGGTTTTGAAGGATCTCCTTTAAGGCTAATCATGAGAAAAAGAGAAGAGGAGAATGATTGATCACTATGCTCACTTATAAGCTTTTTATTTTCTTAGTTGCATATTTACTTGGCACAATTCCATCCGCCTTTCTTGCCGGTAAAATAAAGAAAATAGATGTCCGCAAGTTGGGCAGCGGTAATATAGGCGCGACCAATGCTTATCGACTGTTGGGGAAAAAATGGGGTATTGCTGTTTTGGCAGCCGATGCTGTTAAAGGAGGCTTGGCCGCTTATTTGGGACTTATATTTTTTGGGACCTGGGGAGGATTAGCCGGAGGTATATTGGCTTTGCTGGGCCATACTTTTAATCCTTGGTTTGGCTTTAAACCCAGTGGGAAGGGAGTTGCCAGCGCACTTGGTATTGTATGTGTATTAATGCCCAAAGTGATGGTAGTGGGCGTTTGTGTTTTTGTTGTTACAGTAGCTATCAGCAGGTTTGTCTCCCTTGGTTCGGTCCTGGGAGCGTTGGCAGTGATTATTACGGCTTTAGTTTTTCGGGAAGAGCTTCCTAATATTATCTTTGCTATAATCGGTTGTTCCCTTATTGTGATTAGGCATATAGGCAATTTAAAAAGAATTGCCAATGGTACGGAGCCTAAGTTCGGTCAAAAGCATGATAGTAAAGATAGGAAGTGATGAGATGAAAAAAACCGCTGTATATGGGGCAGGAAGCTGGGGAACGGCCATAGCTCTTCTTTTGGCTAGGGCCGGTCATCAAGTTTCACTTATCGGAAGGAACCAAGAAAAAATCAACACCATGAAAAACAGGAGGGAAAACACTTACTATCTTCCCGGGGTAACTCTACCGGATATGATCATGCCTTCGATCGACTTACAGGATATTGACGCCGATGTAGTATTCTTGAGTGTGCCATCGCATACGGTAAGGGAAAGTTGCCGTTTAATAAAACCGTTTTTGCGTCCAAATTGTATCATTGTTAATACGGCTAAAGGGTTGGAAGAAAAAACTTATCTTAGACTTTCCCAAGTAATAGCCCAGGAACTTCCCGACCACCCGCTGGCAGTCTTATCAGGACCCAGCCACGCCGAAGAGGTGGGTAAGGACGTGGTGACAGCCGTTGTTGTCGCAGCTCAGGATATAAAAACCGCGGAAACGGTCCAGGATTTGATTATGACTCCCAAATTCAGAGTATATACCAATCATGACTTGATTGGTGTGGAGATGGGCGGAGCATTAAAAAATATTATTGCTCTTTGCACAGGAATATTGGAAGGCATGAATCCCAGGGATAATACCAGGGCTGCCTTAATCACCAGAGGATTGGCTGAGATTACCAGATTGGGTGTAGCCATGGGCGGGAAACTCGAAACATTTTATGGTTTGGCGGGAATCGGTGATTTGATTGTAACTTGCACGAGTTCTCACAGCCGGAATTTAAGGGCCGGTAGGGCTCTTGGTGCAGGTAAATCATTGGATGAAGTTTTGAAAGAAGTTGGCATGGTTGTGGAGGGAGTTAGGATAACCAAGATTGCTTATGAATTAAGCCAACGCCTGAATATCGCTATGCCTATTACTGAGAAGGCCTATAACGTGCTTTTTAACAATCTAAGTCCCCATGAAGCATTAGTGGAGTTGATGATGCGAGGTAAAAAACACGAAACCGAGGTTAGAGAATTCCTCGGTAAAGGACAATAAGTGATTTCTCTGAAACCATGGCACCTTTACGGGTGTCATTTTTTTATATCCTGGGCATAAATATTTAGACATAATTAACTTTTTATTTAAATATACATATAGTGCCTGAGGTGCTAGTCCTGTACCTACTAATACAGAATACCGGGGGTAGATTTTAGGTCCTTACTACCAAGGACAGCACAACTCAAAAGGAGGGAAAAACTCTATGCAAAATTTTAATATTTTCAGCGATATTGCTGAACGGACGGGAGGGGATATTTATTTCGGTGTTGTTGGTCCCGTAAGGACTGGTAAATCTACATTTATTAAGCATTTCATGGAACTTCTGGTCCTTCCCAATATTGCCAATGTATTTGAGAGAGAAAGAGCACGGGATGAGCTTCCACAAAGCGGAGCTGGAAGGAGAATTACTACTACCGAACCTAAATTTATCCCTTCCGAGGCGGTTGAAGTCATTTTGAAAGATACTATTCGTATGAATGTTCGCTTGGTAGACTGTGTCGGTTATTCGGTTGAAGGTGCTTTGGGGTATGAAGGGGAAGAAGGCGAAGAACCTCGTATGGTCCATACTCCATGGAGCGAAGAACCTATACCTTTTCAGGAGCCTGCCGAAATCGGAACCAGAAAAGTAATTACCGACCATTCTACCTTGGGGATAGTTGTGACCACGGATGGTACTATTTCCGACATCCCCCGAGAAAACTATATTCAAGCTGAGCAGCGTGTTATTGAAGAATTAAAGGAATTGGGCAAGCCATTTATTGTAATTCTCAATACCACCAGGCCTTATGCGGAAAATACCCTGGAGTTGGGGCGTTTGCTGGAAGAGACCTATCAAGTGCCGGTAATTCCTTTGGATTGCATGCAAATGAATTTGAACGATATTTCACAGGTCTTGGAAGAACTTCTTTACGAATTCCCCGTATCCGAGGTAAATATTGAACTGCCTAAATGGGTAGAAGAATTAGAGCTTAATCATCCGATCAGAGCCAGTTTTGAAGAAGTAATTCAAAAAGCGGTTGCCAATATTAAAAAAATAAGAGATTTAGATAGTGCCTTGGATATTTTGGCAGAGTGTGAACATGCTAAAGATGTTATTCTCAAAGAAACAAACTTAGGTACCGGTCGGGCTGAAATTCAGATTACTACTGAAAACGACTTATTTAAGCAAGTACTTGAGCAGCTTACTGGAGTGGAAATCGAAGGAGAACATACTTTGCTTAGAATGATTCTTGATTACAGCAAAGCAAAAAAAGAGTGGGATAAACTTTCTAAAGCCTTTGAAGATGTACGCACCAATGGCTATGGAGTAGTTACTCCTCAATTGGAAGAGATGCTTTTGGAAGAACCGGAATTAGTCAAGTCCGGTGGACATTATGGTATTAAATTAAAAGCAAGTGCTCCTTCTTTGCATATTCTGAGGGCTGATGTTACCACAGAGATCACTCCGTTGATCGGTACGGAAAAACAAGCTGAAGAACTGGTTAAATATATTCTGGATGAATTCGAGTCTGACCCTCAGAAAGTGTGGAGTTCCAATATTTTCGGTAAATCATTGCATGACTTGGTTAGAGAGGGTATTCAAAACAAACTATATAAAATGCCAAGTAATGTACAGGCTAAACTGCAGGATACCTTGCAGCGGATTGTAAACGATGGACATGGTGGCCTGATTTGTATCATTATTTAGGGTATTCCTCTAAAAAGGAATACCCTAAGCTTCACCGTTTGAGTCCGGGATAGCTATTGTCAAGTGGCTTCTCAAATGCTTATAATACAAGCAGGGTATGTGCAAGAATCTATCAAGGGGAGAAGTCATTGGCTACACAAAAAAAAGATTTTCTCTTGGTTAATAAGGATATTCTGCCGGAAGCCATAGTAAAAACGGCTCTGGCTAAAGAGTTGTTGGCTAAGTTTGATGCTTTAACTGTTAATGAAGCATGCGAACGGGTAGGAATAAGCAGAAGTGCTTTTTATAAGTACAAAGACGGGGTTTTCCCATTTTATGAAGCTAGTAAGGTCAAAATTATAACTTTGTCTTTGCTCCTGGTTGATCGAGCAGGGGTATTATCCGATGTTCTTAATTATATTGCTTCTGTCAAGGGCAATATTTTAACTATCAACCAG
>ENA-UPSB01001091-UPSB01001091.1-bioreactor-metagenome-genome-assembly--contig:-NODE-1091-length-35360-cov-59.174253_pt1 | contig 35360 bp, 32 predicted proteins | sample MGYA00238182_ERZ773286 | MGnify/ENA primary metagenome ERZ773286 (study PRJEB29026, sample SAMN07631240) | bioreactor metagenome | isolation source: Switchgrass digestor | place: USA: Dartmouth...
TTCATTTAAAACCCTCTTCAATACATCAATGGAATAATCGATGTCATCGTACGTCAAAGCATCCGATACCTGAATCCTTATTCTGGCCTGCCCTTCCGGAACAACCGGGTACCCGAACCCTACCACGTATACCCCTTCTTCCAGCATCCTTGCAGCAATCCTTATGGCCTTGGCGGTATCGTAGATCATGATCGGAACAATAGCGCTGTCGCTTTCCAGGGCCGTAATGCCGGCCTTTTTCAGTTGGTCCCTGAAATACTTCACTTTTTGGTGCAGCGAATGTACCTTTTCGGGATGTTCTTCTAAAAATTCCAGGGCTGCAAGGGCAATGGCGGCCAATACCGGCGGCAAAGAATTGGAGAATAGATGGGGCCTCGATCGTTGTATGCACAGATCGATTACCTCCTGGGGACCCGCAACAAAACCGCCCCCGGCTCCGCCCAATGCCTTACCAAAGGTACCCGTGATAATATCTACCTGCCCGAGCATATCGTAATATTCCGCAGTGCCTCGACCGGTATCGCCTATAACACCCGTCGCATGGGAATCATCCACCATAACGACGGCATCGTATCTCCTTGCCAGCTCTATAATCCCGGGGAGTGGTGCAATATCCCCTTCCATGGAGAAAACTCCATCGGTGACGATAAGGGCAACACCGCCTTCTGCAGTAGCCTCTTTTAGCTTTTCCTCCAGGGATTTCAAATCGGCATGGCTATATACAAAACGCCGTACGCCTTTCGACACCAGCCTGCATCCGTCTATAATGCTGGCATGGTTCAGCTCGTCGGATATTACGGCATCGCCAGGGTTCAATAAAGCGGGAATGACAGCGGTATTGGCATTCCAGCAGGAGGTATATGTAAGCGCCGCCTCGGTGTGGAGAAACTGTGCCACTTTATGCTCCAAAACCCTGTGTATATCATACGTTCCGCAGATGAACCTCACGCTGGCAGCTCCCGCCCCATACTTTTTAAGCGCCTCAATGCCTTTTTTGATGAGCCGGGGATGATCCGCCAACCCCAGATAATTGTTGGAACACAGCATGACCACATCGCCGTATCTTTCAATGGTACTTCTACCGCTTGCTGAAGATACCAGATACTGGTACTCCTTGTAAGTTCCCTCTTCCCTTAAAGAGCCGAGCTGTGCCCTGATCCTCTCATAAAGCCGGCTGCCCATGAAAACACCTCCCTTTTATTTTGAAACCTTGAGCAAAACCTTTATTGCCCTATTGGCTTCCATCTCCAAAAAGCCTCTTTCCGCATCTTCAAAATCCAGCACATGGGTAATAATGGGGTCTATCACCTTTCCGTTTTTTAAGAGAAAGCTCTCGCATTGATACCATGTTTCAAACATCCTTCGGCCGGTGATTCCGCGCAGCGTAGCTCCTTTGAATATTACCTGTTTGGCTAAGTCAAGTTCCACTTCACGGGACGGGATGCCGAGCAGGCTCACCTCGCCGCCGTTGCTCAAAAGCTCCAATCCCAGCCTCAACGACTGGCTATTTCCGCTCATCTCGAGGAAAACATCCGGTCCCATCCCATCAGTATACTCCATTATCTTTTCCTTCACATCGACATCATAAAAGTCCAGCACATGATCAGCCCCTACTTTGAGAGCAATCTCCCTCTTAAAAGGGTTGGGCTCCACAACTATGACCTTCCTGGCTCCGCTTTCCTTGGCAATGGGAATGGCAAAGAGCCCTATGGAACCCGCACCGGTTATGAGAACGTTCTTCATGTTTACGGGCTGGGCCATAACGGTATGCATGGCATTACCCAGTGGATCAAACAAGGCACCATAAAAGTCGGGAATATCGGGATGTACCGGCCAAACATTATTGGCGGGAACGCACACAAACTCGGCAAAGCAACCATTTCTATCAACGCCCAGTATCTTCACGTCCTTACAGATGTGCCCCTGGCCGTTTCTGCAATATCTACAGTGTCCACAGGTTATATGCCCTTCGGCCGATACCCTCTGCCCTATCCGCAAATGCTTCACATTCTTCCCTACCTTATGCACCGTTCCAATAAATTCATGGCCTATGATGAGGGGAGGTTTAAGTCTGCCCTCAGCCCAGGGATCCCATCTGAAAATATGTAAGTCGGTGCCACAAATACCTACAATTTTAATCTTTACAAGCACTTCATCAGGGCCCGGTTCCGGAATTATATCGGTGGTGATTTCTATGCCCCGCCCGGGACCCGACTTTTTTACAACCTTCATGGTCGACATATCGGCTCCTCCCCCCTACACCTTGTTCAATATATAAAACTTTGAGTTTATTATATTAAATAATCTATGCACTGTCAATTCATATGATTCTTAAATTTTCGCGGTTGACCTACAGGGTAACCGGTAGCTATAATACAATTGCAACCATTAATGAAAGAAGGTAAGATATTTTTGGCTGCAAAACCTTAAGGCCTCAAAACAGTGTACTGCTTATCTTTCTTATTTATTCTCTATAAGGCAGGGATAAGAATGAACAAAAAGCAACCCCCGGCAATTGGGAAAAACATCGCCAACTATAGAAAGCAAAAGGGGATGAGCATGGACGAACTGGCCAAAAGGTCGGGGGTATCAAAATCCATGCTGTCCCAAATTGAACAGGAGAAGACCAATCCCACGGTGGTCACGGTGTGGAAGATCGCCAATGCCCTCAACATACCGGTGGAATACCTACTGAAGGCGCGCTCCGTTTCGCAAATAGAGGTAGTGAGGAGGGATGATGCGCCCGTCTTCTATTCAGAAGATCATTCATGCCTTATACGCGTAAACTCACCCGTACACACCATAGATACCCTTGAACTTTACGATTTGACCTTTAAACCCCGGGGCAAACTCCATTCAGAACCCCATTTTCCCAACGCCGAGGAGTTTTTAACCGTTATCACAGGAAAATTCAGGGTTACCGCAGGCGAAAGTTCGGCAATATTGAACGAGGGTGATACGGGAAGATACAAGGCCGACAGGGAACACATCATAGAGAATTTAACGGACCAGGAGGCAAAAGCTTATCTGGTAGTGTGGTTTCCCCAATAAAATTGACATGATTGCTTGTACACCGCATTTGCAACAGGCTAAAATAAAAACCGCTCCCTTAAAGAGCGGTTTTCTGCTTTTATCATCAGTGACCGTATTGACCTTTCATCAGCATTGATCCATCAACATGAATCCCTTTAGCGCAGAACAAGCCTATTTCACCACTATCCTGTGATATGTCTTCTTACCCTTTCTGACGAGCAGGCTGCCATCCTGGAGATCCTGCTGGGTCAACTGGCGCTCGATGCTGTCCACCCTTTCGCCGTTTATATACAGCCCACCCTGCGCAACCAGGCGTCGGCCCTCACCTTTGGAGGGGATGAACCCTACTTTATACAACAGATCAATCACGTTGGGATTTTGCATGTATTCCTCCATGGTTATCTCGGTTGTGGGCACGGTATTTAAGTCCCCACCACCGCCAAAGAGGGCTTCGGCAGCCATCTGCGCCTTTTTGGCTTCCCCCTCGCCGTGCACGTTCTTGGTGACCTCGTAGGCCAGCACCTTTTTGGCCTCGTTTATCCTTTCGCCCGGAAGGCTTGCCAGGCGGTTCACCTCTTCCATGGGCAAGAAGGTCAAAAGCGCAAGGCACTTTTTAACATCCGCATCGGCTATATTTCTCCAATACTGATAGAAATCATATGGACTGGTCTTGTTGGGATCAAGCCAGACAGCTCCCGACCTGGTCTTACCCATCTTCTGCCCATCGCTGGTGGTAAGCAGGGTAAATGTAAGGCCGTACGCTTCGGCCCCTTCCACCCTGCGGATAAGGTCAACTCCGGCTAATATGTTAGACCATTGATCATCCCCGCCTAATTGAAGGCGGCAGCCATACCTCCTGTAAAGCTCAAGGAAGTCATAGCTCTGCATCAGCATGTAGTTAAATTCCAGAAATGACAACCCGCGCTCCAGCCGAGCCTTAAAGCATTCGGCGGTCAACATACGGTTTACCGAAAAATGTATGCCTATCTCTCTCAAAAACTTTACGTAGTTAAGGTTGAGTAACCAATCGGCATTGTTGGCCATGATGGCCTTGCCTTCGGAGAAATCCAGGAACCTTGAAAGCTGTTTCTTAAAGGCTTCGGCATTCCTCGCAATGGTCTCTAAAGTCATCATCTCGCGCATATCCGTACGGCCGCTGGGATCACCCACCATGGCGGTGCCTCCGCCAATAAGCGCAATGGGCCTGTGGCCGGCACGTTGCATATGCGCCATGGCCATGATCTGGATAAAATGGCCCACGTGCAGGCTATCAGCCGTTGGATCAAAGCCTATGTAAAAAGTGACGGGCTCCCTACCTAAAAGCTCCCTCACCTCTTCCTCATGGGTAACCTGTGCTATAAAGCCCCTCTCCTTCAGTACATCAAAAACGTTTGCCACTTCAATTCCTCCAACATTTGATATTTTACTTAAATGATTGACTTTTCACACAATTTTAACCCATATGCCCAGCAAATTCAAGCCCCCGTTCGGATAATTTAATAAAGCGTTCTTATAAAGTCATACAACATAATGTTTGGACGTATTCACAGATCCCTTTACACAGATCATGGAGCTTATTTTATTAACAATTTTAGCACCTTCAATGAGTCTATGGAGAACCGGTGTTTGCACCTAGTTTATACGCCCGCCTTGTTACTAATAGTTAACCTTTCGCAATTTTGGCTTTTTGCTGCTACGAATCGGCTCCATCCCTCCCGCCTGCCCATCTGCAAATGATCCCAGCTTTTCCATCCCTATAGAAATAGCATATCCGCCCACGAAAAACGCGACGCTCAGTAGCATCTGCACTACGCTTGAAAAACCCGAAGGTATGATGAGGAGGGTGGAAGCCACCACTATACCGAGGACTATAAAATTGGCTATTTGCTGATACTCCCTAAGCATAACGTTGACAAATCTGGACAGCGTTATTGCCGACAATACGATACCGGCCATCAAGGGCAAAATCACATCCAACCTCATATCGGCAATGCCGGCTGCCATTGGCTGATAAAGGCCCAGGAATATGAGTATAGATGAAGAGCTTAAGCCCGGTATTACCAAGCTCAATCCCCATATGACGCCGCACACAAAATACCATGCGGTATTAGGGGTAATCTCCATGGCCTGCCCTGCTTTCAGGGAAGACAAAAACGCATAAACTATGACCAGGCTGATAACAAAGTAAGACCAGGAAGCCGCTCCACCGCCCTTTTTTTCAACCTGGCGAAAAAGCGACGGAAACATGCCCGCAATGAGCCCAACGAATAGGGATGCCGCTAAAGTTGAAGAAGCATCGAAAAGCGCTTCTACCACCCTGGCCAGTCCCAGAAAACCTATCCCCCACCCTATTATTATGGGAATAAACAACCTGTAATATTTGATGAGGGATTGTATGGGATTGGAGAGCAGTGCAATCATGGGCTGATATATGCCAAACAGCACGCACAGCACGCCCCCGCTGATGCCCGGCAAAATGGCGCTGCTCCCTATAAGGGCCCCCTGCAGGATTCGCAATATCCATACTCTAGCCGAAAACTTCCAATGCGATTTTTTGTGCATGTCTTGCATCACTCACTCATAAGGGGAATATCGTTTTGCTATACTCTATATATTAGCAAATATTGAGGGTTTAGACCAGGGAGTAAAAATAAAACTTTATATTGAAATATGGACTATAGCATTCCCCTAGAAAAACTATCGAAAAGCTGGTTGCTCCACCTCCTGAGCTCATTTATCATTTCGTACCATTCCGCCGGGTTCCATTCATGTAAATCATTTGCCATTCTTTCTACCGAAAGTACATCAGCAAATCCGTATCTTTCTATTGCCGCCCGTCGCCCTTTAGGCGTTACCGATCCCCAGATCAATACCGCCCCATCAGCACGGATCTCCAGACCTCTCACCTTGACCCTGTAGACCTCTGGATGTTTAGCCAGATCCAGGAATTTTAAAAAAGCGGGATTTCGGTGGTGTTCTATCTGCCATGCGTCATTAAGGCGCAAATATCTGTAATTTTGAAACTCCAGCTCGCACTTCATCTCTGCCACAAAGATTTTACCCGTTTCCCGATGGCGAAGGGTAAAATCCAAGGTATGGCCACGTACTTCACCCGATGCATACACGGTAGGTCGCCCCAAATCCTCATAAGGCGCCTGAGGATATCTGCACCAGCACCTTACCAGCTCCTCACCAAATATGCCAAAAAGGCGCGAAAGGAATTTATCTCTTGTAGGATTGCCGCTGCGGAAAATTTTTTCAAAGTCGATCATCGTGACTGGCCTCTTTCCATTCATATCCACAATTTCTGCAGAAATGATCAGGGTTATCATCCAAGATGATACAGCCACCCAGTTTTATCTTCGCGGCTTCAGCCCGCTCGAAAAGCTCATGGGATGGCATGCCATATATGATTTTCCCTCAGTCGATTGAATCACATCTAGGACATTTTATACAATCCGCCATGAATTTTATACCTCCAATTTTTAAAACGCGGATTTTCTATACCTTCTTCTCCAATCCTCATCCTCCCTGTATCCAAAGAGCAAATCATCTGCCATTTGCAGTATAACATCCTTCAATTCGACCTTACTAACCCATTCAACGGGTATATGCTTAAGCCCCAAATATGCTCCTATTATATTTCCCGTTATGGCTCCCGTGCTGTCGCTGTCTCCATCGTGGTTAACTGCAGCAATCAGGGCCCTTTTGAAATCATCCCTGTATTTCAATGCACAATAAACGGCTATGGCCAAAGCCTCCTCTCCAACCCATCCCTGGCCAAGCCTTGATATGGCATCTACATCGGGCATCCCACCTTTCGATAGCTCCAAAGCCATATCCAGACTTCGCAAGCATTCTTCACTGCCGTCATAACCTTGTAATTTTACAACGGCTTCCTTTACAGCTTCTTCGATTTCTGCCCCTTCTATGAGGAATGCAATGATATAGGCCAAAGCGCCGGCAGACAGATAACCCGAAGGATGACCGTGGGTAATAGCAGCAAACTCTACAGCCTTATCAAAAGCCTCGTCTTTCGGATAAAAGAGCCCTGCGGGTGCAACCCTCATGACCCCACCGCACCCTTTACTGCTGTTGATGGGCTCATCAACGGTACCCCGCCTGCCGCTCGATAAGGCGGATAAACAGGTATTGCCGGGTGCTCTCCTTGAATGGAGCTCTTTGATGCCATATAGCCACCCGCTATATATGCCTTCACAAGGGCTACCAATTAAACCGTTATTCTCGGGCCTCTGGTAGCCCCCCTGTGTGCCTAACCACCTCAAATAAGCATGATATACCGATGTAGCAACATCATAATTACCTCTGCATCTTCGATCAGCCTCTGCCAGCAATATGCCTTCGGCGGTGAAAAGCGTCATCTGCGTATCATCGGTAATTTCGGCTTTACCGCTTGTACCTACCATCAAATCGGTAATGCCGTTTTCGCCGTATCTTGCCCTTATCTCGTTCGCAGTCATAAATTCTATCGTCCACCCAAGGGCATCGCCAATCGCTCCACCCAGCAGACAGCCTCTGAAATGGTCTCTATCTCTTTTCATCGCACATCAGGCTCCTGTTCTAATAATCTATTCGTTTTACCCTGCCTTGAAAATATGGGCAATAATAGCCCCTTCTTTCATAACTACCTCTTGTGGTTTCAGGATACGGACAATTTTTATTCAGTTTCTGACAATCAACACATATGCTTATCTTGAGATAATTCTTTGAAGCGCTATTCTTTATCGCGTTTCTCCTTTCAGCAGCAAGCCTAATCGCATCCTTGTCAAGGAAGAAATCCGCTTCTTCTTCAATCCTTCTATTTTCATTATTTTTACCTATACTGTTAGCACTAATAAGATACTTATGATTATCAGCTTTTTCTTTTAGCTCATCCTTATTTCTACGAAAGTGGGAACTGCTTGGGTATATCTGGTATAGAATACATTTATTTTCAGCTTTTTCCTCATGGCATTGTTTACAAAAACAATTCATAAAGACGTGCTTTCTTCCGGCTTTAAGCAAGCAGGCTGCAATTTGTGACAATACATTATTATCACCTGTCACAAAGTCAAACAGTCGTTCCGCATTGTTTGCAGCCAAATTCCATTCGCCATTTTTTACATGCCTTAACATATCCAAATATAAAGCAGCTACCATTGCAGAATTATACCCTTTTTTAAGTATTGGAGTATTAGATTCCCATTTTACCAAACTATCAGCTTTATTATGTAAAGCATCGTCATTTATAAGTTCGCATGTAGTACCAAAGCCATGTAATTTTTGTTTCAAATAAACCCCTCCCCCATTATAAAACCGTATTTACTTTCTCCTTAATTCCCAAAGCTGATTTAAAGCATAGAAACAAATACCTGCTAATACACAAAAACCATGATGGATTCTTTTAATTGCCCCATCATGGCCGTAAATGCTAGTCCGATTTTTCTCACATCGTTGGCTAATATTTTATAGTTTATTTTGTCTTTCCTACTAACCATCACTGCATCTATCTATTTTTCGTACGCGTTTCAACTTCTACTGCAACTTATAATCCAGAACCGCATTGTGTTTAAAGCTTGAATATGCCATTTACAATTTGCAATATCTTTATCCTATGCCATAGTAGCTCTTATTAAAAATTCCTCCAACTTTACTATCATCTATCTTTAACAACACTTTTGTCATCTATAATTTTAATTTAATTATACTATCTTCCATAGCGCCTTACAACTCTTAACCATACACTATATATGTCTATTAAACGGCTGACAATAGGCTTTAATTTTGACAATCCCAAAAGAAGATACACCGCGTTTTGGGGACCGACCTTGATGCTACTTAATTTCTATTCAACGAAACTAAGTTAGCGGAGCCGTAGCAATTATATAGACAATATTGTGCCCAAAAATGACAGCAATGATTGGCAAATAATTCTTGACTTACGTGTGTATTATTGCTATAATACGCACGATTGAAGAAGGCGGGTGAATTTTATTGCTGGACTTCAGCAACCTCAATCTCAACAACAAAGATCCCATATACCTTCAGATATCGCGCTATGTAAAACAACAGATATTGCTTAAAAAAGCCGTTTCGGGAGATCCCCTCCCTTCAAGGCGCGAACTGGCTGCCCAGCTCAGCATCAATCCAAATACCGTTCAAAAGGCTTACAGTTTAATGGAGCAGGAGGGCTTTGTAATAACCCAGGGCAATCAGGGCAGCTTTATATACGTAGACGATTATATATACTCAAAAATCGAAAGCGAACTTACTCTGGGCCTGGTTACAGATTTTATCAATAGCGCCAAAGAACTGAACTTATCCTTTAAGCGGGTAATAGAGCTCATAACCAACCTTTGGGATACATAAGCTTTAGAGCAACGTACACCCTTTGCGTCAATACCAGAGAAAATCCAATAAGCATTGATTTTAATAATTACCTTTACCACAAAACTTATCTTGCAGCCTGTGTATTAATAATATAATACAAGGGGGCATCAGCCTTATGAAGAGCTACTACCGCCTTGTCAACTACCACCTTTTAAGCATAATAAAACCCCTTATGCTGATCTATGCTGGCACCATTGCCTCTATTCTAATACTTTTGAGCGTGGCAATGCAGGACTACAGCAACAAATACAGCAGGTTCGAACAGCTTTTCGTTTCCTCGGGATGCGTAATAGCCTTTGCCGTATGCTTTGTAGCCACATGCGGCCTATGCATGGCAAGCATATATGCCAGATACTGGAAAAGCAAGAGCATATATACCCTGCTCACCCTGCCCGTAAAAAGGGAAATAATCTATTTTAGCGGGCTTACCGCGTTCTTCATATGCCTTGCGGGTTTTATAGCCTCTTCGCTCATAGGGATATTCCTGGGCTACGCCTTTTTTGCCCCTACTCTCATACGCGTTGTAAACAACCAAATATATTATCCCAGGATGCAAAACGGGCTGTTTTTAGCCTTGATACGTTCGGGGCTGTTTCGAATGCTTATTCCTTTAAGTGCCGAAAGCTTTGTTTTATCGCTGGCCATGCTCATAACCATCACCATCACCTTGTATTATGGCGTCATATGCGAACGGAGCCGTAGATACTTTTCACTGCTAACGGCCGTTGCCGCAGTCATCTTTACGATTTACACTGCAGCCCAAAGAATAAACATGAGCAACGCAAACATGTATATAAATAGCGCAATACTGCTGTTTTGTTCTGCTTTGTTTGCTTGGCATGGTATGCAGCTCGTCAAGCGCAGCTCCATCGTATAGAAGGGAAGGTGTTCTCAATGAACTTTATAAAGAGAAACGCCGCTTTCATACTGCTGTCCGTTTCTTTAACTGTAATAATCTCGTGCTTTGCTTATGCGATTTTTAAAAAGGATAACGTCGTATTTTACCTTAGGGATATCGCGGGAGATAGAAGCGCGTTTAGAGATATAACCGTCGCAGGCGTACTCCAGGACCGGTTTCATGGGCGGTATTTTGAAATATCTAGCGGCCAGGTTCAACATCGTTTCAAATACTATCAAAAAGCTGCCGATATGGTACAACCCGAAATCAGATACCTCAACAGCATAACCCATGATAACCTTGTATACAGCCTCTCTTACGGCTTTAAGATCCCACCCGACGCAACTACCGAAATAAAATCATCTGCTGTGGATGCTTACGGCAATCCATACGGAAACGATATGGTTAAACGTACCATAATTCCAAATAAGGTAGAGATCACGGCACACATAGATATTAAGGATAAACAATTCAGATTTATCTCCGGCTTAGACAAATTCGAAATGCCCACCGGAATATTCGTGGAAAACGATGATTCCATATTCACCCTTGAAGAAATAGTTCAAATCCATTCCGATGGGTACCAGGGTGAAACCTTAAGGGGCCGTAGCAGAGGCTATACGATAATGGCTTCCAAACCCTATTACGATAGCCTGGGAAAATGTATGACCTTCCTTGAGGGGAAGCTCTATTTTACCATCCCTACAACCAAGGAATATTGGGGCGAAAATGGAATATTCGTGGTTGATGAATTTGGAATCTCGTTAGATACAGAAGAAATCGGCAAGGGAAGGAAAATAGCCAAGTGGAGCCTTAACGACCGCACCATGGATGTGCTGGGGCTTGAAAGCATCAATGACAAGCTGGTGCTCATCACCGCCATAAACAATATCCTCACATTGAGGTTATACGACAAACACGGGACCTTCTTAGACCAAATGGCATTTGAAAATACGGTCATGGATATGCCCGGCAAAGCTGGTATTGACATAAACTCTACAATAAACCAAAATTTCGAAGTCTTTACAAATGACAACATATTAAACATATGCATATTTGATCGGGGCTATAACAAGCACCATACTGTGATTAGCGTGGAAATCGGCGACAGGATAACGCCGCTGCAAACCATAGACGGGCTTGATTTCGATGATAACGAAATGGCTCAATACTATGATATTTTTACAAAAGGAAACAAGGTGTACGTTGTGGCCAACCTTCAAAGGATGGATGAAAGCGACTCACCAGAATCTTATCCGCCGAGATCCAGCCGCCTTGTGATAATGGTATACCAGGATTCCAGGCTCATATACAAAGGAGAACTGGTCACCGATGCCGATGAGGACTTTGAAATGGATAGGTTAAAAGGCCAGGCGACCAACTATATCCAATTCGACCCATTTATGTACAGGCAGTTTTACGGAATAGAATTGAGGTGATGGGCATGATCGAAATTAAAAACGCTACAAAATACTACGGAAGAAAAGAACTGGGGCTATACATGGTCAGCGCCAGAATAAATAAAGGCGAAGTTGTAGGCATCCTTGGCCAGAATGGCTCGGGTAAGACCACCCTGCTCAAGGCCATCATGGGCCTTACAGAGCTCAATGAAGGCAAAATACTGATTGAGGGTAAACCCCCAACCCAAATGTACCATAAGATGGCCTTTATAACCGAAGAAGGCAGCTACTTTCCATGGATGACGCCTTATGAATACGGCGCATTCCTTTCGGATTTTATACCGGGCTTTAACTTGAAACTTTACAGAAGCTTATTAGATTTTTTTGAAATAGAGCCATTCAAAAAGATCAGTTCATTGTCCACTGGCCAGAAGTCCAAGCTGGAAATATCGGCGGGATTTTCCAAAGGCGCCCAATATATTTTGATGGATGAACCCTTCCTGGGCAGCGACATATTTACCAGGAAGGACTTCCTAAAGCTGCTCATATCAAACTTAAAGCAGGACGAAACCATCCTCATTGCAACCCATATAATAGAGGATATAGAAAATTTCATAGACAGGGCCATCATCCTTAAGTTTGGGAGAATAAAAGCCGATCTATACATCGATGACATCCGCAAGAACGGCAAAAGCCTGGAATCGGTCATGATGGAAGCAATGAACTATGATGAAAGCAGATACAAGAAGGTATCCAGTTGAATGACTAAACAAATTACATACGATTAAGCTTAGTGCCGTAATACGCATGCCGGGCATTTTGGTAAACTTCCAAGTGCAAACTGACTTTACTGTGCCCTGACGATAACGGTACAACGCCGAATAATGGATCATGTCTCTTCTTAAATATGCCAGATTATTGTAAAAAGGTATTTGGGTTGGTCTGTAAAGCATCTACCGCTGGCCTTTGTCCATGTAATTGAGCCATGTTATTTCACATTTTTTATACATCCCATACCAAAAACGCTAAAACATGATCTGCCTTTTAAGAAAAAGGAAACTATCCAAAAGCTAAACTGTCACAAAATTGTGACATAGAAACGGCTTGCGGCATGAAAAAGGGCTTCAGGATATTACCCTGAAGCCCTTCATATTGGCGGAGAGAGTGGGATTTGAACCCACGGTGCGCTCATCACGCACACACGATTTCGAGTCGTGCGCCTTCAGCCGCTCGGCCATCTCTCCATATTCCCTATTTTTCCCTTCTCGCCCTGAAAAAGTCCTGCATTATGCGCCTGCATTCTTCCTCCATTACTCCCCCTACTACCTCTACCCGATGGTTAAACCGGGGATCCTGGAGCAGGTTATACAGGCTGCCGGCACAACCTGCCTTGGGATCCATCGCGCCGAATACTACCCGCTCAATCCTGGCCTGTATAATGGCCCCTGCGCACATGGGGCAGGGCTCTATAGTAACATATAATTCGCACCCTGTCAACCTCCACCCGCCAAGGTATCGCGCTGCCTCCCTTATGGCAACCATCTCCGCATGGAGGGTGGGGTCCTTTTCCGTCTCCCTGAGGTTGTGCCCCCTGGCAATGACCTTTCCATCTTTGACAATGACTGCGCCTATGGGGACCTCCCCCATGTCATAGGCCTTCCGAGCTTCCAGGAGTGCCTGCTGCATAAAATGCTCCAACAATAAAATCACACCCTATCAGCCGTCGGCTCCTCCAATATTATGACACAATGTATTTAGAAAATCAATATGCAAAGTATTTACTTTTCGGTCACCCCGATAAAAGCCAACAATGTTATTACTCCAGTTTAACTCCCAGAGTATTCTCCATCTCCTTAAGAGCAAACTCATGGGCCTCCCGGCTGAAGGATGCAACCCCATTTTTAACAACCGTCACCTCATAATTCAACATCCTGGCATCCGCTGCTGTATATAATACACAGATGTTGGTACACACGCCGACGAGCACCAGCTCCGAAACCCCCATCTCCCTCAAAGTAGCATCAAGATCGGTCCCAAAAAACGCGCTGTATCTTCTTTTGGGTATGATATAATCTCCCGGCTGAGGTGCTAATTCCTCTACGATCTCCGCCCCTTTGGTTCCCCTTACGCAATGGGCCTTAAACATGTTAAATTCTGCATCGTCGACTCGGTGATTATCGCATATGTATATGATTGGCATACCTTCCCGCCTCGCATTGCTGACTATGGCCTCGATCTCCTTTGTAACCCTCCCCGCCTCTTCACCTATGTATAGGGCTCCATCGGGCTTAATAAAATCGTTCAGCATATCTATCACCAGAAGCGCCTTTTTGTTGGACATCATTCACCACCCCATAGATTTTAGTTCAACTATATTATAAACCACAGCTATGAATTATAATAGATTTTTTTATTCAAATTTTGATGGTGTACAGGCTGTTAAAAGCTATGAAAAAGGGCAATGGGATAAGCAATAATGTACATTATTTTGAGTAGTTTAACACACACATATATTGGGCTTTAGTGAATACCAAGCATAAGCTAACATTCTCCAACAAAATGCCCCGAAAATATGATAAAATATAATAAATTCTACAAGAGGGGATTGGGGGAAGGCATGCAGAGGGAAACCGTATTGGTTGTGGATGACGAAAGAGAAATTGCAGAGCTGGTGCGGGACTATCTTGAATTGGATGGCTTCAACGTCGTACTGGCTTTCGACGGCCAGGAGGCTCTTGAAAAATATCACAAACACCAGCCCGATGTGGCCATTTTGGATATAATGTTACCAAAGCTGGACGGTATGGAAGTGTGTAAAGCAATACGCGCCAGGTCCGCCATTCCCATAATCATGCTAAGCGCCAAAAAAAGCGACGCCGACAAGATACTGGGACTGGGTCTAGGAGCCGATGATTATGTAACCAAACCCTTTAGCCCAAAGGAGTTGGTTGCACGGGTCAAAGCCCAGCTGCGGCGCTACAGGCAATTTACATACGCCCCGAGGAAGGCAGAAGTCCTGTCTTTCCATGACCTGCTCATCGATCTCAGCGGCCATATCGTATATATAGAAGGCCAACCCGTATCTTTGTCCACAAAGGAGTTTGAAATCCTGAGGTTTTTGGCCCTGCATCCCAACCAGGTGTTTACCCGGGAAGAGATATTCAAACACGTATGGGGTTATAACGAATACGGGGATATAAACACGGTTACCGTCCACATAAGCAAGATCAGGGAAAAAATCGAAAAGGACCCTTCAAATCCCGTCTATATACAGACCGTATGGGGTGTGGGTTATAAATTTACAGGAGGGGACGCATGAGATTCACTTTTCGTACAAAATTGATATTATCCTTTTTAAGCATAATAATCATACCCGTCATCGTCACTCTAATATTCATAAAACTTGCCACCGTCAACATAAAAACTGATCCCGAAATAATCAGGTTTTCCAAGATAGATTTAAGATTTCAAAAGATCATAAATCTGGTTACGCAGAACTATTTCAATATTCAAAACTATGACCAATTTTACGCAATTATAAGCCCGGTTCTGAAGGAAACTGGCTGCAGATTGCAGGTCATCGACAGCTCCGGGCGGCTGCTTTTTGATTCCGAAGACAGGGAGGGCTCTCTCAACAACAGAATCCTAAAAGTAAATATCTCGGACGGCTTCGCTTTAAATCTAGAAGAAGACATAAATGGCATGAACCAGTATTCCTTCCCCGTCAAGATCGACGATAATGTAGTAGGCAGCATAATAATCCAGTACGACCTGGATATGCTCCCTCCAAAGGTACTGCAAAAAGTGATCCTATACATAGGCGGGAGCTATATGCTGGGTCTAGCCTCGCTGGTTATATTGATAGTCCTGCTGTCGTGGCTTATATCCAGAAGCGTTCTGGTGCCTTTGAACGAACTCAATTCGGCCATACGAAACATATCCCAGGGCAATCTCGATTTCACCATAGCGTACAGCAAAAACGACGAGTTTGGGCGTTTCTGCCAGGCTTTTGAGCTGATGCGGTGCAAGCTAAAGGAATCCCTGGAAAAACAAAACATGTACGAGAACTCCCGTAAAGCCATGATTGCCAGTATATCCCATGATCTTCGCACCCCCATTGCCTCGATTAAGGGATATGTGGAAGCTCTGCAGGACGGCCTGGCCCGGGAACCTGAAAAATTCAATCGGTACCTCAGCATAATAAAGGACAAAACTGACAAGCTCGACCGGTTGATAGACGACCTCTTCCACTTTTCGCAGGTTGAGCTGGGGAAACTGCATATTGATTTCAGGGTGCAAAACAGCAGAATAATGCTGGAGGAGATAGTTTCCCCCATCGAGGCGGAAGCCAAGAACAGCTCGTTGCAATTTATAGTGCAGCGCCCGCTATCCGAAGTATATGTCAAAGCAGATAGCAAAAGAATATCGCAGGTTATAGACAACTTGGTCGAAAATTCCAGGCGGTATATACCAGACGACGGACAAATTATTATAGGCACCAGAATTTCAGGAGCTTCCCTTGAAGTTTTCGTCACGGATAATGGAGATGGTATCTCCCCTGAAGACCTCCCCCATATATTCGAAAGCTTTTACCGGGGGGAAAAATCCCGCTCGCAAAATTACGGGGGTACCGGATTGGGCCTGGCAATATGCAAGCACATCATCCAGGAACACGGCGGCAGGATATGGGCCGAAAGCGTTAAAGGGCAGGGCACTACAATCCATTTTACCCTCCCCATAGTCAACATGCAGCATACTGAAGCTGTTTGAATCAATGAAATTGTTATAGAATAATTGCATCAATTGATATTAACATTCAGATTTGTTATGCTAAACTTACCAATGAGCTAATATACGCTCAATAATTGAAGATTTGAGAAAGGAGCGCTAAAATGCGGTTTTTGGTAAAACAGAAAATATTCTCGTTTGGAGACAACTTCATCATCAAAGACGACCAGGGCAACGATCGCTTTATTGTAAAAGGTAAAGTATTCTCTTTGGGAGATAAACTGAGAATCTACGATATGATGGGAAGGGAGCTATTTTACATAGAACAGAAATTGCTACGGCTTTTACCCGAATATACCATATATAAGTCCGGCCAAGCCGTAGCAACGCTAAAAAAGGATTTTTCCTTTTTTAGACCTCGGTTCAGCATCTGGAGTGCATACGGAAACTACAGCATCCAGGGTGATTTTTGGGGCATGAACTTTTCGATCGTCAAAAACGGCAGACATGTAGCACAGGTATCCAAACGGTGGCTATCATTTAGTGACACGTATGGCGTGGATATTGCAGATGATGAGGACTGCGCTTTTATACTGGCCCTGGTGATCATAATAGATCAGGTACTCCATGATGATAATCATAATAATCAGTAATGGGCGCAAACATCCATAAGAGATGCGAATCTACAACCCCTCTTATCAAAAATGTTTTGATAGCAGCCGATCACACCTGCCTCGATTATGATATCTTTGACAAAGGTTTTCGTAAGGTTTTCAAACCATAGCCATTTCCGGCATTAACATAATTAGCAAATGGTTCTTCACCTATGGCTTTATGTTGTCAGCTTTGTCCAAAAAAGAGCCTTACCATTTATCCGCACACAAAATTGGGGACAGCCTCATTTAACTACGATAAGTTCAGCCACTCCAGTATATCCTCATAATCCTCAAAATCCCCTACTATGGCATGGGCGCCGGCTTTCATTAAACGCCTACGCTTGACTTCATTAACCCCCCTGCGGTTTATTTCATCGGTAGCGGCGCCCAGCGTCACTGCCCCCACCTTCCGGCCCAATCCTATCTCGACTTTGCCATCGCCCACCACCAGCAGCTGCTGCCCGCACAGCCCGCGCTCGTTTATCAGCTTGTACAAAACCGCTTCTTTGGAACAGCTGGCCCGGCCTACCGGCGCACCCGCTATTTCGGTAAAGTAATCGGCCAGGCCCAAAGCTTTTACCTCTCGAACCACGTCGGGATGATCGGTCCCGCTGGCAACAAAAAGCTTTAAGCCCCTGGCTCGAAGTGCTTTCAAAAACTCCTTAACGCCATATATCATATAGTCTGCGGCCTTTTGCTTACCTTCTTCCAAGGCCTTTATTCGCCCCTCGATCACATCCATAAGCCTGCGATTGTATTCAGCCTTATACCACCAGGGATCATGCACCTCTGGGTTTCTGCCATAACGCTTGACAGCTTCAGCCAGCCACTGCATCTGAAATATTGTCTGAATGCCCGTGGATTCGTTTATGTATTCCTCAACCTCTTTCACCAGGTTATCATCCGGCGGATACGGACCGCTTATCATCTCTATCATAAGCGGTTGCATTACGGTTTCCCAGCCCTGTCTAAGCGTTGATACGGTACCATCAAAATCAAACAGCACCGCTTCTATACGTATTCTCGTCCCGGGCAGAGGTTCCAGTATTTCGATGGCGCTCACAGATTCACCTCCGCATACCTGTGTCTAATCTCTTCGGGGCTAGCAGTACCCGTTATCCCTATCTTGCGTACCGCCACCGCCGCCGCCAGATTACCAAGATAAGCAGCCTCAAAGCCGCTGGCACCTACTGCCAAAGCCGCACAAAAAGCCGCCATAAACGCATCTCCCGCCCCTACAATATCGATGGGCGGCTCAACCGGCTTTGTGGGGATCTCGGTGATATTTCCCTTTTCCACCCATACTGCACCTTTGTCCCCCACCGTCATAAGTACCGGCCCTTCAACCTGCTGGGCCAGCTTTTTGGCTGCACCGTACCAATCCTCCTTGCTGCACCTGCGCGGATCCAGCTGGGGGTACACCGCCCTTATGGCTTCAATCTCGTTGGGCTTTACTATCACCCTTTTGTACCGGCCTATGCGCATCCTGCTGTCTACCACTATCAATTTCCCTTTGGCAGCCAAATGCTCCAGCTCGCAAACCACCTTTTCCGTAACGACGCCGTACTTAAGCTGATCCACAACGGCTATAACGTCAACGGAAAGCGCTATTTCCCTCAACCATTCTATTAAGGCAGCTTCAATATCAGCCGGCAATGGCTTCCTGTTTTCAAAATCGATTCGCGGGTCCTCATATACCACTTCGGATATGCCATGGCGCCGGGGCTTGCAATAAGCAGGGGTTACCCGGTCTGGAGATGAAATAATATGCTCCGTGGACACACCGGCTTTGCGCAAAACCTTCAACAGCTGATCGGCCCGCCAGTCTTCACCTATCACCGAAAGCAGAATCACGGACGCCACGCCTAAAGCCGCAAAATCCAAAGCGGTATTGGCTGCTGCACCGCCCGACATGCGCTCTTCCACAACCGGCAAAGGAAAATGGGGCGTCTCCCGAGACAATTCGCTCAGCGTCATGTCAGCTTCCCAGTAAACATCCAGGCATGCATCCCCTATCAGCCCCACCCTGACATCCTTCATGGCATCCAGTAAACTTTCCAGCCTTGTGAGCGAAAAACCGGCATATGTATCGACCATTAAGTCTCACCCCTTGGCTGTTAATTTGACAAACAAATTTGGGATGCTGACCATGTGATTGGCTTCTATATAATAACCTTTACCGCCTAAGCTGACGGGACGGTTGACTATGTTTTTCCTTGGACGGTAATAATAGTGGAAATGGTCCTTGCTCACTTCGGACCTGTAATCCCCCAGGGGGATTATATCAAAGTTGGCGGTAGTTATGTGCTTCACCGTATAGCCCTGATTTCGCACTATGGCCAGGGCTTTTAAGAACACTTCGGGGCCGGTAACAGCCGAACCAAAATTTAGGAATACGCCGCCTTCCAGTTGAGCTATGCTGTTGCAAAATACGGCAAAATCGATACCGCTGGCCCCACCCAGTGCTGCAAAATCAGCCGCGGGATGCTCGTCTATTATATCGGTGCCTATGGTCTTGTGATACGTGGCCGGTATGCCAAGCTTATATGTATTATAAACGATGCAATCGTCCTTATAAGGAAACCGTTCGGGATGGCGGTCGATATAGTAGGCCAGAGAGGCTCCGTATCCCAAACCCATAGCGTATCCTTCTTTGATAGCCTGATTCATCCATGCCCCGGTTTCCTCCCACATTCCAAAGGTCCCATCTTCGATGGCCGTGGGCACATATTCCGAGGTACCGCCCAGATAAGCCAGTTCAAAATCATGGATGCTTACAGCCCCATTCCCCGCTATATGGGTTATAAACCCCCGCTTCATCAGTTCTATCACGTAGCGCGATAGACCGCACTTTACCACATGCGCACCCATGAACCATACAACCGGCCTGCCATTCCTGCGCGCTTCTGCTATGCGCTGCACCAGCTCATCAAATTCTTCATTGTCCCATTCGGGTACGGGATCTATCCCCGGACGCGCAAGGTTTTCTATGGTGACCAGGTTCACGCGCTTCCTAGCGCTGTATGTTTTGGTTTGGGAAAGGTCCAGCCGCTGGGGCCGTAAATGCTGCTGCAATATCATGAAGACTCCCCCTCATACAGACAGGTTCATCTAATATAACAACGCTCCCCGTGTGCGCATAAATGTCCAGTGCTTGCACATGAAGATTTTTATCTGCAATGCTTTTAGCTTTTATCTCCCCAGTAATGATTCATCAGTTCATGGGTCTGACCCTTTACCATCTTCAGCCTTTCGGCGGCATCCTTTTCCCCTCTAATATATCCCAGCATCAGGTTCCCTTCTTCATAACACAGCTCGTCGTGCTTAGGGAATATCTCTCGCAAAAGGAAGAGCGCATATTTCACCAATCTCAAGGGGCCAAAAACCCTGGCTGGAGAATCGGGCAACTTTTCCACGGCTACGCTGTAATAATTCTTTATAGACTCTTTGATATCGCTCAGCTCCAAACCCTCGGAGAAGATTATGGTGTATATCCATCCAAACGCTACACCGCGCTCACAGCCATGAGCATCGGTGTTCCCTACAATGGCTATGTTATTGCCTTTAGCGCGCTGTTCGTTATAATGGGCAACCTGCAGCATGTTGGAATCGACCTGAAGGCCGCCTATTCCCAGAAGTTCAAAAGCATCAAAGGGATGATTCTCCAGCATATACTCCGTAAATACCGGCGATATGTTGTACCGCCTGCCGACCACCCAATAGGGATGGCAGAATATGCTTAGGCCTCCGCTTTCTCTGATCTTTTCAAATCCCCATACACAAGCAGCGTATTCAAGCTTATTTACTCCGGCCGGAACATCATTCATACTGTTTACAATAGCCTCAACTTCAGCTCTGTATCTATCTTCGTTTTCCCGCACCAGCTGGCTGATGCTAAAGCTTCCTCCAAAGTTGACTATGTGCACTTCCACACCGGGTAAATGGATTTCTTCTCCAGGGAATATCTTTAAGTCAATATCCACATCCTTAAAGGCTTCCCTGGCCCGGATAGAGGGCTGATAGGCCTGGTGATCGGTCACCGCCATAAAGTCAAGACCGATCCTCCTGCAGGCTGCAGCCACGTATTCCGGAGATTCCTTGCCATCCGATAAGCTGCTGTGAATATGCAAATCGCCTTTATACGGCCGCCGTCGGAACAGGTCTTCCTTCAGAGAGTATACAGAAAATTCACCAATTTCCCTTTCCCCTTCATCGGAGCGGACAGAAACTACAAGGACATGTTCCTGCTCGCCCTCAAAGCAATGCCTTACCTCCAGCATACCATTGGACGGCTTTACCGCCTTAATATGATATTGCTCTCCGTCCCTGTGCGCATGATAGGTGTCCATGGGTATTATTTTAACGACATATTCCGAACCCGCATCCAGCTTGCAGTGATCATACAGCGGAACGATCTTGATAACGCTTTCGCTGTCTGCAGGCACTACCCTGGGATACACATCATAATACCTCCGGTAATACGTCTCGCGGAAAATCTCATGGACCTGTATAATATCCATAACAAGGCTCCCCTTTCCAGTTTTTATATCATTATCCCGTCAGGCAAACGGGATATACTCGGGATTTAGGTGAGCATAATAGGGCCGTACGGACAATACAAAAACGATTTTAAGGCGACCACCAAAATCAGATCGACCAGGCTCAGTCAGGATGTATCCTTATCTTCCAGAAAGCTATCGTCTTGCGCTTCCAGGTATAGGTTATATAGACATCGTTCCCTGCAGCCACGATGGCAGGATAGGAAAATTCCCCTTCATGCGCCATCCCGGGTGACTCATCATGATCCAGGATAAACTCATCCCTCCACGTCAACCCGTTATCTTCAGAAAGGCTGAGCGCTATTGGAGTTCTTTTGGCCCAGTTCCCCTGCACGGGATTGTATGCCAGTACCAGCACTCCATTTTCCAGCTTGACAAGGTCGATGCCGCTGTTGTTGTTTGGCAGATCAGTGGGATAAGCCTCGCACCATGTCATGCCTCCGTCTTCAGAGTCACTCCTGTATATAAACCCCTCGGAACTTCTGGTCAGCATATGTACTTTCCCCGGCTCAGACTCCCACAGCGTAGGTTGGATTATGCCCTTATCCTTTAACTTCCCATGATCTATGGGCACCATTTGGCTCCTAACCCACGTCTTACCCCCATCTTTGGAAATGTCCACAAAGCAGTCCCATCTCGTTTCGGTTTCAATGGAAGCGGGTGCAAGCCAGGTCCCATCCCACAAAACAATTGGCTTATTCTTAACCGGCCCCCTGCCCCCGGTATCCCCTTTCACAAGCTCCCTGGGCTGCGACCATGTATATCCACCATCGTTGGAGGTCATAACCATAGTATGCCATACCCGCGGTTTTTTTCCTACCTTGTAAAACAGATGCAGTTCATCATCGCCCGCCTTAAACAAAACGGGGTTCCAGCAGGGCATTCCCTCGGCATCGGCCACCTTTACGGGATGGCTCCATTGCCCATCCTTCCTCCGCGAAAGCCATATGGCAACATCGGGGTGTTTTTCATGGGTACCGCCAAACCATGAGGCTAAGACCTCTTCTTTTTTGTGATCCAACACCACCAGAGTGGAGGCATGGCACTGGGGGAAAAACTTTTCCGGTTCAAATATGTGCTCCTTCAATAAAACCCTATACCGCATAAGCCTGCTTTCTCCCTCATATCAATCCGTATTCCCTTCTATATTCATTGGTTAGATGATAGAGGTATTCCACCTGCAATTTCATTTGAGGGGTAAAATCAGCTAATCTCTGCGCTCTGCTGTTCAAACTTATATCCAAGCCTTCGAGCTGCAAATAGTACTTTGCACTTATGGGATAACATTGAGTTTCTATAAGGGATGCAAGGGACAAAAAACTTTCCAATTTTTTAAACTTCATATCCAGAGATCCAGCGCTACTTAAAAGGCTGGCATATAGATCGGGATGGAAATTGCCCATCACCCCCATATAACCAGCCACACCAAATTCCATTGACCCCGCCAATGTAGCGGTATTAGCGTTATATATCTTAAAACCGGATCCGTCAACCGCTTTACACTTAGCCGAAAGCAGCTCCAGATCGCACGAGGTATCCTTCATCAGGAAAAATCTCCCCGTCTCAACACACCATTTCAGCAGGTCGGGAGAAATCAACCTTTTGTACGGATACGGGCATTCGTAAATGCCAAAAGGCATGTGTGGTATGGCTTTTAATATATATTCGGCATTCTTCTTCCATATGTCATCGCTCTCTTCCCTACGGGCAAGTCTGTTGCTGATCAAAACCAGAACATCGATCCCCGTATCCGCCATTCTCTTTAACTCTTCTATTTGGTCATCCATTGGGTCGGAGACATGGCCGGACGCAATGACGGGTACCCTCCCGTTAGCTTTTTCCTTTATGAAACGGGCCACAGCTACCCGCTCTTCTAACGAAAGGTGGAACATTTCGCTGGAACCGCATACCGCAAATAATCCGTCCACCCTGTGGTCAATATACCACTCGATCAAAGCCTCCAGAGCTTTATAATCAATCCGATTGTCATCCGTAAAAGGGGTTATCATGGTAGGCCAAACTTTTCCGTATGATAACATTTCAACCGACCTTCTTCGTCTCCAAAATATTCGTTACTCGCTTTACTATTAGATCTTTTCTCTCCACTCCAAAATTTCATAAGCTTCGGCTTCGCTATCGCAATGCCCCGACACGAAAACACCTTCGGGGGAGATCCTCTCAAAGAGCCGTTGCAGCTTATCAAAGGTGATCGATTCACTGTTTAAGACTAGCAACTTGCCCTTCTTCTGTATTCTCTCGTACAATTTAAGCCATACCTCGGAAAGAACATCCGGATTACCGGCGCCGGGAACCCATTGTATACCGTCTATCTCCTCTATGTCCAGCAGCATATCAACGTGGGGAATCTCTCCCGGGCCGTCCAAATGGTATATGGTATGATCAAGGCGACAAGCCTGTTCTTTCAAATAGGGCGCTACAAACCGTTCAAACATTTTGGGGGATATCATTGCCGAAAAATCGCACTGTATTGGATACCATCTCCCGGGGCACCACAAACCCATCCAGGCAGAGGTCCCTTCCATATACTTTGATAATATGCCGTAAACTTCATCGTACACATAATGCCAAAGTTCCAAAATCTTATCCATAGAGCTTAAGACTCGCTCCGGATTTTCAATGAAATCCATTAGCAGGTTTTCGGTTCCCCTTAGAGATGCCAGGACATCGGCCACTCCCCCTATGTCGGTCATTCCCGGTATGAATTTGCCCTGGCTTCTCTCCCCTACCAAATGTGCAAGCCTTTTTGTATAGAGCCACCATTCATTATTCTCGTCCAGGCAGTCAAGAAATTTCTCTACTTCGTCCCACTCCATGGGATACTCAAACCATACGGTATCGCCGGTGAATTTCAAGAAGCCGGTGATGTAAGCCGCCAACACTCCCGGGCCAAGGTTGAGCCACAGATTGGGATATGCTCCCCCCAGGTATAGGATATCCTGAGCCCTTTGCTCAAAGTTATCCACCGCCTTTTGGGGGTCATCCTTTTTGGCGACCAAGTCCCAGCCGCTCCATTCATATGCCTTACCTTTAGATTCTTCTTTTGAGGCCGTAACGCTCAAGAGCGGCTTTTTGGTTTCCTTATTCCACCATTTTTCATACTCCAATTTTGTTAGCTCCCAATCTTCTTTGTATAGCAACTAAATCTCCTCCCCCGCTATGTAATACCTTCATCCTGCCCATCTTATTAGTTTGCGCTGTTTAGAATATCCTTCAGAAAATAGGTCAAATTGTAACTCCATTAAAAAACTCGGTATGCCGTTTATTTGGAGTACTTAAAAATTGGGTCTATTTCCTGCCCAGAGTTTGTGCAAACAGAACCTTTCAACAATGGTTTAACTAGCGATATTGAAGCCAGCCATACTGAAATAGCTTTCCTATGGCAACTACCAGACGAAAGTGTTATTTATTCATAAAAGTAATACCGCCTTTTGATTAGTACTATTTGTAGGTAGTTATTCCAATAAAGCCGGCTATTATCTTACTGCATTCTTTTATCTGCCTATTCCAAATTCAAGTACTTATCCTTGATCGGTTTGCATCATATTTATACTAAATATTATACCATCAAAGAATTAATAGAAAAATACCCTGCATTACCATTTTGTACACTATTTTGCCATTGAGTACACGCAGTTAAGTATAGCAAAAAAAACAGCGGAAACTAATATGCTGTCTGGAAGTTCCCGCTGTTTTTTACACCAATTTACCGTTTAAACGAGCACCGCTACATCGTAAGGTTCAAGCTTCAGCACGTTATCAACCCTGTTACCGCTTAAAACCTCAACATAACTTCCTCCCACATCCACAACCACGGAATTTGCAATGTGGTTGAGGACAATTAAATATTCCCTGCCATCCTTCTCTTTCTTTACCGCTTCAACCCCATGTATCTTCAATGGCAATACCGGCTGTACACCCGCTTCCTCGGCAATCATAGCAACAAGCCTGTTTGTGCTATCCTGGTCCAAACCACAGCCTACATAATAAACCCTGCCCTTCCCAAACTTGTTTACCGTTATGGCCGGATTTCCATGATAGAATCTCTCGGCATAAGTGGCCAAAACCTCTGCGCCATTGCACTTCAACACGTCGCACCAGATAACTGCTTTGCCTTCTCCCGTAACTCCGGTTATCTTAACCTCCTGCTCCCGGGTCAGAGGATCAAATTCTTCTACCTCCACCCCGGCCAGTTCCCTGAAAGCTCCTGGCAACGTGTCGCTCCTCATGGAATTATCCCAATTCCGTGTTCCGGATCTGAAGGTTACCACCAGGGTACCCCCATTTTTGACATACTCTTCGACTTTTTGAATTATATCCTCTCTAACCAGGTTGAAAGCCGGCATAAATACAACCTTGTATTTACTTAAATCCCGATCTATTGAAGTAACATCAACGTTTATATTGTTGTCCATAAGCCCTTTATAGTAGCTTAAAAGAAGATTGTTGTAATCAAAACCGCTGCTGTGCGGCTGGAACCTGTGGCTCCACAGGTTATCATAGGATTTTATAATCGCCACCTGTGATACCACATTTGAACCTACAATCAGATCGGAAATACTCTGTAACTCCCTGCCGGTCTGCTGAACCTCCCTATATCTTCTTCTGGGTATGCCGTCATGATCCAATATGCCATACCAGTACTCCTCGGCCCCAAACAAACAGGCTCTCCAGCGGAAATAAACAATAGCCTCTGCCCCATGGGCTACGGCCTGATACGTCCACAACCTTATTTGGCCGGGCTCGGGAGTATTACCCATAACGCTCCAACCGCAAGGGCCGCTTTGCTCTTCCATAACCCAAAAATTCTTGTCCTTTACGCCTCTCATAAGATCATGAGCCATGGCAATACCGGCGTAATCTCCTATGCCCCACTGATTCTTGGGATAGTTATCCCACGATACAAAATCTAAATCCTTCCCCAAATCAAAATAGTCTATTTCAGGAAAATGGCCCATGAAGTTATGCGTAATTGGCTGAGAGGCAAATTTCCTTATAGTATCTATTTGTAATTTTTGATACCTTACGATAGAATCGGATGAAAATCTGTAAAAGTCCAGGAGCAGGCCGGGATTGTGGCCATGGAACCTGTTGTCCGAGCCTTCACACACCGTATAATAAGGTAGGATGATTTCATCCCAATCATTATATATCTGACTCCAGAATACCGTACCCCATGCCCGATTCAAATTGTCCAGACTGCCGTACTTGCTTTTAAGCCACTCCCTGAATGCCAAAAGGCAATTGTCGCAGTAGCACTGTCCCGTATCCTGACAGCCAAATTCATTATCGATCTGCCACGCAATCACGTTAGGGTTTTTCCCATATCTCTGCGCCATCTTTGATACTATGCGTTTAGTATACTCATGATAGATCGGGCTATTATAACAGTAATGACGACGGCTGCCAAACCCCCGAATATGCCCATATTTGTCTTTCATATAGATCTCGGGATGCTTATCCATCAGCCATTTAGGCGGAGTGGCCGTCGGCGTGCCCATAACTACTTTTATTCCCTGCTGGCTTAAGACATCTATAGCCTCATCCAGCCATGAAAAATCGTAGTTGCCTTCCGAAGGTTCCAGTTTGGCCCAGGAAAATTCTGCCAAACGTACCACATTGATATTGGCCTCCTTCATCAGCCTTGCATCTTCAGCCCACCGTTCCTTGGGCCAATGCTCGGGATAATAATCAGCTCCAAAATACATTATAAATGCCACCTCCATTTAGTTTTCTTACGAGATTAGCGTTCCCTTACTGCGAAATAATTTTCTAGCTCCATCGAAAAACAGTACCTTCTTGCTGCAACGATATTCACCATTATTATACAAAAAGTTGCACTATCACTTCTACGACATTTATATTTTACTTTTAACCCTTTACAGCGCCAGACATAATTCCAGATATAAATTGCTTTTGAAATACAAAAAATATAATGAGAAGAGGTAGAATGCTTACTACCGACCCGGCCATAATCAAATGATAGGGCGTTCTTATCCCGGATTCAAAATTCCTCAGCGCTACCGCCAGGGTAAGATTTTCTCGGGACTTAAGAATAATTAACGGCCATAGGAAATTATTCCATGAGTTCATGAAAAATATAATCCCCAAGCTGGCAATTGCTGGCCTAATTATCGGAAAGATAAGCTTAATAAATATCCCAAATTCACTGCACCCATCAATCCTTCCTGATTCAATTATTTCATTGCTTATCCCCTGCATGTACTGATGCATAAAGAAAATCCCAAATGCATTGGCTAAGCCGGGGATAATCAGGCCAATATGCCTATCTATCCACCCCAAATTCTTGAATATTAGATATAATGGAACCATCGTAACTTCAAACGGAATCATCATAGAGCCCAAAACAATGAAGAATAATACAAATCTACCCTTAAAGTTATACTTAGCAAATCCATACCCTGCTAAAGAGCAAAAGAAAACCGCTCCTGCAGTATACAATGCAGAAATATAGCTGCTGTTGATAAATGCCCTGTCAAAATAATATCTAGTGAAAAGCTGTATATAGTTATCCCAAGTAGCATTTTTTACTATTATGCTGGGAGGATATGAAAAAATCTCGCTTAAAGGCTTAAATGAAGATGAAAACATCCAAATAAAAGGAAAAACCATTATAACTACTATTGTCAGTAGGCTAGAATACAAGATCAGCGACTTAAGAACATTTATTAACATTCCTCGTCTTTTCATAACTGACTCCTCCATTTATATCAATGCTAACGGCTATTCGCCAGTTGATTTACTAAGTCTAAATTGCAAAAGCGTAAACACGAACATTAATATAAAATATATATATGCCACACTGGAGGCATATCCCATTCTCAGGTACTGAAAGCTTTCTCTGTAAATATACAACACAGGTGTTATGGTTTTATACATAGGCCCTCCCCCGGTCAGGAGCATCGGTTCTGTAAACAAAGAAAATGTTCCGATGGTAGACAATACAGTACAAAAAAGTATAACTGGTTTCATGAGAGGAATGGTAATTCTAAAGAAAGACTGTATCTTGCTAGCTCCATCTATATCTGCAGCCTCAAAAAATTCTTTTGATATGTTTTGAAGTCCGGCTAACATGAGAACCATATTATAACCAAGCCAACGCCAGGTTACCAATGAAGAAACGGCAACTCTAGCACCGAGTTGGGTTCCCAGCCACGAAATCGATTCAATCCCTAACTTATTCAATATCATATTTAAAAAACCATATTTTGTATCAAAAATCAGAGCAAAAACAAATGAAACCGCTACCACTGAAGTGATATTTGGAATGAAAATGGTAGTCCTAAAAAACCCTCTAAACTTCACTTCATTATTATTAAGAATTACCGCTAAAACCAGTGCCAAAAATAACATCAATGGGACATACATGAAAAAAATGATTATTCCATTTACGATAGATTGGATAAATATTTCATCCCTGGCCAACTTTACATAATTATTAAAGCCTATCCATTTAATTTCTCCAATTCCATTCCATTCGCTAAAGCTAATAACGAAAGAAAAGATAAAAGGATAAAGCATAAACAATGAAAAAATAACAAAAAAAGGCGAAATAAAGATATAGGGAGCCATATTTTGCCTTAATTTCCACGAAATCCACCCTTTTGTCATTGCATTTCCCCCTTCAAATTACACAATAACTAAATTTGCAAAAGGGCTGGAGTCGCATGAGATATATTCCCCATGCGACTCATTCTTCTATACACTATTCAGCCATTCTGGCCTTTAGTTCTTCATTGGCCTTCTTCAAAACCTCATCAGCCGGTTTATCGTTTAAAACATGTTCTAAAAATGCATTTCTTAAAATTTCGTTTGCCAGAGAGTAATTTTTAGTATATTGAATACTGGGAATATCCTGAGCAAGCTCAGCAAATATCCTTCTAAATTTTTGGCCTCCAAAATATTCAATTTCTTCGTCAAAAAAGGGATCATCGTAGGTCGTCTCTAAAGATGGAAATACATCCGTCGCTTTGAACATTTTGATATGGGATTCTTCCCCGCCCAACATAAATTCTATATACGCCCATGCTGCTTCCTTGTTTTTAGCATCTTTAGGGATAACGAAGTTGGATCCACCATCATTAGCCGTTCTTATACCATCGGGTTCCCATGCAGGTAAAGGAACAACCCCCCACAAACCGCTAGTATCCGGAGCAATCCATTCCCTTAAAAATCCTCCCATCCAAACAGCACCAATAATTGTTGCGACATTCCCGTTAGCCATACCATCGTACCAGGGCTGGGTCCATTCTACGGTATTTTCCGCTAAATCCTCCTTTACAAACCTTCCGATAAACTCCAATGTTCTGATGGCCTCCGGACTATCAAGTGCTGGGTTGCCATTTTCATCAAAATACCATTTACCCTGCTGCCACATTAATTTCTCGAAAGTACGTCCGCCGTTCTGTTCCTTAGATTCAGCAAACATATAAGCACCTGTTTTCTCCTTAATAACCTTAGCCACCTCATAGTAATCTTCCCATGTTACCAAAAGCTTAGCTACTTCTGTCGGATCACTGGAATATCCCGCTTTTTCAAACACATCCCTTCTATAATACAGCGCTACAGGGCCGCTATCCCAAGGCATGGCATATATCTTTCCATCCATGGTAGCATCGGTCCATTTAAAAGCGTTCATCTTGTCTTTATAAGGGGTTATCTTTTCGGTCAAATCCTCTAAAGCTCCAGTGGCTACCATTTGAGCTAAATGACTTGTCTCCACAGTAGCTACATCGGGAACTCCCTCTCCTGCAGATAAAGCTAATAGCAATTTCTGGTACAGATCACCGGCAGGAATAACTTCAAAAACCACTTCAATATCTGGATATTCAGCTTTAAAATCCTCCATAACCGCATCCGTAGATCTTTGAACAAACTCCCATCCCCACACCGTAATAGTACCGTTTGGCTTTTCTAACGGTTGAACATCTGAACCTTCTTCCTCGTTTGATACAGTACCATTACTTGAGGGCTCGGTAGATGGTTTAGTATCCTTAGTGCTGCAACCAGGCAATATCATTAAAATTAACACCGCAACCACAAGAAGCAATCCAATCAATCTTGTTGATTTAAAACGCATCTTTTAATCCCCCTTATCGATTATTTTCATGCGCTACAATTTTAGCAAGTCAGTCTCATCACATAAAGAAAAAGGGTTATCATTTTTTATAACAGATTATCCATTTTTAGCTTTATGCTGATAAACCCACTTATTACATTTATTTCCATTGAAAAATATTGTAATAGGTTGAAAAAAATTAAGAACCCCATAAAGTCCTATATCAATTCAAATATTTCTTTACTGCATTTATCATTGCTTCCATATTCCCCCAAGCACTTCAGGTTCAATGACATGTGTAGGGCTTAGAATGAAGCCCCCTCCTTTACCCATCTTTTCTATCATTTCCTTGCAAACCCTATCCACTTTTTCAGGACTTCCAAAAGGCATTACGGTTTGCGTATCAATAATCCTCCTAAACGATAGTTTATGACCATACATCCTCCCCACTCATCAAACTCTATTTCTCCCTGCAAATTATTAAAATATACCTTAAAATCGATATTCCGTTTCACAGGTTCAACCGCAATAAATCTCATTGGAAAATTGTAATAATTCATATAGTCCTCTCTTCCGGTTTTTGCTTAAATACTTCTATTTGAGAGGGGCACAGCTCAAAATAATAAGGTATATATCCTTCCATTTCACGTCTAACGGTTTTGTTGAAAAATAGAAACATATTTAACTATTTATTCTGCCTCTTAAATTCCGATGGAGTCACGCCCACTATCTTTTTAAACATTTTACTGAAGTAACCGCTATCCTGAAAACCTACCTTTTCTGCCACCTCATAAGTCTTTAAATCGGTAAAAAGGAGATACTCTTTGGCTTTCTCTATTCTTACCCTAGCTAGATAATCCACGAAATTTTCACCCATTTCGTTTTTAAATATCCGACTAAAATAGGTTCTGCTTATATTGACATGAGCTGCTACATCCCCCAGAGAAATATCTCGCATGTAATTTTGGAGAATATAATCCACTGCTCGTCTGGTAATAGCACTTCCGCTGTAATATTTGTATTCCTGCATTGTAACTACCAAAAGATCAAATTGATTTTCAAACCATTACCAGATTTCCTCTAGAGTCTCCAATTTTAATACCTCATCAACTGTAAAATATTCATACAAATTTTGTTCCGCTGACATGGTTTCAGTATGCTGGGAAACTTTATTGAGCACAGAAATCAACTGGATTATCACATAATTTAACCTCGACAAAGACGGCTTTTCGTTTTCAAGGCTGTAAAATATTCGGTTGATTGTATTACGAACCCCTTCTCGATTTCCCTCTTTTATATAAAACAATAGTTCTTCTTCATTAAATTTGTAATTTTCTACACTTGCTTTTTCGTCAACGGATACATCGTTTTCAGTAATTATACACTTTCTTCCAAAAAACACTTTATACTTAATCAACATCTTCAATTTATTAAATATTGTAGAAATATCTTTTAAAAATTGGGTTTCCGCGCTTATAGCTGCTGAAATGGAGATTTGAGCATAATTGAATACAGCGGTTTGAATCCTAATGGCCAATGATTTCACAATCTCCATTGAACTCCCCATAGATTTATTTATCGACAACAAACATGCAAAAGCCCCTTCCTCCACTTCAACTATTACCCCCGGATATCTTTTACCCATCATCTCTTCGCCAATATTCAAAATAAAGTCTCTAAGTAACCTTTTATTGTCAGGAGACATATAACGGTATCTGGAATTTATATCGTCCACTTTAAAATAAATACCGCAATAGTTGGAATAAGGAAGTTCAACGTCTATTTCCTTTAAGATGTTATTTATTTGCTTGTCATCATCATACAAGCCGTTAAAAATATCCATCAAGATCTTTTGCTTGACTAATTTTTTCTGATTCTGAACTTCTCTCTTAAGCTTTTCTTTCTCCTCCGAATCTTTTATTTCCGCTTCAATTTCTTTGCGTATTTTATACAAAATACCAAGTAAATCTTCCGGTTCCATGGTGGACTTTACCACATAATCACTTGCTCCAAGGGAAATAGCTTCTTTAGCATAGTCAAACTCATTGTAACAGGTTAATATAATTACTTTTATCTTTTTGTCCAGCTCCTTTAATTTTCTACTCAATTCAATTCCATCCATTTTAGGCATCTTTATATCAGTAATAACGATATGAGGCTTTGTCTTTTGGCAAATTTCCAAGGCCTCTATGCCGTTTGATGCATCGCCAACAATATAAAAACCGTTATCTTCCCAAGGAATGATAGTTTTAAGCCCTATTCTAACCAATAATTCATCATCTACTATCAATACCTTTAACATTATTTACACCCCCTGCCTCAGCTGCGATAGGGATAACCACTTCTACTAATGTGCCTTCCCCTAATTTACTTTTTATCTGCAACCCGTATTCTTCACCATAATACAGCTTAATCCTTTGATTTACGTTATAGATTCCAATGCGGCTCAGAGAGTTCTTTTTGGACCTGGAAGACTCCATAATAGCGTGAATTTTTTCAGGTTCCATCCCTTTACCGTTATCTTTTACACCGAGTATCATTTTATCCCCTTCTAGCCTTCCTGTTATGGTGATAATCCCACCTACATCAACAGAATCCAATCCATGTTGTAAGGCATTTTCAACAAGCGGCTGAAGTAAAAGCTTTAAGACCGGTTTATCGAGTAAACCTTCATCTACATCATATCTCACTTCAAATATATTGCCGTATCTAAACTTCTGAATGTGTATATAGCTTTTCACGCATTCAAGTTCTTCAGACAAAGCAATAAACTCATTTCCATTATGGACAGTTGTTTGTAAAAGCTTTATAAGAGCAGTTATAACAGAAGAAATATTATTTGCATTCTGCATCCGAGCCACCCAATTGAGTGAATCTAACGTGTTATAAAGAAAGTGCGGATTAATCTGTTGCTGTAACATACGAAGCTCAATTTCCTTTTTCTCGCGTTCTTCCCTATATATTTTTTGAATCAACACTTTAATTTCCTTAAGCATACGATTAAAACTTTGCGCCAGTAGTCCTACTTCGTCCAAAGCATCCACTTTTACATCTACATCTAAATTCCCCTCTTCCACCTTTTTCATTTGAGCCCTGAGTCTGGAAAGCGGATTTGTAATATTATAGGCTATTCTAATTGAAATCCCTAGAGCCATTAACATGGTCAGCAAACCAATGATAACCGTAGTATTGCGTACCACCGTAGCATCCTTCAAAAGAAATCTTATGGGTATAGTCTGAATCACCTTCCATCCGGTAAGCGAAGAGGTATTATAAACCACCAGCATTTTCTCTCCCTGAATAGTATCAATATAACTACCCGTTATGTTATCCAACACCTGTTTGTACTTTGAAGTATCAATTCTTGTCCCTATTAATTGTTCATCTTTATGATAGGCAATTATCCCTTTATCTGTTATTAAAGCTATATTGCCTTGATTTTTAATATGCATGTTTTGGAACAAGTTTTTGAGAAACCTGTAGTCTAAGTCAATTCCAAGCACGCCCAATATTTTATTTTTTTCTATATCAACATATTTGCGTACAATCGTAACAACTTTATCTATATCTACAAAAGAAGCCATATTTGTATATGAGCTCGCATCATGGGTTGGAACAAATAATTTGTTGGCACTGCCATTTGCTACGGTTGTAAACCACGGTTGTTTAAGCAAGAGGTTAAGCGTTATACTATTGTTGGTAGAAAAGACTATTCCTTCGTTGCTAACGATATATATTTGTTTAATATATTTACGAGGGTACATAAGAGCTGTCAAGATATAATTTATTTTAGTAAGAGCCATGGCTCTTTCATAATCACCATAAGAGCTTTCAATCACGGCCTTACGAATATTACGATCACATAAAATAGATATTGCTATATTCTCCATATCCTGGAAATAAAAATCTATATTATTAGTGGCTTGTAACAGCATATCAGCAACATATTTGCTCACATTATCTTTAATAGTCTTTTCAGCACTAAAATAAGATAATGTTCCTACCATGGATAGAGGAAATATAATGAAAATAGAAAAATATATGACTAATTTATGTCTCAATGAAAAATTTTTAAGAAAAATATAATCCTCTATGATGTTAAACAGTCCCAATCAGTTTTAACCCTCCTTTGTACTTAGATTTGTCTAATATCTTTACTTAACGCTGTCCTTATACATAGAAGCTCCCAGACAAAAATATCATAATCTAATGTTAATATTTCCCATTTATCAATCTCATTCACATTTTAAGAGTTACATTTTATGCACCGGGACTTGCTGTATCCCTTCGACCTTCTGCATGCAATATCCAACAACATGTAAAGATATGAACCTTTTCCGTCCAAATTGTATATGAAATGATCAAGTTTGCAAACTTGTTCTTTCATATAGGAAGCTAAATTATTTTCAAACATCTATAAAGCATATTTTATGCCTTCTAGAACAACCCAGCCTCATCCACACGAGGTTCATTCACTATTACAACAAAATATACCATCAATTTCATTATATCATATACTTCAACAGTAAAAAATCAAGTCTAAATTCTCAGACTTCGCACATAAAAAATGAGCTCTGAACCTTGAAAAATCAACATTTT
>ENA-UPSB01001105-UPSB01001105.1-bioreactor-metagenome-genome-assembly--contig:-NODE-1105-length-34872-cov-7.213660_pt1 | contig 34872 bp, 34 predicted proteins | sample MGYA00238182_ERZ773286 | MGnify/ENA primary metagenome ERZ773286 (study PRJEB29026, sample SAMN07631240) | bioreactor metagenome | isolation source: Switchgrass digestor | place: USA: Dartmouth...
GTGCAGCGTGTTGGCCCGTCGACCGGCATGCCGACGTCGCCTGCCCAAGGAGACGTCATGCAGGCAAGATGGGGCCGCCACGGGGACCATGAGATGGTGGTCTTGTGCCCGTCGTCGGTAATGGAGGCGTACACGCTCACTATTACCGCTTTCAACGTAGCCGAGGAGCTCAGGACCCCGGTGGTTCTGCTTATGGACGAGATAGTGGGGCACCTGCGGGAAAAGGTGACGCTTGGGTCCTCTCAGGACTTGTCCGTGGTAAACAGGGAAAAACCCTCATGCCCCAAGGAACAGTACAAGCCCTACGGAGCGGGGCAGGGAAGGCTTCCCGACGTCCCGCCTTTGGCGGCGTTCGGAGACGGGTACAGGTTCCACGTGACGGGGCTCACACACGGAGAGGACGGTTTCCCCACCAACAACCCGAAAGTTGGAGAGAAGCAAATCCTCAGGATGATCCAGAAGATCGCGAACCGTAGAGACGAGTTGGCCAGGTTTGAGGAAGTCTCTATGGAGGACGCGGAGGTAGTAGTGGTTGCCTACGGCGGGACCGCCCGTTCCGCGAAGAAGGCGGTTAGGGACGCCAGGGCCGAAGGGATAAAGGCCGGCCTCTTGCGCGTCATCACGCTGTGGCCGTTCCCGGAGACGCGGGTAGCCAAGCTGCGGGAAATGGGCCTCAAAGCGGTAATCGTCCCCGAGATGAATATGGGGCAGTACGTACTGCCGGTTAAGAGAGTTATCGGCGACGCGTGCCCGGTAATCCCGCTGAACAAGGTAGCGGGCCAGTTTATTGAGCCCAAGGACATTTTGGAAGCCATAAAGGGGGCGATGTAGGTGGCCCATCCTCTCGAGAAGTACCTAAGAGCCGGAAAACTGCCTCACATCTGGTGCGCGGGCTGCGGCCACGGGATCGTGACCCAGGCCATTTTGAGGGCCGTGGACGAACTGCAGTTGGACACGGAGAAGACCGTGGTTGTCTCAGGCATCGGGTGCTCGTCCAGGGCTCCCGGGTATCTCCACTTTGATACGCTTCACACGACCCACGGCAGGGCCATTCCTTTCGCCACAGGCATCAAGATGGCCAACCCTGAGCTTAGGGTGATCGTGGTGACGGGAGACGGAGACGCCGCGGCCATCGGCGGAAACCACCTGATACACGCCGCGAGGCGAAACATAGACCTTACCGTTATCTGCTTCAATAACACCATCTACGGCATGACTTCGGGCCAATACTCACCGGTTACGCCCGGAGGGAGCTTCGCTTCGACCGCCCCTTACGGCATGGTGGAGCCCAGCTTCGACCTGTGCGCCTTGGTAGCGGGAGCGGGCGGGACCTTTGTCGCCCGGGGAACCACTTACCACGCGAGGCCTCTTACCAACATCATCAAAGGGGCGATCAAGCACGAAGGGTTCAGCTTCGTCGAAGCCTTGTCCCAATGCCCGACTTACTACGGCAGAAGGAACAAGCTGCGCGCGCCGCTGGACATGCTGTACTGGTACAGGGACCACGCGGTGGGAGTGTCTCAGTGGGAAAAACTCACCGATGACGAGAAGGCCGGGAAGTTCCCAATCGGCGTACTCAAGAAGGTGGAACACGCCCCTGAGTTCAGCCGGGTTTACTCCGAGTTGATTGCCAGGGCAAGGGAAAGGAGCGAGGCCTGATGCGTACCGAGCTTAGGCTTGCCGGGGAAGGCGGCCAGGGGCTCATGACGGCCGCCATCATATTCGCCGGGGCCGCCGCCGAGTATACCGATCTGAACGCGATCCAGACCCAGTCTTACGGGCCGGAGTCCCGGGGCGGTTCTTCAAAGGCTGACGTGATCATAGCCGATGAGGACATCGACTATCCCGAAGTGGACCACCCCCACTTTGTAGTGGTAATGGCTCAGGAGGCTTGCGACAAGTTTGTGCCGACCGTCGCCAAGGGCGGCACTGTCATAGTAGACTCAACTTACGTAGGCTCGGTCCCTGAAGTGGACGCCCGGGTAGTCAAGTACCCGATATCCGCCAAAGCGAGGGAACTCGGGAGAGAGATAGTTGCGAACATCGTCGCGCTGGGCCTGCTTACCGGCCTATCCCGGCTGGTCCCAGAAGAAGCCGTGATGAAGTCGCTCCTTAAGAGAATACCTAAGGGGACCGAAGAGCTGAACAAGAAGGCTTTCCAAGCGGGTTTGGAGGCGGCCAAGCAGGTACCGTAGCTTAGTTAAGAGCATGCGTGATGGGGCGGAAGTCCGCCCCTTTTTTGAGAGGGGGCTTCTAATAGTGGCTCGTGACGAAGAAATAAGAGCTGCCAAAGAGAAGTGGGAGCAAGGTACGGTTGCCAAGGTTGTCTCCCGCTTCCCTGAGCGCAAGAAGGAGTTTTCGACAGACTCGGGCATCTCCGTCGACCGCGCGTATACCCCCACAGACCTAGGAGATTGGGATTACCTTGAGAAATTGGGGTTTCCGGGCGAGTACCCCTACACCCGCGGGGTTCAGCCTACCATGTACCGCGGCAGGTTGTGGACGATGCGCCAGTACGCGGGTTTCGGGGACGCCAAAGAGACCAACGAGAGGTTCCGTTTCCTCTTGGAGCAAGGTCAGACCGGGTTGTCAACGGCCTTCGACCTTCCCACGCAAGTCGGTTACGATTCGGACCATCCCATGGCGGAAGGCGAAGTCGGCAGGGTTGGGGTCGCCATTGACTCACTGGAAGACATTGAGACCGTGTTCAGCGGAATTCCCCTGGACAAGGTATCGACATCTATGACCATTAACGCCCCCGCCGCGGTGCTCTTGACGATGTACCAGGCGCTAGGCGAAAAGCAGGGCGTTCCCTCCAACAAGCTTCAGGGCACTATCCAAAACGACATCTTGAAAGAGTACGTGGCCAGGGGGACCTACATATTCCCGCCCGGCCCCTCCATGCGGCTGGTCACGGATATCTTCGAGTACTGCTCGAAAGTGATACCTGACTGGAACACGATCTCCATAAGCGGCTACCACATTAGGGAGGCGGGCGCTACCGCCGTACAGGAAGTAGCCTTCACCCTAGCCAACGGGATCGCTTACGTGCAGGCGGCAATCGATAAAGGCCTGGACGTTGACGCTTTCGCGGGCAGGCTTTCATTCTTCTTCAACAGCCACATGAACTTCTTTGAAGAGATCGCAAAGTTCAGGGCGGCCCGCAGGCTGTGGGCGCGCATAATGAAGGAAAGGTTTGGGGCCAAGAACCCCAAGTCGTGGATGCTCAGGTTCCATACCCAGACCGCCGGTTCTTCCCTCACGGCCCAGCAGCCCGACAACAACATAATTCGCACGACCCTTGAGGCGCTCGCCGCCGTTCTGGGCGGTACCCAGTCCTTGCATACCAACTCCAGAGACGAGGCGCTTGCCCTTCCCACGGAAGACTCTGTGAGGATCGCTTTGCGCACCCAGCAGATCATCGCCTTTGAGTCCGGAGTGGCGGATACCATAGACCCCATGGCGGGCAGCTACTTCGTGGAGAGGCTAACCGACGAGATCGAAGCCAAAGCCATGGAATACATCCGCAAGATTGACGATATGGGCGGCGCGGTCAGCGCTATCGAGAAAGGATACATGCAGCGGGAAATCCAGGACAGCGCTTACCGCCACCAGAAGGCCGTAGAGTCCAAGGAGAAGATGGTCGTCGGGGTGAACTGCCTGGAAATCCAGGAAGAGCCTCCGAAGGGCCTGCTCAAGGTGAACCCCGCCATAGCCGAAGCTCAGGTTAAGCGGCTACAGGACCTCAAGAGGAGGCGGGACGGCAGGGCGGTCGCGTCCGCTCTGAAAGATATAGAGACCGCCGCCAGGGGAAACGACAACCTCGTGCCTAGGGTGTTTGAGGCCGTGAAGGCCTACGCCACCATCGGGGAAATCTGCGGTGTCCTACGGGAAGTGTTTGGCGTGTACCGTCCAGGTTCGTGGGTCTAGATTTCCGCTTCTTTATCAAGGAGGGGTTAGGATGATCACCAAAGTTAACCACCTTGGGATCGCGGTCAACAGCCTGGAGCAGGCAGCCAAGACTCTCAAGGACGCGTTTGGCCTGGAAGTCACAAAGGTCGAGGAAGTGCCTTCCCAAAAGGTGCGCGTCGCCTTTGTGCCGGTAGGGGATACACGGTTAGAACTCCTAGAACCCACGAGCGAAGACAGCCCTGTCGCCAAGTTCCTCGCGTCGAGGGGAGAAGGGCTTCACCACATAGCCCTTGAAACCGGTGAAATAAGCCAAGCCCTTAAAGACGCGGAAGCCAACGGGGTACGCCTCATTGACAAGGAGCCGAGGGAGGGCGCCCACGGCACCAAAGTCGGATTCGTGCATCCCAAGAGCACCTTTGGGGTGCTGTTTGAGCTGGTTCAGGAGGATCCCAACCACTAAATGCGGATAATCGATTGCCATTGCCATGTGATGCCGGAGGAGGTCCTAAAGGACCTCCCCCGGTTCGCTTCTGTGGACAACCATTTTGGCGCTTTGGTCACGACCAAAGGAGCCAGGTTTTGTTCGGGCGAAGACCTCTTAAGAGAAATGGACGCGTCAGATATCGGGCAGGCCGTGATATTCGGGTTTTCTTCGGAAGATCAAGGCTTCAACCGCGCGCAAAACGATTACGTAATGTCCTTGTCCCGGGAGCACCCGGACAGGTTCATTCCTTTTGGGGTGCTTTGTCCCAAGGGAAAGGGGTATCTGGAGGAAGCCGAGCGGTGCGTTGCGGGCGGGATCTGTGGTTTCGGAGAGATTTTCCCCGCCGGCCACGGGTTTTCCCTTGATGGGAAGGACGCCAAGGCGCTGGCTGGGCTGTGCAAAGAAGCGGGATTGCCACTCCTGATACACGTCAACGAGCAAGTGGGCCACGATTACCCGGGAAAAGGAGACGTGGGTCCCGGGCACGCCTACCGGTTCGCCAAAGACAACCCCGGCTTAACGGTGATCTTTGCCCACTTCGGAGGAGGGCTGCCCTTCTATTGGGCTATGCCGGAAGTGCGGGCGCTGGAAGATGTCTACTACGATACGGCGGCGCAACCCCTCTTGTACAAGCCTGAAGTGTATTCTTGGCTGAAGTCCGCCGGCGCTTTGGATAAGATCCTGTTGGGCAGCGATTATCCTCTCTTAAGTTGCGCAAGATATTTAAGGGATATGGAGAAGTCGGGTTTGGACAAGGACGATATCCAGAAAGTAGTCAGGGATAACGCTGTCTCCTTACTTGGGAGATTCTTCTTAAGGGACAATAAAGGAAACTAGGTAGTACGGCAGAATATCTTGGGTTGAGAGGACGGGTGGTTTAGGAAAATACGATAGAGGGGGCTCTAAATGGTGGAGAGGCCGCCCAGAAGCGTAGAGTACATCTGTCTTTCGTGCGGCGTTCAGGGCTTGATGTCCTTCCCTGATGGTGAGGAAATAGAAACTCAAGGCGACAGTTCTCTTATATGCCCCAAGTGCGGGGGAACGGTGCTGTGCATCGAGAGAGAGGTCGCCTTTAGTGTTTCTATCCCTGCGTTGACAGTCAAACCGTAGGATTCTTCATAATAACGCCCAAAGCTTTTTGACCGCCTTCCCGGTCGCCTAGCGGGTAGCGGCGCTACCCCCGCGGACCGCCGGAGGGGCGGTCTTTGTTTTTGCCCATAAGTCCCAAAAAAATAGGACCAAAATGGTCCAACATGTGGAAGGAGTTTGGACAAGGGTGTAGAATAGGGGTGTCAAGTGGGGTGAAGTGGGGAACGGTGGCGCCAATAACCGGGTTTTCGGGAGAATATCAGTACAGCATAGACGCTAAGGGAAGATTGGCCCTGCCCGTGAAGTTCAGGGACGCCCTTGGCCCTCGCTTCTTTATCGCCCGGGGGTTGGATACGTGCCTGTTTGTGTACCCTAGCGAAGAGTGGGCACGGGTCCTGGAGAAAATCAACAGCATGCCCCTTAACCAGAAAGACGCCCGCGCGTACGCGAGGTACTTTCTGTCGGGCGCTTCCGAGGTCGAACCCGACCGGCAAGGACGCATAAATCTCCCCAGTAACCTGCGTGAGTACGCGGGCCTCACTAAAGACGTGTACGTGTTGGGAGTAGGCACGAGGCTTGAGATTTGGGACAAGGCGTTGTGGGAAACCACTAAGGCTGAGATCGCCAAGAGTTTCACCAGCATAGCGGAGGGCATGTCGGGGATATGACAGGCTACCATGAACCGGTGATGGTCTCAGAGGTCATGTCCTATCTCCTGGAAAGCCGAAGGGAAATTCTGGTGGATTGCACAGCCGGCGATGGCGGCCACACGCTGGAAGTCCTAAAGAGAACGAAGGACACTTACGTTTTGGCACTGGACGTGGACGACGACGCCGTTTCCACAGTCCAGGGCAGGCTTGGTCGAGAGTATGCCGGTCGCTTCCAGGTCCGAAAGGGCGACTATCGCGAACTGGGCCAGGTCTTGGGTAAGGTCGGGATTCCACGGGTAGACGGATGCCTTTTCGATCTTGGGGTGTCGTCAAGGCAGGTTGATAGCCCCGAACGCGGCTTCACTTATTGGGGCGAGGCTCCCCTGGATATGAGGATGAACAGGGAGTCGCCCGTAACCGCCAGGGACTTGCTTTGGACCCTAAGCCAAGATGAGTTGGCCAGGATTCTTTGGGAGTATGGCGAGGAACGTTTCTCCAGAGAGATTGCCGCCAGAATCGTCAGGGCGCGTGAAGAAGGTGCGCTCGACACAGCGGAGGACCTAGTGAAGGTCATTAAGGCGGCGATTCCCGCAAGGGCCAGGCAAGGAGAGATTCATCCGGCCAGGCGTACCTTTCAAGCCCTAAGGATAGCTGTCAACGACGAGATATCCAGACTCGGAAAAGCTCTTTGGCAAGCGTTTTTGTTGACGAGGCCGGGCGGAGCGATAGTGGTCTTGTCTTACCACTCGCTGGAAGACCGGATAGTCAAGTCGGTTTTTCGGGAAATAGAGGACCGTGGATTGGGCAAGAGGCTCACAAAGAAACCGGCGCGGCCGGCTGACGCGGAAGTCAACGCGAATCCGCGGGCCCGGAGCGCCAAACTTAGAGCGGTAGAGAGAGCGAGATAGGACGTAGAAGTACGGAGGAGGATCCGACATGATTAGAAGCGCCAGCGCGGAGTCTATGGGGATTAGGAGAGCGGTTTTACGGCGCTCCAGGCGGACGAGGTCCGTCGGTGTTCCTGTTGAGATCTTGGGCCTCCTGTACTTCATCATAATCTTGGGAGCGGGTCTCTTGTTGGTTTGGCAGCCCGCGAAGGTTGCTGAGATCACAAGTCAGATCAACAAGCTCGAGGCAACCTTGCAGGACGTAAAGCTCCGAAACGAAGACCTGAAGAAGACCGTCGCCGCAATGGAGTCTTTAAGCTACATAGAGGCGGAGGCGAGAAACAGGCTCGGGATGGTCGATCCCACCGAAGTCAGGACGTGCGAGATTCTGGAGGTCACTCCCGCGATGGGGCCGGGAATCTCTGTCGCATCCAACGCGGAACCCAAGCAAACAGGTATAATGGCCGTATGGGCCCGCATAACTCAGATCTTTGGGAGCAGGGAAGCCATCGCGAAGGGAAAATAATCACCTAAGTTTCGGGGAGATCGACTATGGGAGGAGTACTGGCCCGAAAGCGTGTTGGGCTGGTCCTGTTAGGGACTGCTATCGCGTTCTTGGCAATCTTAGGCAGGCTCGTCTACGTACAGTTCGTGTGGGCCAACGACCTGGGCGAAATGGCGTTGGACATGCGTATGCAGGACATACCGATCCAGCCGAAGCGTGGGGTGATCTATGACAGGAACGGGCACGAGTTGGCGTTCAGCATAGACGTTGAGTCAGTGTACGCCATACCGGCCCAAGTCAAGGACCCTGAGCTTACCGCGAGGAAGCTATCTGAGATATTGGGCATGAAATACGAGAAGGTGCTAAACGCCTTAACTCGTACTTCCGCTTTTGAATGGATAAAGCGGAAAGTGCCCGATGACATCGCGAGGAAGATCCGGGAGGAGAAGCTCCCGGGCATTGGCTTTACTCAGGAAGCCATGCGGGTCTGGCCCAAAGGAACCTTGCTCGCTCAGGTATTGGGAATCGTGGGCATAGACAACGACGGCCTCGAGGGAATCGAGTACGAGTACGACAGCGCGCTCCGGGGCGTAAAGGGCCGGTTTACCGTTGAGGTAGACGCGATAGGCGACGCTTTGCCTCAATCCCAGAGAGGATATGTCCCGCCGGTCCAAGGCAAGAACCTAGTCCTGACGGTGGATGAGGTAATTCAGTTCATATGTGAGAGAGAACTGGAGAACGCGGTCAAACAGAGCAACGCCGCGGGCGGCTTGGTAATTGCCATGGACCCCAACAACGGCGAGATCCTCGCGATGGCGATGAGCCCCACTTACGACCCTAACAGGTACGACGAGTATCCGGCGGAAAACCGGAGAATAACCGCCGTGGCCGACTCGTTCCCGCCAGGCTCCACATTCAAGCCGATTACCGCGGCGGCAGCGCTGGAATCCGGCGCGGTAACCGTCAACGACACATTCTACTGCGGCGGTTCCACAAGAGTTCTTTCCGAGACTCTCTACTGTCATGTTACCTCTGGGCACGGGAGCCAGACTTTCGCCGAAGTGATTATGAACTCGTGCAACATCGGGTTCATTCAGATAGCCCAAAGGACCGGCATAGAGAATTTCTACAAATACCTCGACCTCTTGGGCGCCACGTCTACCACCGGGATCGACTTGCCCGGTGAAGTCTCGGGCATCCTTCCCGCGGAAAAGGATGCCACAGCGTTGGACTTGGCTTGCATGTCCTACGGCCAGACGCTCCAGTTGACTCCGATCCAGCTGATTACCTCCATGTCAGCCATCGCCAACGGCGGGTATACAGTTGTGCCCCATGTTGTGAAGCAGATAACCGACATCGACGGGAACGTGGTCGAAGAAAAACCGTCATCTATAGTGCGGCGGGTCATAAGCCAGAAGACGTCGGATGAGCTAAGGGCCGCTCTTGAAAAGGTAGTGGCGGAAGGAACAGGAAAGCAGGCGTATGTGCCGGGTTACCGGTTGGCGGGCAAGACCGGTACAGCCAACAAGGTCATAAACGGCGTACTGGTGCAGGGCAAATACTTGGCCTGGTTTATCGGTTTCGCGCCTGCCAACGATCCCAAGGTGGCGCTGTTGGTCATGATAGATGAGCCCAAAGGCGCTTATTACGGAGGACAAATCGCGGCTCCGGTTTTTTCCGGCGTGATGAGGGACGTCCTGCGATACCTGGAAGTGCCTCCTCAGGCCGAGCCTACAGAGTCCGACGACGCTCCCAGGGTGACTGTGCCGGATTTGGTCGGAAAGGATGTAGCGGCTGCCCAGGCCGAACTGAGAGAAGCTTCTTTGGCCGGTAGAAAAGAAGGGCCGGGGGACAAGGTAAAAAGGCAGTTCCCGGTGGCCGGTGTTAAGGTTCCCAAGGACACGGTTGTGATACTATACACCGAAGATGAGACGGAGCCGCCTGAGGGGCTGGTTAAGGTGCCCACCATCTTGGGGCTAGGGCTTACCCAAGCCAGACAGCGCTTGGCTGAGGTGGGCCTACACCTAAACGCCCAGGGGAGCGGTTTTTGCGTTGAGCAAAACCCGCCGCCGGGAGAAATGGTGCCGCCGGGCACGCCGGTGAAAGCGACGTTCCGCATGGACGTGGGGCAGTGATCTTGGCTATGGAGTGAGCCGGATGAGGTTTTCGGAACTGCTGAGAGACGTGAAGGGCGCCAGGCTTCTTGGCGATTCGATAGTGACGGGCATCTCTTACGATTCCAGGAGAGTCATGCCCGGGCATGTTTTTGTGGCGGTAAAGGGCGAAAGGACCGACGGACACCTGTTTATCCCGCAAGCCATAGAAAAGGGCGCTTCGGCTGTCATTGTGGAAGACGAATCTCGAGCGGTAGAGAACCCCGGCGTCGCTGTGGCTTTGGTCCCAGACAGCAGGCTTGCGCTTTCGCTCGCGGCGAAAGCGTTTTTCAAAGACCCCAGCGCGGAGCTTTTGGTGGTAGGCATTACCGGGACAAAGGGCAAGACCACCACCTGCCACCTGGTGAAGAGCGTGTTGGACGCTTCCGGAGAGCGGACCGGCCTAATCGGCACGGTCCACAACATTGTGGGGCAGGAGATAAGGCCGGTAACCCATACGACCCCCGAATCCTCCGACCTTCAAAACCTCTTCAGGGACATGGTGGAGGCCGGCTGTACGGCGGCAACAATGGAGGTTTCGTCCCACGCTTTGGCTATGGGGCGCGTGAAACACATTAGGTTTGACGCGGCGGTGCTCACGAATATAGGCCGGGATCACCTGGACTATCACGGTACCCTGGAGCGCTATATGGAGGCAAAGGCGACGCTTTTCTCGGAATTGGGGCTTTCGGGAGAGAAGCGCCGGGACATACCCCCGGTCTCAGTACTGAACGTCGACGACGAGGCCTATGAGTATTTCCGGGGAAAGGTCCGCACACGCCTCGTGACTTACGGAATGTCGCCTTCGGCCGAGGTTAGGTGCCTCGAACTAGTCCTGGACCGCGAAGGAAGCCGCTTTGTTCTCGCCCTGGGAGATTGGGAAAGGAAGCTGCGCCTGTCTCTCCCGGGCAGATTTAACGTGATGAACGCTCTAGCGGCGGCGGCGGTTGGCTACGGTCTCGGAATGGACAAAGACGCCATCGTGAAAGGGTTGGAGGCATGCCCGCCTGTAAGGGGCAGGGTGGAGACCGTGCCGGGCGCAAAGGAGTTCTCCATTTGGGTGGACTACGCCCACACGCCTGAGAGCCTTAAGGGAGTCCTGGAGACCGCCAGGGAAATGACCCAGGGAAGGGTCATAGCGGTTTTTGGCTGCGGCGGGGATAGAGATAAGGGCAAGAGGCCCATAATGGGTCAGATAGCGGCCCAGCTGTGCGAACTAACCATCATCACCAACGACAACCCGAGGACGGAAGACCCGGAAGCCATCCTAGATGACATTGAGCGGGGGTTCGAGTCGGTCCCCGGTGAACACAGACACCTGCGCATAAGCGACAGGCGGGAAGCCATCAGGGAGGCCGTCGCTAGGGCCAAACCGGGCGATATCGTGGTGATCGCCGGCAAAGGGCATGAGACCTATCAGATTATTGGAGACCGTGTGAACCACTTCGACGATGTCGAGGAGGCTCGCGAGGCGGTCTTGGAGCGGAAGGAAGGTTAGTGCGGTGAGGCCTTACTCTCTAGCGGAAATCGCTCAAATAACCGGAGGAAGGGTTGTAAGGGGAGACCCTGAAGCGACCTTCACCAGGGTGGAAATTGATTCTCGGAAGGTTACTCCCGGGGATCTTTTCTGGTGCATCCGTGGGGAGAGGGCCGATGGACACAGCTTTGTCGCGGAAGTAGCCCTAAAGGGAGCGGGCGCGGCCGTGATCGAGCTTCCGGTCTCATTGCCTGAAGGCGAGGGTTGTCCCGCGGAGTTCGGTCTGATCGAGGTCGACTCGACAGTAAAGGCCATAGGAGCCCTGGCAAAGGCTTACCGGGAAGAACTGCCGGTTTCAGTCATAGGAGTTACCGGCAGCGTCGGGAAGACCAGCACCAAAGACTTAGCCGCGTCGGTGCTCAGCACTCGTTTCCCGACTTACAGGAATCCCGGAAACTTGAACTCGCACATCGGGTTGCCTCTGGCCGTGTTCGGCATGGACTCGACCTACCGGTACGCTTTCCTGGAAATGGCCATGAGGAAAAAAGGGGAGATCACGGACCTGTGCGAGATCGCGCGGCCTGAGATCGGCATCCTGACCGACATTTCCGCGTCCCACCTCGGGGAACTGGGGAGCATTGAAAACATAGCGGAGGCGAAATCCGAGCTTTTGGCCTCGCTTCCCCAAGACGGCCTGGCGGTATTGTGCGGCGACAACCAGTGGGTGAGAAAGGTAAGCGACAGGGCGAAGTGCAAGACGGTGTTTTACGGGCTTTTCTCAGGCAACGATTGCCGGGCCCACGACATACGTACGCTGGGCGCGGACGGTTCCGAGTTCTCGGTCACCTACAGGGGCGCGACATACCGGTTTGCCATAAAGACCCCGGGGATGCATCAAGTGCAAAACTCGCTGGCGGCGGTCGTAATCGGTTTTGAACTGGGGCTTTCCTATGAAGAAATAAAGCGAGGGCTGGAGTCGGCTACCCTTAGCCCTATGCGTTTGGAAGTCTTGAAACTGGGGACGCTTACGGTCATAAACGACGCGTACAACGCCAGTCCCAAGTCAATGCGCGCGGCTTTGGATCTCCTCCTCCAGATCGGCCCGAAACGCAGGTTGGCTGTGTTGGGCGACATGCTTGAGATGGGCGAGAGCGGACCGGAAGCTCACCGTGAAGTGGGCCGCTACGCCGCGACCCGGGCAACCCACCTAATCGCCGTGGGCCAGTTGGGAAGAGAGATTAAGGCGGGTTGGGATGAGATATCGTGCAACCCGGCCGTGCATTTCCGGGACAAGAACAGCGCGTGGGAGTATTTGGCCGGGGAAGTCACTGAAGGGGATGTGTGCCTGGTAAAGGCCTCACGCGGCATGGGGTTTGAGACCATCGTTGAGGCGCTTGTGTCTCTTCACGAGAAGACCGGAGCTGATGCTTAGATGAACTGGACTAATACTTTGTTGCCGCTGGTGTCGGGCTTTTTACTGTCCGTCCTGGCAGGGCTGGCCGTTATCCCGTACCTGACGCGCCTAAAACTGGGCCAGCACATCAGGGAAGAAGGGCCGAAATCCCACCAAAAGAAGGCCGGGACTCCCACAATGGGAGGCATGATTTTTATGGCGGGGACCGTGCTGTCGGAGGCCATTTACCGTGCGGTGACCCGCACCCTCCCTCCCGTCGAAGAGCTTTTGTTGTTGGGATTGTTCATAAGTTACGGGTTCATCGGCTTTCTGGACGATTACAGGAAAGTGCGGCTCGGCAGGAACCTCGGCCTGAAGGCAAGGGAAAAACTGGCGTTGCAAGTGCTGTTCGCTGCCTTGTTCACCTGGTTCTTCGCGGATAGAAAGACAGTGTTGCTTCCTTTCCTCGGCGGCGAATTCTACTTGGGGCTCCTGTATCCTTTATTCGTCATATTCATCATTGTCGGCATCGGCAACGGAGTGAACCTGTTGGACGGCCTCGACGGATTGGCGAGCGGGGTTTTGGTCATAGACCTGGCGGCTTACGCTTTTGTGGCATATCAGGGAGCCTCCGCGCTCGGCATGGACCTGTCTCCCTTGGCTCTGGCGGGAGTAGGCTCGCTCCTCGGGTTCCTGGTCTACAACAAGCATCCCGCCAAGGTTATCATGGGGGACCTGGGTTCGCTTTCCCTGGGCGCTTTGTTGTCGGGGTTCGCGGTGGCGACCCGTACCGAACTCGTGCTCCTCTTCTTGGGCGCGATGCCCATAATAGAAAACCTGTCGGTTATCCTGCAGGTAGCTTCTTTTCAGTTAACGGGCAAGAGGATCTTCAAGATGAGCCCGCTCCACCACCACTTTGAGTTGAGCGGCTGGAAAGAGACTACGGTCGTGTACGCTTTTTGGTCGGCGGCGGCCGTCTTCGCGTTTATTGGGATTCTTTCCATGGCATACGTTAGGTAAGGGGGATCGTGACGGTGCGAAGGCGGGGGCAGACGGCAATCAGGCGCAAGCAGCCCGACTTTGTATTGCTTTTTGCCATCCTCACGCTGTTGGCCATCGGCATCGTCATGGTCTTTTCCGCGAGCTTCGTCCGTTCCGTAAGGTTTTACGGCCATCCGTACTATTTCCTGATGAGGCAGCTCATGTGGGCCGGCCTGGGCCTATCGGCCATGCTCTTTCTCGCTAACTACGACTGCTGGCGTTACCGCAAGTATGTAATCTTCATCTACGGGCTGTCCTTGCTCTTGCTGGTCATTGTCCTCATTCCCGGTATCGGCCAGGTGAGAAACGACGCCCGGAGGTGGCTGGGCTTCGGCTCGCTTGCCATCCAGCCGGCCGAAATCGCCAAGTTTACGACAGTATTGTTTCTCGCCGACAGCCTGGCAAAGAGGCGGGAGAAAGTTGGCGACCTAATACGGGGACTAGGTCCCTATTTGGTGCTGCTCGGGTTGACCTTCGTGCTGGTGCTGGCCGAACCCGACCTTGGAACAGCCGTGGCCATAGCCGCCGCGGCCGTGGTCGTGATTTTCGCGGCGGGGGCAAAGATATGGCATCTTGCCGGCCTCGGAGTGATGGCGATTCCGGTTTTATACTGGGCAATTATGGGCAGTGACTACCGCAGGGACAGGTTCTTGGCTTTCCTGCACCCGTGGGACGACCCGGCGGGCGATGGGTGGCAGATTATCCAGGCGCTGTACGCCTTGGGGACCGGCGGGCCGTTCGGGACGGGCATCGGCTACTCGAGACAAAAGTGGTTTTACCTGCCTGAACCTCACACCGATTTCATATTCGCCGTCTTGGGAGAAGAGATGGGGTTTGTTGGGACCAGCCTTGTGGTGCTGTTGTTCTTTGTCGTCGCCTGGAGAGGGTTCAGGGCGGCAATGGCCGCGCCCGACAGGTTCTCGTGCCTTCTGGCCGCGGGCCTGACCTCCCTTATAGTCATGCAGGCCATCGTCAACATTGGGGTAGTTACCGGTTCTCTCCCCATCACAGGCATACCGCTTCCTTTCATCAGCTCCGGCGGCTCATCGCTTCTGACAAACCTGATGGCCGCGGGCGTGATACTCAACATCTCCAGGTACGCTAACCGCTGAATAGGGGGTCTTGTCGATGCGTTTGGTCGTGACGGGGGGAGGGACAGGCGGTCATATATACCCAGCCCTGGCTATAGCCAAGGAAACGCTGTCGCTACTTCCAGGAGCCAAAGTCCTTTACATCGGGACTTCTCATGGCATGGAGTCAGGGATCGTGCCCCGGGAGGGCATCCCTTTCCAGCCGGTCAGGTCATCTGGTGTTATGGGCAAGAAAGCCCGGGACGCCTTGCGTGGGCTTACCAACGCATCCGCGGGAGTTCTTGACGCGATAAGGACACTTAGAGCCTTTAGGCCCGACGCCGTCTTGGGCACAGGCGGGTACGCTTCGGGTCCCGTGGTGATGGCCGCCTGGCTGCTAAGGATTCCCCGCGCGATCCAGGAGCAGAACGCGGTCCCCGGCAAGACCAACCAGGTTCTGTCACGGTTGTCCCAGAGGGTGTTCGCCGCTTGGGACTACTCGGTACCCTACTTTCGCAACCGGACCAAGGTGCTGGTGACCGGAAACCCCGTACGCAAGGACCTTTTCGGCGTCAAGAAAGAGGAAGGCAGGCTTCATTTCAAGATAACCGGGGATGACCCCGTGATCTTGCTTCTCGGCGGCTCAAGAGGGGCGAAAACCCTTACCGAGGCGGGTTTGGCCCTGGCAAGGAGCGGTCTTCCGGCCAATCTGATCTTCATTACCGGGAGAGAGTACTACACAGAGGTCGTAAACCAACTGAACGCCGAGCCTGAGAACGGCATAGAAGGCGCCAGAATTGGAAATATTATCATACGTCCGTACGTCCACGAGATGGCTCTAGCCTACAGCGCAGCGGACTTGGTTATAGGTCGGGCGGGGGGAATGACCTTATCGGAGGTAACCGCTCTCGGTCTTCCCTCGGTGATCGTTCCATCGCCTAACGTGGCCGGCAACCACCAGGAATACAACGCCAGGGCGTTGGAGGACAAGGGGGCCGCCATCATCATCAGGGAGAAGGGGAACCAGGACCCTGCAGGCGATGTGTGCCGCGCGGTTTCGGACCTGATTTGTGACCGGTCCAGACTTCTTGACATGTCTTTGGCCTCGAAGGCTGTAGGGAAGCCGGACGCGACGGGCAACATCTGCCGTGAACTTGTAAGGCTCGCCAGGGGCGAAGGGTAGGCCACACCGCTAGTTTCGTTTCGACTTGCGTAAGCGGTCGGGACAAGCCGTTGGCGGAAAAGGATTTCAAATAAAGGACTTGGGAGAAGGTGCGACATGCGGCACGTACACTTCATCGCTATAGGCGGACAAGGGATGTCCGGAATCGCTTCCGTGCTCCTTAAGCGCGGCTACAAAGTGTCGGGATCGGATCTGGTTGAGAGCGACCTGGTACGGCACTTACGGGAACAAGGGGCCGTCGTACATATAGGGCACCGCGAGGAAAACATTCAAGACCCCGACGTGGTGGTAGTCTCCTCAGCCATTCACGAGGACAACCCCGAGCTTTTGGCCGCCCGGAGAAAAGGGATCCCCGTCGTGCACAGAATGGATATGCTCCTTTCCGCCGTCTCTCAAAAGCGCTTGGTAGCCATCGCCGGAGCCCACGGCAAGACCACCACTACGTCCATGGTTTCTTGGATCCTTCGGGAAGACGGCTTGGACCCGACTTTTTTTGTCGGCGGAGAGTTTGCCGGCGAAGGTACTTCCCATCAAGGGATGGGCGATTACGCCGTATTTGAGACCGACGAGAGCGACGGCTCGTTCCTCAAGGTCAAAGCCGACGTCCATCTGGTCACTAACATAGACAACGACCACCTGGATCACTGGGGCAGCATGGAAGCTTTGCTACAGGCTTTCTACGATTACTTGGACAACGTGAAGCCGGGCGGGTTTCGGGTAGTCTGCGCCGACGACCCGGTACTTAAGGAGTGGGCCTCGGGAAAAGAGCAAGTTGAGACCTACGGTTTTTCTCCCGACGCGAAATGGCGTTTGATCGAACTGACTCAGGCAGGGTGGGGGACAAGAAGTCTTGTCTACCACCAAGGAGAGCAAGTCGCTCCCCTGGTCTTGAACGTTCCCGGACGCCACGCGGCGCAAAACGCGTTGGGAGCCGCTGTTGCCGCCCGTTGCTGCGGAGTGGATATCGTGAGAGCGCTTAGGCACCTTTCCACATATCCTGGAGTGAAGCGCAGGCTGGAGAGGATCGGGGAGGTTTCCGGCGTGCTGCTTCTGGACGATTTCGCCCACCATCCCCGTGAGATTTCCGCCACCATAGCCGCGGTCAAAGAAGCCCTCCCGGGAAGGCGGCTCGTCGTTGTTTTCCAGCCCCACCGGTATTCGCGCACCAGGATACTGAGGGACGACTTCGGTTCCGCGTTGGCCGAGGCGGACGCGGTGTTGGTGTTAGGCATTTACGCCGGGCCCGGCGAAGCTCCCGAGGAGGGGGTCAGTTCCCGGTTTATCGCCGATGCCGTGCGAGAGCACGGACTCTTGGACACGACCTGGATCGAGGACAAAGCCGAAGCCGTGAAAATGGCGGTCTCGGCTTGTAAACCCGGAGACGTCCTTTTGACCATGGGAGCCGGGGACGTTTGGAAGCTTCACGGAAGCATCGAAGAAGCGCTAAGAAAGAAAGGTCAGTAACCAGTATTCACGCGGTTTAGTAGTATGGGTCAGATCTCTTTTTAGTTAGAGAGGTCCAGGAGTCAAGAGGGCCGGGAGAGTGGTAGGGCAATGACAAAGTTCGTCATACAAGGCGGAACCCCCCTTCGCGGTGTGGTTAGCGCCAGCGGAGCGAAGAACGCGATACTCCCCATGCTGGCGGCATCAGTCATGGCTAGTTCGCCGTGTGTTTTTCATAGCGCGCCGCACTTATCTGATGTAAGCACTATGGTGAAGATTTTGGAGCGCATGGGAGCCAAGGTTGAGCGCGGCGGACTGAACGGGTCTACTTTGTATGTGGACCCCACCTCCCTGAACAGCCACGTAGTGGATGAACTGCTTATGCGGCAGGTACGGTCGTCTATTTTCTTGATGGGACCGCTCTTGGGCAGGATGAAAAAAGCTCAAGTGTCGTACCCCGGCGGTTGCGACATCGGGCAAAGACCCATAGACTTGCACATCAAAGGCCTAAAAGCGCTGGGAGCTCATTTCGTGGAGGAGCACGGCCACATACTGGCCGAAAGGACAAAGTGGCAAGGCGCTGACATTCACCTGGATATCCCGTCTGTAGGCGCGACCGAGAACATAATGATGGGAGCCTGTTTGGCGGATGGCGTGACTATCATACGAAACGCGGCCAAAGAGCCGGAAATCGTTGACTTGCAGAGCTTTCTAAACGCTATGGGAGCCAAAATAAGGGGCGCGGGAACAGACGTCATAAGGATTGAGGGAGTCAAATCTCTGCATGGGGCCGAGTACACCGTGATGCCCGACCGCATCGAAGTCGGAACTCTGATGATCGCGGCGGTCATGACCCGCGGGGACGTGCTGATAGAAAACGCGGTTGTGGAACACGTCCAGGCCGCCATAGCCAAACTCCGTGAGGTTGGGGCATTGATCACGGTGAACGGAGAAGGAGTCCGGGTGCGAGGTGTGGAAAGGCCCAGGCCAACAGACGTGAAGACCCTCCCGTATCCGGGGTTTCCCACCGATATGCAGCCCCAGATGATGGCGCTCCTTTCCATAGCCGACGGTACTTCGGTAATCACGGAGACCATTTTCGATTCCCGCTTCAAACAGGCTGAGGAATTGAGCAGGATGGGAGCTCGTATCCGAAACGAAGGCAGGACTGCTATAATCAAGGGAGTCCCTAAGCTGTCGGGAGCGCTGGTGGAGGCTACAGACCTCCGGTCCGGCGCGTCGCTGGTCATCGCTGGGCTTGCCGCGGAAGGCCAGACTGTTGTGGGCGGCATTCGCAACGTGGACCGGGGATACGAGAAGTTCGAAGTGAAACTTCGAAGCCTTGGGGCTGATGTGGTGAGGGTAGCTTCGGAACAGACGGGCTAAAGGGTTCGTCGTAATGGCATGGGGGAGGGCCTTTTCCGGTGGCTTCGAGAAAAACTAGGTCAGACAAAAAGAGAGGGAACCTGACCTGGGGTCTCTCGGCTTTATTCTTGGTGCTGGTGGGCGCGTTTCTGTTCCTTCGCTCTCCTTTCTTCGATATCCGCGAGTTTTATGTGGAAGGCAACCACGTGGTGCCGGAAGAAGAGATTGTTGCGCGGTGCGGTCAGAACGCCGCCAACATCTTTGCCTTTGATTTGGACAAGGCCTCCGCGTTGATAGAATCCAGCCCGTGGATAGAGCGGGCCTGGTGCAGGAGAAAACTGCCGGATACCATCCTCATCACCGTCACCGAGCGGGTCCCTGTAGCGTTCGTTCCTACGGGCGAGGCCAGCTACCTTGTGGACAAGCAGGGGCGGGTGCTGGGGGAGGACGACGGTTCCCGGGAGGGCCTGGTGGCCCTGACCGGTCCTATGGATCCGGTATCTCCCGGTTACTTCTTAGACGACGCCACCTACGGATGGGGGCTCCGGGTCCTTTCGATGCTGGGCGAACTCGCGCGTTCCAAAGTCACCGAGATTAACGTGCAAGGAGGCGCATGTACCCTTATACTGGACGATGGATGCAGGGTTTTGATGGGTGAAGAGGACTCTAAGTCCCGCGAGAGGGTATCTCTCCTTGAGTCCATACTTGCGGACCTAGGCAAGGAAGGAATACTCGCCAAGCAAATCGACTTGAGGTTTGAAAAACCCACGATCAGGACGTAACAAGAGATGGAGGTGAGAGGCCTTGAAAACGCGAGGCTCGCAAATTGCGCTTACAATCATTTTCCTTTTATTTGGCTTTATGCTGGCTACGCAATTTCGGGCACGGCCGCCTATTCCGGAGAATATCCGGCAGCAGAGAACGGAAGAACTCTCTGTGCTGCTGCAAACGGCGGAACAGGAACGTGACGCCTTGAGGACCGAAGTGGCCTCTCTCAGGGAACAGATCACATACATGATGGAGGGGCAAGACAAGCTCGACGTGCTTCAGGCGGAACTGCAGAAGGCGAGAATCTTGGCCGGGCTTACTGAAGTTGAGGGGCCGGGCGTTAGCGTGGAGATGAACGATTCCACGAGGCCGGCCCAGCCGGGACAAGACCCCAACGTGTTTCTCATACACGATGATGACGTTCAAAAGGTCGTGAACGCGCTGTTTGCCGCGGGCGCGGAAGCGATCTCGGTGAACGGCCACAGGCTCATCACAACAAGCGAGATAATATGCGCGGGCAACGTGATTATCGTGAACGGCGCCCGCATAGCTCCTCCCATCAAGATCCTGGCTATCGGAAATCCCGAGACGCTGGAAGCCGGGCTCAAGATGCGGGGAGGCGTTGTGGACAGCCTGGTCCTGTGGGGCATAGAAGTGAAGGTCAAGATCGAGGAAAAAGTAACTCTCCCGGCATACAGCGGCCCTCTAAACCTGCAGTACGCTACTCCCGTGAAGAAGGGGGGCGCCGGCTAAGTGTGGATTTTGTTCATAGCGCTCGCGGTCGGAGTTGTGTTGGGACTGAACGTCCCGTGGCAGGTACCCAGCATACTCGCACGGTATTTGGCTGTCGCTCTCTTGGCGGGTGTGGACACTTCACTGGGTGGGCTTCGCGCCACCCTGGAAGGTGACTTCAATATCGTCATCTTCGTGTCTGGTTTCGTCGGCAACACCGTCTTGTCGGCGGCCTTCGTTTACCTGGGAGACATTCTGGGCATCGAGCTGTACCTGGCGGCGGTTGTCGCCTTGGGTGTCCGGATTTTCAATAACCTGGGGGCCGTCAGGCGCCACTATGTGGACAGCATCGCGAGAAAAAAGTCCGGGTCCTGACGGACTAAGGGACTACTAGAAGGTATTACAGCACTGACCGTGGAAAAATCTGTGGAACGCAGGAGAGGTAGGTGGGTGACTTTGAACGCGGAAGAGTCCAGGTACGCCAATCTAAAGGTCATCGGTGTGGGTGGCGGTGGCTCAAACGCAGTTAACCGTATGGTCGAAGCCGGGATAAAGGGAGTGGACTTTATCGCGGTTAATACCGATGCTCAGGCGCTGGACTTGTCGCTTGCTCCGACAAAGCTGGCAATCGGCCAGACCATCACCCGCGGTTTGGGTGCGGGAGCCAATCCCGAGGTGGGCGAGAAAGCCGCGCAGGAGTCAAAGGAAGAAATACTTGAACTCCTAAAAGGCGCGGACATGGTCTTCATCACCGCGGGCATGGGTGGCGGCACAGGCACAGGGGGAGCTCCAATCGTAGCCCAGTGCGCCAAGGAAGTGGGGGCGCTTACGGTTGGCGTGGTTACGAAGCCGTTCTCATTTGAAGGGCGCCGCCGCATGAACGTGGCGCTGCAAGGGATTACGAACCTCCAGTCTCATGTTGACACTTTGATCGTTATTCCCAACGACAGGCTCCTCCAAGTGGTGCAGAGAGACACAAGCATAGTACAGGCTTTTCGTATAGCCGACGATGTGCTGCGCCACGGCGTACAGGGCATCTCCGACCTGGTGTGCGTCCCTGGCTTGATTAACTTGGACTTCGCTGACGTGAGGACCATCATGATGGATACCGGGTCGGCGCTTATGGGGATAGGTGTCGGGCACGGGGAAAACCGGGCCATTGAGGCCGCCAAACAGGCGATATCCAGCCCTCTGTTGGAGACAGGCATAGACGGGGCGCGAGCCGTACTCATGAACATAACCGGAGGCAGCGACCTAGGCTTGTTCGAGGTAGACGCTGCCACCGAAGCCGTTATGCAGGCGGTGGACCCTGACGCGAACATCATCTGGGGCGCCGTCATCGACGACAGCTTGGAGGATACGGTGCAAATCACGGTTATCGCCACCGGGTTCTCCCAGTCGGCCAAACGTCCGTTTAAGCCCGAGAAGCCTATCCCGGTTCCGGAGACCAAGGACCTTCTCGAAGTCCCATTTTTCCTTAGAAAAACGAAGAATAGCGAAAAGCCGCGGTAGAAAAAACTGGGCCGGTCCCGCGGTAGTACAAGGTTCGCCCAAGCCACCCTGTTAAGATGTTTCCGAGTGATATTCCCGGGGTCTGGGGAATATCCATGGGCTTACGGGGTGGTGTTTGTTTTTGGTCAGGCTTATTTACGTTGACGTGCTTTTCGCGGTCAACATGGCCGTCAATTACATCATCTTGTTAGCCACGGGCAAACTCGCCGGACGGGCCGTGAAACCCTTGCGCCTGTGCCTATCTTCGGCTTCGGGCGCGCTGTACGCCGGGCTGGCCCTTGTGTTTCCTTCGAGTTTGGCCTTTTCTTTGCCCGCGAGGATAGCCTTTGGCATCTTCATGGTAGCTTTGGCTTTTCCAGGACTCCGGGGAGTGGGCCTCTTCACCGTTGTGGCTTCCTTCTTTTTGTGTTCGGCGCTCACGGCTGGGACAGCTTACGCGCTGTTGCAGAGCGGAGCCAACCGGGCTCTACGAGCTTCCCTGTTGGGTGGGACCGACCCCTCGGTGCACTGGTGGATGGTGGCTTTCTCGCTGGCCGCCCTTTCGGCTTTTCCGGTTCTGGCCAAGGCAGGCGGGTACCATCCCGGCAGACCGCTTCCGCTGATGAACATGGAGTTGGTGATTGGCGGACAGACTCTTGGACTTACAGCCCTGGTTGATACGGGCAACAACCTTAGAGACCCGGTTTCCGGGCTGCCTGTGGTTGTGGTGGACTGGGAGTCCCTCCGGAAGGTCATGCCGGACGAGGTGTATACGTTTTTCCAGTCCACTTGGGATAGGATTCCTTCTTGCCTGGCCGATTCGCCCATCGGGCGACGCCTGAGGCTCATCCCCTACGAGAGCTTGTCCGGCAAGAAAGGTGTCCTTCCCGGGTTTCGGCCCGACCGCTTGATCCTCACCGAAAAGGGCCGCCGCAAAGTCCTTAAGAACGCCATTGTAGGAGTCTCCGGAGAGCGCCTAAGCCCCAATGGGCTCTATCAGGCCCTCTTGCATCCTGACCTGACCGGTCCCTAGAAGATCCAAGGAGGTGCCCCCGTGTGCGTTTCGCGCAACTGAAACTATCCACAAAACTGTTCTTGGCCAGGCTCCTGCGCCTTATCGGCATCGGAGGCAGGATCGACTATGTAGGAGGCGCGGAGGCCTTGCCGCCGCCTCTGACCCAAGAAGAAGAGGGTCTGCTCCTCATGAGGCTTCAGGAGGGCGACGTTGACGTCAAGTCGACCCTGATCGAGAGGAACCTGAGGCTTGTCGTATACATAGCCAAAAAGTTCGAGAATACGGGGATCCCCGTGGACGATCTGGTGTCCATCGGGTCCATTGGCCTTATCAAAGCGGTGTCCACTTTTGACATCGAAAAGAACATCAAACTTGCCACTTACGCGTCCAAGTGCATCGAGAACGAAATACTGATGTACCTTAGGCGCACCATGCGCTGCAAGGCCGAGATCTCTTTCGACGAGCCCCTGAACGTGGACGGCGAAGGTAACGAGCTTTGCCTTTCCGACGTGAAGGGTACGCCGGAAGACATCATTTACTGCGACCTGGAGAGGGAAGACGATAGGGAAGTCCTGCGCTTGGTCCTGGAGCGTTTGCCGTGGCGCGAGAGGACAATTGTCGATTTGCGTTTCGGGCTCAGGGACGGAGTTGAGAGGACCCAGAAGCAAGTCGCGGACTTGCTCGGAATCTCCCAGTCGTACATCTCCCGTTTGGAGAAAAAGATCATGCAGAGGCTGCAACGAGACATAGTGAGTTTTCAATAAAAGCCCACGTATTGCCCAAAAGAGCGTAATCTTCCTGGTATAACCCCCGGCACAAGAGGCAATACTTTTTATGATCTAATTCACCAAATCTTGGAAAGTGCCGGGGGTCACTCTCTATTGAACAAAGTCGAGATCTGTGGGGTCAACACCAGCAAGCTTCCTGTATTGTCTTCCGCCAAGATGAAAGAGCTATTCTTGGCTAAACAAGCCGGCGACACCACTGCCAGGGAAAAGCTGGTGAACGGCAATTTGCGCCTGGTCCTGAGCGTCATCCAGCGGTTTGCCAACCGCGGCGAGTACGTCGATGACCTCTTTCAAGTAGGATGCATAGGTTTGATGAAGGCTATCGATAACTTCGACCTGTCGCAAAATGTAAAATTTTCCACATACGCTGTCCCCATGATAATAGGAGAGATTCGCCGCTACCTCAGGGACAACAACCCCATCCGTGTATCCCGTTCTCTCAGGGATGTGGCGTACAAGGCTCTTCAGGTGCGCGACACCCTGGTGTCGCGGCTCGGACGCGAGCCCACCGTGAAAGAAATCTCCAAGGAACTCAAGACCCCTGAAGAAGAGGTTGTGTACGCCCTAGACGCCATACAGGAGCCTATCAGCCTCTTTGAGCCGGTCTACCACGATGGGGGCGACCCGATTTACGTCATGGACCAAGTCAAAGACGACAAGGGGGAAGACACGGCTTGGGAGCAAGATATCACCATCAACGAGGCCATGTCCAAATTATCCGAGCGCGAACAGGCCATAATAAAGATGAGATTCTTCGAGGGTAAGACTCAGATGGAAGTGGCGCAGGAAATCGGTATTTCGCAGGCTCAGGTCTCAAGGCTGGAAAAGGCGGCGCTTCTCCATATGAGGCGGGATATGAGTCTCTAGGGTCCACGTACGGGAGGTGGTAGGTATGAGAAGGAGACGGAGAAGCGAAGTGGCGCAGGCATTTCTCTTGACGGTCGTGGCAGGCGCGCTGTTGTTTGCCGGATGGGGCTTCGCGGAGGCTAGGAAGACCACCAAAGCCTACACGCCCAACAACCTTTCAAAGCTTCAGACTGAGTCGGTCCCTGCCGGCATAGTGCGGCTTCATGTCATAGGCAACTCGGACAGCGAGACCGACCAGGAAGTCAAACTAAAGGTTAGAGACGCCATAATGGACGCCTTTGGGGGAAAGATCGCCGCTGCCGATGACGCGATCGAAGCCGAGACCGTCATCGTCGATTCCTTAAGCCTCATAGAGGAAGTCGCGGTTCAATGCCTGAGTCAAAACGGGATGGACTACGGAGCCAAAGCGGCCCTTAAGACTGTATATTTCCCCGACAGGACTTACCGGACGGCCTCCGGTCAGGAGGTCTTCCTGCCCGAGGGAGATTACAGAGCCTTGCAGGTGGTCTTGGGGAAAGGCCAGGGCCAGAACTGGTGGTGCGTCATGTATCCTCCCCTGTGCTACTTTGACCTGGTTCAGAGGACGGTGGCGGATTCCCGGGCCCAAAAGCTGGTCGTCCCCGTTGGTACCGCGGAGGGGCCCATTCTCGTCGACGAGCTTTCCACCGAAGACGTGCCCGTGGAACTCCGGTGCTTCATCGTGGACGCCCTGAGGTCGGGGTTCCAGAGGCTAACCCAAGCCTTGAGGGCGCAACTAAGCGCGGTTTTCTGCGAGACGCCCCAAAACATGCCGTAAGAAGGTTACCGGACCTGCCTCCGTCATATGATGGACTGGGGGTGGTCTCGTGATCAGGGCATCAGACCTCTCGACAAGGGACGTTATCAACACCGTTGACGGCCGCCGTCTGGGCAACATAGTCGACGTTGAGATTGACCTCACGACCGGTAAGATCGTAGCCGTCGTCGTGCCCGGCCAGCCAAAAGTCCTGGGCATGTTCGGTCACGCCGACGACTACGTTGTACCTTGGGAGAACGTAAAGAAAATCGGCGAAGACGTGATACTCGTCGAACTCTCGGAACACTACCTCAGAAGGATTGTCCGCTAGATAGTTCAGGGTTGCCTTCCCGCTTAGTCCACTTAGGACTTCTTTTGCGCTACAATAGTCTTAGCTTTGGGTTCTAAGACTTCAACGCGCAGGAGAAGGAGTACCTCACTTGAAAAGACGCCGCTCGAAGACCAAGTACCGCGCCTACGCCCGCAAACTGGCGGTGGGCGCGATCATGCTTTCCGTTGTGATGTTGTTTCTCTGGCCGTACATAAGAAGCGCCGCCCTTGTGATGTTCATCTCGGTAGGACGGGGAAGGGCCGGCACTTTGGAAGAACGGGTCACGGGAGACGCCATCCTCGCCAACTGGTCGTCCTTGGTGTTGGCTCCCGCGGGCGGCACTTTGAGGATCCTTGTTGGGGACAGCGAATCGGTTAGGGTTGGCCAGCAGGTTGCCGAGATAGGAAGCCGGGACACCGCGAAAGCCTTGGAGGAAAGTCTCGCCTTTGTCCGCGGGAATCTGGAGTCTTACGAAAACGAGACCGCCGAGGAGTTCGCACGCTTGGCCCGAGAGGCCGACTCCACGTACAAAGCGTCGGTGGAAGCCCTCTTCGCCGCGAAGTGGGCGTACGCCGCGGGAGACAGGGAGGCGGCGCTTTCGGCGGAGTCGGAGGTCCAACGCAACGGAGAGACCCTTAGGAACCTGAAGGCGAGGATTTCGGAGATAGAGGATAGGAGAGCGGAACTCGCCGGCAGCGTGCAGTTGGTTGAAAACGCCGTCGCGACTTCCGGAGTGCGGGTGTTGGCTCCCGCCGCCGGGACCATGTCCTGGGAGTACTCTAGTTACGACCTGAAGATCTCCAACACCGCCCTGGCCGACAAAGACGCGTCGCAGCTCATGGCCATCATCAGGGAAGACAAGGATTCAAGGATGCTGAGCGTCTCCGATGGGCAAAGCGTAAAAATGGGCGATCCCATAGGAAGAATTGTTTCAGGACAAGACGCGGTCTTCTACTTCCCGCTAAAGACCGAAGAAAGGCCGGACGTGAAAGTTGGGCAGCGTGTCGAAGTAAAGTTTAAAGATGGGACAAGCACCACCGCTACCATAACCGGGGTAAGAGACGCGTGCCCGCCAGGCTACTCTGTGGTGACGGGGGAAATAGCCTACCTCAACATCTCCAACCCGTCGAACTCGGTGGAAATCAGCATGGTAACTTCGCGGGCGACCGGGATCATAATCCCCACCAAAGCCATAGTGAACAAGGACGGGCAGACAGGCGTGTTGACAGTACAGAAGACCTACGCCCGTTTCAAACCTGTAGAGGTTCTCATGACCAAAGGTAAGGAGTCCGTGGTCAGAGGGATAGCGGAGACAGATGAGATAGTTTTGAGCGGAATGGGATTCTTGGAGGGCAGAAGGGTCCGATGATAGCCGAAAGAATAGCGAAACTTAGGGAGTCCGTTGAGATAGCGTGCCAGAGGGCCGGAAGGGACCCTTCGACCGTCGAGATTATGGCGGTTACCAAAAACGTGAGCCCGGACCTCATAAGAGAAGGAGTCAATCTTGGGCTCAGGGTTTTGGGAGAAAACCAGGTGCAGGAAATTCGCCGGAAGAAGGATCTGGGGGTCTATGAAGGGGCGAGGCTCTGCCTCATCGGACACCTTCAGACAAACAAAGCTTCCATGGCCGCCAGGATCTGCGACGAAGTCCACTCGGTAGATTCCACACGGGTGGCCGAAGCTCTTTCCAAATTCTCTCTCATGTACCGCGAGGAGCCCCTTCCCGTCTTGGTGGAGGTAAACGCCGGGCGAGACCCGCGAAAGCACGGTGTCTTGCCGGAGGACGCCCCATCTTTGTACCAGACTGTTATGTCGCTTAAAGGGCTCAGGCTGAAGGGCCTAATGACCGTGGCCCCCGAAGACCCTGAACTCGCGCGGGAAGCCTTTCGTTCTCTAAGGGTCCTTCGAGACCGGCTCTTGGCCGAAGGCGCCCTCCCCGAACACTTGGGGACTCTTTCCATGGGGATGTCCAATGACTACGAGTTGGCCATCTCCGAAGGTTCGACAATGATCAGGGTTGGAACCGCGTTATTCGGTCCAAGGACCTAGAAAAGCAGGAATACTGGGGTTGTTTGGTAGAAAGTTGGTACCACTGAAATAGTATCCAAGTAGAGGGGGTTTCCAAGATGGCTTCCATGGGCGACCCTGAGGCGACCATTCAAATCCACAGGCTTACGCCTCTGGACATACATAACAAAGAGTTCAAGAAGTCTTTTCGCGGATACGACGAAACCGAAGTGGACGAGTTCCTCGACCTGATTGTTGCCGAGTTCGAGCGATTGGTGCGGCAGAACGAGGAATTGCAGTCCACAATCGCGGGGCTGGAGTCCCGTCTAGAGCACTACAAAGGCCTGGAAGAAACCCTCAAGAACTCACTTGTGCTGGCTCAGAAGACCGCGGACGAACTTCGCGAGTCCGCACACAGGGAGGCGGCCATCATCAAGAAGGAAGCCATGGCCGAAGCGGCGAGGCTTCGGGAGGAAGCCCAGGAAGAGCTGAAGAGGAGCTACAGGGAAACCGAACTGGTCAGAGACCGTCTTTTAAGGTTCCAGGTTGAGATGAAGGCTTTTCTCCAGTCCACCATGGATATGATCGACAAGGGAGTAAGCGGCCTGGGCGGCCGCTTGGAAGAGGAGATCAAGACTACCCGCGAGTAGGCGGTTACAGGAGGGACTTGGGGTGACCAAGAAGACTGTGGGGATACTCGGGGGAATGGGTCCGGAAGCGACGGCGGACCTTTTCATGAAGATCATCAAGGCCACTCCGGCCAGGAAAGACCAGGAGCACCTCCGAGTAGTCATGGATTCCAACCCGGAGATTCCGGACCGCACGGCGTTCATATTAGGCAAGGGAGAGGACCCAAGGCCGCTCCTGTTGGCGGGCGCGAAAAACCTCGAACGGCTGGGCGCTTCTTTCATAGTCATCCCGTGCAACACCGCCCACTTTTTCCATAAGGACATTCAGGACGCGGTCAGCATTCCGGTCTTAAACATCATGGAAGAGGTCTCCCGTTACCTTTCGGGGAAGCTTCAAAAAGCAGGGCTTCTCGCATCCACCGGAACTCTCTCGACCCGCCTTTACGAAAACGCCCTGGCGCGGCACGGCATAGGCACGGTCTTGCCCCAGGGGTTCGACCAGGACGAAGTGATGAAAGCCATTTACGCCGTAAAGGCGGGGGACCTGGATACCGGCCGAAGAATCGCTTTGGAACAGGGCAGGAAGCTTGAGGCGGCCGGAGCCCAAGCTGTCATCGCGGGATGCACCGAGATCCCGTTGGTGCTCAAGGATGGAGACTTAGGGGTGCCCGTTGTGGACGCCACAACCATACTCGCCCAAAGCGCAGTGCGTTTCGCGACGACCGGTTGACCCGAGGGGAAAAACAGAGAAAGCAGGGTGGTGCCAATGAACGCGAAAGCTACGGTTTATCAGAACGGCAGCTTTTACGTGCTCCCAAATGAGACTCGCAAGAGAGAAGCGTTGGCAGCCTATGAAGGGCGCGTTATTTATGTAGGGGACCGTGACGCGGCCAAGGACGCGTTCCCCGCGGGCGTCACGCCGGAAGTGGTTGACCTGGGCGGCAAGACGGTTTTGCCCGGGTTCATAGACAGCCACATGCACCTCATGAGCCTCGGGTTGGGACTCAGGAACCTGTCCCTTTCGGACGTCCGCTCAATTGTCGAACTCAAAGCCATTGTGAAAGCCGCGGCGGAGAGCACTCGCGAGGGCGAATGGATCCTGGGCCGGGGCTGGGACCAAGACTTCATGCGCGAGAAGCGCTACCCTAACCGACGAGACCTTGATGAAGCGAGCGGCGACAAACCTGTCTGCCTCACCCGGGCCTGCGGACACTTGGTGGTCCTGAACAGTAAGGCCTTGGAGATATGCGGCATTACCCGGGATACCCCCGATCCGGAAGGAGGCGCCATAGACCGGGACCAATACGGAGACCCCACGGGCGTGCTGCGTGAGACCGCTCAAGAGCTGGCTTGGGCACACATCCCTGAGCCGGGGCCCGAGGCTCTCCTGGAGGCGACCAAGAAGGCCATGGAGTACCTCTTGGCCCGGGGGATAACTTCGGTACACACCAACGATGGTTACGGGGGCTATTCAACGGTCGTCGAGACCTACAAGAAAGCTCACTCGGAGAACATGCCGCTCAGGGTTTACTGGGATCTGCCGGTGTCTTACTTGGACGACCTGGTGGCTACGCCCCTTCGCACAGGCGACGGCGACGACTACTTCCGCATCGGCGCGGTGAAGATGTTCGCCGACGGCTCGCTGGGAGGCCGCACCGCCGCGCTGGAAGAGCCCTACAACGACGACCCGTCAACGTCGGGAATCCTAGTCAACTCAGAAGCCGCTTTGAAGGAATGGGTCTACCGCGCCCACTGCCTCGGAATGCAGGTGGCGGTACACGCCATAGGAGATAGGGCAGCCAGGGTGAGCCTTGAAGCCATAAGCGAAGCCCAGTCGCGCCTCCCAAGGAGTCCCCTGCGCCACCGGATCGTGCACGCGCAGATCCTGTCGCCGCACCTCATAAGCGAGATGAAGCGCTTGGGCGTTGTGGCCGACGTCCAGCCCAAGTTCATCACTACCGACCTACGGTGGGCGGAGGACAGAGTAGGGTACAGGATGCGCTGTTCTTACGCCTGGAAGACCATGCTCCGGGCAGGCATACCCCTGGCCGGCGGTTCCGACAGCCCTGTCGAGCCCCCCGATCCCATGTGGGGCATGTACGCCGCCGTCACCAGAAAGGACATGGACGGGAACCCGAGGGGCGGGTACTACCCCAACGAGAGAATCTCCGTCTCAGACGCGGTCCACATGTTCACCATGGGCGCGGCATTCGCGGCGTTTGAGGAGGACGTGAAGGGAACTCTGGAACCGGGCAAGCTGGCTGACTTTGTGGTCTTGTCCCACGACCCCTTCGCCATAAGCTCGGACCGTCTGAAGGACGTGGAAGTCCTAATGACGGTGGTTGGCGGGGAAATAGCGTATCAGAAAGCTTAGTGGTGGATGGCTAATGGCAATGGCTAGTGGCTGGTCGTTAGTGGTTAATGGTCGTGCTTGACACTTAAGTGGCGCGCCACAAGTCCCAAAGCCAAGACCAAGGCAGACAAAGCGAGGCTCCTGAGCCCGATCGCCGTCACGGCTCTGAAGAAGAACTCTTCGGGGAACATCCTTATGAGCCAGTCGGTGTTGGGGTTCAGGAGCCATAAATCGTTTGTGAACGACAGCAGGTGGAACTTTGTCCACCAGTCCGTGAAGTCCATGCTTGCGGGGATGGCCAGAAGGATCAAGAGCCCCATTCCCACGGCGCCGGCGATTATGAGCGGTCGTGCCAGGGCTCCTAGAGAGGTACGGATGCAGTCCGCCGGGTTGGGACGACTGCCCGCGCGACTGCCGGTACGACTGCCGGTAAGGCGTGACGGCAGACATAAGCCGAGAAGGCTCAGGAACGGGAGTAGCGCCAAGAGCCAGCACGCTTTCTGAGCGGCAAACCCCACCGCGAAGAGATTCCTTACGTCCACCAAGTGGTCCAGCTCCCTCTGGTTGTACAGGGGCCTGGGCGCTCCGTAAATGACCGCTTCGATCTGAGGAGAGTCAACGCTTCCGGAGAAGTAGTCTATGAGAGCCGTGCCCGCGCGGCTTAGCTCACCAATGGGCATGCCGGTTTGGGAAGGGACATCCAGAGCTTCCCACCCGGACCTGTAGAAGTCCAGGTCCATCGCCACCGCCTGGGTGGAGTAGAGGACGTTCAGCCCCAGTATCCCCAAGACCAGACAAGCCGCCAGAACGGGGTTCAGCCCCAGGGCGGTTCTACCCGGGCGGGCGCTTTCCTTTCTGTCCCATGTATCCGTGTCCATTTTCCGGTTCCTCTCTTTTGATTCTCTCCTTAATACTGACCGGCGACCCGATGCCTACCTCATTCTGACCCATGTAGGTCTACGGCGCAACGTCCGGGGAAGCAGGGCTCACGCCCTCCTACCGAACCGAATACTATGCGGGAGAATCGGTTCTTCCCAGACGGAGACGGAGGAGGGGTCTTAATTGACTAACAAAGGCAACGTCAAGAGGGTTTTTCCGGGCAATAACACGCCCATGGGGTTTTTCTCGTATTACGACCATATTCTCCCGAAGGACGCCACTCGGGTGTTTGTGATCAAAGGCGGACCAGGAGTAGGAAAGTCCACTTTCATGACCAACATTGCCAGGGACATGGTAGACCTCGGTTACGATGTCGAAATTCACCACTGCTCCTCTGACAACAACTCTGTGGACGGTGTGGTTTTCCCGGCCATAGGCGTAGGCTTAGTGGACGGCACTGAGCCGCACGTAGTAGACCCCAAGGTGCCGGGCGCGGTCGACGAGATAATATGGCTCGGCGAGTTCTGGGACGAAGACTCGGTGCGCGCCAACAAGCCCCAAATACTCCAATGCCAGAAAGGCATCGAGTCCGTGTTCAAGAGAGCGTACCGGTACTTGAAGGCTGCCCAAGTCGTCTACGAAGACTGGGAGTCTGTCAACATGGAAGCGATGGACTACGGTAAGGCGAACATGATCGCCGCCCGCGTAATCGAGGAGACCATGGGCAGCGTACCGGTCGCGTCAAGCCCGGGAACCGAGAGAAAGCTTTTTGCCAGCGCCATCACTCCCGACGGGATGGTCAACTACCTTAACACCATTGTGGCTCCGTGCAAGAACAGGTACGTCATCCAGGGAGAGCCGGGGACGGGCAAGTCGGTCCTCCTGGAGAAAGTCAAAAGGGCCGCGGTGGAGCGCGGGTTTTTCGTCGAAGCGTACTATTGCCCGCTTCACCCTGAGAAAGTGGAGCATGTCGTGGTGCCCGGGCTTTCGCTCGTGCTAACAAAGTCCATCCACCCGCACACCTACGTGCCCGGCCCCACGGACACCATCATCGACATGGACCAGTGCCTGGACCAGACGGTCATAGAGAGTCACAGAGACTGCCTGGAGTTGGCCCAGAAAGCCTTCGCGTCGCTGTTTGAGACCGCTATCAACTACATTAGCAAGGCGAAGCAGTACCACGACGCCCTGGAGCGGTACTACGCCCCCAACATGGACTTCGCCAGCATAGACAGGCTCAGGAAAAAGACTTTGGACAGGATACTGGGTTACGCCAGCGAAGTGAGGGGAGCCGCCGGCACGGGGGATAGCGACTGAGGCTGGGGAGACCAGAAGCGGTGCTGAAGCCTTTGTAGTGAGTTTGGCTCAGTCGCGGAGTTGTTGGGAGACTTCGAGTTTGAAATCCTGACACACGGAAATCGAGTTCAGATTGGTGAAGAAGCCGGGGCGGTTCGGAATAGGCCGCCTCGGCTTCCCTTTTCTTGTCCTAGCAGTAGTTAGTCAGGCAGGTAAGTTTTGCTTGGCGACAGTTAGCGAGGCCTGTAAGTGTTGCCTGGCCGCAGTTAGTCGGTGTGTAAGAGTCGTCGGACATTCCGCCGCGATGGAGACACTGAACCTACCGTCACCGGTGATGGCCCGATAGGGTCACGGTCCGTGTGTATCGGGCGTTTGATACCAGTAGATCTTCTCGCCGGAGATTTGAATGAAAGCATTTCGGGGAACCTTCATCAGATGTAGGAGGTTACAATAATCAGCATAACCTGCCCCAAGATGTAAGAATGAAACTGCGAACAGTATCGTTTCGGCAAACACATAGGAACTCGGAATCACGAGAAACAGCACAAAAGGAATCAGACCTAAAACAATCGATGGAGCTCTATGCTCTGAATCCGCCTTATTGTTCTATCGTGCTGCCCGAGAAGCATGACAACACCTCATTCACAAACTTCACGGGCTCGTTGATCCATGGGCTGTGGCCGGAATGCTCAAACCATACGATTTTCTTATCGGGCGCGTCCAGAACCTGCATGTACTCCTCGGCCAGCACTGTGGGCGCATTGACATCGTATCGACCCAGGAAGAAATACACAGGCACTTCAAGTTTGGTGTAGTCCGTTCTCATGTCAATGGTATAGAGCTGTTGGTACACATGGTTATATGTGTAGATGATGCCGCGGAGGAAGTTAACTTTGTCAAGCAGCCCATATTCGGAGGAACCGATGTCCCGAAAGGTGTTGTAACCTGGATTCTGGATATTGGGGTTGCTCGCCATATAAGCGCTGAGGTAGTTCAGGTACACTGCGCTTTTCCACGTTACGTCGTCTCCGTAATAGGGTGGTTCACCATTTGCTATGAGCCGCTTTATGAGAGCGGTATCGCCTTTAGATTGCGCGATTTCGATAGCCTTCGCGTAATCCATCCGCTCGGTTTCGGCAAAGTCTACCATTTGCCCTGTACCGATCACTGCATGATAGGACTCTGGGTACTCATGAGCAAGGAAGATCGCCAAAGCACTGCCCCATGACTCACCAAGCAGATAGATCTTATCCTGCGAAAAGCGCTCCTTTAGGTACTCCGTCAGTGCGTGACCATCCTCAATATAGGTTTGGGGAGTAATGTTCTTTATTCTCTCTGCGTAATAGGACTTTCCGGAGCCTGGCTGATCCCAGTTGACGACGACAAAATGCTTCTCAAGCTCCGCAAGCTCATGCCGGACCGCAGCCATCTGCGTACCGCCGGGACCGCCCGCCAGAAAGAGCAGAACAGGTGCGTTCTTGTCCCAACCTCTCAGGCTGATCCACTGCTTCCTTCCGTTCAGCTCGAGTTGTCTAAGCTCTGCGATGCTGTTTTCGGGCGTGTTTCCGTTTTCGTCAACAATACGTGGAGTGGAAGCTGTAAGCTGAGAAACGGTAACAAGTCCCGCGTTCAGTATCATCGTCGCCGCGAAGAATACCATTGTTTTCTTCAGGCGAATAAGGTGTTTGGGGGTTATCTTCTTCTTCCTGCCGATAACGAAACAATAAGCCGTCCGGACCAAGAGTACGACAAGGGAAAAGGCCGCCAAGACAGTCAGAATGACGAATAATACTGTCTGAATCATAGTGCACCTCTGCTATTCTTTGATGTATACGCACTCCAGGGCATTCCCCATCAAAGGGACATCGGTGACGCGGCTATCCTTGGGAATTAGCCTGTTTTGCTCGACCAGGCGTTTCACAAGGCTTATTTTTCCCGCTTCATTAAGCGGTTCGCGGAAAACCAATACACCACCGGGTTTAAGAGCCCTGGCCAGTGCAGAGATGACTCTTGCCAACTCACTTTCCGAAATGTCGTGCAGTACAAAGTGGCAGTACGCTACATCAAAGCTTTCACTTGCAAGCAGCGGGGGGGACTCGCATAACAGGAAGCTGACATTCCTATAGCCGCGAAGAGTCTTGCGGCAGGCATTCAACCATCGGTCGGAAATCTCCAGACAGGTCAAGTGCCCGTGGGGCAGCTTTTTCGCGACGTAGTAAGCGACCGTTCCCATACCGCACCCGAAATCAAGCACCTGCTCCCCGCCATCAAGGGGCAGCCGGTCCGCAA
>ENA-UPSB01001112-UPSB01001112.1-bioreactor-metagenome-genome-assembly--contig:-NODE-1112-length-34778-cov-6.139706_pt1 | contig 34778 bp, 41 predicted proteins | sample MGYA00238182_ERZ773286 | MGnify/ENA primary metagenome ERZ773286 (study PRJEB29026, sample SAMN07631240) | bioreactor metagenome | isolation source: Switchgrass digestor | place: USA: Dartmouth...
ATACGAGATGTAGCCGTGACTGGAGTTCAGACGTGTGCTCTTCCGATCTGTGTACAGGTGGCGTGCGATCGCAGCCGCATCGATATGGGCAGGATCCAGCCGACCGGCCTGGACCTCCGCCGCCAGGCTGCGGAAGGCGTCCACCAGCTCGGCCTGGCCGCCGTAGTTCACGGCCAGGTTCAGGATGAGCCGATCGTTGCCCCGCGTGAGATTGACCGCCCGCTCGATCTCCCGCTGCTGGGCCAGCGGCAGTTCGTGGATTCGGCCGATCGCGTTGATGCGCACCCCGTTCTTGTGGAGGGTCGTCGCCTCGAGCCTGCAGTACTCGAGGAGCAGGTTCATCAGGGTGTCGACCTCGTCTTTGGGCCGCTTCCAGTTCTCTGTGGAGAACGCGTAGCATGTGAGCACCTTGATGCCCAGCTCGGGGGCGGCCTTCACCACCCCCCGCAGGGCCTCCACCCCAGCGCGGTGCCCCGCGGTCCGGGGCAGGCCGCGCTGCAGCGCCCACCGGCCGTTACCGTCCATAATAATGGCGACGTGTAGGGCCCCACCCGCGTTGGAGTGTGAGGCCAGACTGGCGGACGCCTCCCGCGCCTGCCCTGCGTTCTTGTTCAAACCGTCTAGCACGCCCCTCCACGACCTCCCTGCCCTGGAGCCTGTTCCCCGCGCGCGTACTCCCGGTGCGCCAGCACCAGGGTCAGGCCCGCTGGCGTCTCGCGCTGCGCAACGACCCGGAGTTCACCAATCCCCACCGGGCGGCCGGGGGGCGCCGTAATTTTCCACGTGTAGGAGAGGCCGCGGGCAATCAGGATCGGCTCCGCCTCCGTCCAGCGGAGGCCGACGAGATCCCACCGCCATGAACCGCCTTCCACCGGTCAGACCTCCATGATCTCCTTCTCTTTGGCGGCCATGACCTGCTCGCTCTCCTTAATATACTTGTCCGTCAGCTTCTGCACCTCGTCCTGTGCCCGCCTGGACTCGTCCTCGGAGATGGCCTTGTCCTTCTCCATCTTCTTGATCTGGTCGTTGGCGTCGCGCCGGATGTTGCGAATGGCCACCCGCTGCTCCTCAGTGCGCTTGTGGACGACCTTGACCAGCTCCTTGCGGCGCTCCTCGGTCATGGGCGGGATGTTCAGGCGAATCACCACGCCGTCGTTGACCGGGGTGAGGCCCAGGTCCGAGGCGTTGATCGCCCGCTCGATGGCCTTGATCAGGGAGCGGTCCCATGGCTTGATCACCAGTGTGCGGGGATCGGGCACTTCGATCGTCGCCACGTTGTTGACCGGAACCGGCGATCCGTAGGCCTCGACGCGCACCTTCTCCAGCAGCGCCGGAGTGGCCCGCCCCGCCCGCATGCCGGCCAGGTCCTGACGGAAGAGCTCAACCGCCTTTTTCATGCGTTCCTCGGCATCCTTGATGATCTCCTTCGTCATGGTTATACCCCCCTGACATAGGTTTGACCCACGTCCTCACCGAGGACGACCTTCACGATGTAGTTCGGCCCCATCACATCGAAGACGACGATGGGCAGCTGGTTGTCCATACAAAGCGCGGTGGCCGTCGCATCCATGACCTGAAGGTTCTTGGCCAAGACTTCCTGGTATGTCACTTCGTCATACTTGACCGCATGCCTGTTGACGCGGGGATCAGAGTCGTAAACCCCCTCCACCCCTTGCTTGCCCATGAGGATCGCATCGGCCTCGATCTCAGCGGCCCGAAGGGCGGCGGTGGTATCGGTGGTGAAGTACGGGTTGCCGGTGCCGGCGGCGAAGATCACCACCCGCCCCTTCTCCAGGTGCCGGATGGCCCTGCGGCGGATGTACGGCTCGGCGATCTGGCGCATCTCCACGGCGGACATGACGCGCGTGTCCACCTGCTGCTTCTCGATCGCATCCTGCAGGGCGAGGGCGTTCATCACCGTCGCCAGCATACCCATGTAGTCGGCCGACGCCCGGTCCATGCCCATCTGCTGCCCCTGGCGGCCCCTCCAGAAGTTGCCCGCGCCCACGACAATGGCGACCTGCACGCCCATGGCGCGGACCGTCTTGATCTGCTCCGCCAGCGCCATCAGGACCTGCGGGTCCAGCCCGAACCCGTTCTGCCCGGCCAGCGCCTCGCCGCTGAGCTTCAGCACCACCCTGCGGTACTTCGGTGTCTGCATCCTCAGGCCTCCAGTCCGTGGTCGGCCGCACACGGCCGATCATCAACGGTTTCTACGTCGCTCAAAGCGTTTCCTCCAGCAGTTGCCGCGATCCCCAGCGCCTTTCCTGCTCGTGGGGGCGGGAGGTCACGTGCCTCCCGCCCCCCAGAGAACAGGCCTACTTCAGACCAGCCTGCCGCATAACCTCTTCGCCGAAGTCGTCCTGCCGCTTCTCGATGCCCTCGCCCTTCTCGAAGCGAGCGAACTGCTTGACCTTCAGCTCTCCGCCCACCTGAGCGGCAACTTCCTTCACCAGGGCGCCGACGGTCTTGCTGGAGTCCTTCACCCACTCCTGCTCCAGCAGGCAGACTTCCTTGAAGAACTTCTGCAGCCGGCCGGCCACCATCTTCTCGGCGATCTCGGGCTTCTTGCCCTCGTTGATGGCCTGGGCCTTCAGGATCTCCCGCTCGTGCTCGATCTCGCTGGCCGGCACATCGCCCGGCTGGACGTAGCGGGCCTTCATCGAGGCGATCTGCAGGGCGAGCTCGTGGCAGAGCTCCATCACTTCCGGCCGGTCGGCGACCTCCTGGCTCGAGGCCTCCACCTCCAGCAGGACGCCCACGCGGCCCTCGCCGTGGATGTAGGCGTGCACCCGACCGGCCCCGGCGACCTCATACCGGGCGAAGCGGCGCACCTGGATGTTCTCGCCGATGCGGGCCACGGCCTCCTTCACCGTGTCGCCCAGGGCCTCCTGAAGCTCCTCCATGCTGTTCAGCTTGCGGCTCAGCACCAGCTCCGCCACCTGCTGGCACAGGTTGATGAACTGCTCGCCCCTGGCGACGAAGTCGGTCTCGCAGTTGACCTCGACCAGCGCGCCGTGGCGCTCGCCCTCTGCGACGACGGCGTGGACGCGGCCATCGGCGGCCACGCGACCGGCCTTCTTCACGGCGGTGGCCAGGCCCTTCTCCCGCAGGATGTCGACCGCCTTCTCAAAATCGCCGTCCGCCTCCATCAGCGCCTTCTTGCAGTCCATCATGCCTGCGCCGGTCCGGGCCCGGAGCTCAGCCACCATCTTCGCGGTAATCTCAGCCATGATCGAATTACCCCCTGTTGGTTCGCATTCCAGTTCGTGAGACCTGGATCACCAGTTTTTGGCATGCATGGTCACAGTGGACCGGGGGAAGCAACGCACTCCCCCGGCATCCCCCCGTCCCGCGAACGGGGCCCTATTCGTGCAGAAAAGCGGGGCGACCAAGGCGTCAATCCCATCTCATGGGATAGGCTTCCTCGAGTCCGCCCCGCTCATGCTCCACCGCCGCTACTCCGCCTCGTCCTCCACGCCGATCTCGATTTCCTCGACCGGCTCGGCGTCCGTAGCCGGCTCTTCCTCCTCCTCGACCGTGGCGGATACGTCAAGCCCCTGCCGACCCTCGATGACGGCATCGGCGATCTTGCTGGTGATGAGCTTGACCGCCCGGATGGCATCGTCGTTGCCGGGGATCACGTAGTCGATCTCGTCCGGGTCGCAGTTGGTGTCGACGATCGCGACGATCGGAATCTTCAGCTTCCTGAGCTCGGCCACCGCGATGCGCTCCTTGCGCGGGTCGATCACGAAGGCCATGTCGGGCAGGCGGTTCATGCCCTTGATCCCGCTCAGGTACTTGGCGAGCTTCTCCCGCTCGTGCGAGAGCTGCGCCTGCTCCTTCTTGGTGAGCTTCGTCCAGTACTCGGTCGACTCGATCTCCTCGAGCTCGACGAGGCGGGCCACCCGCTTCTTGATCGTCTCGAAGTTGGTCAGCATGCCGCCCAGCCAGCGCTGGTTCACGTAGAACATGCCGCAGCGCTCGGCCTCTTCCCGGACGGCGTCCTGCGCCTGCTTCTTCGTGCCGATGAAGAGGATCCTGCCGCCCTCGGCCGCCACCTGGCGAACCGCGGCGTAGGCCACCTCCATCATGCGCACGGTCTTCTGGAGATCGATGATGTAGATGCCGTTCCGTTCGGTGAAGATGTACTCCTTCATCTTCGGGTTCCACCGGCGGGTCTGGTGGCCGAAGTGGACACCCGCCTCGAGGAGCTGCTTCATGGAAATCACAGACACGAGCGAGACTCACCTCCGCTGATTTTGGAACCTCCGCCCGCTTCATCCCGCCCCGGAACTGCCGTGAGGCAGCATCGCCGCGACGGTCGGCGAACGTGTGTAGTCACACACCAACGGTTATCTTAGCACAATCAGGGCACCCTGGCAAACAGTTTTCGTGCCTAGAAGCCAAACCACGTGCGAATCTGTTCGGGCGTCGCACCCTGGGCCACCATCGCCGCGAGGTTGCGCAGGAGCGGCACAGCGTCGGGCGCGTACCGAACCTCCCCGCGGGGGCCCTGCACGGTCAGGCAGCGCATCTGCGCCGCGAACCGGGCCCGGAACCAGCGCAGTTCGGCAGCGCTGAGGCCCACCTCCGCCAGCAGCTCCTCCTCTGACAGCCAGCCGGCCACCCTGCCCCGCCCCCTCGGACCAGTCTTGCAACCATAGATAACGAAAAGCCCGGGCCCGTGGTTCACCGGACCCGGGCCGGGCAGACAGCGCTTCAGACTTTCACGTCCAGGAGGCTGGACCCGTCCTCCGGTTGCTGGCGGGATGCCGGCGCCTGCCGCCGCCTCCGCCCGTCGCCGGGCCGCGGTCCCGTCTGCGCGGCGCCGCCCTGCCGGGCGTCGGGGTTTACCACCGGCCCCTCGGCTTCCGTGCGCCGGCGCACCTGTTTCTGGCTGCGCTCGCCGTCCTGCTGGACCTGCGCTCCCAGCACCTGCTGGAACGCGTGCGGGTACTGCTCGACCTGCTGCACCGCACGCCCCGCCTCGGTGAGGCGCGGCAGCATGGTCAGCGAATCGATCGGTCGCACCGACATCGTCAGACACCTCCCGCCGCCTGCCGTCTGTAATTCCCGGTGCGCCGGTCCGTCGTCCCGAGTACAGATCCGGCATCCCGGTGTCTGCCCGTCATCGCTTTACGCCTGCGCCGGGCCCGCTAGTAGGCGGGCACCAGCGTTACCTCGTCGTCCTCATTCAGCACGAAACAGATGTTGGTCGACATGTCCACAACGGAGTACCGGTGAGGGCCGATGGCGATCCGGACCCCGGGGTAGGCCACGTCGAAAGCCTTCACGCACGCCCCCGGCACCGGCGCCATCTGGGCCTCCAGGGCGGCGGCCCTCGCCGCGAGCTGTTCCCGCTGGGCGGCGGTCAGCCGCTTGCTCCGCGCCAGAAGGTCCCGCGACCTGTCGAAGGCCCCCCGCACCGCCTGCTCCAGGTACTTCTCGTTCCGGGCCGCCTCGTCGAACCGCTCCTCCACCTGGGCCAGCCGGGCGCGGATCTCTTCCAGCTCGGCCCGCACGGCGGGCGGAGCGCCCACTTGCAGTTCGGTCACCGTTCCGCTGGCCGAGCCGAGCGTCCTGGCGCTGATCTCCCGAAGCGCCCGCACGCGACCGCCGACGATGGAGCCGCGCCCCCCGGTCACCAGCACCCGGTCCCCGGACACCCGGGCATTCAGGATGCCATCGGCCACCACGACGTCGCCGCCGGCCTCCACCTCGGCCGCCTCGATGAACCGGCAGCGCACCGTACCCCCCGCCTTCACCTGGCTCCGGCCGCCGCCGACGATACCGTAGCGCACCAGCACATCCCCCGCGGCCTCCACGCAGCCGCCCATGATGCCCCCGTGCACCTCCACGTTCTGGCCGGCCTTCACGGTGAAGCCCTGCGTCACATCCCCGTAGATCACCACGGTGCCCACGAAGTCGATGTTGCCGGTGCCGTAGCCCACATCACCGGAGACGCGGTAGATGGGGGAGACCGTCACCTCTCCCCTGGAGTTGATGGCCGCGTGGCCGTCCACCTGGGCGATTACCGCCTGCCGGTCGGGCGACAGCCTGGTCCCGGAGCCGGCCACTAACCGCACGTCCCTCCCCGGCCGCGCCGGAACGGGGCGACCGAACACGTTGCACCCCGGCTCCCCCTGGGTGGGGGGCTGGCGCCGGGCCAGGACCGTGTCCTTCGCCACGTTCCGCACCATGTTCAGGTCAAAGAAGTTCGCCCGCCCGTCTTCCATCAGGCGCGGAGAACCAGACGGCCCCTGCAGGGCCGGGTGCCGGATGATGGCGCCGTCCTGGCCGTCAACAGGCCGCTTCCCCAGCGCTACCACGGCTTCGGCGCGCCCTCCCCGCTCCGCACGCTGGACCAGATCTCTGACGGCCTCCTGGTCAATGCCGAAGACCACGCCTTTCGCCGCCAGGGCCTGCAAGACCTGTTCAACCGAGACCGGCTTCCCGCCCGGCTCGGGTGGCACGGTGCGCGCCGTCACCATCATGCCGTCGGGAGAGATGACCAGGAGCACCTCACCATCCCGCGGCGCGGGCGGAGCCTGCCCCCTGTTCTCGCCCGGATCGCTCACTCCTACTCCACCCCCAGGACCTCACTACAACAAGCCTTTCCTCCTCCGTTGCCGCTGCTCTGCGAAGATGTACCGCACAATCCGCTCCCGGTCGCGCTCCTCGATGGCGGTGAAGCGCACTCCGAGCCGCGGCGGCGCGTGCGGTTCGGTGATGTGCCGCACCACCTCGGCCTCGGCGGGAATCACCCGGTCGGGCAGGTGGAGCACCAGATCCAGGCGTGCGCCGACCGGGAACTCCTCCTCCACGAGCAGTTGCGCACCACCGCCGCTCAGGTTGACCACCCGCCCGGACTTCAGTTCCGCCTCGCCTTCGCCCTCGCTCGCGGGCCGGCGCGTGCCGCTCGGGGCGTAATCCACCGGCAGGCTCACGTCCAGCCGCACGAAGTTGCGCAGCTGCAGCCGGCGAATCGCCCCGGGCTCCGGCCGGGTGAGGACCAGCGTCGGCATGTCGCCGCTGCTCCGTTCCAGGACCGTGGCCTCGAAGCCAACCCGTTCGCCGCCTTCGAGGTACTCGACCACCACCTCATCGCCGGGCATCACCGGCAGGAGCGCCGAGCGGTACATCGGGTGCGCCACGCGCAGCGTCTGCTCGTCAACCGCCTCAAGGTACGTCGGATAGCGGCCCTTCCAGATGCCTTGTGGTACGTAGATTGTCACTCGCTCGTTGATTACGGGCAGTCGCACGGACCATATCCTCCTTGGCCTCTATGGGAACACGCGGGGCCCCCGGGCGTGCAGTATGGCACTCGAACGGCTAGTCCGCGGGTTCCCGACAGACCGGCAGCGGAGCTTGGCAGGCACGCCGGAACTCGACCACCCGCCGGATGACCTCGTCGACAGACTCCTCCACGATCAGCTTGTGACCCGTGGTCAGCGTGATCACGGTGTCCGGGGTCGCCTCCACCGTCTCGATGAGGTCGGCGTTGACGACGAATTCCCCACCTTTCGCCCTGAAACGCCGAAGCTTGATCATGGCGCCTCCCCCCTTCCGGCTGCAGCCACCTTGCACAGCAGGATGTGTATGTGACTTAATCTTTCAGGCAAAAAGTTCGCTCTCTCCCCAGCGGTTCCCTTCTGGAGGCGCTCGAACCAGACCAAAACCCCACGCCGTGCGGCGTGGGGTTCTGGGACCGCCTAGGAGCGCAGCTTGCGGAGTTCTTCGATCAGTCGGTCGTTCAACACCTTGATGTGGGTGCCCTTCATGCCCAGCGACCGGGACTCGATAACGCCGGCCGACTCGAACTTGCGCAGGGCGTTCACGATGACGGAGCGGGTGATGCCGACGCGGTCGGCGATCTTCGAGGCGACCAGGAGCCCCTCGTTGCCGTCCAGCTCGTCGAAGATGTGCTGCACAGCCTCCAGCTCGGAGTACGAGAGCGTGGCCAGGGCGATCTGCACCGCAGCCTTCTTGCGGGCCTCCTCCTCCAGCTCGCCCGCATGGGCCCGGAGGATCTCCACGCCGGCGACGGTGGCCGCCAGCTCGGCCAGAATGAGGTCCTCGTCGCCCAGGCTCTCGCCCCGGACCAGGACCAGCGTGCCCAGCCGCTCGCCGCCGCCGTTGATGGGAACGATGGTCACCAGGCCGCCGCGCATCTCGCTCTCGGCGCCCTCGCGCACCACGGTCAGGCTCTCCTGCTGGCTGTTGGGCGTGGTGTCATCAATCTTCATGAGCGAGCTGTTGTACGCCTCGGTGAAGGTGGCGTTCTGGTAAGCCTCAACGTCTCCGCTCGTGAGCCCCAGGCCGAGGATCTTCCCCTTCCGGGAGGCTACGTAAACGTCGGCGCCCACGAGATCGGCCAGTACTCCGGCCAGTTCGTTAAAGTTTACCTGGGTTCCGGCGCTCTTCTGCAGCAGGCGGTTGATACGACGGGTCTTCTCCAGCAGTGTCTTCATTGAAAATCTGCCTCCGTTTCAGTCTTTCGTATGTGATGGCCAATAGTGTGCGGCCCTGCTGAACGCTTCCCTGCGCGGCGGCGCTCCTCGCCGCCCTCATGAGCGTTCCCGATGCACCAACTTCTCAGGCTCTTCACTAATGATGCCCCAACTCTCTCCGAAATCAATCGCCTCCGCTGCCTGGAATGTGCTGAAAAAGAGTGCATGAGCGCTGCTGCGATGGGCGCAGGACCGAGTTTCCGCCTTGCCCAGGAGCAACGCCCAAGGAGTTGCTGCGTCAAAGGTCACCGCCTTGCTGCGTTCGCCGCTGGCGTGGATGAGCCTTCAAATATTGCTGCCGCAGTTGCTGCGTGGTGACGTGGGTGTACACCTGGGTGGTGGACAGGCTGGCATGCCCGAGCATCTCCTGCAACGCGCGGAGGTCGGCCCCGTGGTTGAGCATATGGGTCGCAAACGTATGGCGCAGCTTGTGGGGGCTGATGTGCCGGGAGAGCGCCATCTGCTCCACGTAGTGGTCGAGCAGCCGGCGCACCGAGCGGTCGGTAAGCCGCGTGCCCAGCTTGTTCAGGAAGAGCGGCTGCCGCTCTTCGGGGAGGGCCTGGTCGGCCGCCGGGGCCCGTGCCCTGAGCTCCGGCCACGCCTGCGCCAGGTAGTTCCCCAGGGCCTGCAGCGCCTCGCTCCCCACCGGAACCGCGCGCTCCTTCCGCCCCTTGCCGTACACGACCACCCAGCCATCGGTGTAATCGATGTCGCCCCGGTTGAGGGCCACCAACTCGCTCACGCGGAGCCCGGTGGCGTAGAGCAGTTCCAGGAGCGCCCTGTCCCTGAGCCCCAGCGGGGTGCTCGTGTCGGGCTGCGAGAGCAGCCCGCCGATCTCCTCTTCATCCAGAAATACAGGCAGCCGCCGCTCCAGCTTCGGGGTCTGCACCCCCTTCACGGGATTCGAAGGCACGAGCCCGTTTTTCTGGAGATACTTGAAGAAGGAGCGCAGGCAGGAGAGCTTGCGTGCGATGCTGCGCCGGGTAAACTGCTGCGCCTGCAGGAAGGCCAGGTACGCGCGGATCGTGCGGTGATCCACGGCCCTGAGCTCGGCAAGGCCTATGGCCGGCAGCGGCGCTTCGCCCGGAGCGAAATCGTGCTTGCGCGTCCGCCCGGTGCGGCGCCCGCCCACCACCGGCACGCTCGTACCCCCGGTGGCCAGCCAGGCATAGAACTGCACCAGGTCCAGCCGGTAACTGCGCAGGGTGTGATCGGATGCGGCCTTCTCCACAGAGAGGCTGGTGAGGAAGCCCGCCACTTCGGGACCCAGGCCCTCGCCCAGGTACTCTCCCGCCACCCGCGTGCACCTCCCGCCAGCCACTTTGTTATGAGGCTTATCCAATCGGTCATTATCCTAACATACAGCATGTGCACGTGGCAAGGCTACAATTCAGAAAATATCTCTATCCCGATCCAATTTGGACACGCCGATTTCAACGCCTAAGGGCCGCTTGCTCCCATTTTCACGAGAAATCGGCCACGTACCAGTTTCTGCCTGTAATATAACATTTTCGTTACAACCCCTCGAGGCTCGGAAGATGCAACGTCTTGAACGCTATTCCCCCGCGAGAGTTACGCCCAGCGCCTCGGGAGCCCACTCGGCCAGCACCTTCAGGGCGCGCTCGGAGATGGCCCGCTTGCGCGCACGCTTGTCCCGGATCGGCGGCCCCTCCAGCGGGGGCATGAGGCCGAAGGCGATGTTCATCGGCTGGAAGTGGTCCGGGTCGGCATGGGTGATGTAGTGCAGGAGCGACCCGATGGCGGTCTCGCGCGGAAAGACCAGCGGCTCCTGCCCGAGTGCCCGGCGCGCCGCGTTGATTCCCGCCACCAGGCCGCCGGCGGCAGACTCCACGTACCCTTCCACACCGGTCATCTGGCCGGCGAAGAACAGCCCGGGCCGCTTGCGGGACTCGCCGGTGGGGTGGAGAAGCAGCGGCGATTTCATGAAGGTGTTACGGTGGATCACGCCGTACCGCTCGAACTCCGCCTCCTCCAGCCCCGGGATCAACCGGAAGACCCGCTTCTGCTCCCCCCACTTCAGGCTGGTCTGAAAGCCCACCAGGTTGTACAGGGTGCCCGCGGCGTTGTCCTGGCGCAGCTGGACCACCGCCCAGGGGCGCCGCCCCGTTCGGGGGTCGATGAGGCCCACGGGCTTCAGGGGGCCGTAGCGGAGCGCGTCTGGCCCCCGGCGGGCGATCTCCTCGATGGGCAGGCAGCCCTCGAAGTAGCAGACCTGCTCGTCTTCGGGGTTGTGGGGCATCGCCCGCTCGGCGGTGAGCAGCGCCTGGTAGAAGGTCTCGTACTCCTCCTTGCTCATGGGGCAGTTGAGGTAGTCCTCGCCGCCCCCCTTGCCGTACCGGCTCATGCGGAAGACCTTCTCCATGTTCACCGTCTCGATGTTGACGATGGGCGCCGCGGCATCGTAGAACGAGAGCGCCTTCTCGCCGGTGAACCGCTGGATGGCCTCTCCCAGCGGCGCCGACGTGAGGGGCCCGGTCGCCACCACCACCACACCCTCGGGGGGAATCTCCCGGATTTCCTCCCGCAGCACCGTGATGTTCGGGTGCTGCAGAAGGGCGCGGGTCACCCCCTCGGAGAAGTCCGTACGGCTCACGGCGAGGGCCCCGCCCGCGGGCACGGCATGGGTCAGGGCCTCGCGCAGGATGAGGCTGCCGAGCCGGCGCATCTCCTCCTTGAGCAGGCCAACGGCGTTCTCGAGGCTGGCCCCCCGCAGCGAGTTGGAGCAGACCAGCTCCGAGAACAGGTCCGTCTTGTGCACGGCCGTGGTGACCTTCGGCCGCATTTCGTAGAGCGTCACCTTCACGCCGCGAGAGGCGGCCTGCCAGGCCGCCTCCGATCCCGCCAGACCGGCGCCGATGATCGTGATGTGAGGCTGTTCCACTCAGGCATGCACCTCTTCCATCGATTCAACGGGTTCAACGTAGCCGCAGTCCGGCGCCTTGCACACGTGAGCCAGGCCGTACTCCTTCGTGCGCTTCTCCACCAGGAAGGGCGCGCCGCATTCGGGGCACGGGCGGTTCACCGGCTTCTCCCAGGAGACGAAGTCGCAGTTCGGGTAGTTGGTGCAGCCGTAGAACTTGCGGCCGCCCTTCTTCGCCTTCCGCTCCACGATGCGGCCCGTGCCGCAGGCGGGGCAGGTGACCCCCGTCTCCTCGAAGATCGGCTTGGTCGACTTGCACTCCGGGAAGCCGGGGCACGCCAGGAACTTGCCGAACCGGCCGTATTTCACCACCATGAACCGGCCGCACTTCTCGCAGCGCACGTCGGAGACCTCGTCTTCCAGTTCGAACCCGCCCACCTTCTCCTCGGCCTCTTTCAGGGTGGCCTCGAAGGGGCCGTAGAACTGGCTGAGCAGCTCCTTCCAGCTCAGTGCGCCCTCCTCCACCGCGTCCAGGTCGCTCTCCAGGTGCGCGGTGAACTCCACATCGATGATGCGGGGGAAGTACTCTTTCAGGATGTCGGTGACCAGCACCCCGAGCTGCGTCGGTTCGAAGCGCTTATCCCGCTTCACCACGTAGCCGCGGGCCTGGATCGTCTGGATGATCGGGGCGTAAGTGGACGGCCGCCCGATGCCCCGCTCCTCCAGCGCCTTCACCAGCATCGCCTCGGAGTACCGGGGCGGCGGCTGGGTGAAGTGCTGCCGGGGTTCCAGCCGGAGCAGGCGCACCCACTGGCCCTCGGCCAGGTCGGGCAGCAGCCCCTCCGCCTCCTCCCTGGGCGCCTCCTCGTCCTCGCTCTCGATGTAGACCTTCATGAAGCCCGGGAACTTCAGCGTCTGGCCGGTGGCCCGGAACACGTGCTCCCCGGCCGCCAGTTCCACCGAGACCGTGTCCAGCACCGCCGGGGCCATCTCGCTGGCGACGAACCGCTCCCAGATGAGCTTGTACAGCCGGTACTGGTCGGAGGTGAGGTAGGGTTTCACCATCTCGGGGGTACGGTTTACATCGGTGGGCCGGATGGCCTCGTGGGCACCCTGCTCCCCCGCCCGCTTCTCGGCCTCCCGGCGCTTGGCCGGGCGGTACTCGGGGCCGTACTGCTGTTCAATGAAGGCCGCCACGGCCCGCGCAGCCTCGTCTGCGATGCGGGTGGAGTCGGTGCGAATGTAGGTAACCAGGCCAGTGTGGCCGGCCTCGCCCAGGGGCAGGCCCTCGTAGAGCTGCTGGGCCACGGCCATCGTCCGGCGCACGGTGAAGCCCAGCTTGCGCGACGCCTCCTGCTGCAGGGTGGACGTGGTGAACGGGAACGCGGGGTTGCGCTTCTTCTCCCGCCGCTTCACGGTGCGCACCTGAAGGCGGAGGTCGGCACCGTTGAGGTCGACGGGCTCGCCGGAGGAGAGGCCGCCGAAGGCGCCGCTGCCCTCCCGCCGGAGCACGGCTTGCTCCCCGGCGACGGCCGCCACCACGGCGGCGGCGTCAGCGGCGTTCTTCAGTTCCACCTTCTCCTGCCCGCGGCCCTGGTACCGGGCGGTGAAGCCCTGCCCGTCGGCGGTCTCCAAACGTGCGGTCAGAGTCCAGTATTCCTCCGGCTGGAACGCCTGAATCTCCCGCTCGCGGTCGACGATCAGCCGCACGGCCACCGACTGCACCCGGCCGGCGGAGAGGCCCCGCCGCACCTTGCGCCAGAGCAGCGGGCTCAGCTTATAGCCCACCAGGCGGTCCAGCACCCGGCGGGCCTGCTGGGCCTCCACCCGGGCCATGTCGATGGGCCGCGGGCGCTTGATTGCGCGCTGGATGGCGTCCTTGGTGATCTCGTGAAACTCGATGCGCACCGGTGCGTCGGTGGGGATCTTCAGCGCCTGGGCCAGGTGCCAGGAGATCGCCTCGCCCTCGCGGTCAGGGTCTGTGGCCAGGAAGACGCGCTCCGCCTTCTTGGCGCTCTCCCTCAGTTCCTTCAGCACGTCTCCCTTGCCACGGATTGTGATGTATTTGGGCTCGAACCCCTCCTCCACGGCCACGCCGAGCTGGCTCCTGGGAAGATCGCGCACGTGCCCCATGGAGGCCTTCACGGTGTACTTCCTGCCCAGGAACTTCTCGATGGTCTTGGCTTTGGCCGGGGACTCCACGATGATGAGGTTCTTGGACACCCAGTCCACACCTCCGAGTGAGATGCCACGGCGCGGAACCCGTGGTCCATAGACTATTCCTTGCGTCTGTGGTCTATCCAATACGAGTGTATTGCCCGTCTGGTAGCCGCCGAATCGCGCTGCGAATCTCGAGCATGGTCAGGCAGGCCTGCACCTCGGCCACCGAAAGGCCGCACGTCTCCGCCAGGTCCCCTGGCCACCAGGTGGCATCGCCCATCCAGCCCAGCACCCGCTGCTCCAGCTCTGTGAGGCCGCGCGGCGTGAACTGGATCGGCCCCTCAGCCGGCGTGAGGAAGCCCATGTCCTCCAGCACCTGCCGGCCGCTGATGGCCAGGCCGGCGCCGTCCCGCAGGTAGCGGAAGAGTCCGCGCGACAGGGGGCTGGTGATCGGGCCGGGCACGATGAACAGCTCCCGGCACTGTTCGATGGCGTGCTGCGCGGTGATGAGGGTTCCCGACCGCTCCCCGGCTTCCACCAGGATCACCGCGTGGCTGAGGCCGCTGATGATCCGGTTGCGCTCGGGGAAGTGCTCGGGTCGGGGCTGGCTTCCGGGCGGTTGCTCGGAGAAGATCGCCCCCGTCTCCTTCATCTGGCGATATATGGCCACCGATTCACGAGGATAGCAGACATCGGCGCCGCCGCCAAGCACCGCCGCAGAGATTCCCCCGGCGCCGAGCGCTCCCCGGTGGGCGGCGGTGTCGATTCCCCTGGCCATGCCGCTGATGACCACCGCCCCCAACTGGGCCAGCTCCCGGGCCAGTTGCTCGGCCACGGCCAGGCCGTAGCTGGTGGGCCGCCGGGTGCCCACGATGGCCACCACCGGCCGCTGGGGCCGGGCGTCGGGCTCCCACGGACCGTGCTGGTAGAGCACCGGCGGCGGCACAGGAATCTCCTTCAGGCGCTCCGGGTAGCCGGGCTCGCCATAACAAAGCACCCGGAGTCCGGCCCGCCGGGCCCGCTCCAGGTCGCGCTCCGCCTCCCGCCGCAGGTCGGCGCTGCGGCGCGCCGTCACCGCGGCCCGGGCCACCTCGCGGTTCCAGCCCTTCACGGCGGCCAGTTCTGCCTCGCCCAGTTGCCACGCGATCTCGGCCGAATCGCACGCCCGCAGCAGTTCCGCCATCCGCTGCCGGCCCACGCCCGGGACACGCCCGTAGATCAACCAGACCAGGGCACTCTCCATGCCGCTCACCCCCACGCTGCCGGCGGCCGGTCCCCTTCCGGCCGCCGGTCCGCCTCCCCACGGCGCCCCTGACGGGAAAAAGCCCGGCGGCTCGTCTACCGGGCTCGCAAGGGCAACTCCTGCACCCCCAGCACCAGGAGCAGCACCTGCGCCAGCCCCTTGGCAAGCGGGGAGGTATAGATGTACTCGTCCAGCCGGTGGCCGTTGCCACCGAGGGTCACCCCCACCGTAACGGCCGGAATCCCTATGGAAAGCGGGACGTTGCCGTCGGTGGAGGAAGGGTAGCTCCGCGTCTGCAGCCCCAGATCGCGGTGCACGGCCCGCACCAGGTTGCAGAGCGGGTGCTCGTCGGGGATGGAGCCGATGGGGCGGTCGCCCAGGAGCTCCAGCGTGGCCCGCACCCCGGTCTCCCGCTCCACGGCCCGGATGATCCGCTGCACCCGCTCCTCCAGGCGGATCAACTCGGTCCGGTCCAGCGAGCGCAGGTCGATCACCGCCTCCGCCCGCGCCGCGATGGTATTGACCGAGGTGCCCCCGGAGATGAGGCCGACGTTGTAGGTGGTCTTCGGGTGGATGGGCACCCGCAGTTCGCTGATGCGGGCGATCATGCGGGCGAGGCTGTGGATGGCGCTGGGCGCCCCGAAGGAGCCCCACGAGTGGCCGCCGCTGGTGGTCACCACCAGGCGGAAGCGCCGGCTGCCCACGCCTTCCCGCACCATTCCGCCCAGGCTGCCGTCGAGGGCCACCACGTAGTCGATCTCCTGCTCCAGGGCCCGCACCACGGCGCGCATCCCCTCCAGGTTCCCGAGCCCCTCCTCGCCGCAGGTGGCCACGAAGATCACGTCGCCCGCCAGGCTGACGTCGGCTTCCACCAGCAGCCGGGCGGCGTGGAGCAGGATGGCCACACTGGCCGAGTTGTCGCCCACGCCGGGAGCGCGGAGGATCTCGCCCTCGTTCTTCACGGTCACGTCGGTCCCGGGCGGGAACACGGTGTCGAGGTGCGCGGCCAGGAGTAGGTTCGGCCCCTTGCCCGTTCCCCGCAGGCGGCCGATCACGTTCCCGATGCCGTCGCGGTAGACCTCCCGCAGGCCGAACTCGCTCATGCGCCGCTGCACGTAGGCGGCGCGCTCCTCCTCGTGGAAGGTGGGCGCGGGAATCTGGCAGATTGCGATGACCTCTCGGACGACATCAGGCAGCGCGTTCTCTGCCTCGGCCACCAGGCGGCGTGCGGCAGGGCGTTCGAGCAACATGCGGCGTCGCCCCCTTCGGCAGGTTCAATCTCCGATTATAGCTGAAGGTCGAAAGGTTGGAAAGCGCAGCCACCTTTGCCCCTATTCGACCCGCTTCCGGATCACCACTTCCCACTCGCCTTCTCCCACTGCGCGCACCGCCAGCACCTCGTCGCCGCAAAGCTGGGCGCTGCGGGGCACGTTGCGGGTGGCCGGCTCGTAATCGAGCCGCACCAGCAGCACCTGTCCCACGGCCATTTCCTCCAGGGCGATCTTGGTCTTCGCAAAGGTGATGGGGCAGACGTCGCCGCGCAGGTCGAGGATACGGTCGGGCGGGGGCACCGCTGCGGTGTCGGTCGTCGTCATGGGGAAATCCTCCTCCTCACCGCTGCGCCGGGCCCATTCTCCTCCGGGCCCGGCGGGTACAGTCGCTTCCGTGCCGGAGGGCACCCGGGCGCGTCCTCGTCCCCTCCGGCGCAACCCCTGTGCAGACTGCGGGGAGGCCGGCGGCGCCCGCCTCCCCACCCGGTCCTGGTTCTAATCTTCTCGCCTGTCGCTCTCGCCACCTGCTGACTCGATGTCCCTTTCCACCGCGCCCCCGTCGGTCTTGGCCTCGCGCGCGTGCTGCTTGTCGAGGCTGGTCAGACTGTTGGGCAGCGTCTGCATCGGGTTCTCCAGCCGCTGCTGGTCCAGGGCCTCCAGACGGGCGGCGTCTTCCCGCCAGCCGGTGCCCCGGCGGTCGGCCATCGGCCCTTCGTGGACGATGTGCTGTTGCTTCCTTGCCATGAAGGCTCCCTCCCGGCGCCAAGGTTGACCGCAGGCCGCGGTCAGGCCTTAGCATGCGCAGGGCGCCGCCGCACAACCCGGAGCGGGCGGGCTTGCACTCCGGCCGTCGCAACAGGCTGCGCTTCAGTCGTCGGGCGGACTGCCCGCGCGGCCGGCGGGGTGAACAGCGGGTCTGCGGTGGCGACGCGGTACTGCAGCGCCTCGGCCAGGTGCGCCAAAGAGATGGTCTCCGTGCCTTCCAAGTCGGCAAGGGTGCGGGCCACCCGCAGCACCCGGTCGTGGCCGCGCAGGCTGAGGCCGAACCGCTCCACAGCCTCCCGCATCAGTTCCTCGCCGCCGGCCGGCAGGCGGCAGAAACGACGGAGCAGTTCCGGCCCCATCTCGGCGTTGGTGCTGAGGCCGAACGGGGCCAGCCGGCACCGCTGGCGCTCGCGCGCGGCGCACACCCGTTCCCGCACCGCTGCGGACGACTCGGCCTCGGCGCCGGCGCGGTACTGATCGTAGGTCACGGGCTGCAGGTAGAGTTGCAAGTCGAAGCGGTCGAGCAGGGGGCCCGACAGGCGGTTGCGGTAGAGGTGCACGGCCGCCGCCGTGCAGGTGCAGGCGCGCACTGGGTCGCCCAGGTGGCCGCAAGGGCAGGGGTTGGCCGCCGCGACCAGCATGGGGCGCGCGGGAAACGTGACGTGACCGTTCGCGCGGGCCAGCCGAACCAGGCCCTCCTCCAGCGGCTGGCGGAGCGCTTCCAGCACGTCGCGGCCGAACTCCGGGAGTTCGTCCAGGAAGAGCACGCCCCGGTGGGCCATCGTGATCTCCCCGGGCCGGATGGGGTTTCCGCCGCCCAGCAGCGCCGCCCGCGAGGCGGCGTGGTGCGGCGCCCGGAAGGGGCGCCGGCGCAGCAGCCGGCCGCCGTCCAGTTCGCCGGCGACGCTGTAGATGCGGCTCACCTCCAGCGCCTCACCGCGCTCCAGCGGCGGCAGGATGGTAGCCAGGCAACGGGCCAGCAGGCTCTTGCCGGCACCCGGGGGACCGACCATGAGCAGGTTGTGCCCACCGGCCGCCGCCACCTCGAGAGCCCGCCGGGCCACCACCTGGCCCCGCACCAGCGCCAAGTCAACACTGTCCTCACCGGCCTCCTCCACCGGCGGCACCGGGGTGGGGACGGTCAGGTCCTGCTCTCCTCTCAGGTAGGCCACCAGGTCGACCAGGCCGTGTGCAGAGAGGACCGGGGGAGCTGACTCCCCCGTCCCTTCGAAGGCCGCCATCGCCTCGGCGGCGCTCTCCGGCGGCAGAATCAACCGGAGACCGCCCAGCGCCGCCAGGGCCATGGCCAGGGCCCCGCGCACCGGGCGCAGGGCGCCGTCCAGGGCCAGCTCGCCGGCGAAGGCCAGACCCTCCAGCCGTTCCGGGGGAAAGGCCCCGGTGGCCGCCAGCACGCCCAGTGCGATCGCCAGGTCGAAGCCCGCCCCCGCCTTGCGGGTGTGGGCCGGGGCGAGATTCACGGTGATCCGCTGAAGCGGAAACTGCCATCCGCCGTTGCGGATGGCGGCACGCACCCGCTCCCGGGCCTCGCGCACCGCCGCGTCGGGCAGGCCCACGATCTCGAAGCTGGGCAGCCCGGGACTCACGTCGACCTCCACCGCCACCGGCAGCGCGTCGATTCCAAGCAGGGCAAAGCTCCAGACCCGCACAAACACCCATCCCGCCCCCTGCCAACACGTGTTCGCCTTGCTGTTCACCATCATGCCACAGGAGGCGCATTCTGTCAATCACTGCTATTCCTGGTTGTCTGCTCCTGACTTGGGGTCAGAACCCCAGGCGTTATGTCAACATACGCTGGTACCGGACCGCCGCGGTGCAAACCGGGCGGCATGGGAGGGTGGCCGATGGCGTTCGAAGTCGAGCAAGTGGTTGGCTCCGGCAGCGTTCAGCAACTGCTCTGCCAGACGATCGATCTGGGCACCCAAGCTGAGGAGATCAAGCAGATCAGCAAGACGGTCATCATCGACAACTGCATGGCCGTCTTCGACAAGGTCATCGTCGACGGACGCCTGCGCAAGGATATCATGTTCAAGCAGGCCGGCATGGGCTTCCCCGTCCCCGGCACCGTTCAGGGCTGCACCGGCGTCACGGGCACGGTGAGCGGCCCGGTCATGGACCTGGACGTCGAGATCACTTTCAACGCGCTGATCCCGGTGCCGGGGGCCCAGCCGGGCGACAAGTGCGTGGTGCTGCAGGCCTTCGTGGAGGGCGAGAAGGAAGAGCCGGCAGACATCCTGCCCAACGGCTCCTTCCGCCGGCTGGTGGACAAGTCGATCGTCTTCATATGCGTGAAAGTGGTGCGCGACACGGTCACCGACACGCTGGGCAACGGCATGGGCGCCACCACGGGGGGCGGCATCTCGGGCGTCATCATCAACGGCAACGGGAACGGCGGCGGCACGGCGCTCTGCCCGCAGCGCCGCTCCACCGGCTTCTTCCCGGGCGGAAACGGCACGATCCCCCGGGCCCGTCCGGGCCTCCTCCCCGGTACGTGGATCGGCCCGACGCTGATCTTCCCCGGCGTGCTGAACCCCGGCATCCCCACCACGATTCCGCCCATGAACCAGATCATGAGCCTCCAGGGCACGCAGGTGCAGGTGACAGGCGGGGCCGCCATGGAGAACAACGGGGCCTCGGATATCACCACCACCGGAGGCACTATAATCTCGTGATGTGTGCAAGAGGAGCCGCCCGGTCATCCTGCCGGACGGCTCCCATCTGTACTGCCTATGCCGTGAACGCCCCCCGGATCACATGGCACCGGTAGCGGCCGTCGGGACCGGGCTCCACCTCCACCACGTCGAAGCGGCAGGGCGGCGCCGGGCGGCCCAGGCGGGCCAGATAAAGCGACGCCAGGCGCACGAGGCGCCGGCGCTTGTCCGCGGTCACCGCCTCGGCCGGGGAGCCGAAACCCCGCCCCCGGCGGGTCTTCACCTCCACGAAAACCAGGAAGCCGCCCTCCTCGGCGACCAGGTCGATCTCCCCGGCCCGGAAGCGCACGTTGCGGGCGATGATGCGGTAACCTTGCGAGGCGAGGTAGGCGGCCGCGGCCTGCTCGCCCTCGCTCCCCACGCGCCGGTTCACCTAGCTCTCCGTGAAGAGCAGCGGGGCGCCCACGGGTGCGCCATCGGCCGGCTTGCGGTGCAGCGGGCAGGGCCCGTATCGCTCGAGGGCGAGCCGGTGCTCGGCCGTGCCGTATCCCTTGTGGTGCTTGAAGCCGTACTCCGGATACTTGGCGTCCATCTCGATCATATACTCGTCGCGCCTCACCTTGGCCACCACGGCCGCGGCGGCGATGGAACAAGAGAGCGACTCGCCGCCCACCACCGGGACCTGCGGCTGCGTCACGCCGGGCAGGTGCAGGCCGTCGATCAGGAGGTGGTCGGGCGTCACGGGCAGGTCAGCCAAGGCCTTGACCAGGGCTTTGTAGGTGGCCACGATCACGCTGGCCTCGTCGATGGACTCCGGCTGCACCATGCCCACGCCGATGGCCACGGCGGAGGCGCAGATCTGTTCGTAGAGCTCCTGGCGCCGACGGGGCGAAAGCCGCTTCACGTCGTCGATGCCGGGCAGGTCCACCTCACCCGGAAGGATCACCGCCGCGGCCACCACCGGCCCCGCCAGCGGGCCCCGTCCCACCGCGTCGAGGCCGGCCACATGGCGGTAACCCATTGACCAGAGCTGGCGCTCGTAGCTGTACATGCGCTGCAGCGTCGCACGCCGCCGCTCCCGTTCCTCCAGCTGCTGGCGGCACTGCCGCACCAGCTTCTGCGCGCCCTCGCGCGGGTCCTCGCTCAGCGCAGCGATGATGTCTGGGAAAATCTCCGGGCCTTCCTCTTGAATGAGTGCTTGAAGACGCTTCAGGCTCATCCTTTTCAAGATGTGTCTTCTCATTATTCTACACACCCCCACCCTCTCTCCGACTTGAGCCAGGCTGCCTGGTCCGCCAGCCACCCCTTTAGGACTTCAGCGCGCCTAAATCGTGAAAGTGAGTTTCGGCAGGTTGTGAGAAAAATCCTCCTATGACTATTAGACCCGTTAGGATTTAGCTGTATGCTTGCAATATCACAGTTTCGTCGAGGGGGGGCAGGGGGTCTGAAGGGAGACACGCCCGAGGCGTCCTTCACGAAATTCGCGCAGAACCAGCGCTGCCGCCGCGTCCAGGTCCACCTGCTCGCCGGCGCGCAGGAGCCCCCGGTGGCGGGCCACCGCCGCCAGGTTGTTCTCGGGCTCGGGGTCGAGTCGGGTCAGCCCCAGCCGCTCGGCCAGGGTGGGGGCCAGCGGCTCATAGATCAGGGTGAGCAGCTCGGCCGCCACCGCGCGCCGGTCGAAGACCTCGTCCTTCACGCACCCGACCGCGGCCAGGAGGACGCCGTCGCGCGGGTCATCGAACTTGGGCACGAGGATGCCCGGCATGTCCAGCAACTCCACGTCCGCGCCGATGCGGATCCACTGCTTCCCGCGGGTCACGCCCGGGCGGTCGCCCACATGCGCGCGGCGGGCCCCCGCCAGCCGGTTGATCACCGACGACTTGCCCACGTTGGGGATGCCGACGGCCATCACCCGGGCCGGACGGGGCTTGCGCCCTTTGGCCGTCCACGCCTCCAGCACCGGGCCGAAGGCGCGGCGCACCGCCGCCAGCACCTCCCGCGCACCCGTGCCCTTCACGGCGTCCAGCGCGACAGCGGGCCGGCCCGGCTCGCTCAGCCGCTCCACCCAGGCGCGGGTGGCGGCGGGGTCAGCCAGGTCGGCCTTGTTCAGGATGAGCACCTGCGGCTTCTGCGCCACCAGCCGCATCAGATCGGGATTGCGGCTGGCCAGCGGACAGCGGGCGTCCACGATTTCCAGCACCACGTCGACCAGCGGTGCGTTCTCCTGCAGAATGCGGCGGGCCTTGGCCATGTGGCCGGGAAACCACTGGATGACCGGCACCGGGCTCCCTCCCTCACAAGCCGTCTCCCTGCGCCGGCGAGGCGAGGGCCCCGATGGCGGAGAGGGGCCAGATGCGGGCCACCGCGAGGCCGCGGATGTTCTCGATGGGCACCTCGCCAAAGTACCGGCTGTCCTCGCTGTTGGAGCGGTTGTCGCCGAGGACGAAGACCGAGTCTTCCGGCACCACGTACGGCCCGAAGTCGCCGCCGCTCATCCGGACCGTGTCCACCTCCGGAAACAACTCGCCGTTCACATACACCTTCCCGCCCCGAATCTCCACCGTGTCGCCCTCGACAGCCACCACCCGCTTGATGAAGTCTCGGTCAGGCTGGCGCGGATACTTGAACACGATGATGTCGCCGGGCTGCGGGTCGCGGAAGCGGTAGATGAACTTGTTCACCAGTACCCGTTCGTGGTCGTGCAGGGTGTTGGTCATGGAGTGACCCGACACCTGGTAGACCTCCACGACGAAAGTCCGGATGATCAGGGCGAAGACGAGCGCCAGGACCAGGGTCTCGACCAGTTCCTGCAGGGGTGACTTCCGCGGGACGGGCGACTTCTCCTCACGCTGTCCGTCACCGCCCTCGGGCCGCGTCTCCTCAGGCGTGGCCGCTTCGGACGGCGTTTCCGCCAGCGTGACCTCTTCGGGCGCCCTCTCCGCGACGGGCCTCTCGTCGGGCAGCCTCTCTTGCGGGATATCCGCCATCTAGGCTCTCCTCCCAGTTCGGCTCCGATGTACAGGCGCCTACATGTGGAACGCTCCGCTCAAACCCGGTGAGGGTGTCGAGCGGAGCGACGCGCGTATGAACCCGAATCATGCCTCTGTCGCAGCGGCGCCCGCCCGACGCTCCCGGATGCGGGCAGCCTTGCCGGTGAGGTTGCGCAGGTAGTACAGCTTCGCCCTGCGGACGACGCCCCGACGGACCACTTCGATGGAGGCGATACGGGGGCTGTGTACGGGGAAGGTACGCTCAACGCCGACGCCGTACGAGATGCGCCGGACGGTGAAAGTCTCGTTGATTCCCGAGCCCTGCCGCTTGATCACCACGCCCTCGAAGGCCTGGATGCGCTCACGGGAACCCTCGATTACCTTCACCTGCACCCGGACGGTGTCGCCGGGCCGGAAGGCGGGAATGTCCGTGCGCAGGTACTCGCGCTCGATCTCCTTAATGATGTTCGACATGATTTCACCCCTTGTACGAGACGTTCGTACCGGTGCTTCCGAGCGTTGCAAGCGGGCCGGCAGCGGACCGTCCGTGATCACACGGAAACCATTATACCAGGGCAGGTGACCCCTGGCAATATTAACGTGTCAGTGTGCGGCGCCACTCCTCGATGAGGGCCCGCTCCTCCGGGGTGAGCTCTGCGGTCTCCAGCAGGTCGGGCCGCCGCTCAAAGGTGCGGCGCAGAGCCTGCTCCCGCCGCCAGCGCTGGATCGCGCCGTGGTTTCCCGATGTCAGGATCTCCGGCACCCGCATTCCCTCAAACTCGAGCGGCCGGGTGTACTGCGGGCCCTCCAGGAGCCCGGAAGTGTAAGACTCGGCGACGCTGGACTCCAGGTCGCCCAGCACGCCCGGGACCAGGCGGGTCACCGCCTCCACCACCACCAGCGCCGCCACCTCGCCGCCCATCAGCACGTAGTCGCCGATGGAGATCTCATCGGTGGCGAGGGCGCGGATGCGCTCGTCGAAACCCTCGTAGCGGCCGCAGACCAGGATCAGGTGGTCTTCCCTGGCCAGCTCCTCCGCGAGGCGCTGGTCGAACTTGCGTCCCTGCGGGTCCATCAGGATGACGCGCGGCGGTCGGGCCCGGGCAGGGCCGCGCGCCGCGGCCCAGCGCACGGCGGCGAACACCGGCTCCGGCTTCATCAGCAGACCGGCGCCGCCCCCGTAGGGGTAGTCGTCGGTCTGCTGGTGCTTGCTCAGCGCGAAGTCCCGGATGTTGACCACCCGGAGGTCGATGATCCCCGCCTCGTGGGCCCGGCCGAGGATCGACTCGCGAAAGACCGGCGCCACGATGGCCGGGTGGATCGTGAGCAGCTGTATCAGCATCTGGTCAGTCCTCGAGCAGGCCGGGGATCGGGTCGATCACCATGCGGCCGGCCTCGAGGTCCACCTCCTTGATGAACTGGCGAACCGCAGGCACCATGTACCGCTTTCCCGGGGCCGTTTCCACCACGTACACGTCGTGGACCGGGATATTGTGGTCCACCTCCACCACGCGCCCCAGGAACGACCCCTGCGTGTCTACCACGTCGATCCCGATGATGTCGAAGTCGTAGTAGTACCCCTCCGGGAGCGGGTAGACCTCGCTGCGCGGAACCAGCAGGTTGACGCCGCGCAGCTTCTCCGCCTGGTTGCGGTCTGTGACGCCCTCGATCTCCAGGATCACCAGGTTCTTCACGAAGCCGCGGAACTTCACCGCGGCGGGCCGGTCCGGACCGCCCAGCAGCACCCGCCGCAAGGTCGTGAACCGCTCCGGGAAATCCGTGACCGGGTAGACCCGCACCGCACCGCGCACCCCGTGGGGCGCGGTCACCTGCCCGATCCGAATCAGCTCGGGCCTGGACCGCTCGACCACTAGGCCTCACCCCGGATCGCAATCACCTTTCCGTCCTCGACGACGATCTCCGTCGCCATGAGGGCGTCGAAGTTGTCGCCGACCTTCAGGTTCGCGGTGGCCTGCACCGTGCCCTGCACGATCTCCGCACCCAGCGGCAGCGACTGGACGCGGCTGATCTCCTGCTGAAGCTGCGCCTTCTTCTCGGCGCGCACCGCCCGCTCCTGCTCCACCAGCTGGTGCAGCTGCATCTGCTGCTGCGGGGTGATCGTGGCGGTCAGCTGGGCGCGTTTCACCTGGCTCTCCAGCTCGGCCATCTCGGCGTCCAGCTGCTGGATCGCCGCGTTCAGTTCGGCCGTCATCCTGGCCTTCAAACTCTCGGTCACACGAGCCTTAATCGTTACCGGACGAATGATCTGCAGACTCATGACATGAACTCCACCATTACTCGGCGGCCATCCTTGACGGCGGCCGCTTTGACCACCGTCCGAATCGCCCTGGCGACGCGACCCTGCCGGCCGATCACCTTCCCCATGTCGCTGTCGGCCACACGGACCTCGAAGGTGACGGAGCGGGGGGATTCAACCGCCGTTACTTGCACCTGGTCCGGGTGCTCCACGAGCCCCTTGACCAGGATTTCCACCAGCCGCTGCAACATTGCGAAACAACCCCCTCGACTGGGGTGGGTCGTCCTCGCCCCTTACTTCTTCGCCTCGTCGAACTTCTTCATCACGCCGGCCTTGGAGAGCAGCGACCGGGCGGTGTCGGTGGGGGTGGCGCCCTTCAGGAGCCAGCCCAGCGCCTTGTCCTCGTCGATCTTCAGCACAGCGGGGTTCTTGGTGGGATCGTAGTAGCCGATCTCCTCCACGAACCGGCCATCGCGGGGCGAGGCCGACTCAGAGACCACGAGCCGGTAGAACGGAGCCTTCTTCATCCCCATCCGCTTCAGGCGAATCTTCAGAGCCACTTCGGTTCATCCTCCTCGAATGTTGCCAGTGGAATCTATCTGGGCACATCCCGCTCCGCTGGGGAGGGGATGGGGCACCCCAACCCGCTACCTGCGGCCCCAGAGGCCGCCGAAGCCCCCGCCGGGGAGCCGGGGCAGCTTGCCGCCCCGCTTCAGCATCTTCTCCATGCCGCCCAGCTGCTTCATCAGCTTGCGGGCCTGCTCGAACTGCTTGATCAGCCGGTGAACCTCGGCGATCGGCCGCCCGGAGCCCCTGGCGATCCGCTCCCGCCGCCGGACGTTGATGATGTCCGGGTTGCGGCGCTCCTTGGGCGTCATGGAGAGGATGATCGCCTCGATGTGCTTCAGCTCTTTCTCGTCGACGTTGATGTCCTTCAACTGGGCCCCGACACCCGGGAGCATCTTCAGGAGCTCCTGCAGGGGGCCCATGCGCTGCATGGCCCTGAGCTGCTCCAGGAAGTCCTCGAAGTCGAACTCGGCCTTCAGCATCTTGCGGGCCATTTCCTCGGCCTGCTTGCGGTCGACCTGCTCCTGCGCCTTTTCGATCAGGGTGAGCACGTCGCCCATGCCGAGGATGCGGGACGCCATCCGGTCCGGATGGAAGGGCTCGAGCGCGTCCAGCTTCTCGCCCACGCCCACGAACTTGATCGGCCGGCCGGTCACCTCCCGCACCGACAGCGCCGCACCGCCGCGGGTGTCGCCGTCCAGCTTGGTCAGGATCACGCCGTCGATGCCGAGCTTCTCGTGGAAGTGCTCCGCGGTGGTCACGGCATCCTGGCCGATCATCGCGTCGATCACCAGCAGCGTGTCGTGGGGCTTCACGCGCGCCTTGATCTGCTTGAGCTCCTCCATCAACTCCTCGTCGATGGTGAGCCGGCCGGCCGTGTCGATGATGATCACGTCACGCCGCTCCTGCGCCGCGTACTCCACGGCGTGTTGGGCGATGTCCACCGGGCTCACCTGGTCGCCCTCGGCGTAGACCGGCACGCCGGCCTGCTCGCCCAGGACCTGCAGTTGCTTGATGGCAGCCGGGCGGTAGACGTCGGCGGCCACCAGAAGGGGCCGCTTCCCCTCTTTCTTCAGCTTCACCGCCAGCTTGGCCGCGTGGGTGGTCTTGCCGGAGCCCTGCAGGCCGCAGAGCATGACGATGGTGGGCGGGCGGTCGGCCATGTTGAGGCCCACGCCCTGCCCGCCCATCAGGGCGACCAGTTCTTCGTAGACGATCTTGATGACCATCTGCGCCGGGTTGAGCGTCTCCAGAACCTCCTGGCCCACGGCCCGCTCCTTCACCCGGGAGATGAACGACTTGACCACCTTGAAGTTGACGTCGGCCTCCAGGAGGGCGAGCCGCACCTCCCGCAGGGCCTCGTTCACGTCAGACTCCGTCAACTTCCCCTTGCCCCTGAGCCGCTTGAACGCCTCCTGGAGGCGTTCCTGAAGGGACTCGAACAATCCGCTTCCCCCTCTCCGTGGTGGGGTTGGCATCAGGCCGCCGTTAGCAGGCCCCGGGCCTTGACCGGAAGGGCGTCACGCCTCTGCCTTCAGGGCCGCCAGCGTGCGCCGGGCGGCCGCCAGGTCGGCCCGGTCGAGCGCCGCCTCCAGTTCGGTCAGCAGCTGCATGCGCCGCTGGTGCTCCGCCACGAAGCCCAGCCGCGCCTCGTACTCCACGAGCGCCGCCTCCGACCGGCGGATCAGTTCGTGTACGGCCTGCCGGCTCACCCCGTCCGCATCGGCGATCTCGCCCAGGGAGAGATCTTCGAGGTAATAGGCGCGCATCAGCTCCTGCTGCCGCTCCGTGAGCAGCGGTCCGTAGAAGTCGAAGAGCAGGGCGAACCGCGGCACGTCCTTCATGCGACAGCGCCCCCTCCGGCGTGCTCACACTGTCAAGCAAATCCCCTTGACAGCACCGTCGCCTGTTTGAGTATAGGCGGGCGAACACGGGCTGTCAAGGGGATGATGTTGACACTCCGAAAAAGCTCCGCGCGGCGGACCGGGCCCCGGGCAAACCGGCAGCCGTCCGCACGGCAGGCGTGCCACACACTTCGTTGTCCTTCCATGCGAATGCTACCCGCCGTTACCCGGCCGCGTCCAGCGATCGGCGTCGCGCGTCTGGTACTTGGCCAGAACCCGGCGGAAGGCATCCTCCAGGTCGATGTTCATCTGGTTGGCCATCACCGCGACCACGAAGAGGATGTCGCCCAGTTCCAGGGCCACATCCCCGGTCTCCTCGGTCGGTTTCTTCTTCTTGGGCCCCCAGCGGTGGTTGACCTCCCGGGCCAGCTCGCCCACCTCTTCGGTGAGCCGGGCGAGGTTGGCCAGCGGGTCCCAGTAGCCGCGGGGGGCGATCCAGCGGTCAACTTCCTGCTGTACCTCCCGCAGATCCAAGCGCTCACCTCCTCGGGGCGGCCCATCGCCCTACAGCAACAGCCAGGCCAGCGTGGCCAGCAGGCCCACGCCCCCGGTGGCGGCGGCCGCCGCGGTGGTCCGCAGCAGGTTGACACGCCCCCGCAGGTAGCGGTCCAGCGGCGAGCTTTCCAGGCTTTCACCCACGGCCTGGCGAAAGCGGCGCGTGACCGCAGGGTAACGGGAGAGCGGCAGCCGGTGCCCGGGCAGGTCCAGGGCGTCAGGGTCCTTTGCCGAACGGCGCAGGTAGGCGGCGAGCGTGGCCGCCCACTCCTTCATCTCCGGCGAGACGGACTCTCCGGGCAGGGCCTGCTCCGGACGCAGCGTCGCCAGCCGCTCGACGAACCGGATCTGGGCGAGCAGGAGGCCGTCGGCCTCGGCCCCCCGGTGCGACTGGCGCAGCCACTCGGCGTAGGCCGCCAGGCGGAAGCCGGCGGTCACCAGAGGCAGCGGCTCACCCGGCATCGGGTGCAGGTCGGCGTCGTTCACCAGGCAGGGGTACTCGGTGAATACCTGCTTCCAGATGGCAGCCGCCTCCTCGGGCCGCCCGTCGTCCCACGCCTGCCGGGCCCGGGCCAGGAGGGCGCTGAGGTGCAGGGCGTAGGCGATGTACCCCACCGACTTGCCGTCCGCCGGCGTGCGGGCCGCCACCGGGTCGGTCACCATCTGCGCCACCAGCCGGGCCGCCTTCGCAACGGCCGTCTCGGTCTCTCCGGCGTCCAGTGCGGCCCGCACCGCGGGTGCGGCCTCCCGCAGGTGCTGCCGGAGCCGCATCTGCCGGTCCTCGGTGGGCGCCACCCGGCAGTTGCCCTGCGCATCGACGACCAGCTCGCAACCCAGGCGTCTCAGGTCGCGCTGCACCCGCAGGAAGAGCCCGCCCACCAGGCTCAGGTAGACCAGCTGGAACCGCCGCTGCCGCTCCGGCACGAACTCGTTGAACTCGCGCTGGAACGCGGCCCAACCCGCCTCCACCTGCTTCTGGGCCCGGTCCAGCGACTGGTCGATGCCCAGGAGCTGGGCGGCCGCCTCGCGGCCCACCAGCGGCTCCAGCGCGGCGGCGACCGCGCTGCCGATGATGCGGGCGCCCTTCTGCACCAGCGGCTGGCTTCTCAGGCGGGCCACCAGGTCAGCGTAGTACTTCAGGTTCTGTGCGTGCTCGGTAAGCGACTGCGCCACCGGCCGGCCCGCGGCGGCGATCAGGTCCGCCAGGGCCCGCAGGGCCTGAGGCGGCAGGGCGTAACGCCGGACGATGCCCGGGTGGGGCACGGTGCGGGCCAGGTCGGCGACGATCTGATTGTACTCGCTGAGGTCAGGCGGGTTGAGCCCCGCCCCCAGTTCCCGGGCGACCGCGGCCGGGTTCATGAGGAGGAGCCGGCGGCGCAGGGACTGCAGATCCGCCTTGCGCCCGCTCTTCCCCTCCTGTCTGCGGAGGTGGTCGATCTCCTTGAAGCGGCGCATCAGGGGCTTGACGAAGGCCCAGGTGGATTCCTGCGCGCGCGACTCGGCCCGACGGATCAGGTCATCGGCCAGGGGGGCCGGCAGCTCCTGCCTGAGCTCGGCCACCAGATTGTCCCACTCCCGCTGGACGCCCACCCACCGACCCACGGCCGGGAAGATCAGGTCATCCATCTGCATCCCTCCGCTACAGGTCGATGCCCAGGCTGTCCAGACCGCTCCAGTCCAGGTTGGCGTAGGCCTGCAGTTCGGTGAGCCACCCCTCGTAGGAGACGGCCTCGAGGGGCAACACCCGCCGCCAGGCCTCCCGCAGTTCGGCCCAGTCAGCACCGGACGAAAGCGCGGTGGGGCCGGCGGAATCTGCCGTCACCTGGCCGCTGTGCAGAAAGTCCTCGAACCCGCGGTCAGAAAAGAGCACCCCGCCCTCGGGCAGCGCGATGGCTGCCGCACGCAAGGGGGCGACGTGTTGGAACAGCAGTGCGTCCAGCCGGGCCATGGGGCTCAACCTCCTTGCAAGCGGTGACTCAGCCGTGTCGAGACCGGACATATTGTGGGACGCTTCAGGCGCTGCTCGTCCCTTCACTGCGCCCGTCACCTATTATGACTCGGGCGAGTCGCGCTGTGGTTCTCGCCGCCAGATGATTTCGCCCTCGCGGGTGTTGACCCTCTCGTAACGTAAGGGTTTATCCTACGAACCAGGAGGTGAGCAGATGGCCCTCACGGTGAAGGCGGTGGCTGACCTGGCCGGCGTCAGCGTCCGCACGCTGCACCACTACGACGAGATCGGTCTCCTGAAGCCGGCCGGGCAGTCGACCTCCGGCTATCGGCTCTACTCGCAGCAGGACGTGGAGCGGCTGCAGCAGATCCTCTTCTTCCGGGAGCTGGGCTTCAGCCTCAGGGAAATCAAGCAGATCATCGACAGCCCCGACTTCGACCGGCGGCAGGCGCTGCTGGCCCACCGGGAGGCCCTGCAGCAGCGGAAGGCCCGCCTCGAGCGCCTGATCCGCACGGTCGACCGCACGCTCGCCAACATGGACAGGGAGGACAGACCCATGACCAGAGACGAGATGAAGGCACTGTTCGACGGATTCGATCCCACCGAGTACGAGGAGGAGGCGCGGCAGCGCTGGGGCAGCCCCGAGTTCGAGGAGTCGCTGAAGCGCACCCGCAGGTATACCAGGGCAGACTGGCAGCGGATCAGCGCCGAGTCCAGCGAGATTTACGGCAACATCGCCAGGCTGATGGACCGCGACCCGGGCGATGAAGAGGTCCAGCAGTGGGTGGCCCGCTGGCACGAGCACATCAACAAGTGGTACTACACCTGCTCGCTGGAGGTCTTCCGGGGGCTGGGCGAGATGTACGTGGAAGACGAGCGCTTCACGAAGAACATCGACAAGACAAAGCCCGGCCTGGCCCGCTTCCTGCGCGACGCCATGCGGGTCTACTGTGACCGGCGGGAAGGGAAGTAGCGACCGCAGTGCGGCTGAATCCCACTGCGGCGCCGCGCAGGACGGGTAACCGTGTGCGGTGAGCCGTCCTGCGCGGCCGCCGTGACAGGAGAATGAGAACACGGAACGCGCCCCGACACGCTGGCGCTGTCGGGGTGCGTTCCGTGTTGCGCCTCTTGCCGAGGCAGGTCCGTCTGCCGCGTTCAGCCCAAATCGGTCTCCAGCAGTTGGGCCAGGCCCTCGGCCGCCTCCACCTCGTCCGGGCCGGAAGCCCGTACTGTCACTTCAGCCCCCTGGTTCAGCCCCAGCGACAGCACGGAAATCAGACTTTTCAGGCTCACTGCCTTGCCTTGCGTCACCAGTTCCACCTGCGAACGGAACCGGTTCGCTTCCTTCACCACCCGTGCAGCGGGCCGTGCGTGCAGCCCGGACTTGGACCTGATCACTGCTTGCCGTTCCAGGCTCATTCCATCACCCTCACACCGGCGAGCCACGCCGTGATAAACTCCGCAACGCCATCCTCGTCGTGGTGACCCACCACGACGGGTGCGGCCTGTTGCACGTCGGGAGGGGCGTTACGCACGACGCCCCCGAAACCTGCCCAGTGGATCATGCTCAAGTCGTTGTGGGCGTTGCCCACCGCCGCGACAGCCGTGCGGTCCACGTGCAGGTGCTCGGCCAGCAACTGGAGCGCCCTGCCCTTGGTTACGCCCCGGGCGGTCAGTTCCAGCGAATCCGGACCGCTGGTGGTCACCTCCAGCTCGCCCGGCCACTGCGCTCTCACCGCCGGTTCCAGCTGTGCGATCAGGACTGGGTCCGCGATGATCACCAGCTTGGTCGGCTCCCCGGTCAGGGCGCCCACCAGGTCTCCGGTTTCCACGTACGGCACGCCCTGAGTCCGGGAAAAGGCCAGGGTCTCCTCTGTGGCCTTCTCCACGAGCAGTACACCGTCCACGTAGGCCTTGAGGTAGATGCCCTCCCGGGCGGCCCACCGGGCAACGCTCCGGGCCAGGTGCAGGGGAACCGTGCGCCGCAGCAGGGGTTCCGGGGCGCCGGCCGGTCGAATCTCGGCGCCGTTGCAGCTGATAATCCAGAGGCCGGGTCCCTGCCACAGGCGGGCGTAGCGTTCGACGGAACCCGCCGTCCTCCCTGAGCACAGGGCTACGTAAACCCCTTCGCGCAGACACCGGGCCACGGCTGCATGGTTGGCCGGCGAAACGGTCAGGTCGGAGCGGAGAAGTGTACCGTCCAGGTCCAGCGCCAGCAGCCGCTTCTGCGCCATGTCTACCCCACCACGCGCCGAACCTCGGCCATGAGCGCCTCGGCGTCACCGGGCCGGGTGAGGCCGGTAGCCGGATCGACGATGGCCGTGTAGACGTGCGGAATGACGATCTCGCACCCCGCCTCCAGAACCGTCTCCACCACCCGGGCCACGTTGTTCACCTTGAGGCCGCCGGTGGGCTCGAACACGGGGATGCCGGCCTCGGCGGCGGCCCTGGCCATCGCCCGGACCTCGTCCAGGCGGGAGTCGCCCTTGATCGGGAAGAACTTGACCGAGTTGACACCCACCTCGGCCAGCATCGCCGCCGCCGTCTCGCAGGGCACCTCGGCTACCGGGGCCGCCTGGCTGCGCGGTCCAGTAGCAATCCGCACCTTTCCGGGCGTGCCGGAAGGAGAGATCAGGGCGTTCACGATGTTCTCCCCCAGCCCCCGGGCCCGGAGGGCACCGACGGTGTACCCTGCAGCGGGGAACACCTGGTTCACGTGGCCAGGATCGGTCAGCAGGGCGGTCTCAACCACCCGCTGCCACTGGGCGGGGTCCCCCGCGCCCAGCCCCACCGAGACCACCGGTACGGCCTGCAGCAACGACCGCACCTGTGCGGCCGCGGCCTCTACGGTATCGTAGTCCGCCAGCATCACGCCCACCAGGGCGTGGCCACCGGTGGCAGCCCACACCTCGCGGGCGTTCGCCACATCCCTTGCCAGCAGGTTCAGCACGACACGTTCCCGATACAGCGGCAACCGCTTCATGCCTGCACCTCCTCCAGAATCTCCCTGAACCGCGCCAGGATGACCTCTTCCTGCCCGGGCAGGAGCGGACGCGGGTCGATGTTGATGATCCCCAGGTTCAACTGGTGATTCCGGGTGTAGATGGCCGGGTTGCTGCATTCCAGTCGCCGCACCATCTCGGCCGCCGTGATGCCCGCCTCGGGAAGCACGGCCACGCTGGCCCGGTAGATCTCACGCCCGGCCTCGTCCTGAATCAGGCGCGCCTTTAGGCCGGGAATCTGGTTGAGCTGGTCCACCAACCACTCCATGCGGGCCTTGTCCCGCTGGGCGGCGGCATGCACATCCTTGCGCTCGTACAGGTCGATCGCCGTGAGCAGACCGGCGATCGCCTCCTTGCTGACCTTCATCGCCCGGCCGACACCCGCGTACTGCATGGCGCAGGCCTTTACCAGGTCACGCCGTCCACAGATGAACCCGGAGGTCGGTCCGCCGATGGCCTTGCCGCCACTGTAGATGACCAGGTCGGCCCCCATGCTGACATACCGCCGCAAGTCCTCTTCCGCGGCGGCATCCACCACCACGGGCAGGCCGTGGCGCCGCCCGATGGCGATGATCTCCGGCAGTCCGGGCATCCCCTTCTGCACGGCGTGGTGCGACTTGCAGTAGAAAAGCGCCACCGTGCGGTCGGTGATGGCGCACTCCAGGTGCGCGGCGGTCACCAAGTTGGTGTGCCCGGCCTCCACCGGCTTTCCGCCGCCGAGGCGGATCATCTGCGTGATGGAGGCACCGAAGTGTACGCTATGGCCCTTGGGGAGCACCACCTCGTTGGGCCGGCCGAGGCTGTCCGGCAGCGCCTCGATGGCCGCCAGGTCCGTGCCGGCCACGCAGGCGGCGGTGGCGATCGCGATTCCGGCTGCCGCCCCGATGGTGGGCACGGCGGCCTCCGCGCCGGTGGCGCGGGCGATGCGCTCTCCGGCCGCCGCCAGCAGTTCATCCATGACCACGTACTCCTGTGCACCCCTGGCCAGGGCCTCGGCCACCTCGGGCGCCACCGCCGTGGCCCCCAGGGCAGTCATCTTGCCGCTGGCGTTGATGACCTGCCGCAACCCCCACTGGGCGAAGATGTTCATATGCTAATTGCCTCCTCGCATGACTCGGCGAAGCGGGAGCGCCTCCCGCTTCGCCGCCGTCTATCGCGTCCGTTACCCGGCCACGGGAATCAAGGCGCCGAGGATCATGGCTCCCAGGATCGCCCCGCCCGCCACGGGCTTCTTGAACCAGTAGGAGATGGCCGCACCCACGAACGCTCCGACACCCGCCGGGATGCTGTATCCGATCGCGGAGAGGACGATGAGGGGACCGAGGTACTGGCCCGTCTTGTTACCGGCACCCATCATCACGTCAGTGCCGAGGCTGCCCATGCCGGCCGGCATGAGTTTCCGGATCAGCATGATGATACAGCCCAGGACGACGCCGATGATGAGGCCGAGACCAAGGGAGGCCACGAACGACTCCAGCGGCCAGCGGATGCCGGAAGCCAGCATCACCGCCGGAATGCCGATGCCCACGCCCGTCATGATGGAGCCGCCCAGGTCGAGGAGTCCGACCAGGGGACCTTCCAGCACGCGGGCGATCAGGAACCCCGCTGCGAACCCTGCTGCCGCTGCATAGTCGCCGGTGTCGAGGCCGGCCTGCAGCATCTGCACGACGTAGATGTCGTTGAACGCGCCGGATCCGGTCGTGATAAACATATGGGTACCCGCCACCACCGAGGCCGCCACCACGCCGAGGAGCAGCGGGAAAGCCGCGGGGCTCATCAAGAAGGCGTTGATCTTGCTGTTCTTCATGTTCATCCCCTTCCTAGAACAGCGCGATGAGCTTGGTGTGGAAGCCGCGGAAGTAGGCGATGAGGATGAAGAGCACGGCCACGATGGCGATCATGGTGTTCGTGGACTTGCTGTAGCCATGCTCCTCCGCGGACTTGCCGATCAGAATGCCCAGCACGATGCCGGGCACGGCGTTGCCCATAATCATGTGGGCCAGGCCGCCCAGGATCGTGGACCACACGCCGGTGATGCGGCCCGCGTCGAGCGCGGCAAGCCAGAAGATGACCGGCATGACCGGGTTCATCATCAGGCTGGAGGCGGGCCCGA
>ENA-UPSB01001113-UPSB01001113.1-bioreactor-metagenome-genome-assembly--contig:-NODE-1113-length-34731-cov-920.399700_pt1 | contig 34731 bp, 35 predicted proteins | sample MGYA00238182_ERZ773286 | MGnify/ENA primary metagenome ERZ773286 (study PRJEB29026, sample SAMN07631240) | bioreactor metagenome | isolation source: Switchgrass digestor | place: USA: Dartmouth...
GCGGCCTTCTCCCGGCCTGTTCTTTCAGTTTTCATACCGGATACTCTTGCCATACCGAACGACCTCTCAAATCATTATCCATAATAACTCCATGCCGATTGCGTTCTCCGCCATAATATTATCATCTGCTGCAGCAGCATTCCGGCCTTTTGCAGCATCTGTGCCCCAAAACTGCTGTATTGCCCGTCTTGTCACGGCTTTCCCATGCTTCTGCAATCAGGTATCCCAATCTTCGGAAAGCCAGTTTCTCAGCAACTGTGCAACCGCATCCGGCTTCTGCTTGACGAATTTTTCTATCTGTTTCTTGATTTCCGATCTTTCTTCCAGTTCTATCTCCGGTAAAGGTTCTTCCTCGTCAGGAATTACGAATCTCGGCCCGCTGGCGGCCTGGGCCACTGCGGGTTCCCCTGTCTCCTTCCTGCGCGGGATACCGAATATAATCATTCCGATGATCAGGAGAAGCATCAGTGCGAAGAATCCGTAATCGTTTATCAGTTCCCTGATCTTGTCTGCCGTGGTCTCTTCAACTGTTTCCAGCGGCGCCAGCTTGAACTTGCTGATGGATATGTTGCGGGCCGGTATCCCCGTGGCTGTGCTCAGCGCAGTCCTCAGTTCACTTATAAAATCGTCGCCCAGGCGGGAATCATCAGTCACTTTGTGCCCGTACCACAGTGACAGCGCAAGGCCTGATTCTTCAGGGATCATCTTGCCCGTGGCCTTTTCGGTTTCACTCAGCACTTCGTCATATCCGTAGTTGATCTCTTCCTGTCTGTTCGAATATTCAGATGCTCCCGTTTCTCCTATCTGATATGTCGTTACTCCTCCCGGGTTTGAATCGAGTCCGGGTTCGCCTCCGCCTTCAGCGTTCTTGACGATCTCTTCGCTTATACTGCTGCTTATGACGGCTCCGCTGTCCATTCCTTCAGGATTAGTTATCCTCTTTATCTGTGATTTTTCCTTGTCGAAATCGAGCACTACATTGGCAACGACCCTCAACGTGTCAAAACTGTCGAATTGCCCGACGCTGAAGTAATCAAGCACTTTCTGCTGCAGTTCGAGTTCTTTCTTCCTTCTGAGCTCTTCCTGGCTGCTCACGGCGCCGATCGAATCATCCTCATAGTTCGTGTTCAGGATGTTGCTGTTGTTGTCGACCACCGTGACATCCTTGGGATCGAGGTTCTCCACGCTTCTCGACACCAGCATCACTATCCCCTGGACCTGGGTCTGCGAAAGCTTTTCTCTTGGCCTTACCATCACATATGCGGTAGGTCTCGGCTGCTCATTGCTGGCGTTGAGAAAAATCGACTTTTCAGGCACAGCGAGCGTTACTGCGGCTTCTTCGATATTGTCGAGCATTTCCAGTTTTGCTTCGAGATCTGATATTTTCTGATGCATCCAGATCTGCTCCCTGTCCTGCTGCGTCGTTGTCAGCCCGATACTCGAAATGGCGTCGGCAAATGTAAAGCCCTCCTTGGGATAACCCGACTGTGCCAGCACTATCTGTGCCTTGTTGTTGTTCTTTTTGTCGATGATGATGGAGGTGCCGTCATTGCCGGCCTCGTTCCAGATGCCGTTCTCATTGAGGATGTTGATCATCTCTCCGATCTGTTTCTTGTCAGAGCTTGTGAAAAGTGTTATCTTCTGCGGCCTTGTAAGTACTATTATGGATATGGTTACGGCAATGACTACGATAGCTGAAGTGATATAGAAACGAGTCTTCTGGGATTTGTCCAGGCTTTCCCAGAATTCTTTGAGTTGATCAAGATACTTCTTTATGGATTCCGGCACAGTTTCACCACCCTGCAACAGTATTTGTCATTTGTAAATCATATATGGCATCATCTGTGTCTGTGTTTTCGTATCTGTGTCTTCCTGTTTCTCTCATCAGACCGGTCGGCGGCATAAGCCGTAAGATGCCAAATGCCTGATGCCCTGATATATCGATTTATTATATCTGCATCCTCATTATCTCTGTATATGCATCAAGCAGCTTGTTTCTTATCTGTAATGTGAACTGCAGTGCAATATTCGCCTTTTCACCGGCCAGGATCACCTGGTGTATGTTGTCGGTCCGTCCTGCCGCAAAATCATCCGCCAGCTTGTCAGCTTCCAGCAGCAGGTCATTTGTCCTGTAAAGAGCTTCCTTAAGATAATCCGAAAACGGTATGGCACCTGCAGTTGCACTTCTGTTTTCAGTTTCGAATATGGATCTTGATGGTGCAAGGGAATCAACCGTGCCAACCTTGAAAGCCATGGCATCCACCTTCCTTTAAACTGTCTTTGGTATCTTCTCTATCCGTTCGTCGCTGTCAGTCCGTTCATTATCTTCCTATTTCCAGTGCTTTCATTGCCATGCTCTTTGTTGAGTTCATCGCTGTTACATTGGCTTCATAAGCTCTTGTCGCCGATATCATGTTGACCATTTCAGTCACGACATCTACATTGGGCATTTGCACATATCCGTCTTCATCCGCATCAGGATGTCCCGGATCATATACTCTTTTGAACGGGCTCGTGTCTTCAACTATCCTTGAAACCTTGACACCTTTGCCGAGATATCTTGCCTTGCTGCTTTCGCTCAGATACTCGGAAAAAGGTATCCCGTCGGAACTCTCCTGGAAAACTACGACTCTCCGCCTGTAAGGCGTACTGTCTTCTGTCCTTGTGGTATTCGCATTTGCGATATTCTGGGAGATTATATCCATACGCAGTCTTTGTGCCGTAAGCGCAGATGCACCGATATCAAGAGCACCAAAATAGCTCATAAATTATCTCCTCCCTTCGTTTATCACGGTCCTTATCCTCTGATACGAACTGCTTACGCTTTGCACCAGCGTATAATAGCGGATACTGTTCTTGGCCATTTCCGCCATTTCCGCTTCAATGTCCACGTTGTTCCCGTCAAGACGCGTGCTCAGTTCGCTGTTGTCCCTGACGATCCTTATTTTTGCGTTTTCATTGCTCTTGCCTATTGGGATATGTCTCCTGTCGGTCGTGTTCCCTTTGAATCCGCTTTTTTCAGATGCGCCCTGCAGATATTCCTCGAACGCGACAGATGATTTCTTGTAGCCTGGTGTATCCACATTGGCGATGTTCTGTGCGATGACCTCATTGCGGATCCAGGCTGCATCAAGCGCTTTTTCGCGCAGTCTCAGATTGCTGGTCAGCTTATCGAACATTTGACCCGTCTCCTTTGTAAAAATAATGCATTCCAAAACTACCAGATATATATTATTTCGACATTATATATCCAATTCCTTTAGCGTTTTCCGGAATACATTCTCGCACAGATACAATATAGCACTGATTCTTTAGAGTAAATTTTAGCATATCATAATATTATTTACAACTATATAATGTGCCTTTGAGTCGTTATTGTCAATATGTTGTATCGATTTGTCATAAATTATGGAAATATGCATTATTTATCAGGATATTCAGTCTCATGGTTATGAAAGTCTTGATAAAATATTCAGCAAAGTTGTTTTTTAAGCTAAATTTTTTCGGACATCTTTATTTTCTCAATCTGGTCCAGGGCAATTTCCGCCATTATCCTGTGCTTTTCATTCTTGTTTCTTATCCGCTGCTCAGGCGCCCTGATCAATCCGAAGCTGGCATTCATAGGCTGCAGCCGTCCTACCGAATTACCGGACACATAGGCTGCCAGTGAACCTATCGCCGTATTTTCAGGGAAAATCACCAAACTTTCCCCAAGGCATTGTCTTGCGGCATTTATACCGGCAACAAGACCTGAAGAAGCAGATTCGACATAACCCTCCACACCCGTGATCTGTCCGGCAAAGTACAATTCAGGTCTTGATCTCATCCTGTAAGTCGGATCGATGAGTCCGGGCGAATCGATATAAATATTCCTGTGCATGACGCCATATCTGATGAATTCCGCATTTTCAAGCCCGGGTATCAGGCGGAAAACTCTTTTCTGTTCCGGCCAGCGCAGATGTGTCTGGAACCCGACCATGTTATAGAGTGTGCCTGCCTTGTTATCCTGCCTTAACTGCACCACCGCATAGGGTTCTTTCCCGGTGGCGGGATCGATTATTCCGACGGGTTTCAGCGGTCCGAACCGCAGGGTGTCCCGCCCGTTTGCAGCCATACTTTCCACCGGCATGCATCCGCTGAAGAGTATCATTTTTTCAAAATCCCTTATAGGGACCGTTTCCGCGTTGACAAGCTCGTTCCAGAACAACTCGTACTGCTCCCTGTCCATCGGACAGTTTATATAGTCGTCGGTACCTTTCCCGTAGCGTGAAGCGCGAAAAGCCTTTGTCATATCTATTGACTCATATGTGACTATCGGTGCGGCGGCGTCATAAAAATAAAGGCTGTCCCTGCCCGTGACCTTCATTATATGCTCCGCAAAGGCATCTGACGTCAACGGTCCGGTCGCAACGACAGTGATGCCGTCTTCCGGCAGGCTCGTGACTTCTTCACTGTACACAATAACATTGGGATGGTCTTTCACTGCCTTAGTCACAGCTTTGGAGAACCCTTCTCTGTCGACTGCCAGAGCCCCTCCGGCCGGGAGCCTCGTTTCATCCGCACATTTCATTATAATGGAGTCAAGTCTCCTCATTTCTTCCTTTAGCAGTCCCACTGCATTCGTCAGGCTGTCGGATCGTAAAGAATTGCTGCAGACCAGTTCCGCAAAAAAATCCATTTTATGCGCAGGCGTGTATTTCTTCGGCTTCATCTCGAAAAGCCTTACCTGCACTCCCCTTTTTGCAGCCTGCCATGCTGCTTCGCATCCTGCAAGTCCCGCGCCTATAACATTGATGTATCTTTCAGCCAAATGCGAGGCCCTCCTGTTTCCGCGATCACTAATATTCTCTGGAATACTTGCATGCTTCCCGCTTCGTGATATCCTCTGCAGGGTAATGTTTCCTGAATCGCGCCGTTTTTCTTATCTCATTTTCTGCTTAAGGTTTTGGTCTCAATTCAGACTCAAATGCTAATACCTTTCGCTTACGACGTCTTTCGCTGCTTTCATCTCGTCCCGTTTTATATTTGCCGTTTTTGCTGTCAGACTCTTCCGCCTGTATCATTCTTCACTGCTCTCAGATTCTTCCGGCTGCTTTTTCCTGTCCGGACTTTTTGTGAATCCGCATTTTTCATTGCTGCATACAAGAGTCACTTTTCTGCCGGAGTACTTCTTTACCATGAAGTTTCCGCATTTGGGGCACATCTCGCCCGAAGGCATATCCCATGACATGAATTTGCATTCGGGATAGTTTTCACACCCGAGATAGCTCTTTTTTGTTTTCGTCTTTTTTATCAGTACCTTGCCGCCGCAGAGCGGGCAATTGACTCCGGCCTCTTCAAGTATCGGCTTTGCGTTCCTGCACTCGGGGAAACCCGGACAGGCCAGGAATTTACCGTAGCGTCCGGTTTTGATCACCATGTTCCTGCCGCATTTTTCACATATCACATCGGTCACTTCATCAGGAATGTCTATATTTTCAATCCTGGTTTCCGCATCTTTCAGCGTTTTGGCAAAGGGTTCGTAGAACTCCTTCATGAGTTCGACCCACTTCTTGGCGCCCTCCTCGACATCATCGAGTTTTTGCTCCAACTGGGCCGTAAACTGGATATCAACGATGTCTTTGAAGTTGTTTTTCATAAGCTCGTTGACTATCCTCCCCAATTCCGTCGGGACCAGGAACTTCTTATCCTTGACCACGTATCCCCTTGCAAGGATCGTCGTAATTATCGGCGCATATGTACTCGGTCTCCCGATGCCTTTTTCCTCAAGGGCTTTTACAAGCGTAGCCTCTGTATATCTCATAGGAGGCTGCGTGAAATGCTGCTTGTCTTCGATCTTTTTCAGCATCAGCATTTCATCCTGTTCCAGATCAGGTATGGATACTTCGTTTTCTTTGGTATCATCATCCCTGCCTTCGGTATAAACTGTAAGGTACCCGTCGAATCTCATTTTCGACCCGTTGGCTTTGAAAAGCAGGTCTCCTGCAAGTATATCAGCTGCAATGGTATCATAGGCAGCCGATGCCATCTGGCTTGCGATGAACCTGGACCATATCAGGCTGTACAGCTTGTACTGGTCATTGGTCAGCGACCCTTTGACGCTTGCGGGATCAAGTTCCACATATGTCGGTCTTATGGCTTCATGGGCATCCTGGGACGCCGAACGGTTTTTGTATACCCGCGGCTCATTCGGCAGGTATTTCTCCCCGTAGCTGGCATGTATATACTCTCTTGCCGCCTGCTGCGCTTCAGCCGATATCCTGGTTGAATCGGTACGGATATAAGTAACAAGACCGACTGAACCATGTCCTTTGACTTCAAGGCCTTCATACAGCTGCTGGGCTATCATCATCGTTTTCTTTGTCGGGAAACCCAGTTTCCTCGACGCTTCCTGCTGCAAAGTGCTTGTCGTGAACGGAGCAGGCGGAGTTTTCTTCTTTTCGCCGTATTTTACCTTATGGACGATATATTCCTTCCCTTCAAGCTGCTTAAGTATCTCCCTTACCTGTTCCTCATCCTTCAGTTCTATCTTCTGGTCCATTTTGCCGAAGAATTTTGCTTCGAATGTGCGGGAGGATTTCTTTTTATGAAGCAATGCCGTGATCGTCCAGTATTCTTCCGATATGAAATTCTCTATCTCTTCCTCCCTGTCACATACCAGCCTTGCGGCGACCGACTGGACACGTCCCGCGCTCAGGCCTTTTCTCACCTTCCTCCACAGCAGGGGACTTATCTTGTAGCCTACTATCCTGTCCAGGACACGCCTTGCCTGCTGGGCGTTGACCAGATCCATGTTTATTTTCCTTGGCTGCTTTATGGCGTTTCGGACTGCATTTTTCGTTATCTCGTTGAACGTGACCCTGCATTCCTCATTTTCGTCTATGTTGAGCAACTGTGCGAGATGCCAGGATATGGCCTCTCCTTCACGGTCAGGGTCGGTCGCAAGGAGTATTTTTTTAGAGTTTTTGGCTTCTTTCCTCAGTTTGCTGATTATGTCGCCTTTGCCCCGGATGGTGATGTATTTCGGCTCAAAGCCGTTTTCTATATCGACGCCCATCTGGCTTTTGGGCAGATCCCTTACATGTCCTACCGATGCAACGATTTTATAGTCCTTTCCCAGAAATTTGCTTATGGTATTGGCCTTAGCAGGCGACTCAACTATTACAAGGTTGTTTGCCATCATGTCCTCCTTAAGGTTGTTTATGGTAACTTTGAAGCTAAATCGTTTTATAGCGATTAAATACAACTCATATATTACCACATTTTACGTTCGTGTCTACAGTAATGATGATCATTTTATTCAACGAGCCTGTAGTATTTGCCCGGCAATTGCTCAACGAACCCGCTCAGTTCCAGCATCAAAAGGATCGAAGATGCCATCTGGACGCTTATCCCGCAGTCCCTGCATATGACGTCCAGATGGACGGGACCGTTGAGCAGCCGCTGAGCTATAGTTTTTTCATCTCTGTCCAGTTTCATTACAGCAAGCTTTTTTACGCTGCTATATGTATTTTTTGTATCATGCCTTATGTTCAATTCATCCAGTATGTCACCAACACCTGTTACGATCTTCGCTCCGTCCCGGATCAGCCTGTTGGTGCCTGCGCTGTTGTATGAGTTTATATTGCCCGGCACTGCAAAAACATCTCTCCCCTGTTCCAGTGCATATTCTGCGGTAATCAGGGAGCCGCTTTTTTCACCAGCTTCGACTATGGTCACTCCAATCGATAAGCCGCTTATTATGCGATTTCTCGCCGGAAAATTGTACCTTGCGGGTCCTGTTCCGGGAAGGTATTCCGATATTACTGCGCCATGACGTATTATTTCCTCCATCAGTCCCCGGTTTTCAGGCGGGTATGCGATATCGATACCGCACCCAAGCACAGCTATCGTCCTTCCTCCTGATTCCAGTGCGCCTTTGTGCGCCTGCGAGTCTATGCCCCTGGCCATGCCGCTTACGACCGTTACCCCATGCCTGGCCAGTTCCCCCGCCAAACGTTTTGCCATGTCGAGGCCGTACCATGTCGCCCTCCTGGAACCGACCACTGCAACGCAGGTCTCATCAGGTTCCGGTCTGCCCTTGCAGTAAAGGACCAGCGGCGGATCGGCGATGTGCTTGAGCAGTTCAGGATATGATTTATCGTATATCGTTATCACATCGGCATCGCACTTTTTGACCGATTCGAATGCCTTTTCGGTTTCCTTCCTTGCTGTTTTGTCCGTAAGATGCGCTATCAGTTTTTTCGTACATAACCCTGAAGCTGCCAGTTCAGCTTCACTGGCTTCCCAGACCAGCGCAGGATCCCTGAAATATTTCAGAAGCTGGTATATTTTCCCTGGACTCGCATTTACAATGGAACTCAGCCAAATCCAATATTTGATATTGCTCATCATCCCATCTCCATCACGTCCGATGCCGGATTTAGACACTGAGGATCAGTTTTCATACTGTCGTTGATCCAATACGTTTTCTGTTCAGCAAATACGTTTCACACATTCCACGCCTTTCTGTCAAGGCTCCTGTACTGTATCGCCTCTGTCAGATGTATGGGTTTGATATCTTCACTCATGTCCATATCTGCTATTGTCCTGGCCACTTTGAGTATCCTGCTGTGAGCCCGCGCGCTCATGCCAAACCTGTCGAACACGTCCCGAAGGATACTTCTGCATTTCTTATCAAGCCTGCAGAATTTTGAAAACATTGCAGGCTGAAGTTGGGAGTTTGAGTAAATGTTCAGTCCTTTGTACCTTTCAATCTGGATTTTTCGGGTCCTTTCCACCCTTTCCCTGATAGCAAGAGAATTCTCAATGTTCTTATCGCTTTCCAGTTCCGTGTACTTAACAGGCGAGACCTCTATGTGGATATCCAGCCTGTCAAGCAGGGGCCCGGATAACCTGCTGAGATACTGCTGTATTTGTTTCGGCGTACATGTGCACTTTCCGGGCTGATCCAGGAAATACCCGCACCTGCATGGATTTGCCGCACATATCAGTGTGGTCCTTGCCGGATAGGTGATGCTCGCATTCACACGGGAAATGGTGATGATCCCGTCCTCCAGCGGCTGTCTCAGGGCCTCCAGTGCTTTCTTGCTGAACTCGGGAAGTTCGTCAAGAAACAATACACCGTAATGAGCTAGGCTGATTTCGCCGGGTTTCGGTATGGAACCGCCTCCTACAAGTCCCGTATCTGAAATACTGTGGTGTGGGGACCTGAACGGCCTCGTGTTCACCAGGGATACACCCTTGGGAAGTATTCCTGCTATACTGTGTATTTTCGTCACTTCCAGCGCTTCCTCAAACGTCATGGACGGCAGTATCGTCGGAAGCCTTCTTGCCAGCATTGTTTTGCCGCATCCCGGAGAGCCGAGCATGAGGCAATTATGTGCTCCCGACGCAGCCACTTCCAATGCCCTCTTTACGTTCTCCTGTCCCTTTACGTCGGCAAAGTCGACTGTATCCGAACAGACCGGCACTGTTTCGCTCCCATCATCCTCAAAGTATTTAATTTCTGTCTCTCCTTTTATAATCGCCGCAGTTTCCCTGAGATCCTTCACAGGTATGACATGGAGTTCTTTTACGACCGAAGCTTCCCTTGCATTCGCTTCGGGCAGGAATAAAAAGCGGATACCATTCCGGTGTGCACAGACGGCCATGGGCAAGATGCCTTTTACAGGCTTTATCTCTCCGTCAAGGGCAAGCTCTCCGATAAACATCGATTTGCTGACAGCAGACTGGTCAATGTAACCTGAAGATGTCAGGATGCCCATGGCAATGGCAAGATCGAATGATGAACCTTCTTTCTTTATGTTTGCGGGAGCCATGTTCAGCGTTATCTTTTTCAGCGGGAACTCGTATCCGGAGTTCTTCACGGCAGACCTGACACGCTCCCGTGCTTCCCGTACGGCCGTGTCCCCAAGCCCGACTATTTCGAACGCAGGCAGTCCGTTGCTTATATCTGTCTCTATTTCGACTATATATCCGTCGATTCCCAAAACACCGCAGCTTATGATCTTTGAGTACATATTACTACCTTCATCTAGAATTAGTTGCTATGTTATACATAAATTTCCATCACAATATTACTATATCTGTATGATTTTGTACATACCCAAATTATTAACTGACACATTTTTTACCATACTGGAGCTTCGCGACCACGATGTGCCAATATACAGACGGGATTCGCAGAGAAAAGCAACAAATGTAAAGACGCTTATAATACCGGAAATATATGGACCGGGATAAGAGAATCGGATAAAACAGGTCAGGCTTTCCGTCTCATGTATATTTCCCAGCAGGTCCTGCATCCCGTGAGCATTGCCCGGTTGATTATTTGTGTCCGTCCTGTTCGTTTCCTTCCTGCTGTTCGTCTTCTTTAAGCTTCTCGTTTTCTTTCAGCAGTTTATGTAACTCTTCCATAAATGTGTTTATGTCCTTGAACTGCCTGTAGACTGAAGCGAACCTGACATATGCGACTTCGTCGATATCCTTAAGCCTTGCCATGACCATTTCGCCGATCTCTTTTGTAGTTATCTCCCTCTTGAGAGAATTCAGTATCTGGAGTTCGATCTCATCAGCCAGTTTTTCAAGAGTGTCCACTGAGACCGGCCTCTTCTCACAGGCTCTCAGCAGTCCGTTGATGAGCTTTTCACGGTCGAACGGCTGCCTTGTCTTGTCCTTTTTGATTACCATCAGCGGTATGCTCTCCACTTTTTCATAAGTGGTAAACCGCCTCATGCACCTGTTGCATTCCCTCCGCCTCCTGATAGCCGAATACTCGTCAGTAGGCCTCGAATCGATGACCTTGTCCTCAAGATACCCGCAATAAGGACATTTCATGGCTTACCTCCCGTACGCTTCCATTGCGTGATTTTATCATTTGCGTATTTACATAATATTATCGGCATTCCGGAAAAATCCTTTAGCGGAGGCGGACTAATTAAGGGGGACAGTTCTGCAGAATTCAAGGTTGGGGACAGTTCTGCAGAATCGCTAAGTACTGCAGCTTAACCGGGTAACGGGCCCCGGCGATGCCATATCAGTCAAAGTATCTCCTTATGTACCTCTCATCCAGATCGACCAGTATTATGTCTTCACCTATTTTCACGATCTTATCCCACGGTATGACAAACTCGTTATCTTTTCCGAAAAAGCCCAGCAGTCTGCCGACTCCGGGCAGTATTATCGCCTCGACCTTCCCCTGCTCCAGGTCGATTTCCACATCAGATACGAAGCCCAGCCTTCTCCCGTCAGAAACATTTATTACTTCTTTTTGCCTGAAGTCTGAAGAACGATTCATAGGACCCCCACCAATCTTTGTCATCGTTCCGCCGTGTAAATGGACTAAAGTACTGTTTCTTATAAATTATATGTCTGCTGCCGCTCAATTATCATAATGTGATATTGCCAGGGGACAGTTCTTGATTTTTGTCCGGGAACACCAGGTGACAGCTCTGTTTTCTGATCAAGAGACGATATGATTTCATTTTAAAGGTCGATTCTCCATTCCGGTAACACTGGGGACAGTCCTTCATTCCAAAGGTCGTTTTCCATCTTCTCTGTGCCTGTGTCCCCGAATCCGTAAGCAACATTCGAAATTATGCATATTTCTGTCTATTGTTATGTCGTAACGTCGTTATGTCCTTATATCCTATATACTTGTTCTGCGTACGCGTGAGCTTTTCATCATACATGCTCAGCATCATCATATATGTTTTCTCATATGCATAAGAGCAGTTTTCTCCAGCCTTGATACCTGTGCCTGTGATATCCCGATTTCCTCCGCGACTTCCATCTGGGTCCTGCCCTCGAAGAAACGAAGGTTCAGTATCAGTTTCTCCCTGTCGTTCAGTTTCCGCATCGCTTCCTTCAGCGAAATGCCTTCAAGCCAGTTTTCATCGATATTCTTTTCATCTTTCACCTGATCCATGACATATATGGCGTCACCGCCATCGTGGTACACAGACTCAAATAACGAAATAGGGTCCTGGATGGCATCAAGCGCAAAAACGACCTCTTCTTTGGGAAGTTTCAACTCTTCAGCGATTTCAGAGATCGTAGGTTCCTTTGAATTCTTGTTCGTTAGTCTTTCTTTCGCCTGAAGTGCTTTATACGCGATGTCCCTCAAAGATCTGCTGACCCTGATCGAATTGTTATCTCTCAGGTACCTCCGGATTTCACCGATTATCATCGGAACTGCATAGGTAGAGAATTTCACATTCTGGGAAACATCAAAATTGTCTATTGCTTTTATGAGCCCTATACAGCCCACCTGGAACAAGTCATCCACATACTCGCCCCTGTTGTTGAATCTCTGGATGACGCTCAGAACGAGCCTGAGATTCCCGTTGATGAATTCCTCGCGGGCAGAGGCGTCGCCCTTGTGCATTCTTTCAAAGAGAGCTTTCTTTTGCTCATTGGATAAAACCGGCAGTTTCGAAGTGTTAACTCCGCAGATTTCAACTTTGTTGACCATCATGTAAAAACCTCCCGGCACTTTTTGTACAGTAACATTATTGCCCGGGAGGTCTTTTTTATACTGAAACTTCTTCACAAAATATTCGCTAAAGGCCTTGACAACAGCGGGTTTGGTGGTTATACCATCCTGTTGATCTCTTTCTTCAGACGACTTATTATCCTCTTCTCCAGTCGAGAAATATAGGACTGGGAAATACCAAGCATGTCAGCAACTTCCTTCTGCGTTTTCTCAACTCCGTTCGTCAGCCCGAACCTCAATTCCATGATTTTCTTTTCACGGCTTGACAGTTTTTTCATGGCCGTGTTCAACAGTTCCCTGTCGATCTCATCCTCAAGGCTCCTGTAAATTATATCGCTTTCAGTGCCAAGGATATCCGAAAGCAGAAGTTCATTTCCGTCCCAGTCTACATTGAGGGGTTCATCGATCGAAATTTCCGTTTTGACCCTGTTGTTTCTCCTCAGGTACATCAGTATTTCATTTTCAATGCATCTTGATGCATAAGTGGCAAGTTTTATATTCTTTGACGGGTTAAAAGTATTTATTGCCTTTATAAGGCCTATCGTTCCGATGGAAACCAGGTCCTCGACCCCGACACCGGTATTCTCGAACTTCCGGGCTATGTATACGACAAGCCTGAGATTACGCTCTATCAGCACGCTTTTTACTCCGTAATCCTGTTCTCCCAGCCTTGCGAGCAGATACGTTTCCTCGTCGACTGAAAGCGGCGGCGGTAATGCTTCACTTCCTCCTATATAGAATATTGGGCGCCCGATACTTCTTCTGATCCTAAGCAGCAACTCCCAGTAATGTATTCTTAAGATCAGCCTGACTTTGTTGAATACTCCCATCTGCAATCTCCTTTCGTTGCTATATCTATATTAACTCAGGATTCATCAGAGCTCTGTACTGTTCATTTGCCGACAGCGTTCTGTTGTAAATGCCGACGATAACATCCCGGATATCCTTCTTGCCGTCGTCAGCACCTATCTCTATGTAATCCGGCCTGAACCCGATCATCATGCCGTTTTCCCTGCCAAGCGACTTAAACGGGATAAGCCTGAACCTGGTGAACCAGTTGGAAGACGAGATAGTTGATGTGACCGAGTTCAGATCGTTTTCGTGGTTTTGCTCAAAAATGCTTTTGATGTCGTCAGGAAGCAGATCCTTTATCGCGGAAAATTCCACGACCACAACAGGCAGTTTTGTAAGCGGGTCGTGCAGGGAATTGCCTGTATCCACCAGCGCAGGCAACTCGATGGACTTGTTCCCGATTGCGATACTTATATTGACCAGCAGTTTTTCTTTGACAAATTTGCTTTGCACTGCATCCCAGATCACACGGAAAATGATCAATGCGACTGCGACTGCCAGCATCAGCTCAGTCCATTTTGCATCTATAAAAGTCAGCGGTGTGATAAGAATGCCGTTTCTGATGATCCCCCAATCTTTGCTGAAAAACATAAACGCAAAAGCGGCCCCTGCAAAAATGAACGTCGTTGCATAAAACAGCGCCAGTGTTTTCAGGAAAACCGATATCTTTCTGAAACTGAACGTTATGGCAACCATCCCGACAGACAGCAAAAATTTAGAGAGCAGAGTGGCATATACCTGTGTATCCGGCAGCAGGATCATGACCACCAGATAAGCAGTGCCTGCTACAGAGCCGAGAAGAAGCCTGAGGCTGCTCGTTCTGTTCTTTGAGAATCTGGATGTAACTAAAAGTATCAAATAATTGATGACTATATTCTCCAGGATGACTATATCCAGATAAATCTCCACAGTAATACCTCACAAGCTGAAATGCCAGACATCCCCTATTTTACATATATTCATATGTCTGGGCATTTATGTATAACAACATACTTAAATTATATTTGATCAGCCGTGATTTTTATGTCACAAACACCTGTAGAAATAAGGTTTTTTCGGGGGAAGTTTTAGGGGACAGTTCTGCAAAAGTCAGCAATGGATGCAAGTTATGCTAGTTAACGCTAAAGGACGGCCTTTCGAGTATTCACTAAGTGTGTTTTCCCAATATCCTGTAGAACAGTTCCTTCTTTTGATCTGTTAGTTGCTGAATATAAAATTGACATCTTGCAAACATGGTTTTCACGTAAAACATGCTTTAGAAGCAAAACCCACGAATTTGTAAGGCCGTATCTGCCAGCAGATTCTGAAGAACTGTCCCCAATTCAAAGAACTGTCCCCTGGCTGGAACTGTGCCCCGATAGACGCAAAAACCCCCTGGGCAGAATGCCCAGGGGGTTTGGTGGTAGTCAGGTTTATCTGAATCTGTTTTTCCTCAGGAAAGTTGGTATCTCAAGCTCATCTTCGGATATATCGCTGGCCGTCTGACGCCTTGGCGCAGCCTGTTCCTGCTTTGCCGGAGATTTTTCCGCTATCTTGTCTATTTTCCTCATTGACGGGCTCTTGTCAAAGCCGGTGGCTATAACGGTAATGAGTATTTCGTCCTTGAGGTTCTCATCGATGACAGCACCAACGATAATGTTGGCATCAGGGTCAGCAGATTTCTGCACAAGTTCTGCAGCCATGTTGACCTCGAAGAGTCCAAGATCCGATCCGCCAGTGATATTGATAATAACGCCGCGTGCGCCGTCGATCGTCGTTTCGAGCAGGGGACTCTGGATTGCCTGTTTCGCAGCTTCTTCGGCTCTGCCGTCGCCTGAAGCTCTGCCGATACCCATGTGTGCAAGCCCGGTATTGTACATTATCGTTTTAACGTCTGCAAAATCAAGGTTTATCAAACCAGGTACAGCTATAAGGTCTGATATTCCCTGGACACCCTGGCGCAGAACATCGTCGGCCATTTTGAACGCCTCGATAATTGACGTTTTCTTTTCGGCAACCTGAAGCAGTCTGTCATTCGGAATCGTAACAAGAGTGTCCACAACACCCTTGAGGTTTTCTATGCCTTGTTCCGCATACTGCATTCTCTTGCGGCCTTCAAACATAAAAGGTTTAGTTACCACACCAACCGTGAGTATCCCCATCTCTTTTGCTATCTGAGCTACTACAGGTGCAGCGCCGGTACCGGTTCCGCCGCCCATACCTGCTGTTACGAAGACCATGTCGGCTCCCTTAATAGCCTGGGCAATCTCATCTTTGCTTTCATTTGCGGCCTTCTCTCCGATTTCAGGATTGGCGCCTGCTCCGAGTCCTTTTGTCAGTTTGTCTCCGATCTGTATTTTTGTGTTTGCTTTGGAAAGAAAAAGGGCCTGCTTATCTGTATTTATCGCTATGAACTCAACGCCTCTGAGACCGGCAGTTATCATCCTGTTTACGGCATTGTTGCCTCCGCCGCCGACACCGATGACTTTTATCTGGGCAAACTGTTCCATATCAATATCAAACTCCAGCAAAATCGAATCCCCCTTTTGTCATTGGTTTGGCACAAATAAATAATATCCTATTCCATTCATTAAAGCAAGATGAGTTTAGCAAAAAGTTCAAACAAAGGAGCATTGATGAATTAAAACATTTTTTTGATAAAATTCAATATCTTTTCAAAAACCGATTCATCCTTTTTCTGCTTCTCCTGCTTCCTGAGCCTGATCTCGCTCGCCCTGCTGCCGCCCTTCCTGACACTGGCCACATACCTGATCATGCCTGCAGATGCTATGAATTCCGGTTTCAAAACCCCGGGTATCTGTCCTGCCTGCACAACTCTTACCGGAAGATCGAACACTTCCTGCGCCAGCTGCTTGCAGCCATCGACATAAGATATCCCGGCGCCGGTCATAATGACGCCGCCTTCCTTTGGAATGATTATTCCGGCCTTGTCCAGCAGGCCTTTGCATAACGAGAATATCTCATACACGCGGGCTTCGATGATTTCTACAACTTCCGAAACTTTCACGTTCTTTTTCCTGTTTTCATTTATATCAAGTACGGATATTTCCTGGTCATTCTTTATCAGCGAAGTCAGCGCAAGCTCAAACTGACGCTTTATCTTTTCGGCTTCCGTATTCGATATCCTGAGACCTATGGCAATGTCATTCGTTATATGGTCGCCGCCGACAGGTATCGAGTCATAAAAGACAAGCCGTTTGCCCTGAAATACCGAAACGTCGGTTATGCTTCCCCCGACATCCAGCAGCACGGCTCCTATGTCCCGTTCATCCGGCGTCAGACATATCTCTGCCGAAGCAAACGCTTCTGCGACGATACCATCCAGCTTTACATCTGCCCGTTCCATACTTTTTATAATATTCTGGGCCGATGTGATTTTCCCGACAAGCATGTCCGCATCGACTTCAAGCCTGGTGCCTACCATTCCCACCGGATCGGTTATCTCATCGTATCCGTCGATTATGAACTGCCTCGGGATAACATCTATAAGCTGTCTGTCTTCCGGGATATCGATATCCCTGACATCCCGGAGTATATCATCCAGATCGTCCCTGGTTATTTCCCTTCCGTTTATGCTCATCCAGCTTCTATTATTTACGATATTGACATGCATGCCGTGTATGTTGACATAAGCTGAATCGACACGCATGTTTGCATCTGTTTCGGCTTCTTCGACAGCTTTCCTGATACTTGCAGCGGTACTGTCTATATCAACGATGACGCCTTTTTTAAGCCCGCTGCAAGGCGCCATACCTCTGCCTGCGATCTCTATCTGTGAATATTTGTTGACTTTTCCGATAAGTGCACAAACATTCGACGTCCCGATGTCAATACTTACGATCCAATCACTCACGGAAATGACCCCCTGTAAACTACCCTACAACCTATATATTATCTTTTTTATCCGACTTGTTCAACATATATCTGCGAATAACTGCAAAATTCAAGAAAATTCTGTTGCCAAATGCGAAAATTGCCGCAAGGTACAGCTGCAGCCCCATCTGATCGCCTATATACGCCAATATGGCAGCAAGGACCGCATTGCCGAAAAATCCCGAAAGAAAGATCTTCATATCGAATTTACCCTGCAAAGACGATGCGACTCCGCCGAATACGGAGTCAAGTGCGGCAAGGATGGCCACAGCAAGATATATGGAATACTGCTGGGGTATGTTTACTGGTATCAGGAAAACACCGATCAGTATTCCGATGATCATTCCCAATATTGGCAACATAAGCACCTAACCTCCGCTCTCAGGAGCAAAGACCGGATCTTTCCCAAAGGAGAAATCCAGCGTACCCCTTTCAGTTTTTTTGATGTTCTTATTGAATATGCTTGCTGCTGCGTTGATTTTGTAATGAAGCTCATCAGCCTTGCCCAGATTGACGATGATGCGAGCCTGCAGTGAAAAGCGAATGTTCGAAAGGTCGCTTGTATCCACATAATCAACCATCGGCAGCAATTTCACATCATTCACAGCATCTATCTCTCTTATTGTATCAAATACTTTGAATGCTGATAAGAGCATTTCTTCAGGAATATCCAATTTTTTACCCGGATTTGCCGAACCTGGTTCAGCTGTCCTTATCACAGGAAGGCCGCTTTCATCCGTTTCCGCATCGAGGACGGGATCAATTTCCAGAAGGTATCCATCTTTATCTATAAGAAGCGAAATCCCTTTCATATCGATTATGGCGGCAGGTTCGCGCTCCGTTACATCGATCCTGATCGTTCCCGGGATAATATACCTGACTTTCGCGCTCTTAACATACGGACAACTGTCGATTATGGCCTGTTCCGCGTCGCCTATACGGAAAAGTCCGGGTCTTGATTTGCTGGAAAACAGCACCCTGAATCCGTTGCGGCCTGTCCTGATGCCTGAAGCGGCTGCCAGTTCCGCAGTGCCGTACCGGGTCGAACCGGCCACTTGAATATCCTTTATATTAAAAAAGGGAGAAAGCGAAGCATATATTACTGTAAAAACGAACAATGCAGTAACAAGGATCAATTTTACTGCCCGCCATATTCTCTGTTTCCTTCTTTTTCTCCTGTTTATCACGTATGCAGGTTCCTGCACGGGTTTTATCCTGCGCAGCTTCATATCTGCCCCCCTGACGTTCGTGGTCCTGAGAGGATTTATCAAGATGTACGATCTTTCTCATTCGACTCTTTTGATCGTTGCTCCGACTTGCCTTAATTTCTCTTCGATTCTTTCGTATCCCCTGTCGATATGCCGGATATCCGATACCACTGTCTCACCCTCAGCCGCAAGCCCTGCCAACACCAGTGCTGCTCCGCCTCTGAGGTCTCTTGCCAGTACATTTGCTCCAACAAGTTTCCTGACTCCCTTTATGACCGCTATCCGTCCCTCCAGCTTGATATTGGCGCCCATCCTTAAAAGTTCATCAACATGTTTGTACCTGTTTTCAAAAACAGTTTCAACAACTATGCTGGTACCTCTGGCTATCGTCAGCATCGCTACAAGCTGTGCCTGCATATCTGTAGGAAACCCCGGGTATGGAAGCGTCCTTACGATATCTACCGAACGAAGTCTGGCAGGCCCGGCAACATGCACCATACTGCCTTTAACGCGGATCCTGCATCCGCTTTCCCTGAGGACAGAAATCACTGAACTGAGGTTTTCTGGGATGACGTTTTTCAACAACAGGTTCCCGCCTGTTATCCCTGCTGCCGCCATATATGTACCTGCCACTATCCGGTCTGTGATTATCGTATGCTCCGCATTCCTTAGTTTGCTTTCACCGCCGGCGATCCTGATGATGCTCGTCCCTGCACCTGTCACCCGGACACCCGTAGCCTGCAGGTAGTTCTGAAGGTCAACTATCTCAGGCTCTTTTGCAGCATTTCTGATGATCGTCTCCCCATCGGCAAAAACCGATGCAAGCATGATATTCTCCGTAGCGCCTACACTGGGGTAATCAAGCTGTATATCGCACCCCTTCAGTCTGTCTGACTCACAGTGGATGAAACCGCGATGTGCGTCGTTTATTTTCGCGCCCATGCTTTTGAGCGCTTTCAAATGCAAATCTATCGGTCTCGGGCCTATTTCGCACCCACCCGGGTGCGTAACATTTAGGGCACGTAAGCGAGCTTCCCCGAGTTTATTTTAACATCCGCAGATACTGGTATCAACTTCAATATGGCTCTGCATGCAGCCTTGTTTACGCAGCACAACAGTCCGAGCAGATGCAGAGCGGCGTTTGCATTAGATATTTCGGGAAATAATCACACTTCCATACTTTTCTGCAACATTACCTATTCCGTCATCAGAACTGTTGTTTACAACAACACCGGCTGTCCCCCTGTAGATCCTCAGTGCTCTCTCAAGAGCCGCCGCATCATTTGTTTCAATAATGAAAGGATCCTTCACATACCATTGCAGCCGGTCGATCACATTCGCAAGGAGCCCGGAGTCACCGCCCACACTGTACATGTTCACCAGGATTGCATCATATCCTTCGGCAGCCAGGTCGAGCGCTGTTTCTTCCGCCCATGAGAAATCGTTGTTTTTCAATGCCTCATACAGCGTTCGATCATTTACGGCATCGATCCTGTATATATTAGCCTTGTCAAGGTCCTCCAAATTAATATACCTTACGTCGGATGTAATGCATACTGCCGTCCTTTCAGCGGCAGGCAAGGGTTCCGTCTCCGACAGTTTCTTTTTGAGCGCCTTTATGAAATCCGGCGTTGTTCCGCAGCAGCCTCCTATGAGCCTTGCCCCGAATTTCACAAATCCTGCTGACAAATCGGCGAAATGCTCGGGTGTTTCATGATACGCAACATCATTTCCCGATACCGAAGGCAGGCCTGCATTGGGCTTAACGCTCAGATATCCGCCGCCTGCCCTGTACATACTTTCAATAATGCCTGTCATATGCTCAGGACCAAAAGAACAGTTTGCCCCAACCATATCGGCTCCCAGGTTCTTAAGCACATTGACCGCTATAAACGGATCGGTTCCCATCAATGTCCGTCCATTGGTTTCGAAAGCCAGCGAGCAGATCACGGGCAGATCTGTCACATCCCTGGCAGCCAGGTACGCTGCCCGCAGTTCGGACAGATCCGTAAACGTCTCGAAATTGATTATATCTGCGCCGCCGTCGGCCAGTGCTTTCACCTGTTCGCGGTATATTTCGCACGCATTTTCGAAGGAAAGATCTCCCAAAGGTTCCATAAGTGACCCGGTTGGACCTACAGAAGCGCTCACATAGGCCCTGTCGCCTGCAATTTCTTTTGCTAACCTTGCTCCCCAGTAATTGATCTCATATGTCTTGTCCCCGAGGCCGAATCGGTCAAGATGGATCCTGTTTCCGGGAAATGTGTTGGTCTGCAGCACATCCGCCCCGGCTTCGAGATATGCCCGGTAGACTTCACGCACTGCATCCTTGTTGGTCAGGTTCCAGTTTTCGCCGCACTCTCCGCCTTTCAGCCCCATCCTCTGCAGCATGTATCCCTTTGAGCCGTCATGTATGAGGATCTTATTCCTGATATCATCCAAAAAACTCATTTCACAGCCTCCGAAAATCCATTTGTCACTTATTCACAATCACCTGATTATGTAAGACATTATACTATCATCTACAATCATCTTCAACTATATTAAACCAATTTCTATGAAATTTTATGATCATCTGGAATTCCTCTTTCCTCAGGAATAATGACTGCATGCCGGAGTGCTGTGCCTGACTGTTCCTACATGCCGGAAAACTGTTCGATAAGTTTTATCACGACGGGTCCGAGAAGCACGACGAAAAGCGTCGGGAATATGAACACGACCATTGGTATCAGCATCCTGACAGGCACCTTCATTGCACGCTCCTGGGCACGCTGTTTCCTTTTGAGCCTGATTTGCTCCGACTGGATCCTCAGCACCTGCGCGATGCCCACGCCGAACTGGTCTGCCTGTATAATGGCGCCGACGAAAGCAGTAAATTCATGTATATCCAGTCTTTGGGCCATGTCCCGCAATGCGTCTTTCTTATTCCTTCCGACCTTGATTTCCTGCAGGACCTTGTCAAACTCTTCAGCAAGAGGACCGGGCTTTTTCTCGACAACTTTCATCAATGCGCCGTCAAACCCCAGTCCGGCTTCGACGATTACAGTAATAAGATCGATCACGTCCGGCAGAGTGTTCAATATAGTTTTTTGCCTCGACGTGAGCATTTTCCCCAGGATAAAACCCGGCAGGACAGCTCCAAGAGCCGCTTCGGATACCAGGAATAAAAGCATCGTACCTGCAGGTACGCCGGACTTTCTCAATGCAATAAAAGTGACCAGCGGGATTCCGATAACCAGAAAAGTCTGTATGTTGACCCAGTCCCTGACCGAGAGGCCCCATGGATTTCCGGCCCTGGTGATCCTGTTTTCCAGGGATGAGACCATTTCCTTCGGAGTTATCCGCATCATTACTTTACCCAAATGATCGAACATTGGCCTGATTACCCTGTTCAGCAGCGGCTGGTCCAGTTCGCCGTCTTCCTTTTTCAGCCCGGAATCTTTTATGCTCTTCAGCCTGAAAGATATTATCAGTTCATCCCTGCCTGCAATCGATAAAACAGAATAAAAAAGCAAAAAGCAGCTTGCGAAAATCAGCAGAATAATCAGAACCTGCACATGTCCCGCCTCCTTAGATCTCTATTCTTACGATCCTGCGGATCAGCATTATGCCTGTCAACTCCATGGCAGCCGCGACAACGACCATTATTATTCCAAGCGGACGTGTAAACAGCAGACTCATTTGTGCAGGATTTATCATATAAATGATAAGGCACAGGATGACGGGAAGCAGCGAAATAACGAGTCCCGACACCCTCCCCTGCGCCGTTATTGCTTTGAGTTCGCATTTGATCCTGACCCTGTCCCTGATAGTCTCTGTTATTTTGTCAAGCACTTCGGCCAAGTTGCCTCCAACCTGACGCTGTATCATCACAGCTGTTACCGCAAGGTCAAGGTCCTCGCTTCTAACTCTTGCAGTCAGGTTTTCCAGCGCTTTTTCAGTATTGAGTCCAAGACTCACTTCTTTCCTGAATATTGCAAATTCCTCCGCGACAGGTCCGGTCATTTCTTCAGCCACGATATCTACCGCCTGCAGGAAACTGTAACCCGCTTTCAGTGAGTTTGACATCATTGTGATCGCATCTCCTAGCTGTTCGTTCAGCAGTTTCATTCTCTTCCTGATCCTGTTTTTTAGCAGGTACGAAGGCAGAATCCAGCCAACGATCCCTAAGACTATTGCCAAAAGCCATGATCTTGTCCCTTTGATTAAAATGGTAAGCAGGAAGAAAAGAAAGAAAAGGATGATCTCAAATATTAGAAATTCCTCTGCTCTCAACAGGAGATGCGCTCTAGCAAGATCCGCCTGGATCCTTTTCTTGTATCCGTCCAGAAATTTTATCTTCCCAATACCTTTTGAGAGGACATCACGCAAAAGTGAAGAACTGTCCCTCCTTTTTCTCTTTTTCACCTCATGTATCTCTTCCAGCGATGTATAGCGCCTGAGCCTTGACATGTATTCATTCCCTGAACAGAGTAACCTGATCAGCTGGTAATACAGGAACGCGGCCGATATAAAACTCAGCAGGATTATAAAACCTCTCAAGAGAATTCCTCCTTCTGTGAGTCCGCTCAGTATCCTGGGTTTAATAATGCAGAATTCTTTATATTTCAGTGTTCTCAAAAATCGTAAATGTCATCTGGCAACGAATATGTCCGCCGGGAGCGTTATGCCTGCATCCGCCAGTTTCTCGACGAATTTGGGTTTTATGCCTGTCGGAACTATTGAGCCTATTATCCTGCCTTTTTCGTCCCTTCCATGCTGCCTGAAAACAAATATGTCCTGCATCGTTATGACATCGCCTTCCATGCCGGTGATCTCGGTGACATGGGTTATTTTTCGCGAGCCGTCCTTCAGCCTTGCCTGGTGCACGATAAGATCGATTGCAGATGCTATTTGCTCGCGGATGGCCCTGACGGGCAGATCCATGCCTGCCATCAGGACCATCGTCTCGAGCCTAGAAAGCATGTCACGAGGAGAATTGGCGTGTCCGGTCGTCAACGAGCCGTCATGACCGGTATTCATTGCCTGCAGCATATCCAGCGCTTCGCCGCTTCGCACCTCTCCGACTACTATCCTGTCCGGTCTCATCCTGAGCGAGTTCCTTACCAGATCCCTTATCGTTATGGCACCTTTGCCCTCGATGTTGGGCGGACGTGTTTCGAGCCTGACGACATGTTCCTGGGCAAGCTGCAGTTCTGCGGCATCTTCAATCGTTATTATCCTTTCATCATCCGGTATGAATGAAGAGATCACATTCAGGGTAGTTGTTTTTCCGCTTCCTGTGCCGCCCGATACAACGATGTTGAGCCTTGCTTCGACGCACGCTTTAAGGAACATCGCCACTTCCGGCGTCATCGTTTCGAAGTTTATAAGATCTTTTACCGTATACGGCCTTTCCGAGAACTTCCTGATCGTCAGCGACGGCCCGTTCAATGCAAGGGGCGGTATTATCGCATTCACTCTCGAACCATCCGGAAGCCTTGCATCCACCATGGGCGAGCTCTCGTCTATCCTTCTTCCCAGCGGCGCAACGATTTTCTCTATGACCTTCATGACATGCTGATCATTCTTGAACACCACATCTGTGCGGATCAGTCTGCCTTTCTTTTCGACATAAACATTTTGGGGACCGTTGACCATTATCTCCGATATGGACGGATCCCTTATAAGCCGGTTGATCGGGCCGAATCCGATCGTTTCATCGATTATTTCGGTTATCAGTTTTTGCTTGTCCAGTTTTGTTATAAATACGCCCTCTTCGTCAAGATAACTTTCCACTATCCCGGAGATGGCCTGCTCAAGGTCGCCTTCTTTCCCTTCGGCTTCAACGTCTCTGATTATCCCGGAGTTTATCTCTTCGATGATCCTCATATGTATACGGACCTTGAGATCTTCAAACGGATCCGCTTTCGGAGCCTGTACATTCCTTGTCCCTGGATTTTTCCCGCTTTCCGGCGTATCAACTGACCTTTCTTTCTGCAATCTTTCCAACAGAGACAATTGCTTTCCCTCCTGTTAACCAAACAGCTTTCTTAACGGCGATTTCTTGCCTGGCCCACCCTCCAACTCCATCATAAGTTCGTTTCCCATGTCGATGATAGCTTTTGCAACCTTTGTTTCCGTCCTGGTCATTACGAACGGGAACCCTTTGTTTGCTGAAGTAACCACTGTCTGGCTGTCTTCCGGCACATATGACCAAATCTGCTTATGGAGGACATCTTCAAAATCCCTGAACCTTATCCCGAATTGCTCGGATGCCTTGTTCAGGACCACATGTACCTTTTCCTGCGGGTAATTGAGCGTTTCCATTACATCGAGCCCTGATTTGATATTCTTTATCGTCGGTAGGTCAAGAGTAGATATGACAAGGATTTTGTCCGACATGTCCAGGGATGTCAGGACCGTTTCATGGAAGCTCGCAGATGTGTCAATGATTATGTAATTGTATGACTCTCTTAAGATGCTGATTATCTTCTCGACATGATTTGCCGTTATATATTCTGCATATTCAGGCTTCACAGGCGCAGGCAGCACCCTGACGCCTGAAAAATGCGTTACCAGGTAATCTTCGACAATGCTTTCATCCAGTTGCCCGAACTCCTTTACCAGGTCGCTTATGGTATTCTTTACTGAAACATTGAGCATAATTGCCACATCGCCAAACTGCAGATCCAGGTCCAACAGCGCCACACGTTTTTTTGCGCTTCTTGCGATAGACACAGCCAGGTTGGAAGCTATCGTCGTTTTGCCGACGCCGCCTTTTGTGCTGAATACGGTGATAACTCTGGACCTGATTTCCTCCTTCGCGGCCATAGGGGCGATTTTTTCCCGCCGTCTCATTTCATTTTCAAAAGTCCTGATTATCGTCCCGGTAAGCTCGTCTCCGCTGAACGGCTTGCACAGGTAATCGCGGGCGCCTGCTGCCATGGCTTTTCTTATATATTCGGTCTCGCCCTGCACAGACATTATGATCACTACGGAATCGGGAACATTCAGCGAAATTTCTTCTGTAGCCTTTATTCCGTCTATGCCGGGCATGTTTATATCCATCAGGATGACATCAGGCTTCATTTCGTTAGCCAGCATGATCGCTTCTTCCCCGCTGCCGGCTTCCGCAGCAACCTTTATATTTTTGCTGAATGACAGAAGCTGTTTTATATTGCTCCTTGTTTCATATGAATCATCTACAACCATTATGTTGATTTTTTCCATATCATATTCCTCCTGACGGCCATCCCTTCTGATCTTTTCTCCGCCTGGTGATTCCACCTTATGTTTCCGATAAAGTGATCAAAAAAGATACTGCGACGTTTTTCGTCCATTCTGCGGCAAATCATTCCGGGGCCGGTCTTTCCCGGGCTACCGGAGCAGTTTCGTAGCCCGTCATACCACAGTTGGGTGTTCTGAAGCAGGCCGTTTCATTAATTTTCATTCCGAAGCGCCGGCAGAGCTGTCCGTATTGTCTGTCACAATCACGCCTTTCATCCCTGTGACATCCTCCCGGATGGCCCCCTGGCTGTCAGTCCGCGTATTGTCACCCGCAGGTCTGAGCGCAAGCCTGATGATCCCATATTCGGTGGCATAGACGAATTTTTCGACATCTTCCTTTTTTATAGCCAGTGTAATTGTAGTTGGCTGCTCCTGGAACTTTTCAGCCGGCAGTTTTCTGTCCTGTCCTAAAGCAAGCACTTCAATATTTTGCAATATGATTTTTGTGATTTTCGGATAGGTGACTGTCCGGTCTTCATATACCTCTTCTTCCTTATTAAAGCTTGCGATCACGTCCACATGATCTCCCGGCCTGAGCAGGTTTGCCACAATGACCTGTTCTGTGATGTTCATGCTGACTGCTCTTGTCCCTGCAGGTATGGAATATGAAAAATACAGGCTCTCTTCTTCTCCAAGCCTTTCCTTCCTTATAAACTCGCCTTTTGCAATGTCCTGCAATGCCCACTTCCCTATTATCTGTTCTTTATCTGTTACCATACCTTCCCCGTACAGTTCTTTGTCCACCTCAATCTCAGTGACATCAGAGGCGCTAATCTGCGTAAACCCGTTTATGGTTCTTGCCGCGGTACATATCCTTATGTACTCTTTTTCAGGGGTCTGCTCGGGTTTTATGCCGGAAATGTAGATATATATCAAGGCGGCTGTAATCAAGGAAAGAGTCAGTGCTATAATCAGCATCTTCCTGTTTTTCTTCTCCATAAGCACCTCCGGCATTATTCGCACCGCATGGTCGTACTTGACTCGATATCGAACGTATCGGGGAAAAACGCCCCGATTATCGGAGTGACCATGCTGTACTCATATTTAACCGTCACAGTTACTGAATCTCCCGTGCTCCTTCCTTCGCCATTATCCGGGGAAATCGTGATGTCCATGCGTGCCAGGTCCAGTGCCGATGCAGCACTGCAGACAGCAGCCCTGATTTGCGCATCGGTATCTCCGGTCACCGCATGCCTTGCGCCTTCTCGTGATGCTTTGCTAACGACAAGGTAGCTGTTGAATAACAGGCCAAAGTCGATGATCCCCATCAGGAGCAGCAACAGCAGCGGTAAAACCAGCGCCGTTTCAACCAGCGACTGGCCGCTGCGCTTGCTTGCTTTGATCCGGTCTCTGTCCACAATGCATCACCTCCTTCGGGGACATTTCTCAACTTTTCAAGGTTGGGGACAGTTCTTCATTATCAAAGTTCCACTGGATCTTTACACTTCCGGCTCATTACGGAATTCATTGACACATTTCAAAAAATGCGTCAACTGATTTTGGCAAAGCAGCAATGGATTTTATAAAATTACCCTACCTGGAGACAGATAGGGTAACTCTTTATCTTTAGGATGTTAAGGCCAAGACAATCAAGGTGTAGCTACAGGCGCTGATGGTGTGTTGTCTGTGATTATCGCACCAATTCTTCCGAACAGTTCTTCAAGCGGTTCTCTGAGGACTGTCAGAGAAGCAATCAGGATCACGGCAATGATCCCTATGATCAGGCCGTATTCCACCATACCCTGACCTTTTCTGCTCTGGAACCTGACCATCAGTTTTGTCATGAATTCTTTAACTTTCATTTTCCGTACCACCTTTCTTAATATGGATGAATACTTCCTGACGTTTCCTTCGGCTTTGTCTGATTTTAATATAAAATGTAGTAAATTGCGGTTAAATCCGCCGTAAGCCCTTATTTTACTGATAATATAGCCCCAAAGGCTCATCTGAGCCATTATGTACCATGCGGTATCCCATAGGTCTCAACCCGCTTGGGACTATCTTACCAACTCAACCGGTAAAGGAGCAGGAGTATTGGGGGACAGTTCTCAACTAATCTCCGTAAACTCAACTCATCTTGCGAATTCATGGATTTGAGCAGGACATTTCCGGGGACAGTCCTTCACTGCATGAATGGCCGTTTCATTGGATCATATTCAAGTTGAAAGCGATTTGGCAGATGCACAAGACAAAAACAGACATCATCACGATTGATGATTATTGGATTTGAAATTTTAGGGGACAGTCCTTCATATTGATTAAATGCAGTATAACAGATGTCTTAGAGATATAGGGACTGAGGACTGAGGACTGAGATAAAGAGAGCTTGAGACAGGATTACCGTAAATGACGGACACTCCCAGCCCGAAATGTTGCGTGTGAACGGATGACCGCCAGGGCATATACAGGCCGGGCGGAACATTTCCGGATAATATGACTGTAAAAACCTCGCTGACTTAAATGTTGTGTTTGATAGCATAAATCGCTGCCTGTGTTCTGTCTGAAACGTTCAGTTTTCTGAATATGCTCGAAACATGGTTTTTAACTGTTTTTTCACTTATATATAGCTTGGTGGCGATTTCCTTGTTTATCATTCCTTCGGCAATAAGTTTCAGCACCTCTCGTTCTCTTGCAGTGAGCCTGTTTTCGCCATTTCTCTCCCTGTTATTCAAAGTAATCCTGTTAAACTCCATTACAAGTTCTTTTGTCATGTTAGGCTGGATGTAGGACTGCCCCATATGAACGTTTCTTATTGCATCGATCAGGACTTGTGGTTCAGCATCCTTAAGAACATAGCCCTCTGCTCCCATTTGGATGGTTTTTATCAGGTATTCCCTGTCTTCGTGAATCGTCAGTACGATAATTTTGCTGTTTATGTTTTCATCCTTGATTTCTTTTATTGCCTGCAAACCGTTGGAGCCTGGCATGTTGATATCCATCAGTATAACATCCGGTTTTTGTTCTCTGGCAAGCTGAACTGCATCGTCCCCGTTGGCAGCCTGCGCCACAACAGTTATATCTTTTTCGAGTTCAAGTATCTGCTTGATTCCCTGTCTGAACAACGGATGGTCATCGGCAATAAGAACCTTAATTTTGCTCTCCATCATTAACCTCCTCTTCTCGTGTAAAAGGTATAATTATATTCAACCGGGTCCCCTTCCCCGGTTCGGAGCTTATTCTCATATCGCCGCCGAGAAGTTCGATCCTCTCTCTCATGCTGACCAGTCCGAAGCCGCTGCTGACATCTTCATTCCTCTCATTCAGCCTGACAGTATCAAACCCTACACCGTCATCATAAACAAACAGCCTTAGACTCTCATCCAAAAATTCAAGCTGCATCACAACAGTGTTCGCTTTGGCATGTTTCACAACATTGTTCAGCGCTTCCTGTACTATTCTGAATACCGTCAGCGAGATAACGGGTTTCAATTCCGGCTGAGATCCCTTTGTTATGAAAGAAACCGATATACCCGTCTCTTCCTGGAAAGTCAGGACATACCTCTGCAATGTCGGCACTAAACCCAGGTCATCAAGCGACATAGGCCTGAGATTGTATATGATCTTTCTGACATCCTGAAGACTGTCCCTCATGATTTTCTTCAGGTTTTGCAATTCCATGCGGGCTTTGTCCGGATCGGCATCAATAAGCCTTTCGCATATTTCCGCTTTCAAAACGACATTTGACATCATCTGCGCCGGCCCGTCGTGGATATCTCTGGCTACCCGCTGTCTCTCTTCCTCCTGAGCTTTTATAATCTTCAGTCCAAGCAGTTGTTTTTGCTGAAGGCCCTCCAACTGCAGGCTGACTTCCTGCAGATCACCTGTTAGGTACCCAAGCGCTACGCCCACCTGAGTAATCAACTTATCAGCCTTCTGTACCGTCCTGATTGCATCCTTAATCCTTACTTCAAGTTCATTGCGCCGTTTTATCAGATACTTTTCCATTTCACGCTTGACTGCAAGCTCTACACGTAAACTATCGGCTTTTTCGTAAGCTTCCTTAAGTTCTTCCTCGGTATGCTGCGCAAAATTTTTATTCATCAGCATCAGTCTTCGTTTGCTTTCCTTGAGTGCAACTTCGAGGACCTCGATCTCGCTTATCAGTTGCTTGACCTGCTCTTTAAGCTCCGCAAGTTCATCTTCAAGCCTTTTGCATTCTCTGCGTGAGATCTCGGCAATCTCATATAATTCAGACTTGCTTTCGTTAATAGCGCGTATCGTCTTTTTTATGATTTTGTCTAGCTGCGCAACGTTTATGATTTTACTCATCTGTTCCACCTTATCGTCAATCCGATTCCATTTATTTGATGATTATTATTTATTCTACATAAAACTGCATAAATCCTTTGTATTTCTCTTTTTACACCAGTTTTTCTCTTAATCTGACATCTTCAGAACTGTCCCGGGATACGGAAGAGGTGTCATTGTCCCGGCAAGCGATGGACTGTACTTGACATGATTCCTGTAGAAACATCCCTGCCGACTGTATTTGAAGAACTGTCCCCCACTATCTGAAGGAGCATCTCCGACCCCATTATTTGTATTCCTGCAGAAACAAATTATATGTTGACAACTTTGCCGCTTGTCGTTATAATATTAAAGTGTTCGTCAGGAACGAATGAACAAAAAGATACGCGCCATTAGCTCAGCTGGTAGAGCACCTGACTCTTAATCAGGGTGTCCTGGGTTCGAGTCCCCGATGGCGCACCAAGGGTTTCAAGGTTTCTTGAAGCCTTTTTTTATGCCTATGCTGCACATTATGTTACAAAATTCTCTTTTGCGCCGTGTCAGCTTCATTATTGGCAAACAGACCGCTAAGCTTATCTACGGCGGATTTCTTTAATTCGGGCATAACATGGGAATATGTGTCCAGTGTGAGGGTAATAGAGGAATGGCCTAACAATTCCTGTACTACTTTTGGGCTCTCTCCCATCTCCAATAGCCTTGTAGCAAAGCTATGTCTCAGTGAATGGAGGTTTGCTTTTGGTATATCTGCAGCTTTAACAAGGCTGTAAAATTTCCTTGTTAAGTTCCGGGGTTCAATTATACCGCCCAGTTCATTAGTGAATACAAGCCCGTCCTTGAAGTGCTGCTTGATTTTCAGATCATCCCATTCCAATAACTTAAACTTTGCCGTTTCTGCCGCCCTGTGCGCTTTCAGGTCGGAGACAATGCTGCTGAATAGGGGGATGCTGCGCTCTCCTTTTTTTGTTTTCGGTTTCTGGAATATAATCTCCGTTTTCTTTTCCGTGCTGTCTTTATCAAAGTTTACCCTTGCTCGGTATAATGCCTGGCGTACCCTGATAACACCTTCCTTTAAGTCAATGTCTTTCCACCTCAATGCGAGAAGTTCACCCCTTCTAAGCCCTGTCGCAAGGTCTAGCTTGAATAAAGCCCCCAGCTTGTCACCGTCAAGCACACTAAGGAATTTACGCTGTTCTTCCGGTGTTAATACGCGCATTTCCTTTTTCTCCTGCTTCGGAAGCGTCGTCGCCTCGGTTACGTTGCGGACAACAAGGTTATTCCTCATGGCCTGTTCAAGTGCCTCATGCAATACGACGTGAATATACCTGACAGTTCTTGCAGATAGGCCGGAGCTTTTGCGCTCATTATAAAATTTCTGTACCTGTTCCGGTTTCAGTTCCCTTATAAGTGCCTTACCTAACTTTGGCTTAATGTGCACCCGGATAATGTACTCATAACTGCTGTACGTTGTCGGCCTGATATTATCCTTTTTGTACTCAGTCAGCCAGGTATCAAGCCACTGTTCAAGTGTAGTCTTATGAGGTTCAACATAAGTTTGATTCTGAATACTTGCCAAGGTTTCAATAACCTTCTGTCGGCATTCCTCCTGTGTTTTGCCGTATATGGGAATGCGCTTCGGTTTACCCGTTGCCGGGTCTCTGCCGTTATTTATAAGGCATTCCCACAAATCAAGCTTCTTGCCGTTCTTGTCCTTCCTCTGCCTTATGGCTGGTATTCCTTTTCTTCTTGCCATTTTCTTAATCTCCTTTCATAATCAGGAAGGCGGCCGGAGCCGCCCCTGTTGTTTATTTGACAATTTGATTTTGCAGCAATCCTCTGGCAAACGCCAGAAGTCTGGATAAGTTTCCGGTATTAAGTTGTGCTATTAAGTCCATTATCTCTTTCAGAGTCCCCGCATTGTCCTTCTGATCGTTGCTAATTTTATTCATAGCCATTTTTTATTCTCCTTTCAAAATCGTATTCTACGGTAAAGCCCTAAAATCAATACTTTCATCAAATAAGTGATGCGGCCGGAGCCTCCCCTTTTGAAATAAAGTTCTGCATGAACATGATACCCATTTTAAAGCCTTCATTGAATGCTGTGTCCCTTGCTACTGTTTCCATAATAATTACAGCGTTATCTACTTTGTCCATGTACTCAAAGCTTTTTACTTCCCGCAAGGTTTCTAGATGCTCTTCGAACTTCTTTTCAGCTTCTTTGTATTCTTTGTTTTCCTTTACTTTGCCGTTAATGAATTCTTCATAGTCATCAAACCCTATACACATCAGATTTACAATGTTGAAGTCCCTCATTGCAATTTCAAAATTTTTCATAACATTAACCTCCTATGCTTGTCCGCTATCCGATCAGCATGAATATTTACTGTCGGCTTTGTCGTGTGTTAATTGTCCTTGTCGGAGGCTGCAGCTTATGTTATAATAAGCATGAAGCAAGCCTTTTAACAAGGTTTGTTCGTTAAGGAATCCGGGTTACTTGGCGGTGCACGGGTTCCTTTTACTTTGATTCTTTTAGATACTCTCTAATTAGCTGCTCCAAGATGTCATTAATATTACGTTTTTCCTTTATTGCTTGAATGCGCAGCTTTTCAAGCAATTCGGAATCAAGTGTTGTTGTAAAATTTTCTCTTGCCAATAAATCACCTCCGCATTACATGTTTACACTTATACACATATTATAATTCACACATGTACACATGTCAAGCATAATTTCACAAAAAGAAAAGAGCCCTGAAGCGCAATATTTCTTATTAACCTATTCTATAGGAAAACCCTTAACGATTTTTGTTGTTATTTCTGCTTTCCATGGTCTTTCAGGGTAATTGATTTTAGCGTCCATTTGATAACTGGTTTTATATGATGATAATGGATTGATGTTTATCTTTTCTTTGTATCCATTTGCTACTTCTTTTTCTTCAATTATTATAGTATCTTTTAAAAAGACAGTATCATCTTTATATAACCTGATTTCAGCTTCTATGTAATTAATAAAATATTTATTTGACATGTTCTTAATTGTTATTTGTATGTTGCGTGATGAGAATAGTGCTGTAGAAGTTACTTGCTCCGGAAGCTGAATATCATAATCTATAATTGAACTATCTAGTATTTGACGATCATTATTTTGAGCTATTTCGTTTTTTGTCATTTCTAACTCAATTACATCAGCATCCAACGTTTCTTCTTCCTGTTCGTCTACAAATTTCCCTTCTTGAGTGTCAAATACCCTATTTCCTACAACCTTGTATCTATCTTCATTATCTGAAAATAAGCTTGTATATATTAGAGTAACAGATAGTATTAAAGAAGCAATAACAACACATATTCCCAAAAACTTCTTATCCATACTACCACCCCCTTCGCTACCACAATTCGCTATGAAAGGGGAAAAATCCTGCATAATAAGCAATATATATTTACTCAACTCAATTTGATTCGAGTATTTTAACTACTTTAAGTTTTCCCATAAAGTTTTTGAAAAATCCAATAATGTTTTTGAGTGCTTATTCCTTAAAAAGTTAATATTAAGATCGCCTATTCTCCATCTGTCTAAGGCATCAGCATCTTTAAAAATAAAATATAGTTGAACGGCTTTATTAGCATCTATATTGTAACATGAAACGTTTTTCAGGCCTTCCGTATCAGGCAATGGATGATTTTCTATAATAAATTGTATTGTAGCCAGTTCTTTGACAGATAAAGATTCTTTGCTGTGCAATTTATGTTTAATAACTTTTTCAAAACTTCTATATCCATGAAGATCGTCTACACCGTCGTTTATCCTTCCTATATCGTGCCATAACGCGCTCGTTAACAAAATCTTTTTTGATATGCTATCTAAAGAATTCAGATCTGAAAGAATCCCTGCGAGCAAGTATACTCTTTTCGTATGTAGTATCCCATGTATACCATATGGGTTTCTAAATAAGCTATCCGGTAAAACAAATTCATCCATATTGCATTATCCTCCTTCATTTTGCTCGTTCTTTAAATCTTTGCAAAATTATATTCAAATTGTCTATGCACCATAGCAAGCCCTGCCAGATATGTTCACTTCCTGTTATATTATCCTGATCAGCAATATAGCTCTCAGACAACAGCCTGTTAAGATGTTTAAGTATTTGCAGATACGAATACCCCAATTCAATAATTTTCTCTTTCATTTTCTCTCGTCCTATAAGGCAATAATCAGTAGTATCTATTAGACTAAGTCCATTAAGACAATCGATTTTATGCTTTTTCAAATTATATATCTTTGAATTGGGTTTTATTATAATCCCATCACAGTAAAATTCAACGAAATCATAAGTATAATTTACTCTATGTCTTCCGGCAAATTCAACAACATTAAGAATGTCTGTTTGAAAAGTCCAAATGTTTCGACCCAGTAAATTTGTTACACTTTCCCTGTATTGAGTTAAGAAGTCTATATACTGAAACGGTTCTATTTTAAGTAGAGAGAGCCACAATTCTATAAGATTGGCTACCTGAACAGAAAATAAAACAAGTGGAGATTTATAGCTTTTTCTGTCATAAAAATTAGGCTCCCGAGCTATATGATTAATTTCTATATTGTCACCCAAAACGCCTACTGCTAAACCTTTGAACACGTGTCCAGTATAATAATCTTTACTTTTCCACGTTCTCAACTCTGTTATAAAATCACTGGGCTTATCTGCGCTACAACTTCTTATACAGTTAATGGTCATATTTTATATTCAACTCCCATTATGATAAATTACTCTACCCTTGAAATAAAAACGAAATTTA